>Ga0209220_1000339_pt1 | contig 17521 bp, 16 predicted proteins | sample BlaSpr_A8_OM3_M3_FD_187984 | JGI IMG/M metagenome (GOLD analysis project Ga0209220, IMG submission 187984) | Forest soil microbial communities from Thunder Bay, Ontario, Canada - Black Spruce, Ontario site 2_A8_OM3_M3 (SPAdes) (version 2) | ecosystem: Environmental > Terrestrial > Soil > Boreal... | reverse complement strand
CGAACGACACGCTTCACCGGGTCGCGAGGAAAGGAGTTCATTTCGGCTATCCCTTCTGCCATCAGGGCGACACGCTCGACCCCGACTACGGCAAGAACCGGTCGTGTTCGGAATTCACGCCGCCGGTGCTCAAGCTCGGTGCGCACATCGCCCCGATGGGGATGCGCTTCTACACCGGCAAGATGTTCCCGGCGGAGTACCAGAACAACATCTTCCTCGCGCAGCACGGCTCGTGGAACCGCACGACCAAGCAGGGCTATAACGTGATCCGCGTGGTCGTCGATGAGAAGGGCAAGGTCATCAAGTCCGAGCCCTTCCTGCAGGGCTTCCTGGTGGATGAGAAGGGCGACCCGCCGATGTGGGGCCGCCCGGTCGACGTGTTGGTGATGCGCGATGGCGCCTTGCTTGTCTCCGACGACTACAACGGCATTCTCTATCGGATCAGCTACGCGAAGTGACCGGCGCTTCGGCCGCTCAGCGCGGCGCGGCGATGGCGGTCGCCGCGCTTGCGCTCTGCGCGGCGACAGTCGCCGACGCCGATCTCGAAGCGGGACGGCGCAAAGCGGAGCTTTGCGCCGCCTGCCACGGCCCCGCGGGCAACTCCGTGAACCCGGCGGTGCCTTCCATTGCCGGCCAGCCGGCGCAGTTTCTCTCGACCGAGCTGTTTCTCTTCCGTCAAGGCATGCGCAAGGATCCGCAGATGTCGGCGATCGCCGCCGGACTTTCCAACGGGGACCTGAACGACCTGGCGGAATACTTCTCTTCCGAGAAACTTGCGCCGCCGAAGCACCGCACCGCGCCGGAAAATGCAGCCGCCGGCCCCGTTCTGGCGAAGAAGTACAACTGCGTTGAATGCCATGGCCGCCAGCTGCTGGGGCAGCAGCACATTCCGCGCCTGGCGGGACAGCAGCCGGACTATCTGCTCGCGCAGCTCAAGGGCTTCAAAGCCGGCACGCGGGCCGATATCGACGGCTACATGACGCAAATGGCACAACCGCTTTCAGACAAAGACATCGAGGTTCTGGTCGACTATATAGCGGGGCTCGGCGCGCCGTAGTCAGGCTGCTTGGGCTTTTGCCGGCCCGGCGCTGCGCATCAGCTCCCGCAGCACGTAGGGCAGGATTCCGCCGTGCTTGTAATAGTCGACCTCGATCGGGGTGTCGATCCTGGATTTCACCTTTACGTTCCGGGTCGACCCATCCGCGCGCCGCACCACCAGCAGCAATTCCTGCTGGGGAAGAATTTCCTCGAGGCCGGCGACGTCGATGGTTTCGTCGCCCTTCAGCCCCAGCGATTGCGCCGAGTCGGTGCCGGTGAACTGCAGCGGCAGCACGCCCATGCCGACGAGGTTGGAGCGATGGATGCGCTCGAAGCTGCGCGCAATCACCGCCTTCACGCCGAGTAGCTGCGTACCCTTCGCCGCCCAGTCGCGCGACGATCCCGTGCCGTACTCCTCGCCGCCGAACACCACGGTCGGCGTGCCGTCGGCGATGTAGCGCATGGCGGCGTCGTAGAGCGGCAGCCTTTCGCCCTTGTACAGGGTGATGCCGCCTTCGGTGCCCGGCAGCATGAGGTTCTTGATGCGCACGTTGGCGAAGGTGCCGCGCATCATCACCTCGTGGTTGCCGCGGCGCGCGCCGTAGCTGTTGAAGTCGGCGACTGCGACGTCGTGCTCCTGCAGGTAGATGCCGGCGGGGGAGGTGGGCTTGATCGAGCCCGCCGGCGAGATATGGTCGGTGGTGACCGAGTCGCCGAAGATGCCGAGGATCTTCGCGCCCGAGATGTTGCCGGGGTGTCCGGGCGCCATCGAGAAATCGCGGAAGAACGGCGGCTCGGCGATGTAGGTGGACTTCGGCCAGCTGTACACCTGCCCGGCGGGCGCGGAGATCTTCTTCCACAGCGGATTGGTCTCGCCCAGATTCGAGTAGAGGCGGCGGAAGGTCGCCGGATCCATTGCCAGCTTCATCAGCCCGGCGATCTCGTCGTGGGTCGGCCAGATGTGGCCGATGTACACGTCTTTCCCGTCCTTTCCTTTTCCGAGAGGTTGATTTCTAAAGTCAACCAATACGGAACCGGCGATCGCATACGCTACCACCAGCGGAGGGGAGGCGAGGAAGTTGGCGCGGATGTTCGGGTGAATGCGCGCTTCGAAGTTGCGGTTGCCCGAGAGCACCGCGGCGCACACCATGTCGTTCTTGACGATGGCCTCCTCGATCGGCTGCGCGAGCGGCCCGGAATTGCCGATGCACGTGGTGCAGCCATACGCGGCGAGGTTGAAGCCCAGTTTTTCGAGGTAGGGCAGGAGCCCGGCCTTGCCGAGGTACTCGGTGACCACGCGCGAGCCCGGCGCGAGGGACGTCTTGATGTGCGGCTTGACCGTCAGGCCGCGCTCGACCGCCTTCTTCGCCAGCAGGCCCGCGGCGAGCAGAACGCCGGGATTGGACGTGTTGGTGCAGGAGGTGATCGCCGCGATCAGCACGTCGCCGTGCTTCAGCTCCTTGCCATCGAAGGCCCTGTACGTCTTCTCGATTTCACCCGCCTGCTTGCCAAAACCGTTGTCCTTCACCGCGGCGGAAAACAGCTTGGTGAACGTGCTCTTTACCTTGTCGAGGTCGATGCGGTCCTGCGGGCGCTTCGGGCCAGCGAGCGACGGATAGACGCTCGACAGATCGAGCTCGAGCTCTTCAGAATAGTCGATCGCGCCTTTTTTCGGGATGCCGAATAGCCCCTGCGCCTTGTAGTAGCTGGCGAGCGCGTCCACCGCTTCGTCCGTGCGCCCTGTGCCGCGGAAATACTCGAGTGTGCGCTCGTCCACCGGGAAGAAGCCCATCGTCGCGCCGTACTCCGGCGCCATGTTGCCGAGCGTGGCGCGGTCGGTGACCGACAGCGATGCGGTGCCTTCGCCGAAGTACTCGACGAACTTGCCGACCACTTTCGCCTTGCGCAGCATCTCCGTCACGGTGAGCACGAGGTCCGTGGCGGTGCACGCCGGATGCAATTTTCCTTTCAGATGAACCCCGACTACGTCAGGCGTCAGGATGTATACCGGCTGGCCGAGCATCCCGGCTTCGGCCTCGATGCCGCCGACGCCCCAGCCGACGACGCCGATGCCGTTGATCATGGTGGTGTGGCTGTCGGTGCCGACCAGGGTGTCGGGATAATAAATAAGTGAATGAGCACCGTCTTCGTTCTTGTGGACGCCGGGCGCGAGGTACTCCAGGTTGACCTGGTGCACGATGCCGATGCCCGGCGGCACTACCTTGAAGGTGTCGAAGGCCTGCATGCCCCACTTCATGAACTGGTAGCGCTCCTGGTTCCTCTTGAATTCGAGCTTCTGGTTGAGGTCGAGGGCGTTCTTCGTGCCGTAGTGGTCGATCTGCACCGAGTGGTCCACCACCAGGTCGACCGGCACCAGCGGCTCGATCACCTTCGGGTCCTTGCCCATCTCCTGCGCCACGCCGCGCATCGCGGCGAGATCGCAGAGCAACGGCACGCCGGTGAAGTCCTGCAGCACGATGCGCGCCACCACGAACGGAATCTCGTCGGTGCGTTTCGCGTTCGGCTGCCAGGCGGCGAGCTGGCGCACGTGTTCCTCGGTGACCTTCTTGCCGTCGCAGTTGCGCAGCACCGACTCGAGCACGATGCGGATCGACACGGGCAGCCTTTCGATCTTCAGATTCAAGGCTTTCCCCAATAGCGGCAGCGAGTAGAGCTTGCCGTGCTTGAAGCTCTGCAGGGTGTTGTGCAAGTTATGCGGCATTGACGTCTCCATCGTGCTTTTTCAATTCTTTCAAAAGTCGCGAGCGCTCTTCCAGCAGCGCCGCGAGCTGCTCGTCGCAGCGGGCGATCGGCGTCGGATAGTTTCGGATTTCTTCCGACAGCTCGGCAATCCGGCGTTCGAGGTCAGCGCTCATATCACAAACAAGTCGACGAACTCATTGACCGGCATCTTCTCGAGCCGGCCGGGATCCATGCAGAGATCAAGAATAGTCTTCTGCTGCTCCGGCGGGAAGCGCCGCGCGAGGTTGGCCTTGAATTTCTCGACCAGGATCGGCATGCCTTCCTTGCGGCGGCGCTTGTGGCCGAGCGGGTACTCGCAGACCACTTCCTTGAGCTGGGTGCCGTCCTTGAACTCGACCGCGAGCGCGTTGGCGATCGAGCGCTTCTTCGGGTCGTGGTAATCGCGCGTGAAGCGCTTGTCCTCCACGCACGTGATTTTCTTTCTCAAGGCATCAATTCTGGGATCTGCGGCCACATCGTCCTCGTAGTCGGCGGCCGTCAGCCGGCCGAAGATCAGCGGCACCGCGACCATGTACTGAATGCAGTGGTCGCGGTCGGCCGGATTCGCGAGCGGCCCTTTCTTGTCGATGATCCGGATGGCCGCTTCGTGGGTTCTTATCCGAATACGCTTTATGTCTTGTATTCGATCCTTTACTACAGGATGAAGCTGCATTGCGCATTCCACCGCGGTCTGCGCATGGAATTCCGCCGGGTAGGAGATCTTGAACAGCACGTTCTCCATCACGTAGCTGCCGAAACGGCGCTGGAACTTGAACTCCTTGCCCTTGAAGAGCACGTCGTAGAAGCCCCAGGTCTTGGCGGTGAGCACCGACGGGTAACCCATTTCGCCGGTCTTGGAGATGAGCGCGAGCCGTACCGCCCGCGAAGTAGCGTCGCCCGCGGCCCAGCTCTTGCGCGAGCCAGTGTTCGGCGCATGGCGGTAGGTGCGTAGCGCCTGGCCGTCGACCCAGGCCTGCGACAACGCGCTCACCACCTGCTCGTATGTGCAGCCGAGCATGTGGGCGACCACCGCGGTGGAGGCGACCTTGACCAGAACGACGTGATCGAGGCCGACGCGGTTGAAGCTGTTCTCGAGCGCGATCACTCCCTGGATCTCGTGCGCCTTGATCATCGCCGTCAGCACGTCCTTTACAAGGAGCGGTTGTTTCTTGTTTCTCGACAACCAATCGGCAACCGCCAGAATCGCGCCCAGGTTGTCCGACGGGTGACCCCACTCGGCGGCCAGCCAGGTATCGTTGAAATCGAGCCAGCGGATCATGGCGCCGATGTTGAACGCCGCCTGCACCGGGTCGAGCTGGTATCGGGTGCCCGGCACCTTGGCGCCGTTGGGCACGATGGGCGCCGGCACCACCGGGCCGAGCAGCTTGGTGCACGCCGGGTACTCGAGCGCCTCGAACCCGCAGCCCAGCGTGTCCACGAGGCAGTAGCGCGCCGTGTCGTACGCTTGCTTGCTTTTGATGTCGAACTTCGTCGCGTAGTCGGCGATGAGCGTCAGGACCTTGTCCGGCTTGGGCCGGACATTCGAGAGGGTCGCCGACATCAGAGGCCGACCTTGCCTTGCAGCAACGGGTCGACCGGCTCGGTCTCGGCCTCGCTCAGCGGCTCGAAGGTGTACTCGTTGCCCCCGGCCTTCGGCGCGTGGCGCATCGGCGGCGCCGGCGCGCGCTCGCCCGGCTTCTTGTCCCACCAGATGGCGCGGCCCTGCTTCTGCGACTCGACCTCCTCGGGGTGTTCCGCGAGGAACTGCCTGATGAATTTGGTCAGATCAGACTCGTACATGTTCACCGCTTCTCGATTGGAATCCACTGCAGGTTTTCCGGCCCGGTGTAGTTCGCGCTCGGCCGGATGATCTTGCCATCGACGCGCTGCTCGATGACGTGCGCCGCCCAGCCGCTCGTGCGCGAGATGACGAAGATCGGCGTGAACATCGGCTTGGGCACGCCGAGCATGTGATACGAGACGGCGCTGAACCAGTCGAGGTTGGCGAACATCTTCTTCTCGCGCCACATCACCTGCTCGATGCGCTCGGCGATGTCAAACAATTTCATGCTGGATGATTGTCTTGAGAGACGCCGTGCGACCTCCTTGATTACCTTGTTGCGCGGATCGCCGGTGGTGTACACCGGGTGGCCGAAGCCGATGATGATCTCTTTCGCCTGCAGGCGGCGCACGATATCCGCTTCTGCATCATCAGGACTGGAATATCTGGACAACACTTCGTGGGCGAACTCGTTGGCGCCGCCGTGCTTGGGGCCGCGCAACGCGCCGATGCCGCCGCAGATCGCGCTGTACATGTCGGAGCCGGTGCCGGCGATGACGCGGCAGGCGAAGGTGCTGGCGTTGAACTCGTGCTCGGCGTAGAGGACGAGCGAGGTGTGCATGGCGCGCACCCATTCCCCGCTTGGTCTTTTCCCATGCAAGAGATTCAGAAAATGGCCGCCAATGGAATCATCATCAGTCTCGGTCTCGATGCGCTTGCCGCGATGGGTGAAGTGATACCAGTAGAGCAGCATCGAGCCCATCGAGGCCATCAGGCGGTCGGCGATATTGCGCGCACCTTCGATGCGGTGGTCTTCCGTCTCGGGCTCGATGGTGCCGAGCACCGACACGCCGGTGCGCATCACGTCCATCGGGTGCGCGCTGCGCGGGATGTTTTCCAGAGCTGCCTTCAAATCATTGGGCAGTTTTCGCAATCCACGCAGCTTCTTCTTGTAGGCGTCCAGCTCGGCTCGCGTGGGCAGCTTCTCGTGCACCAGCAGATAGGCGACCTCCTCGAATTGCGCCTCATCGGCGAAGTCCAGGATGTCGTAGCCACGATAGTGCAGGTCGTTGCCGGTGCGCCCGACGGTGCATAGGGCGGTGTTCCCGGCGGTGACGCCGGACAGAGCGACCGATTTCTTGGGCTTAGCTGCTTTTGCCTCTGGAGAAAAGCTCATCCAGTTTCTTTTCGTAAGAGTGATAGTTCAGGAACTCGTACAGCTCCTCGCGCGTTTGCATGTCGTTGAGGAGGTCTTTCTGCGTCCCCTTCTTCCTGACGGTCTGGTAAACCTTCAATGCGGCCTTGTTCATCGCACGGAATGCGGTAAGCGGATAGAGCGCGATCGCCACGTCAGCCGAGCGCAGCTCCTCGACGGTGAGGAGCGGCGTGCTTCCGAACTCGGTGATGTTGGCGAGGATCGGTACTTTTACCGCGGCGGCGAACTTGCGGTACATGGAAAGCTCGGTGATCGCCTCGGGGAAAATCATGTTGGCGCCCGCTTCCACATATTTTACTGAACGGGAAATTGCAGCATTCAGGCCCTCGCTTGCGAGAGCGTCGGTCCGCGCCATGACGACGAAAGAAGGATCCGTGCGCGCATCGACCGCCGCCTTGATGCGATCGACCATTTCTTCGCTGCCGACGAGCTCCTTGCCGGGGCGGTGGCCGCAGCGCTTGGCGCCGACCTGGTCCTCGATGTGCATCGCCGCGGCGCCGGCCTTGATGAGCGAGCGGGTGGTGCGCGCCACGTTGAAGGCGCTGGCGCCGAAGCCGGTGTCGACGTCGACCAGCAGCGGCAGGTCGCACACGTCGGTGATACGCCGGATGTCGGTGAGCACGTCGTCGAGGTTGGAGATGCCGAGGTCCGGCATGCCCAGCGAGCTGGCGGCGACGCCGGCTCCGGAAAGATAGATCGCGCGGTAGCCGACGCGCTTTGCCATCACGGCGTGATAGGCGCAGACCGTGCCGATGACCTGCAAGGGTTTTTCTTCGGTAACGGCCTGCCTGAACTTCGCTCCAGCGTTCATAGCAGATGCTTCACGCCATCGCGCTCTTCGTGAAGCTCCTTCAAGGTCGCGTTCATCCTCTTGCGGCTGAATTCCGAAATCTCGATGCCCTTGACGATCGAGTACTTGCCGCCCTTCGTGGTCACCGGATAGCCGTAGATCACGCCTTCGGCGATGCCGTAGCTGCCGTCGGCGGGGATGCCCATCGTCACCCAGTCGCCGTCGCGCGTGCCGCCGATCCAGTCACGCACGTGGTCGATCGCGGCATTGGCCGCGCTTGCCGCCGACGAAAGCCCGCGCGCGTCGATGATCGCGGCGCCGCGCTTCTGGAGAGCGGGTATGAACGTCTGCTCGAGCCAGGTCTGGTCGTTGATCATCGGCCAGAGCTTCTTGCCGTCGGCTTGCGCCTGGAAGATGTCCGGATACTGCGTCGCGGAGTGATTGCCCCACACCGTGATTTTTCTGATCGAAGAAACTGGTTTTTTTATCTTCTGCGCGACCTGGCTCAGCGCCCGGTTGTGGTCGAGTCGCATCATGCCGGTGAACTGCGCCGGCTTCAGGCTCGGCGCGTTCTTCATCGCGATCAGGCAATTGGTGTTCGCAGGGTTGCCGACCACGAGCACTTTTACGTCCCGCTTCGCGACCTTGTCGAGCGCGCGGCCCTGCGGCGCGAAGATCTTGCCGTTCGCCTCGAGCAGATCCTTGCGCTCCATGCCCGGCCCGCGCGGTCGCGCGCCGACCAGCACCGCGATATCGACATCGCGGAACGCGACCTCGGGTTCCGAAGCCGCCACCATGCCCTGGAGCAAGGGGAACGCGCAGTCGTCGAGCTCCATCATCACGCCCTTCAGCGCCTTCTGCGCCTTCTCGTCCGGGATCTCGAGCATCTGCAGGATCACCGGGTGGTCTTTCCCGAGCATTTCGCCGCTGGCGATGCGAAACAGCAGCGAGTAGCCGATCTGGCCGGCCGCTCCAGTGACGGCGACGCGTACGGGGGACTTGGGCATGTATGCTCCGGGATGAGGGCGCGGGTCGATGGTAAGCGGCGGGGCACCCGTCGTCAACGCATCTTATATCTTTTATAAGACATATAATCAACAGGGTGAGCGTCCCCAGCTTCAGCCCGCTCTACCGGCAAATCAAGGATTTGCTGCTCGAGAGCCTGCGCAGCGGCGAATGGCGGCCGGGCGAGGCGATTCCGAGCGAAATCGAGCTCGCCGCGCGCTTTCGCGTCAGCCAGGGCACGGTGCGCAAAGCGGTCGACGAGCTCGCGGCGGAAAACCTGCTGGTGCGGCGGCAGGGCAAGGGAACCTTCGTCGCCACGCACGGCGAGCCGCAAGTGCGTTTCCGCTTCCTGCGTCTCGCGCCCGATTCCGGCGAGCCGGTGCCGACGGAGCGGCAGCTGCTCGATTTCAAGCGCGCCCGCGCGCCCGCCGACGTGGCGCGGCAGCTCGAGCTGCGGAGCGGCGATCCCGCGGTGATGCTCAAGCGCCTGCTTCTTTTCGGCGGCGACCCGGCGATCCTGGAGGAAACCTGGCTGCCCGGAAATCTTTTCAAGGGCCTCACCGCCGCCGCCATCAGCGAGCACAAGGGCGCGCTCTATAACCTGTTTGAAACGCAGTTCGGCACCCGCGTCGTGCGCGCCGAGGAGAAGCTGAAGGCGGTCGCCGCCGATGCTGAAAGCGCCGAATTGCTCAGGGTCGAGGCCGGACATGCGCTCCTGCAGGTCGAGCGACTGACGTTCAGCTACGGCAGCAAGCGAGTCGAATGGCGACGCAGCGTCTATAAGACGGATCGCTATTTCTACCGCAGCGACCTCGGGTAAGTTATTGCACTGCAGCGTTATAATTGAAAAAGTCCAATGGCCAATGCGGCACTCAAGAGACGACGTCCGAAATACCTGAGTCTTACCGCGCTGCTCTTCGAGATCCGCCTGCCGCTGCCGGGCTGGGTCTCGATCCTTCACCGCATCTCGGGCGCCCTGCTGGTGTTTCCGCTCACCGCGTGGCTGCTCTACCTCCTCGACCAGAGTCTCGTCTCAGAGGAAGGTTTCAACCACATCAAGGACCACTATCTGCAGATGCCCGTCGCGAAAGCGGGGCTGCTGGTCTTCATCTGGGCTTTTTGCCATCACTTCTGCGCCGGGATCCGCTTTCTTCTCCTGGATATCAACAAGGGTATCGAGCTGCCCGCCGCGCGCGCGAGCGCCGTGCTGGTGCTGGGGGTGAGCCTCGCGCTCACGGCGTACTTCGGGTATCGCATATGGTGAACCGCGTCGTCGTCGGCGCGCACTACGGCATGGGGAGCTGGCTGGCGCAGCGCATTACCGCGCTCATCATGGCGGTGTACACGGTGATCGTCGCGATCGTGGTGATCGACGAGGCGCCGTTCGACTACGCCGAATGGAGAGAGCTGTTCGCCGAGGGCTGGATGCGCGTCGCAACGCTGCTCTTCGCCGCGAGCCTCGGGTGGCACGCCTGGGTGGGCGCGCGCGACATCTGGATGGATTACGTCAAGCCCGACGGGCTGCGTCTCGCCCTGCAGGTGTCGACGATCCTTCTCGTCGCCTGCTACCTCGGCTGGACCGTGCAGATTCTCTGGCGATGATTCCGGTCAGGAAATTCGACGCGATCGTGGTCGGAGCCGGCGGCTCCGGCATGCGCGCGGCGCTCGAGCTCGCGCGCGCCGAGTTCAAGGTCGCGGTGCTCTCCAAGGTGTTCCCGACGCGCTCGCACACCGTGGCGGCGCAGGGCGGAATCGCCGCGCCGCTCGCCAATTCGACCGAGGACCATTGGCACTGGCACATGTACGACACGGTCAAGGGCGCCGACTACCTCGGCGACCAGGACGCGATCGAATACATGTGCCGCCGCGCCGTCGAGGTGGTGGTCGAGCTCGAGCACATGGGAATGCCTTTCGACCGCCTCGAGAACGGCAAGATCTATCAGCGCCCGTTCGGCGGCCACACGCAGCACTACGGCAGCCCGAAGATGGCGATGCGCGCGTGCGCCGCGGCCGACCGCACGGGCCACGCCATGCTGCATACGCTCTATCAGCAGAACGTGCGCGCCAACACGCAGTTCTTCGTCGAATGGATGGCGCTCGACCTGGTGCGCGATTCGCAGGACGGCGCGGTGATCGGCGTCACGGCCCTCGAGATGGAAACCGGCGAGCTGTATTTGCTGCAGGCCAAGGCCACGCTCCTGGCGACCGGCGGCGCAGGCCGCATCTATTGGGCGACGACCAACGCGTTCATCAACACCGGCGACGGCCTCGGCATGGTGGCGCGCGCAGGCCTTCCGCTCGAGGACATGGAGTTCTGGCAGTTCCATCCCACCGGCGTCGCGGGCGCTGGCGTGCTGATCACCGAAGGCGTGCGCGGCGAGGGCGGTTATCTGCTCAACAAGAACGGCGAGCGCTTCATGGAGCGCTATGCGCCCAACGCGAAGGACCTGGCGAGCCGCGACGTGGTGTCGCGCGCCATGACTACCGAGATCAAGGAAGGCCGCGGCTGCGGCCCCTATGCCGATCACCTGCTGCTCAAGCTGGATCACCTCGGGCCCGAGGTGATCAACCTGCGCCTGCCCGGCATCCGCGAGATTTCGATGAAGTTCGCCAATGCCGACCCGATCCGCGATCCGATTCCCGTGGTGCCGACGGTGCATTATCAGATGGGCGGCATTCCGACGAATTACATGGGGCAGGTGGTGGCGCCCGAAGGCTCGAGCAAGGAAGCCATCGTCCCGGGCCTGTTCGCGGCCGGCGAATGCTCCTGCGTATCGGTGCACGGCGCCAATCGCCTGGGCACCAACTCGCTGCTCGACCTGGTGGTGTTCGGCAAGTCCTCAGGCGAGCAGATGATCAAGGACATCCATGCGCAGCCGAGGCCGCACCGCAACCTGCCGAAGGACGCCGGCGAGGTCACGCGCGCGCGGGTCGCGCGGCTCGAGGCGGCGGGCTCAGGCGAGCGCGTCGCCGACGTGCTGAACGACCTGCGCCGCTCGATGCAGGCGCATTGCGGCGTGTTCCGTTTTCCGGAGGACCTGGTGGAGGGGGTAAAAAGGGTCAAGCAAATTGCCTCGCGTGCCGAGCGCGTTTTCATCCAGGACAAATCGAAGGTCTTCAACACCGCCCGAGTCGAAGCGATGGAACTGGAAAACCTCGTCGAGACCGCCATGGCGACGGCGGTGTCGGCAGAAGCGCGCAAGGAGAGCCGCGGCGCGCACGCGAGAAGCGATTTCCCGGAGCGCGACGACAAGAACTGGATGAAGCACACGCTCTGGTACAAGGAAGGCGACCGGCTCGACTACAAGCCGGTACACCTCAGGCCGCTGTCGGTTGAAACGATGGAACCCAAGGTAAGGACGTATTAATGAAACTCTCGATCTATCGCTACGACCCGGACAAGGACGCCAAGCCCTACATGAAGGATTACGAGGTCGCGCTCGATTCGCACGACCGCATGCTGCTCGACGCGATGGTTAAGGTGAAGGCGCAGGACGACTCACTGTCGTTCCGGCGCTCGTGCCGCGAAGGGGTGTGCGGCTCGGATGCGATGAACATCAACGGCAAGAACGGGCTCGCGTGCATCACCAAGATCGCCGAGCTGCCGGAGCACGTCACGCTGCGCCCGCTGCCCGGCCTGCCGGTGATCCGCGACCTGATCGTCGACATGACGCAGTTCTTCAAGCAGTACCACTCGATCAAGCCCTACGTCATCAACAACGATCCGCCGCCCGAGCGCGAGCGGCTGCAGTCGCCGCAGGAGCGCGAGGAGCTGAACGGGCTCTACGAGTGCATCCTGTGCGCGTGCTGCTCGACCGCGTGCCCGTCGTTCTGGTGGAACCCCGACAAGTTCGTCGGCCCTGCCGGGCTATTGCAAGCCTATCGGTTCATCGCGGACACCCGCGACCAGGCGACCTCCGAGCGCCTCGACAACCTCGAGGACCCGTACCGCCTGTACCGCTGCCACACTATCATGAACTGCGTCGACGCCTGCCCGAAGAACTTGAACCCGACGCGCGCCATCAACAAGATCAAGGAGCTGCTCGTCAAGCGCGCCGTGTGATGAACGCCGTCGAAAGAAATCGATTGAAGTGGAAGTGCAGACGGGGTTTGCTCGAGCTCGACCTGGTTCTCGAGAGATTTTTGAAAAACAATCCAGACGATGAGGGGCTTTCCGAGCTGCTCGAGCTGCCGGACAACGACCTGTGGGACATCGTCTGCGGCCGCAGCGACCAGTATGATTTTCATCTGCGCGAGACCGTGGCGCGGTTGCGCGCCGCCTAGAGGCTAACGACCATGGAAAAGATCACCACCGTCAAGCTGCCCGATGGCCGCACTCTGGAATTCCCGGTGCTGTCCGGCACCATGGGCCCCGAGGTGATCGACATCCGCACGCTGTACGCAAGATCCGGAATGTTCACCTACGACCCGGGATACCTGTCGACGGCGAGCTGCAGCTCGGCCATCACCTTCATCGACGGCGATGTCGGCATGCTGCTGTACCGCGGCTACCCGATCGAGCAGCTGGCGCAGCACTGCGACTTCCTCGAGGTGTGCTACCTGCTGCTCAACGGCGAGCTGCCCAACCGCAAGCAGAAGGACGAGTTCGTCAGCTTGGTCACGCATCACACCATGGTGCACGAGCAGCTGGCGCGCCTGTACCAGGGGTTCCGGCGCGACGCGCACCCTATGGCGGTGATGGTCGGGGTCGTAGGCGCGCTGTCGGCGTTCTACCACGACGCGCTCGACATCAACGACCCTCACCACCGCACCATCTCGGCGTTCCGGCTGATCGCCAAGATGCCGACCATCGTCGCGATGTCGTACAAGTATTCGGTCGGCCAGCCGTTCATCTACCCGCGCAACAACCTGTCGTACACCGCGAACTTCATGCGCATGATGTTCGGCGTGCCGCCGGAGGACTACCAGGTCAACGACGTGCTGGTGCGCGCGATGGACCGCATCTTCCTCCTGCACGCGGATCACGAGCAGAATGCCTCGACCTCGACGGTGCGGCTTTGCGGATCCTCGGGCGCGAACCCGTATGCCTGCATTGCCGCCGGCATCGCCTCGCTGTGGGGGCCGGCGCACGGCGGTGCGAACGAGGCCTGCCTGCAGATGCTCGAGGAGATCGGCGACGTCTCGAAGGTCCCCGAGTTCATCCGCAAGGTGAAGGACAAGCACTCCGGCGTGCGCCTGATGGGCTTCGGCCACCGCGTGTACAAGAACTACGACCCGCGCGCCAAGCTGATGCGCGAGACCTGCCACGAGGTGCTGAACGAGCTCGGGCTGCACAACGACCCGCTGTTCAAGCTGGCGCTCGAGCTGGAGAAAATCGCGCTCGAGGACGATTACTTCGTGAGCCGCAAGCTCTACCCGAACGTCGACTTCTACTCGGGCATCGTGCAGCGCGCGCTCGGCATCCCGGTCGCCATGTTCACCTGCATCTTCTCGCTCGCACGCACCGTAGGCTGGGTCGCGCAGTGGCAGGAAATGATCTCGGATCCCGAGTACAAGATCGGCCGTCCGCGCCAGCTCTACAAGGGCCCCACCAAGCGCGACGTCAAGCCTATAGACAAGAGATAGCGCAATGGCCACCACGACGATGCGCCCGTTCCTCGACACCTCGTACCTCTACGGCGCCAATGCGTCGTTCATCGAGGATCTCTACGAGAAGTACCTGGCCAATCCGCAGTCGGTGCCCGAGGAATGGCGCGATTACTTCGACAAGATGCAGGTGCTGCCGGGGAATAGCACCAAGGACGTGGCCCATGCTCCGGTCGTGGAATCCTTCGTGCAGCGCGCGAAGGCCGGCCAGCTTGGGGGGCAGACAAGAACTCTCCCGGTAGAACCGGTGACCCCGGAGCGGCTGCAGGTGGCGGCGCTGCTTCTGGTGACCGCGTACCGCATCGCCGGCTCGCGCTGGGCGACGGTCGATCCGCTCAAGCGCATGCCGCGGCCGAACATCCCGGAGCTCGAGCCCGGCTTCTACGATCTGAGCGAGGCGGACCTCGACCAGACCGTGAACGCCGGGTCGTTCGTAGGCCTGGACAGGACTTCGTTGAGAAACCTGCTTCAAGCGCTACGCGACACTTATTGCCGCAACATCGGCTTCGAATACATGTTCATCAGCGAGCGCTTGCAGCGGCAGTGGATCCAGGAGCGCATCGAGCCGGTGCGCGCCACGGCCAAGCTCGCGCCGGACCAGCAAAGGCGCCTGCTGCAGAAGCTCACCGAGGCCGAGCACCTCGAGCGCTATCTGCACACCCGGTACGTCGGCCAGAAGCGCTTCTCTCTCGAAGGCGGCGAAAGCCTGATCCCCTCGATCGACGAGCTGATCCAGCGTGCCGGCGGCAACGGTGTGCAGGAGATGGTGATCGGCATGGCGCACCGCGGGCGGCTCAACGTGCTCGTCAACGTCCTCGGCAAGATGCCGAAGGACCTGTTCCTCGAGTTCGAAGGCAAGGCCCCGGCCGAGCTGCCTTCCGGCGACGTCAAGTACCACAACGGTTTCTCCTCCGACATCTCGACGGCCGGCGGCCCGGTGCATCTGTCGCTCGCCTTCAATCCCTCGCATCTGGAGATCGTCGACCCGGTGGTGGAGGGCTCAGTACGAGCGCGCCAGCGCCGGCGCGACGACAAGACCGGCGACCAGGTGATGCCGATTCTCGTGCACGGCGACGCCGCATTCGCGGCGCAGGGCGTGGTGATGGAGACGCTGAACCTGTCCGGCACGCGCGGCTACGGCACCGGCGGCACCGTTCACCTGATCGTCAATAACCAGATCGGCTTCACTACCTCCGATCCGCGCGACACGCGCTCGACGATCTATTGCACCGACGTGGCGAAGATGGTCGAGGCGCCGATCTTCCACGTCAACGGCGACGATCCGGAAGCGGTGCTGTTCGTCACGCAGCTCGCGCTCGATTTCCGCCAGAAGTTCCACAAGGACGTGGTGATCGACATCGTCTGCTTCCGCAAGCTCGGCCACAACGAGCAGGACGAGCCGTCCATGACGCAGCCGTTGATGTACAAGAAGATCATGCAGCATCCTGGCACGCGCAAGCTCTACGCCGACAAGCTGATCGCGCAGGGCGTGGTCACGGCCGAGGAGGCCGAGGCGATGATCAAGCAGTACCGCGCCATGCTCGATGCCGGGCAGCAGACGGTGAGCCCGGTGCTCTCCAACTTCAAAAGCAAGTTCGCGGTCGACTGGGCGCCGTTCCTCAATTCGAGGTGGACCGACGCCGCCGACACCCAGGTGCCGCTCGCCGCGCTGCAGCGCCTTGCCGAGCGGGTCACATTCGTACCGGAAGGTTTCAAGGTGCATCCGACGGTGACTCGGGTCATCGAGGCTCGCAAGCAGATGGCCGAAGGCAAGCTGCAGGTCGACTGGGGCATGGCCGAAACGCTCGCCTATGCGTCGCTGCTCGCGAACGGCTACGACGTGCGGCTTTCCGGCCAGGATTCGGGACGCGGCACCTTCGCTCACCGCCATGCCGTGCTGCACGACCAGGAGCGCGAGCGGTGGGACGAAGGCACCTACATCCCGCTGCAGAACATCTCGAAGGACCAGGGCGACTTCGTGGTCATCGACTCAGTGTTATCGGAAGAAGCGGTACTGGGGTTCGAATACGGGTTCTCGACCGCAGAACCGAACGCGCTGGTGATCTGGGAAGCGCAGTTCGGCGACTTCGCCAACGGCGCCCAGGTGGTGATGGACCAGTTCATCAGCTCGGGCGAGACCAAGTGGGGCCGGGTTTGCGGCCTGACCCAATACCTGCCGCACGGCTACGAAGGACAAGGACCCGAACACAGTTCGGCGCGGCTTGAGCGCTACCTGCAGCTGTGCGCCGAGCACAACATGCAGGTCTGCGTACCCACCACCGCGGCGCAGATCTTCCACCTGATCAGGCGCCAGATGCTGCGGCCGTTCAGGAAGCCGCTGGTGGTGATGACGCCGAAGTCGCTGTTGCGCAAGAAGGAGGCGTCTGCGTCGATTCAGGAGCTCGCCAACGGCTCGTTCCAGACGGTGATCCCCGAGGTCGACCCGCTCGAGGCGAAAGACCTGAAGCGCGTCATCGCCTGCTGCGGAAAGATCTACTATGAGCTCGTCGCGAAGCGAAAAGAACTTCAGAAAATGGATGTTGCAGTCATTCGCCTGGAGCAGCTCTACCCGTTTCCCCACAAGCAATTCGAGGCGGAGATGAAGCGCTATCCGAACGCAGCCGAAGTGGTGTGGTGCCAGGAGGAGCCGCAGAACCAGGGCGCGTGGTACCAGATCGGCCACTACCTGCGCGAGAACATGCGCGAGGAGCAGAAGCTCTGTTACGCCGGCCGGCCGCCGTCGGCGTCGCCGGCAGACGGCTACATGGCGCGCCACAACGAGCGCCAGAAGACGCTGGTGGAACAAGCCTTCAATCGCTTTAAATAGCAGGCATATCCCGGCGAGTTACTCGCTGGTTTTTCGCCAACCCGGGGGATGCTCAGCGGAACCCGGGGAAAAACTGAACGGGAGCAGTCATGATCATCGAAGTGAAGGTGCCGCAGCTGTCGGAGTCGGTCGCCGAGGCGACGCTGCTCGATTGGCACAAGAAGGAAGGCGAGCCGGTCGCTCGCGATGAGAACCTGATCGACATCGAGACCGACAAAGTGGTGCTCGAGCTGCCGGCGCCCGCCGACGGCGTCCTCGTCAAGATCCTGAAGAACAACCGCGACCCGGTGACCTCGGGCGACGTCATCGCGCAGATCGATACCGAGGCGAAGGCCGGAGCAGCCCCGTCTCCCGAGAGAAAATCTCCTCCCGAAAAAACCAAGACCGCCCCTCCGGTGATGCCTGCCGCCCAGAAGATCGCGGCGGAGCAGGGCATCGATACTTCGAAAGTCCTCGGCACCGGCCGCGACGGACGGGTCACCAAGGGGGACGTGCTCGAGCAGGCGGCAAAAGCTC
>Ga0209220_1000338_pt1 | contig 17532 bp, 20 predicted proteins | sample BlaSpr_A8_OM3_M3_FD_187984 | JGI IMG/M metagenome (GOLD analysis project Ga0209220, IMG submission 187984) | Forest soil microbial communities from Thunder Bay, Ontario, Canada - Black Spruce, Ontario site 2_A8_OM3_M3 (SPAdes) (version 2) | ecosystem: Environmental > Terrestrial > Soil > Boreal... | reverse complement strand
TTGAACTCAGCCGTGCCCGACTTCGGGTCGGTGGCGTCGATAGTGAGCACGTTGGTGGCGACCTGGTCCGGGAAATGGAGCGTGAGGAATGCCAGCCCGGGCCTCAGCGTCGCGTCGAACCGGACCGGTACCTCGACCGACCCCCGGCGCGAGCTCGCCTTCACGGTCTCGCCATCTTCGATGTGGAGCCGCTCTCCATCAGCCGGCGAGATCAGCAGCGCCTCGCGCTTGCGCAGCGGCGACGTGTATTCGTTGGTCTGCACGCCGGTGTTGAACGAGTCGAGGCGCCGCCCGGTCGTGAGCCGGATCGGGAACTCTTTCGTGAGGCGGTCGACCGGCGGGTCGTGCTCCACCGCAAACAGCGGGGCTCGCGGACCCACCACCGGGTCCTCCCACAGCCGCGCGTGCAGAAACGGCGTCCCGGGATGGGACTCATCGGGACACGGCCACTGGATGCCGCCGAGCTCGTCGAGCCGGGCGTATGACATGCCCGCGTGCATCGGCGAAAGGCTGCGGCATTCGTCCCACACCTGCTCCGCGGTCGGGTGTCCCCAATCGCAGCCGAGCCGGCGGGCAAGCTCGCCGATGATCTCGACGTCGTCGCGGGCGCCGGCCGGCGGCTCAAGCGCGCGGCGGACACGCTGCACGCGCCGCTCGCTGTTGGTCACAGTTCCCTCCGACTCAGCCCAACCCGCCGCCGCCGGCAGCACGACATGGGCGAGCTCCGCGGTCTGTGTCAGGAAGATGTCCTGCACGACGAGGTGCTCGAGACCGCTCAGCAGCCGAACGGCTCGAGTCTGGTCCGCCTCGCTGCGCGCCGGATTCTCACCCACGATGTATGCCGTCGTCAGCTCGCCGTGCTCCATCGCCTCGAACATCTCGCTGAGGTGATAGCCCTTCTTCGACGGAAACTGCGCCCCACCCCACGCGCTCGAAAACTTGGCGTGAATTGCCGGGTCCGCGAGGTCTTGAAATCCAGGCATCCGGGCCGGGATCGCGCCCATGTCTCCGCCGCCCTGGACGTTGTTCTGCCCGCGCAGCGGATTGAGGCCGCAGCCGTACCGGCCGACCTTTCCGGTGAGCAGGGCGAGGTTGATGAGCGCGAGCACGTTGTCGGTCGCGTTGTGATGCTCGGTGATGCCCAGCGTCCAGCAGATCATCGCCTTGTCGGCACGGCCGTACTCGAGCGCGACGTCCCTGATCGCGTAGGCAGGCACGCCCGTCTCCCTTTCCGCAACCTCCAGCGTGTAAGCCTCGACGCAGCGGGCGAACTCGTCGTAGCCCGTTGTCGCGCGTTCAATGAATTCGTTGTTCGCGAGACCCGCGTGGATGATGACCCTGGCCATCGCGTTGGCCAGCGCGATGTCGCTGCCGACGTCGATGCCCAGCCACACGTCGGCCCACTCCCCGGAGCTGGTGCGCCGCGGATCAACCGCCACGAGCCGCGCGCCATTGCGCACGCCGCGCAGCAGGTGATGGAAGAAGATCGGGTGCGTCTCGCGCGCGTTCGATCCCCAGAGAACGACCAGGTCGGTCTCCTCAGCCTCGCGATACGACGAGGTTCCTCCTCCGGCTCCGAACACTGTCGCCAGACCGGCGACGCTCGGAGCGTGTCAAGTCCGGTTGCAGCTGTCGATGTTGTTGCTGTGCATGGCCGCGCGCGTGAACTTCTGGGCGATGAAGTTCATCTCGTTGGTCGTCTTGGAGCAGCTGAACATGCCAAATGCGTTGGGACCTTTGTCCCTGGCGGAGGCAAACCCGGCGGCCGCCGTCGTCAGCGCCTCATCCCAAGTCGCAGGACGCAGCCGGCCGCCCTCTCTAACCAACGGCTCGGTCAGGCGAACGAGACCGTCACCCATCAGCACGACAATATAGGAGCGTGCTTAGCCGGTAGCTATATTTCTCCATCCGATGGAACCGGCGCGCGTGACGCAACTCCTCGACCGGGCTCTTAAGGGCGATGCGACTGGAATCGACGAGCTGCGCCAGGCGACACAGCAGGAACTTCACGAAGCTGGGAAGGCACTGGGGAAAACATTTCGCTTCGAGCGCGAAGTGACGCTTCGGGTGTTGGGCGACTGGGAAGGTGGTCTTCTGACCGACGAGCAGGTGCATTGGTGGGCGCTCTTGATGTTCATCGGTGCGTTTCCCGAGGAATGGACGCCCGTCGGCTGGAAGGTCAACCACACCTGGCAGCCGCTCGACATTGACTACTCAGAGGATGCGGACGTCAACTGTGATCTTCCGGCTCAAGGACCTTGGTGACCTGGACGGCGCCATCACCAGAGATGAACGGACGGCAATGGTGCTTCGTCTCCTTGGTCCGCCAGGGAGTTAGCTGTCCGGAGCGGCCCTGGCTTCCGCGAACTCGCGGGCATCCGCGATCACGCTCACCGCATAACTAAAGTCCATCTCCGCGCCGCCCCACAAGGCCCTCGGCGTGTCTGGATCGATCGTCTCTCTCGCCAGGTTGATTGGATCACGGGGCGGTGGCTGTATTACGTGTCCGTCATCCGTCTCGAATGAGAAACCATCGGCCGTCTTGCGAATGCGGAATGCCCCGGCGTGATGGCGCCGGTGATGAAACCCACACATAAGCAAGAGGTTGTCGAGGTCGGTTCCGCCACCCAGCGCCCAGTGCTCGTAGTGATGTGCTTCCGTTCGGTGCGCTGGGACGCCACAACCAGGGAAGCGGCAGAAACGATCCCGCACATGAAGCGCCAGGCGCAGCCGCTCCGGCACGATGCGCTGCTTGCGGCCGACGTCGATCGGCAGTCCGTTCCGCTCGGTCACGCCGACCACCTCGGCGTCGCAGCCGATCCTGCGCGCGGCGCCCGCCGACAGCGGTGACCCACCCTCGATGTAGCAACGGCCGTCGGTAGCTTCACCCGTGAGCACGCCCACGTCGACGTGCACGACCACCTGGCGCGCGGCAGTTGATGCGATCAGGTTCTCCGCTCCGCCAGCCAGTACGTTCTCGCACATCGAGACGAGAGCGTCGGCGCTGCGTGCGGCCCACCGATCGTCGGCCGGGTCCTTCACGCCATCGTCGGCCGGCTCCGGCACCGGCCGGGAGCCAGTGATCGACTCAAGCGCAGCTTGAACAACCGCCGCATCCTCGGGCGTGAGCCTCGCCCTCAGCTCGAGCATTCCGTTGTCGTCCCAATGCATCCAGATCCCCCGACGGGCGAGATGATCCTCCGCCTGCGCAGGCGCATTAGCCTCGTCGATCCGACGCAGAGCGCGGCAGATCCTCGCCAGCTGCGCGCCTGAGGCACCCTGCGCGATCTCCAAGAGAAATTCCTCAGTCGCCGGAGTTGCCACGGTCGTGATCTGCCGGACCTTGTCGAACGAAAGCTGCCCTGCCTCGAACGCCGCGGCGATCTTGGGCAGGAAGGTCATTGCTTGACCAACTCGCAACAGCTCCGCGCTCGTGTGCATGTCGAAGCCAGTTTTGATCGTCAGCCAGTGCTCGAAGGATCGGATCCCACCCGCCCCCCAACCCCCGATTTCATCGAACCTCGCGCTGGCCCTTGCCACCCGCGCAAGGGTCGCGTGAGCGTGCGCGGAATCCTCGCCGATCTGGTCCTCAAGCTCCCGGGCGAGGTCCTGATTCTCGAGGCTGGTAGAGGCGTACTCCATGCATCAAATTGTACCAAACATCTGTTCGTACAGAAGCCTATTTACAAGGCTCTTTCCTCGCGCGCTCGCCCGAAACTGCCCTACCGAGGATTCGCTGCGATGAACTCTCCGATCCGGTCCAGCCCCAGCTTCAGCTCGTCTTCCGACTGCGTGTACGCCAGGCGGATGAACCCCTTGCCCGCGTGCCCGAATGCAGTGCCCGGCAGCACCGCCACGCCCGCTTCCGCCAGCAGCCTGTCAGAGAGCTCGTGCTCCTCGTACCCCGTCCCCTCGATGTTCGGGAACACGTAAAACGAGCCCTGCGGCCGCGCGCACCGCATGCCCGGGATGGCGTTGATGCCGTCCACCACCAGGTTCCGCCGGTGCTCGAACACCTTCACCATGCGTGCCACCGCATGCTCCGACTCGGGCGCGCTCAGCGCCTCGATGGCGGCGATCTGAGTGAATGCGGCCGCGCATGACGACGTGTTGATCATCAGCTTGTCCAGCTTGGCCGCCAGCTCCTTCGGCGCCACCGCGTAGCCCAGCCGCCAGCCGGTCATCGCGTACGACTTCGACAGCCCGTCCATCAGCACCGTGCGCTCGCGCATTCCCGGGTGCGACAGCGGCGACACGTGGTGGAAGCCATAGACCAGCTGGCTGTAGATCTCATCCGAGACCAGCAGCAGGTCGTGCTTGTGAACGAGGTCGCACACAAACTTCACGTCCTCTTCGGTGAGCACACCGCCCGTCGGATTTTGCGGAGTGTTGACGATGAGCATCCTTGTCTTCGGAGTGATCAGGGACGCGAGCTCGTCGAGGTCCATCCGGAAGCCGCTCTCTTCGCGCAGCGTCACCGTCTTCGGCACCGCCCCAATGAAGTTCACCTGCGAGGCGTACGCGGGATAGCCGGGGTCCGGAAGGATGACTTCGTCTCCGGGTTCGATGCACGACAGCAGCGTGAACAGGAGCACGTTTTTGGAACCTGGAACAAGGACGACCTCGCTCGGGTCGACCTCGGTCCTCAGCATGCGGCTCACGAAGCCGGCGACCGCCTCGCGCGCCTCTAAGATGCCGCTCGCAGGCGTGTAGTGTGTGTAGCCGTTCTGCATAGCCGAGATGCCAGCCTCGACAATGTTGTCAGGTGTGGCGAAGTCGGGCTCACCGATCTCGAGGTGCACGACCTTCTTGCCCGTGGCCTCGAGCCGCCTTGCCTTGGCGAGCACCTCGAACGCGCCCTCGGTGCCCAGCCGCGACATGCGTTCCGCGAAACGAATCGTCACGACCGAATCCTAGTGGACGCCGAGCAGCGAGCCGCCATCGACGCCGAGCGTTTGCCCGGTGATGTAGCCTGCCGGCTTCGAACACAGGAACGCGCATGCGGCGGCAAACTCCGAGGGATCGCCAAAGCGCCCCAGAGGCGAGTTGGCGGCGGTCAAATTGAGCTCCCGGATGCGGTCGGTGAGGATCCCGTCAGGGGCAAGGCAGTTGACGGTGATGCCGTCCGGCGCCACCTCGCGCGACAACGTTTTGGCCAGGTCGGTCACTCCTGCACGAAGAGAGTTCGAGAGGACCAGGTTGGCGATCGGCTGACGGACGGAGATCGACGTGATGAATACGATGCGCCCGTGCCCCGACTGCTTGAGAGACGGAAGCGCCGCCTTGACCAGGCGCACGGCGCTCATCAACGTCAGGTGGAACGCAGACTCCCAGCTCTCCACGGATGTGGTCTGAAACGTGCCCCGCGGCGGCCCGCCCGCATTGACGACCAGGATGTCCAGGCCCCCGAGCTTGGCGACGGCCTGCTCCACGAGGCCTTCGGGCTCACCCTCTTTCGAGACGTCGGCGGCCGCCCAACCCGCGGCCTTGATCGCCTTGCCGGTCGCCTCGATCGCCGCCGGGTCACGCGACGCGATGAAGACCCGAGCACCCTCATGCGCCAGCGCTTCGGCACACGCGCGCCCCAGTCCCTTGCTCGCCGCGGTGACGAGCGCGCGCCGGTCCTTCAGTCCGAGATCCACGTCTAAATTGTGGCTAGCCGGTCGTGTTGACGTACCACTGCGTGACGTACATGAACCTGTCCGCGGGTTCGATCACCTTGTTGATGTGGACGCCGTGCACCCGCTGCGACACCGCGTAGTCGTACCGGGCGGAGTAGAGAAAGATCGCCGGCGCGGAGTCGGCCATCAATGTCTGGAAGTCGATGTACGCGGCCAGGCGCGCTTGCGGGTCGACCGTCGCCCGCCCGCTCTCGAGGTCGCTGTCGATCAGGCCCCAGCCTCGCGAGTACGCGAAGTTCAGGCTGTTCGCGTCGGCTCCTGAGTGCCACAACGAGTACTGGTCGGGATCCGGCCCCACGTCAAAGGAGGCAAGCGCCATCTGGTAATTGCGCCCCAGCAGGTACGTCTGGACCAGTTGTGACGCCGGTACCGGCTTGACGACGACCTCTACGCCGACGTCCGCCAGCTGCCGCGCCAGAGCTTCGGCCACCTGCTGGTTCGGGTACGCGTTGGATGAGACCAGCTGCACGCTGAACGAAACGCCGTTCTTCGACCGCACCTTGGAGCCGGCCGCGGTCACCCACCCCGCCTTTTCGAGGGCTTGAGCGGCAGCCACCTGGTCAAATGGATGCAGCGCCGCAGCCGCCGCGGAGAACGCCCAGGCTCCCACCGGGATCGGACTTGGATCCGGGTCGGCTCTCCCGGCCAGCACGTCGCTCACGATCCGCTGGCGGTCGACCGCCTGGACGAGAGCGAGCCGCACCTTCGCGTCGCCGAAAAACTGCTTGCCGTTACCGTCGGGATTCATGCTGACGAACGAGTTCGTGAACATCCGCGAGTCGAGCACGGACACGTCTGCACGCCCCGTGAGCAGTCCGACCTCCTGTGGCTCCAGGCCGCCCACAAGGTCGGCGACGCCCTGTCCGACCGCGCGGATCGCCGACTGCGGGTCGTTCGCGGGATATGTGCGCAAGACGAGGTGATCGAGATAGGGCTGCGGATCGGCGTATGGATTGCGATCGAGGGTGATCGCAAGCTGGCTGACGGCTGCAACCTTGAACGGGCCGGTGCCGATCGCGCGCACTCCGCTGAACGGGCTCGCCGCGATCTGCGCGGGCGCCATCCCCGCGAACACGTGCTTGGGGATGATGCCGACGCGCAGGGCCAGGGGAAACGAAGCGCTGGGAGCGCGCAGCGTGAAAACGACCCGGCCGGTACCTCCCGCCGCGATGCCAACCTGCCGCCAGAACTCAGCCCCGGGCATGGTGTACTCGATGTCCTGCAGCACGTGATACGTGAACAGGACGTCGTCGGCGGCGAATGGTTGGCCGTCGGCCCATTTCACCCCGTCCCGAATGTTGAACGTGTACGTGAGGTGGTCCGCCGAGACCGCCCAGTCGGTGGCCAGGACGCCCACGATGTTTTGCTGCGGATCCACCGAGGTCAGGCCCTGGTAGATGAGGCTGTCGACGTCACGCGTGCTGTCGACCGTCTCGAACAGCGGGTTCAGGACGCCGGCGGCGCCCACGAGCGCTTCAATGGCCGTGCCACCGCGTGCCGGCTTCGGCACGGTCGCGACCGGCTGGCACCCGACCAGGGCCACCACCACCGCCGCCGCCGCGGCGGTGACGTACCGGCTACCCGAAATGGGTTCTCATCCAGATGAGGGCCAGCGAGCAGATCAGGAAGGCGGTGACGAGCACCCACGTGGTCCAGTAGATCTGGCGCTCCAGGCCGCGACGGGTGCGATACCCGCCGCCCAGCCCGCCGTCGCCGCCGCCGATAGTTCCTCCGAGGCCCGATGCCTTAGGCGTCTGGATCAACACGCCAGCCGTCAGCAGTAGCGCCAGGATGGCCTCCGTGATGATGAGCGCCTGCTGAACCTTAGCCATAGTCCTTTCCGATTTTACCTACGACCAGACGGATGAGAATCGCGTCTGGATCGCGTCCCAATCGAGGGTGTTGAACCAGGCTGTGATGTAGTCCGCTCGCTTGTTCTGGTACTTCAAGTAGTACGCGTGCTCCCAGACGTCGACGCCCATGATCGGCGTGAGCCCTTCCATGAGCGGGCTGTCCTGGTTTGGGTATGACTTGATGGAGAGCTTGCCGTTCTTGTCGGCGACCAGCCAGGCCCAACCGCTTCCGAACTGGCCCACCCCGGCCTTGGAGAGCTGCTCCTTGAAGGCGTCGTAGCTGCCGAACGTGTTCTTGAGCGCGTCAGCGATCCGGCCCGATGGGTTGCCGCCGCCGCCGGGACCCATGATGCTCCAGAAGATCGAGTGGTTCGAGTGTCCGCCGGCGTTGTTCCGGATCGCGGTCCTGATGTCCTCGGGCACCTCGGCGATGCTCCAGAGCAGGTCCTCGACCGACCTCGAGCCCCACTCAGGATGCTTCTCGAGCGCGGCGTTCGCGTTGTTCACGTAAGCCGCGTGGTGCTTGTCGTGATGGATCTCCATCGTCTTGGCGTCAATGTGCGGTTCGAGCGCGTCGAACCCGTAGGGAAGCGGCGGAAGCACAAATGGCATGGCGGATACCCTCCGTTTTCTGAAACTGTCCTTTTACTTACGAATCAGTCTAAGAGCTTGGGTGTTCCGGGCCGGCCTGGGCCCGGACGGCCGCGGCGCGCTGCTCGATCTCAGCGGGGTCGCCGAGATACCGCCACGCGGCCGGTTTGAAGTCCGCGCCCAGCTCGTAGACGCGCGGCACACCCGTCGGGATGTCGAGATCGACCACCTGCTGCTCGGACAGCCCGTCGAGGTGCTTGACCAGCGCTCGCAGGCTGTTGCCATGCGCCACCACCAGCACGCACGAGTAACGGAGAAGGTCGGGGACGATAGCGTCGTACCAGTAGGGAAGCATCCGCTCGACGACGTCCTTCAGGCATTCGGCGCTCGGTAGGACCTCCGGCGGCAGCGAGGCGTACCGCCGGTCGTGAGTCGAGTGCCGCTCGTCGGAGAGCTCCAGGCCCGGCGGCCTGACGTCGTAGCTGCGCCGCCACACCTTTACCTGTGCCTCTCCGTACCGGGCTGCGGTCTGAGCCTTGTTCAAGCCCTGCAGCGCGCCGTAGTGCCGCTCGTTCAGCCGCCAGCTTCGCCTCACGGGGATCCAGGTCAGCCCCAGCTCGCCGAGCGTGAGGTCCGCCGTCTCGATCGCTCTGACCAGGACGGACGTGTGCACCACCTCCGGTGACAGGCCCTCTTCCTTGATCAGGCGACCGGCTTCGATCGCCTCGGTAACCCCCTTCTCGCTCAGCGGGACGTCATGCCAGCCCGTGAACAGGTTCTCCAGGTTCCAGGTGCTCTGACCATGCCTCAGCAGAATGAGGGTGCCGGGCTTTGTCACCTCCCCACCTGTGGGGAGGTCGGGTGCCGCTTGCGGCGCCCGGGTGGGGAGCTGGAATGTCTACCTATGCCCATAGACCTCAGCGGTCACCTTGACGATGTGCGCGAACTCCGCCGCATCCAGGCTCGCGCCGCCGACCAGGCACCCATCACACAGCGGAAGCTCGACATACGACTCGACGTTGCTCGAGTTGACGCTTCCGCCGTAAAGGATTCGCACCTTGCGCGCGGCGCCGGCCCCGATCAGCTCCCCGACCACCTTGCGGATCAGCCTCATCGTTTTGTACGCGTGCTCGGGGTCTGCGCTCTTGCCGCTGCCGATCGCCCATACCGGCTCGTACGCGATCACAAGCCGCGCCGAATCGTCGGCCGAGCAGTTCGCGATGCCGGCCTTGACCTGGGCTGTGACGACCTGGTCGGACGTGCCGGCGTCGTAATGGTCCGCCAGCTCCCCGACGCACATGATCACGTTGAGCTCGCAGGCCAGGGCCGCAGCGGTTTTCTTGGCGACCATCTCGTCGGTCTCGCCAAGGTGGATGCGCCTCTCGGAGTGGCCGATGATCACCCAGTCGCACCAGCCTTTCAGCATTGCCGGCGACACCTCGCCGGTATACGCGCCGGCGGTCTCCCAGAAGCAATCCTGCGCGCCGAGCTTCACGCCCGACTCGGCCAGCACCTCAGACACCGGGAGTAGCCAGGGGAACGGCGGAAGGATGACGACGTCCACCCGGTCGGAATGACCACGCGCCACCGAGAGGATGCCCCGCACCAGGTCGAGTGCTTCGTCCGCGCTGGCGGGATTCATCTTCCAGTTGGCCGCTACGATCGGCATCGGCGCCACCCTGCTAGACATCAGTGACCCGCCACCGAGGTCCGCCGCATATTCGCGGCACTGGCGGCCGGAGCCAAGGAGACGACGAGCACGCGAGGGAGCGCATCGCGTAGATGCGTGACCGAGCGCGCGCAGGAGGCGACGCTGGCTTCAGCGCCGAAGGCGCCCGGCCGACTGGGCCGATGAAGATGCAAGGACCTTCCGGGCCGCGACCCTCTATGGGTTTATGCCGGCGAGAGTGACGGTTGCTGTGTGGGTGCCACTCGTGTTGACCCAGGTCAGAGAGAGGTGCTCGCCCGGCCTATGGGCCCGGATCGCGGTACCAAGGGTGTCGACCGACGTGATCTGGGTGCCGCCGGCCGAGGTGATGACGGAGTTGCGGGCGATGCCTGCGCCGGCCGCCGGCGAACCTGCCTGAACGCCCACGACCAGGGCGCCTGACGAGACGTTGAGGCCAAGCTGCGATGCCGCTGCCGCGTCCAGCGTCTGCGCCGAGACTCCGATAAAGCCGACCTGGCCGTAGATGATCTGCGCGCTGGTCTGCCCGGATCGGATCTGGTTGACCACGGTCAGGATGTTGTCCGATGCGATCGCGTAGTTGACGTTGGAGGCGCTCGAGCGGAAGCCCGAGACGTTGCCTGCGGTGATCATGCCGATCACCTGCCCGGACGAATTGACGAGCGGACCTCCGGAGTCGCCGGGGTAGATGGTGGCGTCGCTCTGGATCATTCCGGTGAGCTGCTCCGACCTGCTGCCGCCTTCACTCGCGGTGATGGTCTGGTCGAGCGCCGTAACCGAGCCCTGCGAGACGGATGGCGTGCCGCCCTGGCCAAGCGCGTTGCCGAGCGCAACGATCGGGTCACCTACGTTGACCGAGGACGAGCTCCCGAAGCTGACCGTCGGCAGTCCCGAGAGGCCGTCCACCTTGATCACCGCGATGTCAGCACTCGGATCGGCGGCGATCAGATGCGCGGTGTAGGTCTGCGAGTGGCCGGCGATGGTGACCTGGATGCTGGTCGAGCCGTCCACGACGTGGTTGTTCGTAAGGATCTCGCCGGTCGAGCTGATGATCATCCCCGTGCCGGCCGCCTGACCTGTTCCGACGACGGTGTTGATGTCGACGATCGCGGGATCGATCTTGGCCGCAATCGCGTTGGCGTTGAGGCTGCCGGTGCTTGGGTTGGCGGGTTGGAGTGGTGCCTCGGGGTTGGTCTGAGGTTGCGTGGTACTGGGCGTGGTGATCGTTTGCGCTGTGGGGGTGTGTGAGTTGATGGTGCGGGCGAGGCTCCAGCCGAGGCCGGCCCCCGCCGCAGCCGCGATCACGGCCGCCAGCACGACGCCCGCCGCGATGCGGTGCCAGAGGCTGCTGTCGACCGGCCGGGCTGGGGCTGCGGGTGGTGGCGCCCAGTAAGGCAGCGGCGCGCTGGGTGACTCGGCGCCGGCCGGAGGCAGCAGCGATTGGTCAGCCTGCTGTCCGGTTGGCTCGCTGGGGTCTTTTTGCACTTCCGACATCGGGGTCTACCTCCGGTAACGCTTTGGCGTTTGGTTTGTTCCCACAAGATGCCGCCGGAAGCTGTGTGTAGGTTGGACGGTCCCTTAGGGTTTGCTGAGAAGCGAGTTGTCGGTTGGATTGACGAAGGAGGCGGAATGGATCTGGCTGGACGAGTCGCGCTGGTTACAGGAGGTTCGGGTGATCTCGGGTCGGCGATCTGTCGCGCGATGGCACGCAACCAGATGAATGTTGCGGTCAGCTACCTGGGCGAGAAGGATCGCGCCGAGCTCGTCGTGACTGAGGTCGAGGCAGCCGGGTGCCGGGGCTGGGCGGTGCACCTCGATCAGTCCAGCGCCACCATGCCCGACGAGGTGGTCGCGTCTGTCGTCGAACACTTCGGCCGTCTCGACGTCCTCGTCAACAACGCCGCCTGGAACGTCGGGGTGCCATTCGCCGACCTCGAAGCCCTCACTCCGGAGATCTGGGACCGCATGTTCGCGACGAACTTGCGCGGACCCTACCTTCTTGCACGGGCGGCAGCTCGCACCATGCGGGCGCAGGGCGTCGGGCGAATCGTGAACATCGCCTCGATCGGAGGCCTGTACCCCTCCAGCAGCAGCATCGCCTACTCGTCCAACAAGGCCGGTTTGATCCACCTCACACGGTGCTTGGCGGTGGCGCTGGCTCCAGAGGTGCTTGTCAATTGCGTTGCGCCCGGCCTCATCGAAGGCACGCGGATGGCGGACCGGTTGCCTGATGCTGTGCGCGAGGGCGCGCTCCAGAGAGCGGTCCTACACAGGGGCACCTCTGCCGACGACGTCGCGGAGCAGGTCGTCACCTTCTGCCGCACCGAGACCACCACCGGCCAGGTGCTGGCTGTGGACTCAGGCTTTGTCTTCCACTGATCCAACTACTGCGCCATCGTCGCCGGGTCACACATACAAACGCTGATGTCGAGCGTGACCCTCGAAGGCCCGGCGAAGCCAAAGGCCTTTCGTGTCCAGACGCCGATCTCCGCACGAAGTTTCGGATCTGTGACATTGCTGAACGCCGCGTAGCGCGTGTGGGCATACGTCTCTCCGAGCTTCCAGCCAGGCGTGTTGGCCGGCTGAGCGTAGTACTGATAAACGCCCCATTCGGTGCTTGAGTCGGGTTCGGCGAATGTCGCCCAGCAACCGGTCGTCGGGCCATTGTCCGACCCCACTGTGATCAAGCTGGACTCCTGGACCCGGCTGGCGGGTGGTACCGGGAATGAGCGGGACGGGCACCCGTTAATTGCCGAGTCCAGTCCAGGGCTGGTGGCAATCGAGTAACCGGCCAAACCGCAGTACGCGCCGATTGGAATTGCGATCAGCGCGGCGAACAAGTAGGCGATTCGCTTGAGCACCAGACCATCGTTCTAACGTTCTCCTGCGGGAAAACCTTACGGATCAGGACTCATTAGTTCGTCGTGAAGGACTCGGGTCAGGGTCCAAAGGGCAGAAGGACCTCGGACTTAGGGGCCTGATGGCGCGCCGGCGGCGGAACGTACGTGCTCTCGCGCTCCGATCGCGCGGATGGGACCGCGCGCGGCGCTATGGGTCATCCCGATGACTGGGCTCGCGCGGCGCGCAACCACGAGAAGCTCCGCGATGCCGGATTCGATGCCCCGCGTCAGCACCTCGATGTCGTGCACGGAGTCGTAGTCGCCGGTCACACCGAAATTGAGACCGCCACAGTAGGAGAAGATCGCGATTCCGATCCTGACCGAACCGGCGATCGGCACGTAAGGATATGCGAAGAGCATCTGCCTGCCCGCGGCGTACAGGGGAAACTGCGGTCCCGGCACGTTGGTGGTAACCGTCTGGACCAGATGCTGCTGAGCATGTAAGGCGAGCCGGAAGCTGACCGCCAGAAGCATCGGCGGCGCGAAGCCCGACAGCTGCGTCAGGACGTCTCCCGCCACGGCCTGGCCGGAGCGCTTGAACCCATCCATCTGCGTCCTGATGGCGTGCAGTCGCGCGACAGGACTCTCGATTCCGACAGGGAGACCCGGAAACATGGCCGAGATGCGGTTGTTGTACAGGCCTTTCTCGCTCTCCAGCCGTACAGAGACCGGAACGAGGGCGCGGACGACTTTGCCCGCCACATTCTCGCCGCGATGGCGAAGCAGGTCGCGGAAACCTCTGGTGATGGCGGCGAGGACTACGTCGTTGACAGTGCCACCGAGCGCCGAACGAATCTCCTTCACCTGCTCCAGGGTGCCGTTCGCCCAGCTCCAGCGTCGATGAGGGCCGATCGGCCCGTTGAGGGAGCTTACGGCTGGCTGGGTCCAGCTTCCGAGCGAGCCGATGAAGTTCCCGAGGTCGGTGACGTTATGGACGCCCAACCCACTGGCGTATAGCGCGCGGGCCACTGCGGGCACGCCGCGGATTCGGTGGACAGGATCCGCCACGGCGTCCACAACCGCATCGGCCAGGAGGTGTAGATCGCTCGGTTCTCCACTGGCGTGCCACTTGGTCGCTCTGCGCGGCGGGGACTGGGGCTTGCGGTCGAGCAGAACGGTCAGCAGGTCGGTGGCCGACACACCATCGACCATGCAGTGGTGCACCTTGGAGATCAGCGCCCAATTGCCATTTGCGAGCCCCTCGACCATCCACAGTTCCCAAAGCGGCTTGCTCCGGTCGAGGTTCTGCGCGAAGACACGACCGGCCAGATTTCGCAGTTCGTCCGCCGATCCCGGCGGGGGCGTGGCGGTATGGCGGACGTGATAGAGGATCTGGAAGTGTGGGTCGTCCACCCAAACCGGGCGGCCGAGCCCCATCGGCACGAACCGCACACGCTGGCGGTAGCGCGGAAGATCGGAGAGGTGGGACGCAACGGTCCGCACAAGGTCGCCGTAGCTGGGCGCTGGACCCTCAAACACCGACACGGTGCCGATGTGCATCGGGTTGCGTTCATCCTCAACCGAAATGAACATTGAATCCTGCGGGCTCATGCGGTCCATTGGAGGCGAGCCTAGGTAGCCGATGCCGGGCGGACCTGAAATCGGCGTCCTGTGATGATGGTCGGCTCGATCGCGAGCAGGTGGGGTTTCGCTCCTGGTGCAAGCGACCAGGGCGCCGCCGCCGCGCGAGCGGTCCACGACACGTCATCGAACGCCTCCGTCGCATCAACCGCGACGCCTTGCACCATGACGCTCCAGGCCACGCCGGCTGAAGCGTCGTGCTCGTCGATTTCGAACGAGACTTTCGTATCCGGCGCTTGCGACAGCTTGCTGCCTGATGCGGTGCGAACGGCAATTATCCGGCCGCTCATTGCGTAGTTGACCGGAAAGATCTGAGGTTGCCCGTCGGCGACGATTGCGATCCGACCAAGGCTGTGCTGACCAAGGATGTCGAGGCACTCCGCTTCCGGGATCTCCTCCACCTCTGTCTTGAGCTCAGCTGCTTTCATGCAAGTTTTCCGTCAGGGCCCGCGGATCGGACATGAACCTTCGCCCGGTGATCTCATAGGCCCAGATGCCGACCCAGTGCTCACGCGATCCGGGCGCTGCTGGTCGCACCGGCCAGAAGCGCATCCGTCCGGTGGGCGCACCGCGTGGGCTGGTTACGTCGTGGGCGATTCCCTTAACCAGCACACTCCATCCGACTTCCTGGCCTGGGTCCCAACCGTCGATCTCGAAGCTCACATATGCGCCCGGCGCAAGTTCCAATTTGCTTCCGGGTGCGGTTCGAAAGACCACAACGCCCTCGTCGAAGAAGTAGTTGACGGGGAAGATGAGCGGACGGGCTTCTCGATCAACCACCGCAATCCGGCCGAGGTCGTGTGAACGCAGCAGTTTGACGTGGTCCTGCTCATTCAGTATCTCAAGCTGCCCTGGCCGAAGATCGAGCATCTAGGCGGCCCGGCGAAGCGATTTCGGGGTGGCCATACGATGCAGCGTCGGGGTGGTCACCGGATGCAGCGTTAGATACGAACGGGTCGCGCTTTCCCCAATATCGGCGAGCAGCCACCAGGCGACCCAGATGACTGGAGATGCCAACACCAGGATGATCGCGTAGACGATGAAAACACTGAGGTACATGGTTCTCCTTTGGCTCCAGCGTGCTCGCGACGAGCGCGGCGATAAAGGGCACAAAGACCTGCTGGTATACGGCCGATCGGCCTATCCGCGAGGCCGACTCGCGCCGTCTCAGGGAGGCAGATAATCCCGGAGTGAGCGATTGCTGCTCGCCGAAGGGGTATCGCTGGATCTTCAGTGAGCGGAACGCGCGTGCGGACGCGCAGCGCTACCGCCGAAAAGGCCTCGATCCCACGTCGCGTCGCATCGTCGAGTACTTGAAACAACGAGGGGTGGAGGGCCGGACCCTGCTCGAGGTTGGTGGTGGCGTGGGCGCGATCCAGATCGAGCTCCTGAAGGCGGGCGTCACCCGGGCGGTCAGCGTCGAATTGACGCCGACTTATGAGCCCGCCGCCCTCGAGCTGCTCCGCGAAGCCGGCCTCGAAAACCGCGTCGAACGGAAGGTGATGGATTTCGCTCGATCGGCAGGAGTGTTCGAGGTCGCCGACATCGTGATCATGAACCGCGTCATCTGCTGTTATCCAGACATGCTCGAGCTGGCCGGCGCTGCAGCCGAGCACACTGGCGAGGTTCTCGTCATGAGCTTTCCGAAGGCAGCATGGTGGACGCGCACGATCTTGGCGCTGGGCAACCTCGCGCTGCGAGTCACGAAGCGGCAGTTCCAGGTTTTTGTACATCCGCCGGACCAGATCCTCGCTGAAGCCGAGCGACACGGTCTGCAAAGCGCGCTCGAGATGCCCGGCATCTTCTGGCAGATTGCTGCCGTTCAAAGGGCTGCTTAGCAGACCGCCGATGCAGGCTCCGGCGGGCTTGGCTGCGGCGCGAAACACGCGCGAGCCGGTACGCGGATTCCCTTCGCTATAGCTGTTTAGCCGCGGGCACGCCCACGTACCGGGCCAGGAAGTCGCTGATGAGCGGGGCCGTGATGTCCGTTCGCCAGAATGCCTGCATGTGGCCGAAGCCCGGTATGACTTGCGCCCGTCCGTTTGAGAGCGCGGCAGCGGCGAGTTCGGCGGCGCCGTCGGTGTTTTCGAGCTCGCCGCAAACGATGAGGGTAGGAGCCTCGATGCGTCGAAAGTTCTCGAACTCATTCGGGGCATCCACCCAACCCTCGACCTCGAGCGCGAACATCTCGGTGGGTGTCGCCGCAAGGTTCTCCATCAACCAATGTGGCGCCGGCTCGGTTTCGCTGGCCGACACCTGTTCCAACCATTCCGGGAACCCGATCTGACGCACCTCGGCCGCGAGCTCGCGACGCCCGTTGTCGATGTCCATCGGGTGGGCGACGCCGCCGATGCCAACAATCGCAGCGACACGCCCGGGATGGCGAGCAGCTAGCGCGTAGATGACGCGGGCGCCATCTGAGTAGCCGACCATAGCGGCCCGATCGACTCCAGCAGAATCCAGCACAGCGATTACGTCGGCTATGTACTCGTCGAGCCGGTGCGCCTCCAGATCCTGGGGCTGGTCGCTTTGTCCATGACCTCGGTGGTCGAACAGAAGATGACGTCGGCCTGGCAGCGCATCTAAATAGCCTGCGGCCTGCCACATCGTGCCGTCGCCGCCACCGCCTGTGTGGAAGAACACGGCCGGGCCGCTGCCGTTATCGGAGTAATGCAGTCGAACTCCGTCGCGGATAACCGCCGGCATGATCGACATTATGGTTCTGGGCCACCCGCATGGTCTGCGGAGCGGCCGCAAGCAGGCACCCTTCCCCTTATCGAGTGGCCCGGTGTCCTCGCTTTCTAACGAGCTTCTTGCCCGGGGCGTCCGCTGGATTTGCATCGAGAATGCCTTCCTCCAGCTCTTGAAAACGAGAGCTGAACTCTGAGTCCCCTTCCGGCTTGGGCGTGTTGCGTGCGGCGCGAACCACCATCCAAACAATCAGAGCCAGGATCAGAACCGGAGTCGCGAGCAAAGCGGCAAGCACGATGGTGCCGAAAAGAGCGCCGGCCACGGGATCGGCACGTTTCGGGAGCACTGGTTGCCTCCTTCCTTTTGAATGGGCTGGCCACGAGAGTCAGCCCTTTCGCATTTCCGTTGTGGCTACCTGCCGGCGGTGGTAGCCGCCACCTCGATGGTTTCTGTTTCCGAAATCAAGACCTTGTAGCCGCCACTAGCGAACACTTCGAGATCGCCGACTGCTGCCTGACCTAGAGGTGAAGCCAATGCGGCCTGGAGCG
>Ga0209220_1000337_pt1 | contig 17595 bp, 17 predicted proteins | sample BlaSpr_A8_OM3_M3_FD_187984 | JGI IMG/M metagenome (GOLD analysis project Ga0209220, IMG submission 187984) | Forest soil microbial communities from Thunder Bay, Ontario, Canada - Black Spruce, Ontario site 2_A8_OM3_M3 (SPAdes) (version 2) | ecosystem: Environmental > Terrestrial > Soil > Boreal... | reverse complement strand
AACTTGATGAACGCACGCGTGCGGATCGTGGTGCCGGCGGTGCTGGCGTCGTTGCTGGCGCTCACGGCTCTACCGGCCGCCGGATCGGAGTCCGATCGTGGCGGATCGCCGCTCGGCAAGATCAACCACATCGTGGTGATCTACCAGGAGAACCATAGCTTCGACAACCTCTATGGGGGCTGGGAAGGCGTGAACGGCCTGGCGAATGCCAGCGCCGCGCAGACGCTGCAGGTCAAGCAGAACGGCACCGTCTTCGCCTGCCTGCTGCAGAACGACATCAACCTCGCGGCTATCCTGCCGGCGAATTGCGCGGACACGACGGGGACGCCCGCCAACACGCCGTTCGCCAGTGCCTTCACAAACGCGCCATTTCAGATCGACGCCTACATTCCGGCCAGCGCTCGAACCTGCCCTGTGCCGGGCGCCCCGTTCGCGGCGCATGGCTACAAGGAAGGCCCGACAAACCTGCCGGGCGGCTGCACCGAAGACATCGTCCACCGCTTCTATCAAGAGCAATATCAGCTCAACAACGGCCAGCAGAACCGCTACACGGCGGGCAGCGACGCCGCCGGCCTGACGCAGGGCTACTACAACACCCAGGCGCTTCCGATCTATCAGTACCTCCACCAGGAGGACCATCCGAATTACGCGATCGCTGACAACTTCTTCCAGGGCGCGTTCGGCGGATCGTTCCTCAACCACCAGTGGCTGATCGCGGCCGCGTCGCCGACCTGGCCCGGGGCATCGGTCGGCAACCATTCGATCATCGATTCCAACGGGATGCCAAACGGCACCTATCCGCTCTACACGCCGACCGGCCCGGTGCTGGACAGGCAGGTGACCCAGGTCTGCCCATCAGCCGTTCCGGGACGAGCGTGCGGCGACTACGCGATCAACACCATCCAGCCGGCCTACCAGCCGTTCAAGGGCACTCCCCAACTGCCGCCGCAGACTGGCAAAACGATCGGCGATGAGCTGAGCGCGGCCGGCGTCAGCTGGGCCTGGTACGCCGGTGGTTGGTCAAACGCCGATGGCGACGTTGGTGCACCCGGTTGGACCAACGGCACTACCCCGGGGGTTTGCGCGGATCCATATTCGGCGCCGAACCCGGCATATCCCTATTGCCCGAACAAGGTGTTCCAGTACCACCATCAGGCCTTCAACTACTTCTACAACTACCGGCCGGGAACCACCGCCCGGGCTCAGCATCTGCGCGACGAAGCGGACTTCCTGAGCCTGGCGCAATCGTCCACCGACGAGCGGTGCAATCTACAGTCGGTCAGCTTCGTCAAGCCGATCGGTCTGGATAATGAGCATCCCGGTTACACCAGCGAGACCGCGGGTAGCAGCCACCTGGTCAAGCTGCTCAAGGCGATCGAGGGCAGTGCCTGCGCGAAGGACACCCTGGTCGTCACCACCTACGACGAGTTCGGTGGCCAGTGGGACCACGTCGCACCTCCAGGGCAGGGCACGGCGGCCGGCCCGCACGACCTCTGGGGTCCCGGAACCCGAATCCCGGCGTTGATCATCGCCCCGCGGCTGCGTGGCGACTTCGTGGTCGATAGCGCCCAGCACGACACGACGTCCATCCTTGCCACCATCGAGCATCGCTTCGGTCTCGCGCCGCTGGGAACGCGCGATGCCGCAGTCAAGGACCTGGCTACCGTGTTCCGAGCCCAGGAGGGCGGTGACGGCGGTGGGGGTGACGGCGGTGGCGGCGGTGGGGGCGGCGGCAACCACTAACGGCTGAGATCGTCAGCCAGATGCGCGGGGGCCGGATCGTCCGGCCCCTGATCGCTTCTGAGAGCACCCAAGTGCAACTCGAAGGTTGCGCGTGGAGCAGACAATGTGCAACCATTGGGTAGCACATAGTTTTCTCGTCAAAGGAGGATGTCTGATGGTTAGCGATCGGATCGAACGAGAGATCGTCATCGCGGCGACACAGGATCGGGTGTGGGCGGAGGTTATCGAATTCGCCTTTGGTGTCGGCGAGGCCGAGCTGGCGAAACATGGTGTTCGGAAGGGTTCTGTGTTTGTCGCCGACTACCGTATCCACGGCAAGTTCCCGCTGCGCATCGAGAAGATTGAGCCGAAACACCATCTCTCGTACCGGTGGGCAAGCGCTTTCCCTGGCATCGAACCGCAAGCGAATAACTCGACGCTTATCGAACTCACGCTCGCGACTGAAGGCCATGAGACGCGTTTGCGTGTTGTCGAGAGCGGCTTTGCGTCGCTCGATTCGTCAGAGGAGACACGACGCAAGGCGTTCGAGGACAACACTGCTGGTTGGGCGTCGGAGTTCGAGGCATTGCGCAAGCGAGCGGAGCTGGAGGGTTCCGTGCGGTGACGGCGCGGCAGCCCGCCGTCGAGGGGGTCTTTGCCGCGTTGGCCGATTCGACCCGGCGGCGGTTGCTCGATCTGCTGGCGGCCCGGGGCGAGGCGACGGCCACGATGCTCGCCAGCGAGCTACCGGTGTCACGCCAGGCGGTGGTCAAGCACCTGGCAGTACTTGATTCGGCGGGGCTGGTTCGAAGCCATCGGGCGGGCAGGGAGGTTCGCTACGCGGTCACTTCGCAGCGTCTCGACGCCACCGCCCGGTGGCTGACCGCACGCGCGCTGGAGTGGGATCGCCAGTTGATGACAATCAAACAGCTGGCTGAGGCCAGCGACATGCGGAAGTAATGGCGCCTTGGCTAGGTCGTTGGCCCTGCCGGCTTTCGGATCGAGACCATGTTGTGCACGATCTGCACGCCAGGCACCTGGCTCGCCACCGACTCGATCCTCCGCGCGGCGACCGGGTCGGGGGCGACGCCCGTAATATCCGCCGTCCCATGGTGAGCGCTGACCTGCACATCCGCGGCCCTTAAGGCCGGGTCGGATCGAATCGCGTCGGTCACGGCTCGGGCCAGGTCGCCGTCCGTGATGAGCTTCCGGTCGACTTGCAGGACCCCCGGTACGGACCTGATGACGCGCGCCACCCGCTCCGCCTCCGATTGATCGGCAACGTAGCCTCGGACCGTCACCACCTGATCCTGGACGTCGGTCGTGATCGACCGCTGGATCCGTCGCAGGACCGGGTCGGCCATCAGCTGCTCGGTGATCGCCTGCCTGATTTCCCAATCGGTCGCAAAGGGCGGCAGCTTCGACCAGTCACCGCTCGGCAAATCGGTGACGATGCCGTTCGGGCCGGCCTCCCGGACTCGATCGATCGGTACCAGCCGCAGGCTAGGCGTGCCGCGGCCCGCAACCACGAGGGCGGTCGCCGTGCCAGAGGCTCGATCGAAGCACACCAACCGGAGGCGGCCAAGACGCTTGCCGTCGGCGCTTCTTACCGACATGTCCCGGCGCAGGCTGGCAGCATCCCCGCCGGATCCGGCTGCCGACTCGGTCCACACCTCCGCCAGTCGCACCACCCGGCCATCGGCCGACAGAATGGCGCCTGCCGGCACCTGCCGTTCTTCAAGGCCAAGCCCTGTCGCCAGCTCGAGGTCCTGCAATCGGCGGTTCTCGGGACGAAGCTGCACCGCCTCCACCGTCCCGCGGACATTCCCCAACACTTCCGCGTCACCGCCAAGCAAGATCTCGTCGCGGCGCCCGGTGAACCCGGCGGACGGCGCTCCGGCGGGCGCAAAGCGGATGGCGACCCCACCCGGCCGCAGCGACATCGCCGTGCCGGCCGCAACCATGACCACCACCCAGCCGCCCATGATGACGATGGCGGCGAGGGTCAGGTCCATAACTCAGGGAATTATGATAGGTCGGGTCAGGCGAGAAGGACAATGGGCGCCATCCGGCGCCTCGCGAGTCGATCAAGGAGGGAAATCGATGTCGGAAGACACATCCTATGGGGTTACGCGTCGTGACGCACTGAAGCTCGGGGCCGGCACCCTGGCCGGGGTCGCCGCATCTGTCGCCGCGTTGCAGGGCGCACCCCTGGCGGCGCTGGCAGCGGCGCCCACGGACTTGAACGAAGCCACCGTCGTCCAGCTGCAGGCCCTGATGGCAAGGAAGAAGCTGCGCTCGGTCGATCTGGTGGACTTCTACCTCAGCCGGATTCGCTCCATCGATCAGAGCGGCCCGACGGTGAACTCCGTCATCGAGGTCAACCCGGACGCGCGCGAGATCGCCGGGCAACTCGACCGCGAGCGTCGCACCCGGGGAGCACGCGGTCCGCTGCACGGCATTCCCGTCCTTCTCAAGGACAACATCGACACGCACGACCAGATGCAAACGGCCGCGGGTTCCCTGGGGCTGGTCGGGGCGCCGGCGTCGAAGGATTCGACCGTCGCCGCGCGGCTGCGCGCGGCGGGCGCGGTCATCCTGGGAAAGACCACCCTCAGCGAGTGGGCCAACTTCCGTTCGACCACCTCCACCAGCGGCTGGTCCGGCCGGGGCGGCCAGTGCAACAACCCCTACGGGATCAACCGCAATCCATGCGGCTCGAGCTCCGGCTCGGGCGCCGCGGCCTCGGCAAACTTCACGGCGGTCTCGATCGGCACCGAGACCGACGGCAGCATTGTGTGCCCCGCCAACAACAACGGCGTCGTGGGGATCAAGCCCACCGTCGGACTGGTTAGCCGCGCCGGCGTCGTGCCCATCTCCCACAATCAGGACACAGTCGGACCCCACACGCGCACCGTCGCGGATGCGGCCGCCGTCCTTGGTGCGCTGGTTGGCGTCGACTCGCGCGACGCTGCGACGCAGGCGAGCGCCGGAAAGTTCTTCACCGACTACACCCAGTTCCTGAACCCCGACGGCCTGCGCGGCGCGCGGATCGGCTTCACGCGCCAGTACGAGGGCTCGAGCCTCAAGACCGACGCCGTCTTCGAGCAGGCGGTGCAGGCGATGGCCAACGCCGGCGCGACGATGGTCGAGGTCCAGCTACCGCATTTCGATGAGGTCAATGCCGGGGCGGCGGAGTTTACCGTGCTCCTCTTCGACTTCAAAGTCGACCTCAAGACGTATCTCGCCACTCGCACCGGAGTTCCCCTCGCGCACGGTGACCTCGCCGCCGCGATCGCGTTCAACAGCGCGCACGCGGCGCAGGAGATGCCGTTCTTTGGCCAGGAGATCTTCGAGGCGGCGCAGGCCGTCGACGTCAACGACCCGGCCACGATCGCCGCCTACAACGATGCGGTCGCCCACGACCACTTCATCGGCGGCACCGATGGCATCGACAAGGCCTTGAGAGACAACAATGTCCTCGCCGTGGTGGCGCCCACCGAACCGCCGGCCTGGTCGACCGACTTGATCTACGGCGACCACTTCACGTTCGGCAGTTCGTCGCATGCCGCGATCGCCGGATACCCGATCATCAACGTCCCGATGGGGCTGATCCTCGGCCTGCCGGTGGGGATGTCGTTCATGGCGGGCGCCTTCAGCGAGCCGACGTTGATCCGCCTGGCGTCCGGCTTCGAGCACGCGACCCAGGCGCGCCGCCAGCCGAAGTTCCTGGCCACCCTGCCGGTGACGAGCCCAAGCGTCGGCGGCAGCGGTGACTCTGGTGGAGGCGGCGACGACCGGGCAGCAGCTGGAGCCCGCGCCGCCCAGCGGGCGCTAACGCGCCAGGTGGTGAAGCTGAAGCACCTCTAGCGTCGAGCGAGCGCCAGGAGCGCGAGAAACTCGTGCAGCAACGTGGCGGCGAGCAACGAGGTGACTTCACCGTGGTCGTACTGTGGCTGCACCTCCACCAGGTCGAAGCCGACGAACTGGATGCCGCGAAGCCCGCGAACCAGCCGCAGGGCATCGCGGCTGCTCGGTCCCCCCACCTCCGGCGTTCCGGTGCCAGGCGCAAAGCCCGGGTCGACGAAATCGATGTCGAATGTGAGGAAGACGGGGCCGCTTCCGACGCGCTGGTGAACCTCCGGCAGCACGGCGTCGACGCCGCGTTCCAGCAGCTCCTCGGTAGGAATCAACTGGAGTCCGAGTGCCCGTGCCCCGCCCCGATCCTCGGAACCGTAAAGCGATCCGCGGATCCCGAGCTGCACGGCCCGCCGGGTGTCGATCAGGCCTTCCTCGATGGCGCGCTTGCACCAGGTGCCATGGGTGTAGCGCTCGCCCCAATAGTTGTCCCAGGTGTCGGTATGTGAGTCGAAGTCGATCAACCCGACCGGCCCGTGCCGTTTGGCAACGGCGCGCAGTTCGCCGAGCGTGATGGAATGATCTCCGCCGATCGCCAGGGGAACGACGCCGGCGTCCAGGATGCGACCAAGCCCATCCAGCATGACCTGGTAACTCGCCTGGATGTTCCCCGGGATCACGGCCAGGTCGCCGGTGTCCACCACCGAGAGATGATCGAAGACCTCGATCTCGTGCTCGACGTGGTACGGGCGCAGCAATCGCGACGCCTCGCGGATGGCCGCCGGTCCGAAACGTCCGCCGATCCGATAGCTGACGCCGGTATCGAAGGGGATACCCACGATGGCGGCGTCGACGCCGTCCATCGCGCTCACCTGCGGCAGGCGCATGAAGCTGCCGATCCCGGTGAAGCGCGGCGCCTTCATCGCATCCACCGGCCGGTATTTAGGCACGAGCTAGCTCCGACTCGACCGCCTTCATGCTCTCCTCGTGGATGATGCCCACGACCTGGTTGCGAAGCTCGGCGAACCGCGGGCCACCCACCATGTCGAGGGTCCGCGGCCGCGGCAGATCGACGGTCAGGGTGGTCCGGATGCGGCCGGGACGGTTCGTCATGATGTAGATCACATCGCCCAGGAAGATCGCCTCATCGATGTCGTGGGTGACGAACAGCACCGTCTTTCGATAGCGCTGCCAGAGGTCGGTCAGCATCTCCTGCATGATCTGGCGTGTCAGGGCATCCAGCGCGCCAAAGGGTTCGTCCATCAGCAGCACCTGAGGATCGTTTGCCAGAGCTCGAGCGATCGCCACGCGCTGCTTCATACCGCCGGACAGGGCCTTCGGATAGGCCTCAGCGAATCCATCTAGCTTCATCAGGCGGATCAGCTCACTCGACTGACGTTTTCGCTCGGGTTTCGGCGTGTGCTTGACCTCGAGGCCGAATTCGATGTTGCGCCGCACCGAGAGCCACGGATACAGCGAATACGACTGGAACACCATGCCCCGATCGGCGCCGGGTGAGTACGCGGGCTTGCCATCGACTAAGACTTCGCCCTCGCTAGGGCTGACAAGGCCCGCGGCGATGCTCAACAGCGTGGACTTGCCGCAGCCCGATGGGCCGACGATACAGGCGAACTGTCCGTCCGGCACCGTTAACGAAATCTGCTGCACGGCCCGCACCTCGCCCCGCCGCGTCGGGTAGTTCATGGCGACGTCGACAAAGCGGATCTCGCTCATCGGTGGACCTTTTCGACATACGGAAACGCTGCTCGATGAATCAGACCGAAGATCGTGTCCGTGATCAGGCCAAGGATCCCGATGGTGATGATGGCGGCGATGATGCGGTCCGATCGCAGGAATCGCTCCGAGATCAAGATGAAGCTACCGATGCCGCGCTCGGCCGCCACGATTTCGGCGACGATCAGGTAGGTCCAGGCCCAGCCCATTGTGATTCGTAACGCATCGACGACTTCGGGGAAGGTGGCGGGCAGGAACACCTTGTAGAAGACCTTCCAGCGCGAGGCGCCCAGCGTGTAGGCGACGTTGAGCATCTCGTCCGGAACTCGCTGGGCGATATCCATGACCATCAGGACGAGCTGGAAGAAGACGCCGATCCAGATGATGATCAGTTTCTCGTTTTCATCGAGCCCGATCAGCAGGATCAGCAGTGGGATGAAGGCTGAGGCCGGCATATAGCGGATGAAGTTGATCGGCGGCTGGAAGAATGACCGGACGACCTCGAACGAGCCCATCAACAGACCCAGCGGCACCGCCATGAGGGCAGCGATTAGAAAGCCGGCGATGATCCGGAAGGAGCTCCAGGCGACATCGGACAGGAAGTTCCTGTGCTGGAACATGTCGACCCACGCCGTCCATACCTGAAGTGGACTGGGGGCAAACAAAGCGTTGTTGATGGCGGCAGATGCCAGGCTCCAGGCGGCAAGAATTATGACGAAACTGCCGATGCCCAGCGTCACGACCGTCGGCCGCGGAATCGCCTGCTTAGGCGTCAGGTAGGTACGGAGCAACCCGCGGCGCCGGCGCTGCACTCGGGCAGGATTCGCCGGCGCCGCCTGGGTCGCGGGGACCCGTTCGCTCACGAGTCCCTACAAGCTGTTGATAAAGCTAGGATCGACCGCGTCGCTCGGATTCACGGCGGAGTCGATCTTGCCCTGGGCCTTCCAGAAATCGGCGGCCGCCTTGACGTTGTCGTAGATCTTGCCGTGGCTTGAGGCGGTTCCCATGACCTCTTTCCCCTTCGCGAGATCGAACAGTTGGAGGGTGCCGAGGTCAGCCATGACGTCGGCGGCTTTTTCCCCGACGGCATCGCCGATGATTTTCAGCGATTCCGTCTGATTCGCACTCATGAAGGTGAAGGTGTCGTAGTACGCCTTCATGAAGTCCTTGACCGTATCGGGGTACTTCTGGACGAAATCTTTGCGGAAGGCGAAGCTATCCATGATCAGGTCGGGATATTGCTGGGACGAGACCAGGACGTGACCGTCGGTCCGGGTCTTGGCTCGACTGAGCCACGGCTCCCAGGTGACAGCAACATCGATCTTCGATGCCACGAATGCCGCGCCGGCTGCGCCGGACGTCATGTTTGTCTCCTTGACGTCGGACAGATGCAGGCCGTTCTTTTCCAGGACCTGGGCAAGGAACCACTCCGAAACGGAGCCCTGGTTGACGCCGACCGTTTTGCCTTTGAGGTCGGCCACCGACCGGATCGTGTTTGCAGCCAGGATCCCATCGCCGCCGACTGAGGCGTCGATTGGAAATACCTCGACGGCCGCCACGCCGTTCGATTGCTGTCGGGCGAATGCGTCAACCGTCGACGCCATGCCCTCGAGGCGGCCGGCGGCCAGCGCGATGAAGCGGTCGTTGGGATCCTCGACGTCCTTGAAGTTGACGTCCAGGCCGTGCTGCTTCCAGATGCCCTTGGCATTGGCGAGGTAGATGAGCGCGTAACCGGTCCAGGTCGAGGACGCGATATGGATCGTGCCGCTGTACTTGGTGCTGGTCCCGGATGAGGTCGACGATCCGCAGGCGGACATGACAAGAGCAACCACAATGAATAGAGGTAGGATCGACCGCTTTCCGAACATGGAATCCCCTCCCAGGGCAGACTCGGCGCCTATGCGAACGCGGCTTCGGCGGCGCCTGCCGGGCCGCGAGCCCCTATGCTACCCGATGTGGCGGGGCGGCAGTCAGTGGAGCCGGCCGTCGACACGGTGATCGTCGGCGCTGGACAGGCTGGCCTTTCGCTGAGTCACGAGCTCGTGGCCGCGGGTGTTGACCACGTCGTGCTCGAGCGGGGCCGGGTCGGCGAGACCTGGCGGGGGCGCTGGGACAGCTTCTGCCTCGTCATCCCCAATTGGACGGTGCGACTACCAGGCGGCCGCTATTCCGGAGATGATCCGGACGGCTTCATGCCGAAGAGCGAAATCGTTGGTCACCTCGTCGCCTACGCGGAAGGCTTTCGGGCACCGGTGCGCGAGGGTGTGACGGTGACCAGCCTGGAGCCCGCAGAACATGGGGGCTTCCTCCTCCGAACGTCATCGGGCGAGATTCGAGCGAAAGACGTCGTCCTTGCGTCGGGCGGATACCAGAAACCCCATCGGCCAGCGGCAGCCGCCCGGCTTCCCGCCTCGGTCAACGCTATCGACGCGGAGGACTACACCAACCCCGCGGCACTACCGCCCGGGAACGTGTTGATCGTGGGCAGCGGCCAGACGGGGTGCCAATTGGCTGAAGAAATCTCCGAGGCCGGTCGGGACGTGTCCCTCGCGTGCGGGCGCGCCCCATGGGTTCCGCGTCGACTCGAGGGCCGCGACACGATCGCCTGGCTCAACGAGACGCCCTTCTTCGACGTCAGGTTGAGCGATCTGCCGAGCCCGCGCTATCGACTGCTATCCAATCCGCAGATGAGCGGTCGCCGGGGAGGTCACGACCTGAACTACCGAACGCTGCAAGCCCAGGGCGTCCAGCTGCTGGGCCGTTTCATTGGCGTGGCCGACGGTCATGCCCACTTCGCGCCTGACGTGGCCGAGTCGGTGGCCTTTGGCGATGCTCGGTGGGCGGATAGCTCCGAGCTCATCCGCAAGGCGTGCGCCGCACGATCCGTGCGCCCTCCCGAGATGCCGCGGCCGCCGGTGTTCGTGGGCGACGCCCCGGAGAGCGTGCCATTCAGCGATTTCGGAACGGTCATCTTTACCACCGGCTTCCGGCCTGACTACGCGAGCTGGGTGACGTTCCCGCAGGCATTCGACGACGAGGCTTTCCCGATCCAGCAGGATGGCTCAAGTACGACCGTGCCCGGACTGCATTTCATGGGAGTGCACTTTCAGCGCAAGCGGAAGTCGGCCACGTTCCTCGGCGTCGGTGAGGACGCAACCGTGCTGGCCGGAAAAATTTCGGCCGGCTGATCTCAGGCCAGGTGGCATCAGCGGTGAATCGGGCAGTACAGCGGACCGTGACCTGGGCCCTCGGGTTCGCCTATGGCGTGGTCTGGGCGATTGCCGGCTGGCTATGGACGGTGCCGCCGAATGACCTCGACAACTTCTTTTTGCCCGCCGTGCGGATCGCGCTGGGCGGCCACCCGTTGCTGATCTACACCGTGCGTTACTGGGCGGTCATCGCGAATGACAACGGACCGCTCGGCCTGGTGCCTCTCACGCCCGTGGTCGCGGTCGCGTCGCGGCTCGGCTGGATGGACGATGTCGGTCTGCGGCGCCTATTGATCCTGGGCGTGTTTTCGATCTTCAGCCTGTTGATGGCCCGGGAAGCGGTTGCCGCCATCGATCGGGTGCGAGGGGCCAGCCTCGAAGGCCTATCGCGAGTCCTGGCTTACGGCGTCTTCACCGCATCGCCGACCCTGTGGATGAGTGTGCTTGGTTACGGACACATCGAACAGCCGATGGCGTTATGGCTGGTCCTTCGCGGCGTACGCAGCCTCGCCAGCGAGCGGTCGGCGGTGGCAGGCATCAGCTTCGGGCTGGCCATTCTGACGCGGAGCCTCGCTGCGCTGTCGCTGATTCCATTGGGACTCTTGCTGCTGGCGAGGCGCCGATGGCGGGCGGTGGCCTGGCTGGCTGGGAGCGCCGCTCTCACCGTCGCGCTTGGCGTGGTGCCGTTCCTGCTGGCCGATCCAACGGACACGATCTTCTCCCTCGTCACGCATCGCGGCAGCCTCCCCGTGGGTGGCGGGTCGCCCTGGCAGCTGCTCGTCGGTACGCCATACCTGTGGGTGCCTCAGCACTGGGATGTCCTCTTTGTGCTCGGGTTGGCCATCCTCTTGAGCCTGATCGTGATCATCACCCGCAAAGACCTGGAGCCCTCATCGCGGGATATCTACGGACTGCTCGCGTTGACGGCGCTAACGCTGCCCCTGTTGGCGAAGAGCGTCTGGCCATACTATTTCCTGGACGCCTACGTCTTCGGCGCGGTCTGGTGGCTGGGACAGACCAGTGCGCTGGCATGGGGGCGGCGCCTCATTGGGGCCGCGATACCGCTGATTGCCATCATTGGCACGCTGCTCACCGAGTACGAAATGGAGGCGACCACTTTTCGAATCCGGCTTGATGAAGGGGTGGCCATGGGCGTCGTCCTTTCCGTCGTTGCTGTCGCGCTCGTCATCCGGCTCCGGCGGCGAGTGCCGGCCGAGACTTGACCATGTCCTCTGACGACGTCGAGCGCGCCGGTCACCATCTGGCGCAGGGGGATGCTTTCGCCCAGCAAGGCCGCTGGCCGGAAGCCCAAGCTTCGTTTGCCATGGCGGCGAAGCTCGCGCCAAAGGCGTCGCTCGCGTGGCTCTCCTACGCGCTGGCGTGCTGGCCGCAGCAACTCTATGGGCCCGCCGGCGGGGCGATCGAAGATTGCCTCCACTACTCGATTCCAATTCCGGACAGTCCGGACATCCGAAAGGGCCTTGAAGCGTACGAGGCCGAAAACGGGGCCGACGCGCAGCAGTCGTTTGAAGCGGCGCTTGCGAACGGAGTACCAGGCTCGGCGCCGCACCTCTTACTGGCGCTAGCGCTGCTCAGGCAAGGCAAGATCCCCGACGCTCTCACGCATCTCGTAACCGCCAAGGATATGGAGGAGGCTGATGCCCGGTAATGACTGGCAGGCCGGACCTTTCTTGGTGGACTCTGAGCAAGCCGACCTCGGGTAGCTGCCGTCTGTCTGAAGAGCCTCGCAAGTAGAGTCCTCAACATGTGGCACGTCGCGGCGGCCGGCGATCGGGCGCTGCTCGTCACGTTGGGCCGCACCATCGATCCCGAGTTGCTGGGCCAGGTCCTCGCGCTCGACCAAGCCCTTCAAGACCGCCGGCCCACCGGACTGGTCAGCACGGTGCCCGCTTACGCTTCGCTGCTCTGCCACTTCGACCCCGACGTCACCGACGCGGCTCGCCTGGAGGCGAGCGTCCGCCGGCTCGAGGGAAATGTCGATATCTCGGTCCCATTCGGCGCTGTCGTCGACGTTCCCACCCGATACGACGGGCCGGACCTGGCGGACGTCGCGCTCAAAACGAACCTGACGCCCGCGGGAGTGGTCGAGGCGCACGCCGGCCGGGAGTACCTCGTCTACTGCGTCGGCTTCGCTCCCGGTTTCACCTATTGCGGCGCGCTCCCCGATCAGCTTGCGGTGCCGCGCCTGGCATCGCCCCGCCTGCGGGTGTCAGCCGGATCGATCGGGATCGCGGGCCGCCAGACGGGAATCTATGCGGTGGAGAGCCCGGGAGGATGGAATCTCATCGGCCGAACCGCCCTGCGGCTCTTCGACCCGGCGGCCGATCCGCCGGCGCGCTTCAAGCCCGGCGATCGGTTGCGCTTCATTCCGACGTCGTGATCGAGGTTGTCGAGGCGGGCCGCTGGACCACCATCCAGGATCGCGGACGGCCAGGTCTGGAGCGCTTCGGGATTCCATCGGGTGGAGCGGCGGACTGGTTCGCCGCGGCGGTCGCTAACCGAATCGTGGGCAATCTTAAGGACGCCGCGCTGCTCGAATGCACGGCCGCGGGTCCCACGCTCCGCTTCGACAGCGATGCGGTCGTCGCGGTGACCGGTGGCCAATCGGCCGGGATCGCAAATTGGGAAGCGGTGCCGATCGCGCGCGGTTCGAGCCTCGCCGTGGGAACAATTGCCCCGGGGCTACGAACCTACCTCGCGATTCGGGGCGGGATCGACGTTCCGCTGGTGCTCGGCAGCCGGTCGTTCTGTCAGCGCGGGAGTTTCGGCGGGGGCTTCGGGCGTCCGCTCGCGAAAGGCGATGGACTTGCCGTCGGTCGGATGGCCGAGCTCGAAGCGATCGCTACGCCATGGCCGGAATCCCATCGCCTGGCGGCGCGCGGTCCATGGGAGGTGCGCGTCATCGCCGGCCCCCAGCAAGATGCGTTCGCCGCGGACGCCCTCCAGCGGCTGGGTGCGACCGCCTGTCGCGTCACGCCCGAGATCGACCGCATGGGTCTGCGGGTGGCGACGCCCGCGCTGCGCTTGCAGACCAAGGAGATCCTGACCGTGCCGATGACCGCGGGCGCCATCCAGGTCACTCCATCAGGCGGGTTGATCGTCCTGCACGTCGATCACCAGTCGACGGGCGGGTACCCGGTGATCGCGACCGTCATCAGCGCCGACCTCCCCTTGCTGGCGCAGGCGCGTCCGGGCGACACAGTGCGGCTCCGAAGTGTCGACCTGGCCGAGGCGGCTCGTGCTTGGAGTCGGTTGACCGGCTGGCTGGAGCTCAATCAGTAAGCCGATACTATTTTCGCGGGCCTGATCTGGGGAAAGGAGGCGTCGATGCTCAATCACGTCGTTAACCGTTTCATCGACCGGCAGCGCTGGCTGGAGCCCGTCGCCGATTTACTCCAGAAGGTTGTCGCGGGGAGCTACAAGATTCTCGGCAAACCCGGTCGAACGCTCAAGACGTTCATGCACGGCACGTGGCTGGGTCATCCCCTCCATCCCGTCCTGACCGACATCCCCATTGGGGCCTGGACGATCGCGGTCATCTTCGACCTGGCCTACCTCATCGAGCGCAGCCACGGCTGGGTCTCGGCCGCGGACGTGACGATCTTCATCGGCCTGCTCGGCGCGGTCGCCTCGGCGGTTGCTGGCTACACCGATTGGAGCGACACGTTCGATCGGGAGCGCCGCGTTGGCATCGCCCACGGTTTGCTCAACACGCTCGTCGTCGTTCTCTACCTGGTCTCATTCATTCTTCGGGTTGGCGGCGGCAGTCGCGTGCTCGCCATCCTGCTGGCGTACGCCGGCTACCTGATCCTGCTGGCCGCGGCATTCCTCGGTGGCGACCTCGTCTTCGGGATCGGCACCGGCGTCAACCATCACGCCTGGCAGGAAGTACCGACCAAATTCACCAAGGTGCTGCTCGAGGGCCAGCTCACGGATGGGATGCTGGTCAAGGCCATGGCGGGCGACACCCCAATCCTCCTATACAAAAAGGGTGACACGGTCTGCGCCATCAGTGAGACCTGCTCGCACGCCGGTGGGCCCCTTTCAGAAGGGGAGCTGGACGGGAACCTCGTCCAATGCCCATGGCACGCATCGCGCTTCGACATCTGTACCGGTCAGGTGAAGGGGGGGCCGGCCACCATCAGCCAGGTGCGCTACGAGGTCCGGCGACAAAATGGTCAGATCGAGGTCCGTCGGTCCGAAGATACACTGCAACCGAACTGATGGCAGAGAAAGAGCCAGGCCCGATGGTCGGCGGACTGCGTGACGATGACCTCGAGGGTCGCGATTGGGAGCGGGTCTTGCCCCGCCACATCAGCGAGGCCGATTGGCAACGCTTCGACGGCTACATGAAGGAGATTCTTCAAGCGCTGGGGATGCCGCTCAATACCCCGGGCACCCTGAAAACGCCGATGCGCTACCTGCGCGCGATGTTCGATTCGACCGAGGGATATGAGGGCGATGCCAAGCTGGTCACCGCCTTCCCGACGGAATGCGACGGCGGTCCCGACTGTGACCTGAGCCAGGTGGTCGAAGGGCCGATTCCTTTTTACGCCTTGTGCGAGCATCACGCCTTTCCATTCTTCGGCCACGCCTTCGTGGGCTATGTCGCCCACGAGCACATCATCGGCATCTCCAAACTCACCCGGCTGGTGCGCCTCTTCGCTCGGCGGTTCACCGTCCAGGAACGGATGGGCCGCGAAATCACCGATGCGATCTCGCGCATCCTCGAGGCGCACGGCGTCGCGGTTTACCTCGAAGCGATTCATCTGTGCACGCAGATGCGCGGCGTCCGCGAATCGGAATCGACAACGCGGACGACCTTCTGGCGTGGCAACTACGAGTCCAACCCGGGGCTTCGAGAGGAGTTCTTGAACATCGCCCGGTCAAACGCGGGTGGGCATCTTTCCTGAAGCCGCTCAACCGGCTGTTCGAGGCGCCCGATCTTCCCGCCGGCACACTCCCCCCCAAACTGGGCGAACTCTATGACGGTGGCCTGGCGATCCCGGAAGGGAGCGTGTATGCCAACTTCGTCAGCTCGATCGACGGGGTCGTCGCGCTGGAGGGCGGCACTGCGCCATCCGGCGGGATCATCAGCGGACGCAACGAGGCGGACCGCTTCGTGATGGGTCTGCTACGAGCCTTCGCCGAGGCCGTTCTGGTTGGCGCGGGTACGTTTCGTGCCGAAGGTGGAAAGGCGTTGTGGACGCCCGAGTACATCTTTCCGGCGGCCGCCGAGGCGTTCGCCGACCTGCGGCGGGGCCTCAGGCGAGAACAAACGCCCCGTTTGGTGATCGTCGCGGGAAGCGACGACTTAGATCCGTCCGAGCGCGCGCTGGAGATCGGTGCGCTGGTGCTCACGACGACCGCGTCAGCCCAGCGGCTCGGCTCTATCCTGCCGAAGGCCTGCGAGGTGCGAGCCATTTCCGACACCGACCCGATCGACGTCGATGCCATCTTCACGGCGCTGCACGGCGAGGGCTATCGGACGATCCTTTCCGAAGGTGGTCCGCTGCTCTTTGGGCAGCTGGTCAGCAAGGATCGGGTCGATGAGCTCTTCCTGACGGTCTCGCCCGTGCTCGAGGGGCAGAGCGAGCAATCCTTCGGGCTGATCCGCGGCCTGGACTTCGGACGGACGCCGAAACGAAGCCGGCTGCGCAGCGTCCGGCGCCACGAGTCTCATCTGTTCCTGCGTTACGGGTTGGATCGCGCCTGACATGCCGGACCTTGCCGTGATCATGGGCGCGACGGGTGCGCTGGGGACGGCGATCGTCGACGCCTTCGCGAGCCGTGGCGATCGGGTCATCGCGGTCGCGCGGTCCCGCGCGGACGTCTCGCGGCTGGCGTCGAAATATCCGATATCACCCTCCCCCTCAGGGGGAGGGCAGGGTGGGGGCGTCACCGGCGATACGGCCGACCTGACCTCGCGGCTCGAGGTCGATGAGCTCTGGGAGCGGATCGATCGCGTAGGCGTTCCCCGATGGGTCGTGAACGCGACCGGCGGCTATCGCCCCGGAAAGCTCGTCGACTCCACTCCCGACGACTTCACCTTCATGATGGATTTGAATCTCGGCACGGCCTGGTGGTCCTGCCGCGCCGCCGCCCGTCGCATGCAATCCACTCCCTCCTCCTCCGGAGGCGTCCCTTCACCCTCCCCCTCTGGGGGAGGGCAGGGTGGGGGCGGCTGCATCGTCAACGTCTCCTCGCGCTCCGGGATGTTCGCCGAGCCGGGCGCCGCGGCCTACGCCGTCGCCAAAGGCGGCGTGATCACGCTGACCAAGGTGCTGGCCGCCGAGCTCAAGGCGGCAGGCGTACGCGTGAACGCGGTCGTCCCGGCGATCATCGACACACCGGCGAACCGTCAGGCGCTCCCCGAGAAGCTGATGCAGAAAGCGGTCGCTCCGGCTGAGATCGCTGCCGTCATTGCCTATCTCTGCAGCGATGCCGCGCTGGCGATCACGGGCGCCGCGGTTCCCGTCTACGGCAAGTACTAGGACGACGTCGGCGTCGGCGTCACCACGGGCACACCCAGGTCGCGGGAGAGGGCGTCGTCCGCGACGCCCTGTCGGGCGTCCTGCTCTTTGGCGGCGGTCTGCAGCGACTGGTCTTCCGCCGGCGTCGTTGCCGTGGCCCATGTGGTGAAGGCATCGGCCATCCCGGTGTTGGCCTGTTTCAGCGCCAACACGTCTGCCGTGTACTTGCTAGGCCAGCAGATCTTGTCGAGCCCGTCACTGTAGGCTTTGAGCGACGCGGCGATCTCGAGCTTGGGCGCCTTCTCGCAGTCCACCGAGGTGCAGGCGTCGATAAGGTTGAAGTCGCGGTTGTAGACATCGACGAACGCGTTGTGCAACGTCGTCATCCGATGACCAAGCGTCGTCTGGCTGACCAGGCACCCGATGCTGTGGACCGATCGGACGACGAAAATGACAACGATGGCGGTCGCCGCGATCCCAGCGACCCCGCCGACATAAAGCCAGGGCCGCCGAAGGAGTGACTTGCCAGGGTTGAGCGGCCCCGGAATCTGACTTGCGACGGCAGGTACGGCGGCGGG
>Ga0209220_1000336_pt1 | contig 17646 bp, 18 predicted proteins | sample BlaSpr_A8_OM3_M3_FD_187984 | JGI IMG/M metagenome (GOLD analysis project Ga0209220, IMG submission 187984) | Forest soil microbial communities from Thunder Bay, Ontario, Canada - Black Spruce, Ontario site 2_A8_OM3_M3 (SPAdes) (version 2) | ecosystem: Environmental > Terrestrial > Soil > Boreal... | reverse complement strand
GCGCCGGTGCGATAAGGTCCGCGGTCCCTAACCTTCTGAGCCAGCGGCGTCGAGCCCTCGAGCGCTTCCTCGATCGTCGTCATCAGGTTCCGCGGTAGGTCGTGCACGAATACGGTGCGATCAGCAACGGCACGTGGTAGTGGCGACCTTCGGAGAGCTGGAGCTCGAGTGCGATCGTCTCGAAAAGGTGCGGCGTGCCGGCAAAATACGTCCCGACCTCAACCAGCAATCGGTAAGACCCCGGATTGATGCCGCCGCCACTCAGGTCAGCGATCCGTCCCTGGGCGTCGGTGGTGAGGGTACGCGTGCCCAGCGTGACGCGGACACCGGCCGCCGGCTTTCCCGACGCAACGTCGAGGACGTGGGTCGAGACCGTAGCTAGTTCGCTCACAGTCCGACCAGGTCGTCCGGTTTCACCGGCGCTCGTCGCAACTCCCGGCCGGTCGCATGACGGAGGGCGGCGACAACTGCAGCCGGGACGACGACCGTCGATGGCTCGCCAACCCCCTTGGCGCCGTAGGGTAACCCAGGTTCGGGCTCCTCGATGATTTCGGAGATCACCGGCGGCATGTCGAGCACCGTAGGGATTAGGTAGTCGGTAAAAGACGCATTCTTCACGTGGCCGTCGACGAGCACGATTTCCTCCATCAGCGCCAGGCCGAGGCCCTGGGCGCTGCCGCCCTCGATCTGCCCCAGCACACTCTGCGGGTTGAGCGCACGACCGACATCCTGGACCACCGCCAATTGCACGACCCGGACCAGGCCAAGGTCCTGGTCGACCTCGACGACGGCACGCGCTGCCCCGAAGGCAAATGTCACGTGCGGATCCCCTTGGCCATTGGCATCGAGCTTTCCGGTCACGCGATGATGGAACACCCGGGTGGCTTCCACCGGCCGGCGCAGATCCGCAAGGCCACCCTGCCGGTCGATCTCGGCGCGCACCGCCTGGCACGCGAGCTGCACCGCGCCGCCCGTCATCATGGTTTGCCGGGAGGCGGAGCTGGAGCCGGCCGAACCGATTGCGGTATCCGGTTGGCACAGGGTGACACGATCGACGCCGAGCTCGCTGCGAACAATTTGCGTGATGATCGTATCGAGTCCCTGGCCGACCTCAACGGCCGCGGTCTTCACCTCGGCGAGCGGTCCCTCGTTGTCGACCGAGACCCGGACCCACGCCTCGGAGGAGTCGTCGAAGCCTTCGCTGTAGCCGAGGTTTTTGTAGCCGACCGCGACGCCGACACCGCGCTTGAGCGCTTCGCCATGGCCCACATTGCCGGCGCCGCCGGGGAGGAGCATCGGGTCGCGGTCGAGCGCCGACTCGTCGGGCGGAAGCGGAAGCGCCTGGAGGCGCTGCAGGCACTCGCGCACCGGGGCCACGCCGACGATCGATTGACCGGTCGGCAGCACGGAACCGGAGCGCAAGGCATTTTTCAGGCGAAGCTCGATCGGGTCGAGGTTCAATGCCGCGGCCAACTTGTCCATCTGTGCCTCATACGCGAAGCAGGCCTGGACGGCACCAAAGCCGCGCATCGCCCCGCAGGGCGGGTTGTTGGTAAACACTGCGGTCCCGACCAGCCGCGCGTTGGGGACTTCGTACGGCCCGGCGGCAAAGGTGGTGGCGTTGCCGATGACTGCCGGTGAGGTCGAGGTGTAGGCACCGCCGTCGACCAGGAGGCGGGCCTGGACGTTGACCAGCTTGCCGTCGCGGCTCGCGCCATGGCGCATCCAGATCCGCGAGGGGTGCCGGTGGACATGGCCGTAGAACGACTCCTGGCGGCCGTAGCTCATCTTCACCGGTCGCCGGCTGCGAAGCGCCAGCATGCAGGCGTGGATCTGCATGCTCACATCCTCGCGGGCGCCGAACGCGCCGCCCACGCCTGAGAGGTGAAGGCGCACCTTCTCCGGCGGGAGGTCGAGGCAGGGGGCGAGCTGCTCCAGGTCGGCATGCAACCACTGGGTTGCGATGAACAGATCGACACCGCCATCTTCCGCCGGGATGGCCAGTCCTGCCTCTGGGCCAAGCGGTGCCTGGTCCTGCATGCCGGTCTCGTACATCCCTTCTACCCAGACGTCCGCCCGCGCATTGGGATCGCCGTGGATGATGGTCAGCGAGCGAACGACGTTGCCCTGGGGATGGACCGGGGGTGCGCTTTTCTCGAGCGCCTGCTCCATGTCGGTGACCGGCGTCAGAACCTTGTAAGTGATGGCGATCTTTTCGAGCGAGGCCCGCGCCACCTCCAGGTCCTCCGCGGCGACGATGGCCACGGCCTCGCCCGCGTAGCGCACGACATCTCTGGCCAGCACCGGCTGGTCCTGGACGTCGAGCCCGAACGTTGGTTTGCCTGGTACGTCGGCGTGAGTGAGCACGGCGACGACGCCGGGCGCCGCGGCAGCGGCCGAAACATCGATCGAGATGATCTGCGCGTGCGGGTGCGGGCTCCGCAGCGTCGCGCCCCACAACATCCCGTCGCGGTGGAGGTCGCTGGCGTACTCGAACTCGCCCTTCACCTTGGGGATGCCGTCGACACGCCGCACCGACTGACCGACGCCGCCCTCTCGACGGATCTTGACGTTCATGCCCAGATCATGGTGGCCTCGCTGAGGTTGACCAGGTGTCCGTCATGGACGACCGGTTTGCCGTCGACGAAGAGATGCTGGACTGGACCTGGATCGCAGAAGACGAGCGCGGCCACCGGGTCCGCTTCCGCGCCGCGGAATGCCAGGCCGTCGGTCGCGAAGAGCGCGATGTCGGCGCGCTTGCCGACCTCGAGCGAGCCGACGTCGTCCCGACCCAGGCACGCTGCCCCGCCGCGGGTGGCAACGCGCAACGCCTGACGGGCGCTCATCGACGCGGCACCCTTGCGCGCCCTGGTGGTGAGCATGGCCTGGCGCGCCTCGGCAAGCAAGTTGCCGCTGTCGTTGGAGGCCGATCCATCGACTGCGATACCGACCTGGACTCCAGCGTCGATCATTTCGCGGCCTGGCGCAAAGCCGGAGCCGAGCCGCATGTTCGAGGTTGGGCACCAGGCGACGGCGGTCCGGGTCGCCGCCATCCGTCTGATGTCGGCGTCATCCACGTGCACGCAATGCGCCAGCCACACGTCGGGGCCGAGGAAGCCGAGGTCGTCGAGCAGCTCGAGCGGCCGGCGATCGAAGGTCGACTTGCAGTAGCTCTCTTCATCGAGCGTCTCGGCGATGTGGGTGTGGAGTCGGACGTTGCGCCGGCGGGCAAGCGCAGCCGACTCGCGCATCAGCCGCTGCGAGACCGAGAAGGGTGAACAGGGGCCGACCGCGATCCGCAACATCGATCCAGGGGCCGGGTTGTGGAAGCGCGCGATCGCGTCGTCGGTCGCCACGAGGATGGTATCGATGTCCTCGACCACGCGATCTGGCGGGAGCCCTCCGCTGGATTCGCCGAGGTCCATCGAGCCACGGCAGGGGTGGAAGCGCAGGCCAAGTTGGCCGGCAACTTCGATCTCCGTCTCGAGCAGGCCGGTGACGCCCGACGGAAAGACATAATGATGGTCGGTGGTCGTCGAGCAGCCGCTGAGGGCGAGCTCGGCGAGGCCGACTTCGGCGGCGGTCCGCTCCCAATCGGTGTCGATCGTCGCCCAGACCGGATAGAGCTCGCGCAGCCAGTCGAACAAACCGCCCTCTTGTGCGCGAACGCGGGTAAGGGTCTGGTAGAGGTGGTGATGGGTGTTGATCAACCCTGGAATCGCGACCAGCCCGCGACCGTCGATGACGTCGGGCTGCTCGCGAACCGGAGGCCGTCCCTGGCCAATCCAGGTGATGACGCCGCCGTCAATCAGGATCGATCCATTCTCGAGCTCGGTACCGGCGTCGTTCATGGTGACCACGACGCGGCAGCCGTCGATCAGGATCACGTTCCACCTCGCAGCCGTGCCGACGCCAGGCTGACCGCGTCGAGGATTTTCTGGTAGCCGGTGCAGCGGCAGAGATTGCCGCTGAGCGCCTCCCGCACCGTGGCCGGGCTCGGCGTCGGGTCTTTCTGCAGCAGGTCGGCCACGGCCACGACGAACCCGGGGGTACAGAACCCGCACTGGACGGCGCCGGCTTCGACAAAGGCCTCCTGGATCGGATGCAGGCGGTCGCTGGCGGTGAGGCCTTCGATCGTACGGACCTCGCGTTCGTGTGCTTGGGCCGCCAGCACCAGGCAGCTGCAGACGAGGGTGCCATCGAGCCAGACCGAGCAGGATCCGCACTCGCCCTGTTCGCACGCGTTCTTCGAGCCGTAGAGTCCAAGGCGGTCGCGCAGGAAGGTCAGCAAGCTTGCGCCGGGCCACGCCTCGGCCTCCTGCCAGGCGTCGTTGACTTTCACCCTCACAACCATGCCGGCAACCTCCGCTCATCGAGGGCCCAGGTGATGGCGCGCCGGGCGAGCACGCGGCATCCATGCCGGCGGTAGGCGGCGGTGCCCCGCACGTCATCGAGGGGCTGAGCCGCGGCCGCGACCAGCTGGCTAAATTCGTCGATCACCTGGTCGGGAAGAGTGATGGATCGATCCTGCCAGGCGCCGGATGACGCCATCGCGGCGGCGATTTGCTGCTCCGCCTCTGTGGCGCGTAGGATCGTCGGGCCCACCGACCCGAGCGCGACCTTGACCCGTCCGTTCTCCTCGTCGACAACCAGGCAGAGGCCGGCGACGGCGATCACCATCGCATTGCGCGTCCCGATTTTCGAGAAGCTCCCTGGACCGCGCCGCCGCGGCCAGCGTGCCCCGACGATGAGCTCATCCGCCGCCAGTGCCGTCTTCTTTGGGCCGGTGAGGAACGCATGCCAGGGCATCGATCGCTCGCCGCGCGCCCGGCTGCGCACAACCACGTCGGCGTCGTACGCCGCCAGCACCGGCAACGCATCGCCGGCCGGTGATGCCGTGCCCAGGTTTCCCCCAACCGTACCCCGATTGCGAATCTGCGGCGAGCCGACTGAGCGAGAGGCCTGCACCAGTGGCTTAAACGCTGGCATCTCCTTGACGATGGTGGCGTAGGTGAGGCCCGACCCGAGGAAGACCTGGCCGTTTTCCTGTTGCCACGAGGCGAGCTCGGCGACCCGGCTGAGGTCGATCATGGCCGACGGGCGCCGCCGGCCGAAGTTCAGGTCGACCATCAGGTCTGTGCCACCCGCGATCGGCGTCGCTTCGGGGCGCTCCGCCTTCATGGCGAGGGCTTCATCGAGGGAGTGCGGCAGCAGGACGTCCATGACGGTGCGACTACTTTATCCGCGCCGCCGCTGCCCGCACTCCTCGGTGCAGCGCGCGCGCGCCGAGGACCAGGTGCTCATCGGAGGTGTTTTCTTGTGGCGCGTGGCTCACCCCGCCGATGCTGGGGACGAAGAGCATGCCGGTGGGGACGTGACGGGCGAGGATCGCGGCGTCGTGACCCGCGCCGCTCGACAGCTTGGCCGGCGTGCGGCCAAGCTCCTGGCACGCCGCCTCGAGCATCGCCATCTGCTCGTTGTCCATCCGCGCCGGTGGCACCCAGGAAAGCCGCTCGGTCTCCGCCCGGCAGCCTTCCTCGGCGCAGATCGTTTCGAGGTTCTCGTTGAAGGTCTCGACGATTCGCTGGACGACCGGCTCCTCGAGGTGACGGACCTCGAGGGTGAAGGCGGCGCGCCCGGGAATGACGTTGACGCCGCCGGGATCGAACCGCATCACCCCGATGTTGGCCACCGCACCCGGGTCGACGCCCTCGACGAGCTCGCGCAAACCGGCAGCGGCCCGGGCGGCCACCCGACCCGCGTCGTGGCGGAGCCCGAAGGGCGTCGTGCCGGCGTGGTTTTGGCGTCCGATCACGCGAACCTGCTCGCGGTAGACGCCAACGATCCCGGTCACGACCGCCAGGTCAACACCGTCGGCCTCCATCCGCGGCCCTTGCTCGATGTGGAGTTCGAGGTAGGCCGCGATGGAGTGCAGATGCTGCTGCGAGTCGAGCAGGCGATCGACTTCGCGTCCTGCCGACGCGATCACCTGGCGGATCGGCACGCCCTGCCAATCGCGCTCTTCGCGGAGTCGGTCCAGCTCGAGCTCACCGGTGAGCGCCAGGCTGCCGATCAAGCCCATACCAAAGCGAACGCCTTCCTCGTCGGCGAACCCGACCACCTCCACGCGCGCCGCGAGCGGATCACCCGATTCCACCATCGTGCGCAGGACTTCGAGGCCGGCGACGGCACCGTAGGCGCCGTCAAGCCGCCCCCCATTGGGGACGCTGTCGAGGTGCGAACCGGTCAGCAGCCTGGGGCCCGCCGAGCCGGCCAGGTGACCAAAGACATTCAAGGCAGAATCGACCCGCGGCTCGAGCCCTGCCTCCCGGATCCGCTCCGCAAACCAGCGCCGCGCCGCCAGGTCGGCTTCGGACCAGGCGAGCCGGTCCACCCCACCGTCGGCCTGTCCGCCGATGGTCGAGAGCGCGCGAAGGTCCGCCAGCAGGCGATCCCCGTTGATGTCGCTCACAGCGGCACCGCCTCAGGGTCGAAGGGATCGCACTTCAAAAAGCGACCGAAGCCGCGGTCGCCGACGACGGCGCCATCGCGATAGACGACCTGACCTCGACAGATGGTGGTGTGCACCCTTCCGGTGACCGTCAGGCCCTCGTAGGGCGAAAAGCCGGCGCGGCTGTGCAGTTCTGCGGCGGAGAGCGTGCGCGTTGGGCGAGGATCGAAGAGGACGAGGTCGGCGTCCGAGCCCGGCCGAATGTCGCCCTTGCGCGGCCAGAGTCCAAAGATCTTCGCCGGATTCGTCGAGAGGAGGCGGACCAGGTGACGAGGCGTCATGTGATGCTCCATCACGCCAAAGGTGTAGAGGAGGATTAACGAGGTCTCGACGCCCGGGATCCCGGGGCTGATGCGGCTGAAGTCATCGATCCCTTCCCGTTGCGCGAGCGAAAAGCCGCAGTGGTCACTGCCCACGCTGTGGATCGCCTGCCTTGTGAGCTGCGCCCATAACTGTGATTGGCTTGTGAGGTCACGAAGCGGCGGCGTCATGAGGAAGCGTGCCGCATCAGGGCGTGCATAGACCGAGTCGTCCAGCACGAGGTAATGCGGGCAGGTCTCGGCGATGGCCTGCACGCCCTGGTCGCGAGCCTCGGTGATCAGGTCGACCGACCCTGGGGTCGACAGGTGGACGAAATAGATCGGGCTCCCGGTCTCCCGGCTAAAAATCAGGCCTCGGCTGACGGCCTCGACTTCAGCGACGGCAGGCCGCGAGGTGCCGTGGTAGGCGAGCCCCGCCTTTCCCTGTCGGAGCAGCTCCTGTGTCTTTCCCATCACGATGGCGTCGTTTTCGGCATGCACCTGCACCAGGAGTCCGGCATCTCCCGAGCGCTGCATCAACCGGTACCAGGTCCAATCGTCGGCGTAGAAAATCGTGTCCCGATAGGTCGTGTACACTTTGGCGCTCGTCACCCCGGCCTCGACCAGCGCCTCGAGCTCCCGCTCCCAGCCATCGCCGAGGTTGGTGATATTGAGGTGGATCCCATAGTCGACATAAGACCGGCCCTCGATGAGATCGAGCCGGGTGCGCAGGGCCTGCCCGAACGGCTGGCCCGCCAGCTGTGGAGCAAAGTCGAGGTAGGTGGTGACTCCGCCGGCTGCCGCCGATGCTGACCCGCTCTCGAAGTCGTCAGCCGTGCGCGCGGTGCCGGTGTCGAGCAACAAGTGCGTGTGCGGATCGACCACGCCCGGCAGGACCAGCAAGCCGGTCGCGTCGATGACGTCCGTGGCGGCGTCGATCCCGGGCCGTACCTCGGCGATCTTGCCATCCGCAACAAGTACGTCTGCGTCCCGTTCACCGCTTGAGGTGACCACCCGCCCGCCACGAATTAGCATCGTCTGCTCACGTGGCCCACGGCAAGCGCGTGCGTCCATTGAATTCCGCATTCAGGCGCCGCACTCGCTCGGCTAACTCCGCCTTTGCCTTGGTGGCCGGCATTCGGGACGGCAGCTTGATTCGGCGGGCCCAATGCGGCCAGCTTTCCAGCGCCTTGGCGTGTCGGCCGCTCTGGGTGTGAACCTGCGTCCCGATGATGAGCAGCCTTCGTTCGAGGTCGAGTGCGGCTGCAGAGATTCGCGAGCCGGCAGCCAACTGGCTCTTCGGGTCATCAGTCCTGATGAGCCCGTCGTGCCGGACCAGTTCCAGCAGGCGCTGTGAGTGCGGGTTCAGGCCGCTCACCTGCCAGCTTTCCCTGCTGGTGCCGATCGCGTGCACGTGAGGCCAGAGTGTGTCGAGCACGAACGTGACTTTTCCGTCTAAGAGTTTGAGCACGACGACGTCGGCGCGATCTGCAAGCTTGTTGGTTTCGCTGTAGATGGCCCCTCCGCTCGGATGGCCCCACCACGAGCCGCGGATCGGTTTGCCCGCAACCAGGCTGACAACGCTCGGCAGCCTCGGATCCGACTCGATCAGGAGGCCATACCGACGTAAGGCCGAGAGGGCGGAATCACGGCTCGTCGTCGGACTCAGACGCCGATCTCGTACAGGTTGCCCGGGTCGAGGTCGAGGCCGTTGACCACTTGCCAGAGTGCGGCGACCGCCTTCATCGCGTTGCGCCGTTCGAAGGGTGCCAGGTCCTTGCCGTCCTTCAGCACCCTGACGAGGCCCTGGTAGCTCTCAACCAGCGTCCGCTCGGACTCGCTCAGCTCGACGCCCATGGTGTTTTTCACGCCGTCACCCTCCGTTCCCCGGCCGTCCCGATGACGGTCCGATCGTCCTGCAGCCGTTTCGCCTTCAGCTCGAAGCGCGGCAGGCTGCCCTTCTCGACTTGCTTGCAGCCGAAGCGTAGACCTTCATGCGCCTGCGAGAGTGACTTGGCGAGCTCGCTCACGATTCGATCGGCGTTGACGCCTTCCGGCTCCGGAATCTCGACCAGCACCTCGATCTCGTCTTGCCGGCCGTCGGCCGTGTACAGGTGGATCCGGAACTCGTCGATCTCCTTGTACTCACGGACGATCGCCTCGACCGCGCGCGGATAGACGTTGGTGCCGCGCACCAGCTTCATATCGTCGACACGGCCGCGAATGCCGCCCTCGTAGAGGTCGAAGGTGCGTCCGCAGGTGCAGCCGCTGGCCGGCACCCGGACCACGAGGTCGCGGGTGCGGTAGCGCAACACCGGAATGAAGCCGCGGCCAAATGACGTGATCAATCGCTCACCCAGCTCGCCGTAGCCGACCGGCTCGCCCGTCTCGGGGTCGACGACTTCCTCGATGTAGTGGTCCTCGATGATATGGGTGCCACCCGGCTGCTTCTCGCACTCGAAGACCATGATGGTGCCCACTTCTGTCATGCCGGCGGTGTCGGCGGCTTTGGCACCCCATTCCTCCTCGATCAAGTGCTTGGTCGCGGGGATGGAGCCGGCGGGCTCACCGGAAAGGATCAGCCGCTTGACCGAGCTGCCGGCCAGGTCGACGCCCATCGTCTTCGCCTCCTGCGCCATTCGCAGCGCGTAGGTCGGGGTCGAGCAGACCACGGTCGCTTTCATGCTGAGGATCTGCTTGACGCGGGCCTCGGTCGTCATGTTGCCGCCCGGGAGTACCAGGCAGCCGATTTTCTCGCTGGCGTAGTGCGCGCCCCAGAAGCCGACGAAGGTGCCGTAGCTGAAGGCGAAGAAGACGATGTCGGCCGGCCGGACGCCGAAGCCCCAGAAGCCGTAGCACCACATTTCGGCGATCCATTCCCAGTCCTTCATGCTGTCGAGGACCTGCAAGGGGATCCGGCCGGTGGTGCCCGACGTGAGGTGATACCGCACCGCCACTTCCTCGGGAGCCGCCAGCAAGGGACCGAACGGCGGCTTGTCCAGCTGCGCCTGCATCCACTCGTCGCGCGTCATCATCGGGATTCGGCGGAGGTCTTTGAGACTCTTGATGGAATCGGAGGTGACGCCCGCGGCCTTCAGCCGGGCCGCCTGCCAGGGGACCCGAGCCTCGGCCCAGGCGACCAGGTTTTTGAGTTTGTGGACCTGCAGTGCCTCGATCTGGTCTCGGGGCATGGTCTCGTGCCGCGGGTTCCAGTACGGTGATTCCTTCACGCATCCCCTCCTTTATTCGCACTCGTTGTAGCACTTTTTTGGAATAAGCTGAAGCCGACTTGGCCACGGCCGGAAAACCGAAGAAGGAGGGCACGCCATACCGCCTGGGCGGGATGGGCTACCAGGACGCGTCGGGGCGTCGCCTCAGCTACGACTCATACCTTCACATCCCGCAGCTGCTCGACTTGCAGCAGGGGCTCACCCAGGCGCACGATGAGCTGCTCTTCATCGTCGTGCACCAGGTCTACGAGCTCTGGTTCAAAGTGCTGATCGACGAGCTGGAAAGCGTGCGCAGCTCGATCGAGGCCGAGGATCTCCGCGCCGCGAGGCACGCGCTTAACCGGGTCAAGGTGATCGAGGACCTGCTCGTCGAACAGGTGGCGGTTCTGGAGACGATGGCGCCGCAGGACTTTCTGACCTTTCGTTCCGAGTTGGCGCCCGCCAGCGGTTTTCAGTCCGCCCAGTTTCGCGAGATCGAGTTCCTCTCGGGGCTGAAGGACGCTGGATATATTAAGGCACTCGATGGGGAAGGGGATGCGCGCGCCCGGTTGCAGCGGCGCCTGGAGGAACCATCGTTGCACGATGTCTTTAACGCGCTGATCAAGCGCCGAGGCGTGACCGTGAGCGACCTCTATCGGCAGGGCGATCGGCACGCGGACCTGCTCGAACTAGCCGAAGCCCTGCTCGACCACGATGAAGGCTTTCGGCTCTGGCGGCTGCGCCACGTCGAAATGGTCGGGCGTCAGATCGGCGACAAGCCGGGCACCGGTGGATCGACTGGGGTGCGCTATCTCCAGTCGACCCTCGGCAAGCGCTTCTTTCCCGAGCTCTGGGAGGTTCGCTCCCAGCTCTAGTCAGGTCCCCTTCGCGAGAGGGCAGGACCGGTGGCGATGTGTACCGCAACGCCATCGACCACGAGAGCGGCGGTATCGTGCATTGGTCCGGTGATCGACACCGACTCGCCGAGACCCACCGCCCGATGCCCTGTGGCCTCGCCTGCCCCCGCTCGCCGAATCCATGCGACGGCGGCATCCAGATCCATGGGTTCATTGTTGGTGTTGGGGACCAAAGACTCGGCGATGTAGCTTCCGATCAACCCCTGCCACATGCGGGCCAGTGTCGACGGTCGATCGAAGAGGTCGAAGGCCACCGGCTCGCCGCCAATGAGTGCGAGGACCCCCGTCTGTCCAGGCTCAGGCTGCAGCTGGGTCAGACGATCCTCAATCTCCGACCGGCGCTGCTTCTCGATATCCGTGTATGCGAGGGTCGCCGAGTCGACGCCCAGATCTCCAAGGCTGCCTTCGACCTCAGCCCATACCGCATTCTGATCCGCCGCGAACTCTCCGAAGGCTCGAGCGGAAAGCGTCACCGAATGCCGCTTCATCCTGCGAATCTTCGGGGAGAGCCCATAGTCGGCGCGGCTGGCCTTTGAGGTCGCACGGCGCCAGCGGCCTGCCTCGACGCAGGACACGGGAATCTTGAGCGTCGATTTCGCGGGAACCAGCACGGTCGTGTTCAAGACACGGTTCTGCTTGAGGCCCACCAGGATCTCGCCGTCGATGATCAGGACAGGGAGGTCGGAGCTGGTCCTGACCTCCAGGATCGATACAGCGCCGTGCCCATCGATTTCGGTGATCTCTGCGCTACCGTCTCCCTGCGCATCCGCAAAGGTCACATACTCGAGTCCAGGCCCGTCGCAGAAAACGGGTAACAAGGTCAGCCGTCCGGCCGTTTGGGGCGAACCCAGACGAAAGCCATCGGGCGGCCCCTGTTGGAGCCGACCACGCACGATGTCAACCGCGGCGCGAGGTGCCAAATCGGACGAGCGGTCTGCCATGGCGAGGACCTCCTATATCGTTGTGTTTTAGAGGCTGACAGCATAACATATACGCTATGAGCATAGTTCCTACGATTGCGGCGTAGCGTGCTAGACGGCAGAATCGTATTCGTGGCATCGCCTGAACCGGCGGCTCTCTCACAGCCACCCCGGGGCAAAGATTTCTATGGTGCTCTCGGCCGCGCGATCAAGGTGACGCGCACCGAGCAGGGACTCGAGCGAAAGGAGCTCGCCCGGCTGTCCGGTCTTTCGTATCCCTACCTATCGGAAATCGAAAAGGGCAAGAAGCGGGCGTCCACCGAAGCGATGCGTCCGATTGCGCGAGCACTCGGGCTCAGGCAATCCCAGCTTGTCGAACGGGCGGAGCTGCTACTCGAGCGAGGCCTGTCCGGATCCCAACCTTCGGTGACAGTCCGGCGGGGGCTCGCGCGACGGCCGCTGGCCCGTGTCTACCGGTTGGATCAGGCGGGGTCGGCATCGGCTAACGATGCGAGCTTGCAGGAACTCGTTGCCCGTGCCGGGCAACTTGCAGCGGACGACTTCAACCGGGTTCTTGACCTGGTTCGCCGGCTGGCCCGCTGAAGGCCGTCAGCGGCTGTTTACGAAGATGCGGCTGAAGTAGGTGATCCCGATCGGGACCAGCAAGGCGGCCAGTGCTGTCAGCACCGACAGGGTGTCCGGCAGGTGGCTGGGGTTGCCCATCCCGATGTAGGTGAAGATGGCGGCGCCGATCGAGGTGGCAACCACGACCGTCGTGGCGATAACGCCAGCCCACTCCTGGTGCCGCTGGTAGATCCCGATCTGTCGCCGGCCCGCAAGCCTGAGCAGCCAGGAGGCGGTCAGGCCGTTCAAGACCAGCGAGCTGATCAACGCGCAGACCGCGATGCCGATGCGGAACTGCTGCAGGTTTCGCATCACGAAGGCGGCGGCGTTGACGATGAGGATCCCGACCGGTGTGATGATGCCGGCCGCGAGCAGCAGCCGGCGGCTGCTCAGGTAGCCTCGGAGCAGCCGATCGCCCTGGTTGTTGTTCGTCATCAGGTAACCGCAAGACGGGTCGCGTACTCCGGTCGATCCCAGGCGCGCGAGGTCAGCACCTCACGGAGTCCGCGGACCGCATCGAACACATCGACGTAGCGCGTGTAGAGCGGCGCAAAGCCGAACCGCATCACATCGGGTGTCCGGAAGTCGCCGATGATGCCCCGATCGATCAGCGCCCGCATCACACGGTAGCCGTCTTTGTGGCGCAGGGACACCTGCGACCCACGCAGGGCGGCGTCGCGGGGCTCCATCACCTCGACGTCGAGGTCGCGGCAGGTTTCGTCCACTTGCTGGATGAACAGGTCGCCAAGCGCCATCGATTTGCGGCGCGCCTCCTGCTGGTCGACCGTTAGCCAGAGATCGATGGCGACTTCCAGCGCCATCATGCTGAGGATGGGTGGGGAGCCCGCCAACTGCCGGGTAATTCCGGGAGCGGGGCGGTATTCGGGCTCGAACGCGAACGGCGCGGCATGGCCCATCCAGCCGGACAGGGGTGACTGCATCGCGTCCTGGAGGCCCGACGCGACGAAGACGTAGGCGGGGGCGCCCGGCCCGCCATTCAAATACTTGTACCCGCAGCCGACCGCGAGGTCGACCTCTGATGCATTCAGATCGATGGGGACGGCGCCCGCGCTATGCGAGAGATCCCACAGCATCAGCGCGCCGACTTTCTGGGCGGCGGCGGTCATGCGCCGCATGTCATGGATCTCGCCGGTCGCGTAATCCACGTGAGTGAGCATCAGGACCGCGACGCTTCCGTCGAGCGACCTCTCGATCTCCGAGCGTTCGACGACGCGCAGGGCGTGGTTGCCACCGAGTAGGTCGACCAACCCCTGTGCGATGTAGAGGTCGGTTGGGAAATTGGAGGCCTCCGTGAGGATGAAGTGCCGCCCGGGTTGGACGCGCAGCGCCCCGGCCAGGAGTTTGAAGAGGTTGACCGAGGTGCTATCGGCGACGATCACTTCGCCCGACCTCGCTCCGACCAATCGCGCGATCTTGTCGCCGATGCGGGTCGGCGCCTCCATCCAATGGGCCGCGTTCCAGCTGCGGATCAGTCCTTTGCCCCATTCATTCGCGATCACCTCGGTGAGGCGGGGCAACGTCTGGCGCGGCAGGGCGCCCAGCGAGTTGCCATCGAGGTAGATCACGCCCTCGGGAACAGCGAACCCCTCGCGCGATGACGCGAGCGGATCCTGCCGGTCGAAGGACAGGCAGGTCTGGCGGTCCACGCTCGGATTATCTACCCCCCCACCCCGAGCCCCCTCCCCGGCAGGGGGGAGGGAGATTCACGCCTCTCCCGGCATGGGGAAGAGAATCAGAAGTGGCTAGGACACCAGGGCGTTCGGTCGGTCGCAAACATCGCATCGGCCCGCGAGACGGCCCCGCGATGGAATTCTTGGATGCGCCCGGCCTCTTGCAGCGTGCGGAATCGATTACCGCCGAGGTACACCGCCGCCAGGTCGGCGGCACTGAGCTCGAGGTCGGGATCATCGGTGCAGCGGTCGCAGGACGCATTCGTCGGGCCACCGTTCAGCTCGTAGTGGCCGTCGTTCCACGGACAAAATGCGTCGCGAACGTGGAGCACCAGCCGCCCCTCGGTGGTATAACGCCGGCCCGCCAGCGCCGCCCCCACGTCGACCAGTCGCAGCCAGACGCCGTCATCGACGCGTGTCTTCGGCTGACGCGAGTCGGCCAGCAGGAAGCGGAGCGGCTCATCGACCGGTCGGGCCTCCGCGGTCACGCGGGCGATCAGGTCGACCTCGAGGACGTACCGCCAGAGCGACGCGTACGCGTCCGCGCTGGCGGCGATCAGCGACTCCACCCGAAGCACCCCGATGGGACCCGTTGCGTCCCAATCCATCTTGATCCGATAGAGCGCGAATCCTTCCGGCTTGCCCTCGACCTCGTGGACCACCCGATAGTGCGGGCTGAAACCCTGGCGCGAGAATTCGAGATCCGCCAGGTGATTGCGCATCCAGCGCGCGTCGAGGGTGAGCATGCCGGGCTGCGTTGGCTGCACCTTGGCCCAGACCTGGGTGAAGGCGTCGACCGCAGCTGGGACGTCCACCATCACGACGCGGCCACCGGACGAAAGTGGTTTCAGGAAGGCGCTGTGTGACCGCTCGACTTCGATCTCCGCCATGTATGTCGCCAGGCCGTAGCCAAAGCGGCCGTAAATCGGCGCCTCGGAAGCATAGAGCGCCGCCAACGGCTCGCTGCGTTGATGCATGTCGTCCAGCTGGCGCCGCATCATCGCCCTCAACAATCCTCGGCGCCGGTGGGTGGCGGCGACGCCGACCCGCGTCACACCGCCGCATGGCAGCGACCCACCCGGTACCGCCATCTGGTAGGAAAAGATCCCCGCGGTGCCGACCACCTGTCGGCCATCGAACACCGCCAACGTCCGGTCGAACTCGAGCGTTTCTTTCGAAACGGCGAGCTCTTCGTCGGTGGGGAGCGATCCCCCAAAGGCCCTGCGAAGCAGCGTGCTATAGGCGCGCTGCTCCTCGGGCCGGATCGGCCGGAGCTCCAGACCTGCCGGTACGCTTATCGCTGGACCAGCGCCAGGGCTCGGCAGGGGCTACCCGATCCTTTCACCAGCTTTAGTGGTGCCACCACCAGCACCGCGCCGGTGGGCGGCAGCTTCGCCAGGTTGGCCAGCTGCGTGAGGCCGTACTTGTTCGCACCGAGCAGGAACTGGTGGCAGGGAAACGGCGGATTGAACGAGTGTGCCGCACCGGCGTCCGTGCCGACCGTCTCAACGCCAACGCCGTTAAAGGGACTCTCATTTGCCAACCACTGGGCCAGCTCGATGTCGATGCCTGGCGTATGCGGACCGGTCTCGTTCGCATTGAGGAACGCCTTCTGGTCGTTCGCGCGGGCATCCCACCCCGTTCGGTACAGCAGCCAGGAACCCTTCGGTAAGGCGCCGTGCTGCTGCTCGAAAGCGCGGATGTCTTTCATGGTCAAGAGGTAGTCGGGATTAGCCTGGGCCTCATTCGACTTGTCGATCACGACCGCCGGGCCGATCAACCGCTTGACCGGGACCTGGGCGACGTCGTCCTTATCTTTGCCGGTGACCCAATGGATGGGCGCATCGAAGTGGGTACCGGCGTGCTCGCCGCCTTCGAACCAATTCCAGTACCAGGCTGGCCCTTTCTCGTCGTAGCGGCTGATCTCATGGGTCTTCCAGGTCGGCGTGTTGGCGAAGGGCGGCGGGAGCTGGATCATCGGCGTCCGCTCGGAAAGCGGCTGGGTCAGGTCGACGACGTCGATCGAACCGGAAATGAGGCCCTCGACGAAGGACGCGAGCGTATCGATTCTCGTGCTCAATTCACTCCTCCCTTTGATTGCAGCCACCGGGGAAATTCGAAGCGGTTCTCAAGCATGTGGACGTCCATCAAGAAGCTCTTTGGCATCTCGGCGTCGACCTTGGCGACGATACAGCTCAGATCGCCGCCGTTGATGGCGTCGAGTGCCGCCTCCTCGAAGTCCGCCAGCTCGCGGACCATCTGCGCTCGCGGATAGCCGGCCGCCTTTGCGATCCCGGCCAGGTCGCTGCCGGTCGAGGTGGCGGTAGTGAACCACTTGTATCCCCCAGGGGCCCCGCCGCCGACGGAGAGCAGCGTTTCGTTGTCGAAGATCAGGTGCACCAGGTTCTTTGGGCGCGAGCGGGCCATCGTGGTCAGGCCACCGAGGTTCATCAGGACGGACCCATCCCCGTCGACCACGACCACTTTGCGGTAGGGTTGTGAGAGGGCGATACCGAGCCCGATCGAGGAGGCCAGGCCCATCGCGTGCTCGAGGTAGAAGAAATTGGCGCGATGGCCGAGCGAGTAGAGCTCCGCTGCGACCGCGCCCATGATGGTGACGACCGCGCAGTCCTCGAGCTCCGGGTAGATGGCCTTGAGGCAGTCGATCCGTTTCACTTCGGCTCCTCCCACATCAGGTCACGCTGAAGGAGCAGCGCCACCGGCGAGAGCGAGCTCTGCGCCAGCGTCATCGCGTGCGCGATCTTCGGTTGCACCTCATCGGGTCGGCTCAAGTCGTCGTGCGCAATGTGCAGCGCATCGAGTACCGGACGGGTGTACTTGCCGCCCTCGGTCTGCCATGGATCCTTCTCGCCGAACGTGCCACGATCCGTGATCAGCATCAGCAGCGGGATCTTGTAGAGGAGGGACACCCCGACGATGCCATTGATCGCCTGCAGGAAGCCGTGATTCTGCAAGAGCATGGCGGATTTGACCCCGGCAAAATGCGCCCCGGCAGAAACGCCGACGCCCTCCTCCTCCTTGGCGAGCCGGACCAGGGTCATGTTGGCATCCTCGTCAGCCATGCGGATGAGGTGCACCAGCCAGGTCTCGGGCAGGGCGCTGACGAGCGTGACGCCCACCCCTTTCATGGCGTCGTAGACCACCTGCGAGTTGGCAACCGAAACGGGCAAGGCTCCCTCCCTCGTCTGAACTCAGGCCGATTCTACGCATACAATGGGGCCCAGTGCAGGTCCTGGGCAGCATCCTGGAGGCCGTCGGGCACACGCCGCTGGTGCGGCTCTCACGCATCACCGCCGGGCTTCGTCCGACCATCCTGGCCAAGGTCGAGACGCTCAACCCCGGCGGGAGCGTCAAGGACCGGATTGGGCTTCGGATGATCGAGGACGCGGAACGGCGAGGCCTGCTGAAACCTGGCGGGACGATCGTCGAGCCGACCTCCGGCAATACCGGTCAT
>Ga0209220_1000335_pt1 | contig 17656 bp, 19 predicted proteins | sample BlaSpr_A8_OM3_M3_FD_187984 | JGI IMG/M metagenome (GOLD analysis project Ga0209220, IMG submission 187984) | Forest soil microbial communities from Thunder Bay, Ontario, Canada - Black Spruce, Ontario site 2_A8_OM3_M3 (SPAdes) (version 2) | ecosystem: Environmental > Terrestrial > Soil > Boreal... | reverse complement strand
CTCGTGCGAGCCGGTGCCGCCGATCGCGCCGGTGTCGGCGGCGACGGCGCGGAATTTCAGCCCGAGGCGGGTGAAGATGCGCGTGTACGTGTCGTACATGCTGCGGTACTCGCGTTCGAGGTCGGCCAGATCGGCGTGAAAAGAATAGCCGTCTTTCATGACGAATTCGCGCCCGCGCAGGATGCCGAAGCGGGGACGGCGCTCGTCGCGGAACTTGGTCTGGATCTGGTAGAAGTGCTGCGGCAGCCGCCGGTAGCTCTTCAGCTCGCTGCGCGCCAGATCGGTGATGACTTCCTCCGAGGTCGGCTGCAGCACGAAGTCGCGCTCGTGGCGGTCCTTGAAGCGCGCGAGCTCGGGCCCGTAGGCCTGCCAGCGGCCCGACTCCTGCCACAGCTCGGCGGGCTGCACCACCGGCATCGACAGCTCGATCGCGCCGGCGCGGTTCATCTCCTCGCGCACGATGGCCTCGACCTTGTGCAGCACACGCAGGCCGAGGGGCAGCCAGGTGTAGATGCCTGCCGACAGGCGCCGGATCAGGCTCGCGCGCAGCATCAGCCGGTGGCTCGCGATCTCGGCCTCGGCGGGCACTTCCTTCAGCGTGGCGATGAAAAAACGGCTGGTTCTCATGCGGTCCGCACCGCCGTTGTAATTGTCGGTGGGCTGTGGAAAAATCGTTGCGAATTCTAACTTAAGGCGGTGCAGCCGTGCTCGACAAGGAAGGCTACCGTCCGAACGTCGGCATCATCCTTGCCAACCAGCGCAACGAAGTCTTCTGGGGCAAGCGCGTCAATCAGCACGCCTGGCAATTTCCGCAAGGCGGCATCAAGCACGGCGAGACGCCGGCGCAGGCGATGTACCGCGAGCTTGAGGAGGAGATCGGGCTGCAGCGCGCGCATGTGCGCATCCTCGGGCGCACGCGCGAATGGCTGCGCTACGAGGTGCCCGATAAGTGGTCGCGGCGGGCGCGCGACGCGAACGGCGCCTACCGCGGACAGAAGCAGATCTGGTACCTGCTGCGCATGACCGGCCGCGACTGCGACGTGAGGCTGCGCGCCAGCGGCCATCCCGAGTTCGACGCCTGGCGCTGGCACGAATACTGGGTGCCGCTCGAGGCGGTGATCGAGTTCAAGCGCGAGGTGTACCGCCAGGCGCTGATCGAGCTGCATCGCTTCCTCGTCACCGACCGCCGCGCGCGGCTGCATCGCGCAGTGCCGGTGCAGGGCTAGGGCGCATGGAGCGCATCTACCAGGGGCTGCCGCTGCGCGAGCTCGGCGGCGACGCCGGGTTTCGCCGTCCCACCCAGCCGCCCTCCGGGCGCGTGAGCCTCGAGTCGCCCGCGCTCGAGGTGATGACCGACCTGGCGCGCACCACGCCGGCGACGATCCGGCCGCAGGCGCCGCTCAGCGGCGCCAACCAGTTCATGATCACGCGAGGCGTGCGGCTGCTGCTCGTGGTGGACGATCTGGAGATCGTGCTCGGCGTCATCACCGCCAACGACATCCTCGGCGAGCGGCCGATGCTCGCCGCGACCGGGCGCGGCGTGCGGCGCGACGAGCTCGCGGTGGCCGACGTCATGACGCCGGCCGAGCGCGTCGAGGTGGTCGAGTTCGCGGCGGTCCGGGGTGCGCGAGTCGGTCACGTGCTCGAGACGCTGCGCCGCGCCGGCCGCCAGCATGCGCTGGTGGTGGACTTCGACGTGCTGCCGCCGCGGCGCCCGTTCGACGCGGGCGTGAAGCGCGCGATGGTGCGCGGCATCTTCTCGATCTCCCAGATCGCCAGCCAGCTCGGCGTATCGGTGCCGGCGGGGGGCGAAGTAGCGCGCACGTTCTCGGAAATCGAGGCCGCTCTCGTAAAATAGCGGGATGATCACCCGAGACAGCCTGCTGTCGCTCGAGGCGTATGCGCGGCAGCGCAACGAGTTCCGCGCCAAGGTCATTGAGCACAAGAAGCGCCGCAACCTGCAACTTGGTGAGCACGTCCGGCTGCAGTTCGAGGACGAGCTCACCATCCGCTACCAGGTGCAGGAGATGCTGCGCATCGAGCGCATTTTCGAGGACCAGGGGATCCAGGGCGAGCTCGACGCCTACAACCCCCTGATCCCGGATGGCTCCAACTGGAAGGCGACGATGCTGATCGAGTATCCGGACGAGGCCGAGCGCCGCCGCATGCTCGGGCTCCTGCGCGGCATCGAAAAGCGCGTCTGGGCGCAGGTCGCGGGAAGCGAGCGCGTCTACGCCATCGCCGACGAGGATCTGGAGCGCGAGAATGACGAGAAGACCTCGTCGGTGCATTTCGTGCGCTTCGAGCTGGCGGCGCCGATGCGCAAGGCGCTCGCGCGCGGCGCCGGGCTGTCGATGGGCATCGATCATCCTCAATACCGCGTCGGCGTCGAAGTACCGGCCGATATCCGCGCTTCGCTCGCGGCGGACCTCGCTTGAGGTGGCTTCTTGTTCTGGTGCTGGCGGGCTGCGCGGCGACTCAGCCGATGAGCGACTGGGAGCGGCAGAACCGCCAGCGCTTGATCGGCGAAGAGTCACCGGCGCCGCCGCCTTATCCGCGCCAGGCCGACCTGATCGAGTTCTACGTCAGCCCTACCGCCGAGTTCAAGTATTTCATCGACGCGCGTTCACTGAGCGTCGGCGCTGACAAGGTCGTGCGCTTCACGCTCGTCGCGCGCAGCCCGAGCGGCGTCGACAACGTGAGCTACGAAGGCATCCGCTGCCCGACGGAATACCGCCTATTTGCCGTCGGGCGCCCCGGCGGCACCTGGACCGGGGGGGAGCGCGGCTGGCGCGAAATCACGCGCGGTTCCTCGCTGGGCTGGCAGTACGCGCTGGCGAGCCATTTCTTCTGCCCGCATCGCGATCCGATCCGCAGCGCCGCCGAGGGCCTGGACGCGCTAAAGCGAGGCAGCCACCCGTCGGTCTACGTCGAGCAGCAGAATCCCTCTACCCGCTAGAGCAGGACCAGATTATCGCGGTGGATCAGCTCCGGCTCGTCGGCGTAGCCCAGGACGGTTTCGATCTCGGCGGAGGGGCGGCGCATGATTTGCCGCGCCTGGGCGGCGGAATAGTTGACCAGGCCGCGCGCCACTTCGCGGCCTTGCGGATCGATGCAGCCGACCACCTCGCCGCGGTCGAATTCGCCGGACACCTCGACCACGCCGATCGGCAGCAGGCTCTTGCCGTCGCGCACCACCGCTTTGACCGCGCCGGCGTCCAGGCGCAGCCGGCCGGTGACGGTCAGGTGGTCGGCAAGCCATTGCTTGCGCGCGGCGAGCGGCACCGTCTGCGCGGTCAGCAGGGTGCCGATGCGCTCGCCCTGCGCGAGCCGCACCAGCACTTCCGGCTCGCGCCCGGACGCGATGACGGTGTGCGCGCCGCTGCGCGCGGCACGCCTTGCGGCCTGCACTTTGGTCAGCATGCCGCCCTTGGCGAGCGCGCTGCCGGTACCGCCCGCCATTGCCTCGAGTTGCGGATCGCCGGCGTCCGCCTGTTCGATCAATCTGGCTTTCGGGTCCCTTCTCGGGTCGGACTCGTACAGCCCGGCCTGGTCGGTCAGCAGGATCAGCGCGTCGGCTTCGACTAGGTTGGTGACCAGCGCGGCGAGCGTGTCGTTGTCGCCGAACTTGATCTCGTCGGTGACCACGGTGTCGTTCTCGTTGATCACCGGGATCACGCCGAGCTCGAGCAGCGTCCTCAGGGTGGTGCGCGCGTTGAGATAGCGCTGCCGGTCCGCCATGTCGGCGTGGGTGAGCAGCACCTGCGCGGTGTGCAGGCCGTGCTCGCGGAAGCAGCTTTCGTAGCACTGCACGAGGCCCATCTGCCCGACCGCGGCGGCCGCCTGCAGCTCATGCATGGTGTGCGGGCGGCGCGTCCAGCCGAGCCGCTGCATGCCTTCGGCGATCGCGCCGCTCGAGACCAGGATCGTACGCCGCCCCATCTGCCGCAGGCGCGCGATCTGCGCCGCCCAGCGCGCGATGGCCTCGATCTCGAGACCGTGGCCGGCCTTGGTCACCAGCGATGTGCCGACTTTCACGACCAGGGTTTTCGCCTTCGAGATCATTTCTTGGAGAACTCGCGGGCAACTGCCCTGCATACTTCTTTTGTTCCTGTGGCGCTGATGGCAGCCACTTTGAACCATGGCCGTTTCCAGCGCAATTGATTCAGGATCTTCCTGATGCGCGCGTCGGCGTCCTCGACCGCGTCAATCTTGTTGAACACCAGCCAGCGCGGCTTGCGGTAGAGCGCGTCCTCGTATTTCTTCAGTTCCGCGGCGATGGTGCGGGCATCGCGCGCCGCTTCGTCTTGCGTAAGGTCGACGAGATGCAGCAGCAGCCGCGTTCTCGAGAGATGGCGCAGGAACTGGTGGCCGAGCCCGGCGCCTTCGGCGGCGCCCTCGATCAGCCCAGGGATGTCGGCGATGACGAAGCTGGCATCGCCGACTCGCACCACGCCGAGCGAGGGATTGAGCGTGGTGAACGGGTAGTCGGCGACTTTCGGGCGCGCGCTCGATACTGCGCGGATGAAGGTGGACTTGCCGGCGTTCGGCAGCCCGAGCAGGCCGACATCGGCGAGCACGCGCAGCTCCAGCGCGAGATTTCGGTCCTCGCCGCGCTCGCCGCGCGTGAACTGGCGCGGCGCGCGGTTGACGCTCGACTTGAAATGCAGGTTGCCGAGGCCGCCCTGGCCGCCGCGCGCGAGCAGCGCGCGCTCGCCGTCGTGGGTGAGATCCGCCACCAGAGCGCCGCTCGCCGCGTCGCGGATCACGGTGCCGACCGGCATGCGCAGCTCCAGGTCGCTGCCCGCCCTGCCGTAGCAGTCGGCGCCGGCGCCCTTGCCGCCGTTCTGCGCCCGGTGGATGCGCGCGAAGCGGTAATCGATCAGCGTATTGACGTTGCGGTCGGCGCGCGCCCACACGCTGCCGCCGCGGCCGCCGTCGCCGCCGTCGGGGCCGCCGCGCGGCACGTACTTCTCGCGGCGGAACGAAGCGGCGCCGTCGCCGCCCTTGCCGGCGTGCACCTCGATCTTCGCCTCGTCGATGAACTTCATGGCCCTGAAATGAAAAAGCCCTATCGGTCTCGACAGGGCCTTCCCTTGAAAGTAAGACCGGCTAAGCCGGCGAGTTTTCCGAGATTATGCTCACGGTCTTGCGCGAGTCCTCGCCTTTCACCGCGTACTGCACCTGGCCGGCAACGCGCGCGAACAGCGTGTGGTCGCGCCCCATGCCGACGTTGGCGCCGGGATGCACCCGTGTGCCGCGCTGGCGCACCAGGATCTGTCCGGCATTGACGCGCTCGCCGCCGAACGCCTTGACGCCGAGGCGCTTGGCCTGCGAATCGCGGCCGTTGCGCGAGCTGCCGCCTGCTTTCTTGTGAGCCATGCCTTACCCCTGCAGGATATCGTCGATGCGGACCTCGGTGTAGGACTGCCGATGGCCCTGCGTTTTCTGGTAGTGCTTGCGCCGGCGCAGCTTGAAGACGCGCAGTTTCTCGTTGCGCCCGTGCGCCACCACCGTGCCCTTGACTTTCGCGCCGGAAACGAACGGCGCGCCGATCTTCAGATTGTCGCCTTCGCCGACCAGCAGCACCTCGTCGAAAGAAACCGCGGCGCCGACTTCTGCCGGCAGCGCCTCGACGCGCACTTGCGCGCCCGACTGGACGCGGTATTGCTTGCCGCCGGATTTGATCACTGCGTACATGGACATTTGCATCCGCAAAGACTTGGAATTATAAGCGAATCATGAGTTTTGTGTCCATGCTGGCGCCGGTCGCGCCGGACCTGCAGCGCGTCGATGCGCTGGTCCGCTCGCGGCTCGAATCGGATGTCGCGCTGGTGCGCCAGGTCGCCGAATACATCGTCGCATCCGGGGGCAAGCGGCTGCGGCCCGCGCTGCTGCTGCTGGCGTGCGGCGCTGCCGGCTACCGGGGCGAACACCGGCTGCAGCTCGCGGTAGTGATCGAGTTCATCCACACCGCCACGCTGCTGCACGACGACGTGGTCGACGAATCGCAGCTGCGGCGCGGGCGCAGCACGGCCAACGCCGCATTCGGCAACGCCGCGGCGGTGCTGGTCGGCGACTTTCTCTATTCGCGCGCCTTCCAGATGATGGTCGAGGTCGACAACATGCGCGTCATGCAGGTGCTCGCCGAGGCCACCAACACCATCGCCGGCGGCGAGGTGCTGCAGCTGATGGGAAGCCACGATCCCGAGGTCGACGAGGCGCGCTATCTCGAGGTGATCCGACGCAAGACGGCGAAGCTGTTCGAGGCGGCGGCGCGCCTGGGCGGCGTGCTCGGTGGCGCGCCGCGCGCGCTCGAGGACGGGCTTGCCGACTACGGCATGCACGTCGGCACGGCGTTCCAGCTGATCGACGACGTGCTGGACTATTCGGGCGATGCCACGGCGATCGGCAAGAGCCTCGGCGATGACCTCGCCGAGGGCAAGCCGACGCTGCCGCTCATCCACGCGCTGCGCGCCGGCACGCCGCAGCAGGCGGCGGTAGTGCGGCACGCGATTCTCGAGGGCGGGCGCGAGGATTTCGGCGGCGTGCTGGACGCGATCCGGGCCTGCGGCGCGCTCGATTACGCGCGCGAAGCGGCGCAGCGCGAAGCGCAGGCTGCGGCGCGCGCGCTGGACCGGCTGCAGCCCTCGGAATTCAAGGATTCTTTGTTAGAATTGGCGTCCTTCTCCGTGGCGCGCCGCAGCTAGCTTTTCTCTGGAATCGGGGTGTAGCTCAGCCTGGTAGAGTACTGCGTTCGGGACGCAGGTGTCGCTGGTTCAAATCCAGTCACCCCGACCACTCACTTCTTCTCCCGGTAGATAATCGCGCGATGGGCAAGCTCATCGTGCTGGTGCTGCTGGTCGTGGTCGCCGTCTGGCTCGTCCGGCGCGCATTGCGCTCCGGGCAGCATGCCGGCGTCGACAGCAAACCGCCGGTTCACGGCGATCTGGTGAGCTGTGCGCATTGCGGCGTGCATGTGCCGCGCAGCGAGGCGCGCGAGGCGGGCGGCGGGCTGTATTGCAGCGAGGACCACGCCCGGCTCGGGCCGGGGCGGCGCTGATGCAGGCTCCGGCGCGCTATCCGGAGCTGTTCCTGGCGCCCGAGGAGCGCACGCCAGAGTCGTTCTGGATCTCGCTTCGCTACTTCAACCTGTACCGGGTTGCGCTGGCGGGGCTGTTCTTCACCCTCAGCCTGGTCTACGGCGATGCGCTGAACCTCGGCGCCCACTCGCTCGATCTGTTCCGCCTGGTCGCCGCCGCCTACATGGTGACGGGGATCGTGTTCCACGCCGGCCTGAGGCGGCGGCGCGCGCACTTCAATCTGCAGCTGACGCTGCACGCCTGCGCCGACATCGTCGCCATCACGCTGCTGATGTACGCGAGCGGCGGCATCCGCAGCGGCCTCGGCGTAATGCTGCTGATCTCGCTCACCGGGGCGGCGATCGTGGCGCCGCGGCGCCTGAGCTTTCTCTACGCGGCGCTCGCCGCCATCGCGCTGCTGCTCGAGCAGGGCTACTGGGTGCTCTTGCACGACGTGGCGAGCGCGAGCTTCATCCAGCCCGGATTGCTGGCGATGGGCTGCTTCGCCACCGCCGGGATCACCAGCTGGCTCGCCCAGCGCGTCGCCGCCAACGAGGCGCTCGCGCGCGAGCGCGGCCGCGCGCTCGCCACGCAGACGCGCGTCAACCAGCTGGTGATCCAGGACATGCAGGACGGCGTGCTGGTGCTCGATCGGGACGGCCGCGTCCTGCAGCACAACCCGCAGGCGCAGCGCCTGCTCGCGGCCGAGCGGCTGCTCGGTGCGGCGATCGGCGAGCTGCTGCCGGGCTTCGCCGCGCGCTGGCGCGCCTGGCGCTCGGGCGACGCCGCGGCAAGCGACCCCGCCGACCTCGCCCTGCTCGGGCGCGACATCCGGCTGCGGCTGCTCGATACCGGCACCGAGGAGCAGTTCAGCGTGCTGTTCATCGAGGACATGACGCGCACGCGCGAGCAGGCGCAGCAGATCAAGCTCGCCGCGCTCGGGCGGCTCACCGCCAACATCGCGCACGAAATCCGCAATCCGCTGGCGGCGATCAGCCACGCCTCGGAGCTGCTCGAGGAGGAGAAGCGCGCCGACGACCGCGAGCGCCTGACGCGCATCGTCCACGACAACACGCAGCGGCTCGAGCGGCTGGTGGCCGACGTGCTGCAGCTCAACCGCCGCGACCGGATCTCGGCCGAGCGCATCCGGCTCGATGCCTGGCTGCCCGGCTTCGTCGCCGAGTTCGTCGCCAACGAGTCGGTGCCGGCGGCGCGCCTGAGCGTCGACGCGCCGCGCGAAGCCTGGATCGAGTTCGACCGCGAGCACCTGCACCAGGTGATGTGGAACCTGCTGCGCAACGCGGTGCGCTACGCGCGCAGCGAGCCGCGCAGCGTGCGCATCGCGCTGGGCGGTTTCGCCGATCGAGTAGAATTGAACGTCATCGACAACGGCCCGGGAGTGCCGCCGTCGAGCCAGGGCCAGCTGTTCGAGCCGTTCTTCACCACCGACAGCAAGGGAACCGGCCTGGGCCTGTATCTGGCGCGCGAGCTGTGCGCCGCCAACCGGGCGCTGCTCGAATACGTCAACGACATGCAGGGAGCGCATTTCAGGATCCTGATCAGGGCGGCGCGCGCCGCATGAAGCGCGCCGAGCGACGCGCTGCGGCGCGTAGCGCGCAGGTCCTGGTGGTGGACGACGAGCCCGACATCCGCGAGCTGCTCGAGTTGACGCTGCTCAAGATGGGGCTCGGCGTGGAGAGCGTCGGCTCGATCGCCGAGGCAAAGGAGCGCCTGAAGAGCGAGCGCTACGACCTCTGCCTCACCGACATGCGGCTCACCGACGGCGAGGGCCTCGAGCTGGTGCGCCATATCGCCGGCCTCCGCGCCGACCTGCCGGTAGCCGTGATTACCGCCTACGGCAGCGCCGAAAACGCGGTCGCCGCGCTCAAGGCGGGCGCCTTCGACTACGTTTCCAAGCCGGTCGGTCTCGAGCAGCTGCGCGCATTGGTGAAATCGGCGCTGTCGCTGCCCGATCCGGCTGCGGCGCCGGCCAAGGGGCAGCGGCTGCTCGGCGAGAGCGCGCCGCTCGCCCAGGTACGCGAGTTGATCGGCAAGCTCGCCCGCACCCAGGCGCCGGTGTACATCTCGGGCGAGTCGGGCAGCGGCAAGGAGCTCGCGGCGCGCCTGATCCACGAGAACGGCGCGCGCCGCGACAAGCCCTTCGTGCCGGTGAATTGCGGCGCCATTCCCGATACGCTGATGGAGAGCGAATTCTTCGGCTACAAGAAGGGGGCGTTCACCGGCGCCGCCGAGGACCGCGAAGGCTTCTTCCAGGCGGCGAGCGGCGGCACGCTGTTCCTTGACGAGGTCGCCGAGCTGCCGCTCGCGATGCAGGTGAAGCTGCTGCGCGCGATCCAGGAAAAGCGCGTGCGCAAGGTCGGTGCGACGCAGGAAGACCCGGTCGACGTGCGCGTCATCTGCGCCACGCACGAGAATCTCTCCGCGCTGGTGGCCGCCGGGCGCTTCCGGCAGGACCTGTTCTACCGCCTCAACGTGATCGAGCTCGCCATGCCGCCGCTGCGCGAATGCCGCGAGGACATCCCGCTGATCGCCGCGGCGATCCTGCAGCGCCTTGCGGCGCAGGCCGGCACCGCCGCGCCGCAGCTCACGCCCGCGGCGTCCGAGGAGCTGATGCGCTACGGCTTCCCCGGCAACATCCGCGAGCTCGAGAACATCCTCGAGCGTGCGCTCGCGCTGAGCGCGAGCCCGGAGATCGGCGGCGAGGACCTGCGGCTCACCCCGCCGCCTGCGGCGGTGGAGCGCGCCGAAGGCACGTCCGGAGAAACGCTGCCCGACTACCTCGACGGCCTCGAGCGCAAGGCGATCCTCGAGGCGCTCGCGAAAACCGGGTTCAACCGCACGGCCGCGGCCAAGCTTCTCGGCATCACCTTCCGCCAGCTGCGCTACCGGATGCAGCGCCTCGGCATCAAGGATGACAGTCGATCCTGAAGGCCTGCTGCAGGGCGCGCGGTATGTCGCCTCCCCGAACTGCGACGAGCGTCCGCCCGGAACGGCGATAACGCTTCTCGTCCTGCACTCGATCAGCCTGCCGCCGGGGGAGTACGGCGGCGACGCGATCGAGCGCCTCTTTACCAACCGGCTCGACCCCGCGGCGCATCCCTATTTCCGCGAAATCGCCGGCCTCGAGCTGTCGTCGCACTTCCTCATCCGGCGCGATGGCGAGCTGCTGCAGTTCGTGCCGGTGCAGCGGCGCGCGTGGCACGCCGGCGCATCGTGCTGGCGCGGCCGCAGCCGCTGCAACGATTTCTCGATCGGCGTCGAGCTCGAGGGCGCCGAAGACAGCCCTTTCGAAGCGATCCAGTATGAACGTCTCGACCACCTGGTGCGCGCGCTGCGCGGGTTTCTGCCTTTGAACGACGTCGCCGCGCACAGCGACGTCGCCCCCGGCCGCAAGAGCGATCCCGGCGCGCACTTCGACTGGGCGCGCCTGCTCGCCGAGCTGGCGCGCGATCACTAGATGTAGGGCGCGGCAAGCCGCAATGCGCCGCATAGCGGCGCGGCGCTGGCCATCTCTCACTAGATATAGTGCGCAGGACGTCACGCTGCACTACATCTTGTTGTTTTGTTGCGCTGCGCAATCCTGAAAAGCTTGCAAAAGAAAAACGCCGTGTGTACATTTGGCCCACAAGACATAGGTCTAACCGAGCGGGTAAGCACTAAATCTTGTGGTTGTAGGTGCTGGTCGTCATACAACGGCAATAACCCCGGGATGACGGCCCCGTTAAGCGACGCCAACGGGAGGGGAAACATGCAGATTGCTCAGGAAAACGCCACGGCAACCGCTGCTCTGGGCGTAAGCCTTCCTGAGTCGAGTACGGGAGGGCGCAGCCCCTACTCGGAGTACAAGCTGATCCGCCGCAACGGCGCGGTAGTGGCCTTCGAGCCGGCCAAGATCACGGTGGCGATGACCAAGGCGTTCCTGGCGGTGAACGGCAGCCAGGGCGCCGCCTCGGCGCGCATCCGCGAGCTGGTCGCCGGCCTCACCGAGGCGGTGGTCGGCGCGCTGCTGCGCCGCCAGCCGCAGGGCGGCACCTTCCACATCGAGGACGTGCAGGACCAGGTCGAGCTCGCGCTGATGCGCTCGGGCGAGCACGACGTCGCCCGCGCGTACGTGCTTTATCGCGAAGAGCGCGCGAAGGTGCGCGCCCACGAAAAAGCCGCCAGAACAAATGAGGTTGGCCTTTACGTCGTCGAGGACGGGGAGAGAAGACTGCTGGATCGCGAGGCGCTGCGCCGCTGCGTAGCCGCAGCCTGCGGGGGCCTCGCCGACGCCCCGCCGGAGCCGATCCTCGAGGCGACGCTGCGCGACCTGTACGACGGCGTGCCGATGGACGCGGTGCGCAAGTCGGCGGTGCTCGCCGCGCGCGCCCTGATCGAGAAGGAGCCGGCGTACAGCTATGTCACGGCGCGGCTGCTGCTCAACACCATCCGGCTCGAGGTGCTGGGAGAGGAGGCGAGCCAGGCGGACATGGACACGCGCTACGCCGCCCACTTCCCGCGATGCATCGAGCGCGGCATCGCCGCCGAGCTGCTGGATCCCGAGCTTGCTCGTTTTGATTTGAATAAATTGGGGAAGGCTCTTAAGGCGCGGCGCGACCTGAAGTTCGGCTACCTCGGCCTGCAGACCCTGTACGACCGCTATTTCCTGCACGTGCAAGGCCAGCGCATCGAGCTGCCGCAGGCGTTCTTCATGCGCGTGGCGATGGGCCTCGCCCTGAAGGAGAAGGAGCGCGAGAAGCGGGCGATCGAGTTCTACGACGTGCTGTCGACGTTCGATTTCATGAGCTCGACGCCGACGCTGTTCAATGCCGGCACGCTGCGCTCGCAGCTCTCCAGCTGCTACCTGACCACGGTGTCCGACGACCTCGACGGCATCTACGAGGCGATCAAGGAGAACGCGCTGCTCGCCAAGTACGCCGGCGGCCTGGGCAACGACTGGACCCCGGTGCGCGCGCTCGGCTCGCACATCAAGGGGACCAACGGCAAGTCGCAGGGCGTGGTGCCGTTCCTCAAGGTGGTGAACGACACCGCGGTGGCGGTGAACCAGGGCGGCAAGAGGAAGGGCGCGGTGTGCTCCTACCTCGAGACCTGGCACCTCGACATCGAGGAGTTCCTCGAGCTGCGCAAGAACACCGGCGATGACCGGCGCCGCACCCACGACATGAACACCGCCAACTGGATCCCGGACTTGTTCATGAAGCGGGTGATGGAGAACGCCGACTGGACCCTCTTCAGCCCGTCCGACGTGCGCGACCTGCACGAGCGTTTCGGCAAGGCCTTCGAGGAGGCGTACCTGCGCTACGAGGACAAGGCGGCGCGCGGCGAGCTCAAGCTCTACAAGAAGGTCCCCGCGGTCCAGCTCTGGCGCAAGATGCTGTCGATGCTGTTCGAGACCGGGCATCCCTGGATCACCTTCAAGGATCCCTGCAACCTGAGGAGCCCGCAGCAGCACGCCGGCGTGGTGCACAGCTCCAACCTGTGCACCGAGATCACGCTCAACACCTCGCAGGACGAGATCGCGGTCTGCAACCTCGGTTCGGTCAATCTCGTGGCCCACATGACCGATGCAGGACTGGATTTCCCGAAATTGAGAAACACCATCCGCACGGCGATGCGGATGCTGGATAACGTCATCGATCTCAATTACTACGCGGTCGGCAAGGCGAAGAATTCGAACCTGCGCCACCGCCCGGTCGGCCTCGGCATCATGGGCTTCCAGGACTGCCTGCACCGGCTGCGCATTCCCTACGCCTCGCAAGAGGCGATGGAATTCGCCGACCGCTCGATGGAAATGGTGGCGTACGCGGCGTACTGGTCCTCCACCGAGCTGGCCGAGGAACGCGGCCGCTACTCGACGTTCCCCGGGTCGCTGTGGGACCGCGGCATTCTGCCCTGCGACACGCTGGACCTGCTCGCCGCCGAGCGCGGCGGCTACGTCGAGCTCGACCGCTCATCGCACCTCGACTGGGATGCGCTGCGCGGCCGCATCAAGCGCCACGGCATGCGCAATTCCAACTGCATCGCCATCGCGCCCACCGCCACCATCGCCAATATCGTCGGCGTGTCGGCGTCGATCGAGCCCACGTTCCAGAACCTGTTCGTGAAGTCGAACCTGTCGGGCGAGTTCACCGTGGTGAACGAGTACCTGGTGGCCGACCTGAAGAAGGCCGGCCTGTGGGACGAGGTGATGATTGCCGACCTGAAGTATTTCGACGGCAACCTGGCGCGCATCGACCGGGCGCCGGCGGCGCTGCGCCGGCTTTATGCCACGGCCTTCGAGGTCGAGCCGAAATGGCTGGTCGAGGCCGGGGCGCGCCGGCAGAAATGGATCGACCAGTCGCAGTCGCTCAACATCTACATGGCGGGCGCCTCGGGCAAGAAGCTCGACGAGACCTACAAGCTCGCCTGGATCCGCGGCTTGAAGACCACCTACTACCTGCGCGCCATGGGCGCGACCCATGCCGAGAAATCGACGGTCAAGGCGGGGCAACTCAACGCGGTGTCAGCGGCCGGCGGCATGGAGGCGCAGGCCGCGGCGGACGAGCCCAAGTTCTGCGCCGTCGACACACCGGACTGCGAGGCCTGTCAGTGATCACGCTCGCCGCACGCCCCTTCACCGGGCCGTTTTTGCTGCCGCTATGGTCCGCGCCGCGTACCGGCGGCCTGTACGCGGTGATGGTCCCGGGGTGGCGTCTTCTCACCTTCCGCGCGATCCACTTCGGCCAGACGGAAGATTTCTCGGTGCGCGAATTCCTCACCGGCCATCCCCGTTACCGCGAGTGGCTCGTCATCGCCGGCACCGACTGGAATCTCTACATCGCGACCTACGAAATGTCCTTCTCCACCCAGGCGCAGCGCGAGGCCGTCGAGCGGCAGGTCGCGCGCGACTACCGGCCGGAATTCAACTACCCGGCCCCGACGCAGGAAACGCCGAGCCTGAAAGCGTTGCTGCTGGCGCAGGCGCTTCGCACCAACAAGAACGACAAATAGGGAGACGGCGCCATGCTCAAATTCGAGGAACTCGCCGTGCAGCCCACCCAGGGCTTCGTCCCGGCGAGCGCGGGCAGCGGAGAGCCGGCGGCCGAGGCGTTCCGCCGGGTGACGGTCGAGGACAAGAAGGTCATCAACTCCAAGGCCGACGTCAACCAGCTGGTGCCGTTCAAGTACAAGTGGGCCTGGGAGAAATACCTCGCCGCCTGCGCGAACCACTGGATGCCACAGGAGATCAACATGAGCCGCGACATCGCGCTCTGGAAGGATCCCAGCGGCCTGACCGAGGACGAGCGCAGGCTGGTGAAGCGCAACCTGGGATTTTTCGTCACCGCCGACTCGCTCGCCGCCAACAACATCGTGCTCGGCACCTACCGTCATATCACGGCGCCCGAGTGCCGGCAGTACCTGCTGCGCCAGGCATTCGAGGAGGCGATCCATACCCACGCCTACCAGTACATCGTCGAGAGTCTCGACCTCGACGCGGGCGAGGTGTTCAACGCCTACCATGAGATCCCTTCGATCCGCGAGAAGGACGAGTTCCTGGTACCGTTCATCGACACGCTGACCGACCCGGCGTTCGTCACCGGCACGCCGCAGAACGACCAGGCGCTGCTGCGCAGCCTGATCGTCTTCTCCTGCCTCATGGAAGGCCTGTTTTTCTACGTCGGGTTCACGCAGATCCTGTCGCTCGGCCGGCAGAACAAGATGACCGGCGCGGCCGAGCAGTACATGTACATCCTGCGCGACGAGTCGATGCACTGCAATTTCGGCATTGATCTGGTCAACCAGATCAAGCTCGAAAACCCGCACCTGTGGACGGCGCAGTTCCGCGAGGAGATGGCGGAGCTGTTCCGCCGCGCGGTGGAGCTGGAGTACCGCTATGCCGAGGACACCATGCCGCGCGGCGTGCTGGGGCTGAACGCGCCGATGTTCAAGGAGTACCTGCGCTTCATCGCCAACCGGCGCTGCCAGCAGATCGGGCTCGACGCGCTCTACCCGGGGGCGGCCAACCCGTTTCCCTGGATGAGCGAGATGATCGACCTGAAGAAGGAGCGCAATTTCTTCGAGACCCGCGTCATCGAGTATCAGACCGGCGGCGCGCTGAGTTGGGACTAGAACCGGGGGATGAAACCGTGCAAGAGGACTGGAACGAGATGCACCGAGTGACCGCGTGCAAGGCCGAAGAGGACTACCGCTTGTGGCTGCGCTTCGAGGACGGGCTGGAAGGCAGCGTGTTCCTCGGCAATCTGCTCGAGATCGGTGCCTTCCAGCTGTGGCGCGACGTGCGCGAGTTCGAAAAGGTGAGCGTCGATCCGGAGACGGCGACGGTCACCTGGGAAGGCGGCATCCGCCTCGACCCCGACATCCTCTATCATGACGTCGCGTCAAGGAGCGCGATGCACCCAATTCAGCATGCCGGCGCGGGGGAACCTCCGCCGGCGGTTGGATAGTCCGGGCCCGCACGGCCGGGCTTCTTTTGTTCAACAACCTTGAAGGAGATTGAGAATGGCGAAGAAAAAAGCGAAAAAAGGCGGAAAGAAAAAGAAGAAGAAGAAAGCATCAAAGAAGAAGAAGAAGTCATTGAAGACAGCTGGTAAGAAAAAGGCGGCAGGCAAAAAGAAATCCGCCAAGAAGAAGAAAAAGGCGGGAAAGAAGAAAAAGGCGAAGAAAGCCGCCACAACTCAGGCCAGCCCTGCGGCACCGACGGCACCGGAACCTGCTTCACCGCCGTCCACCGCTGCGACTCCAGGCGCGAGAACCGCGCTGAATCCAGCGGCCGCGTGGCCGTTTCCCACCGGTTCCCGGCCGTAACCGGGAACTGACGGAAGCGAGGCGAGGGCGCAAGCCCCAGCCAGCCCTCGAAGCTCAGCGGACCGGCTTGGTCAATCGGCCCAAGATCGGAGACCTAGGCCGGTCCGCGAGGCTTCCCCCGGCTCCAGCACGAGGCCGGCAGCCGGGTCAGGGGCCATTTTACCGGGGTGGCGCTTTTCTCCCCGCGAACTTGAAAACAATTGTCGAAACAAGCCTTTCGCAGCTCATCATCCGGCTTTCCTTGAGGAACGGAAGTGATTGACAATATTAGGCTTTCTGACTTAATATGCCGCCTTGCTGCACCGCAGCATACAAGACATGGCCGCAAGCGCCTTTCGCGCGTTTTTCGGGCATGCTGTATCCCAAGTCGCAACAAAGCAGGGGGTGATAGATGAACGCTTCGACGCTTGTGTTTCGCGCCGCCGCAGTTCGCGCTTACGAGTCCGTTAGAACCCTATTGGCGATGCTCGGGCTCGCTGCTCTCGCGGGGCTGCTCTTTCTCCCGCTGCAGCGCGATCCCCTCCTGAAGACGATCCCGACGGTCAGCGAGGACGCCTTGAAGACGGCCCGCATCGCTACCGGCCCTATCCAGGCCGTGGTCGAAACCCCCCGCGAGCGCGAGCAGCGTGCGGTGACCGAGTTCATCGCCAAGCGCTACCGCGTGGCCGACCAGGCGGTGGCCGGTTTCGTCTCGACCGCCTACCGCGCCGGCGAGCAGTACTCGGTCGACCCGCTCCTGATCCTGGCCGTAATGGCGGTTGAATCGCGCTACAACCCGGTCGCGGAGAGCCAGGTCGGCGCCAAGGGCCTGATGCAGGTGATACCCAAGTACCACCCCGAGAAGCTCACCGACCACGGCGGCGAGCAGGCCCTGCTCCAGCCCGAGATCAACATCCTGGTAGGCGCGCAGATCCTGCGCGAGTACCTGCGCCGCTTCGGCGATACCGAGGCCGCGCTGCAGATGTACGCCGGCGCCGTCGAAGAGCCGACCTCCCAGTACGCGGTGAAGGTACTCGCCGAGCGCGCGCGCCTAGAGGCGCTCAGGCAGAAAGCGAAGAAACAAAGCGTGTGATGCGCGCGGCGGCCTCTTCGAGGTCGTCCATGCTGCGCGTATAGGCGAAACGCACGAAGCGCCCGGTGCCGTTCGCGCCGAAATCGACGCCGGGCGTCGCGGCGACCGCTTCGTTCTGCAGCAAATCGAGGCTGAAGCGCCGGGCGTCGCCGCCGCAATCGGCGTAGACGTAAAACGCGCCATGCGGCTCGGCCGGGATCGACAGACCCGCATGGCGCAGCGCCGGGACGAGGAAGTCGCAGCGGCGTGCGAATTCGTTTCTTCGGCCCTCCAGAATTGAAACAGTTTCGGGCAGGAAGGCGGAGCAGGCGGCGTGCTGCGCGGGGGCGGGCGCGCAGATGAACAGGTGCTGCGCCAGCTTCTCGAAGCCGCGCACCGCGCTCTGCGGCAGCACCACCCAGCCGAGCCGCCAGCCGGTCATGCAGAAGTACTTCGAGAAGCTGTTGATCAGCACCACTTCGCCGGGCAAGCCGAGCGCGCTCCAGGGCTCGGCTCCGTAGACCAGGCCCTGGTAGATCTCGTCGACGAGCAGCACGCCGCCGCGCTCGGCGATGAACGCGGCGATGCGTGCCAACTCAGATTTTTCAATCAAAGTACCTGTGGGATTCGATGGCGAGCCCAGGAGCAAGCCCTTGGTGCGCGGGCCCCACGCCGCGCGCACCATATCGAGCGTCGG
>Ga0209220_1000334_pt1 | contig 17698 bp, 14 predicted proteins | sample BlaSpr_A8_OM3_M3_FD_187984 | JGI IMG/M metagenome (GOLD analysis project Ga0209220, IMG submission 187984) | Forest soil microbial communities from Thunder Bay, Ontario, Canada - Black Spruce, Ontario site 2_A8_OM3_M3 (SPAdes) (version 2) | ecosystem: Environmental > Terrestrial > Soil > Boreal... | reverse complement strand
CCGACGTCGACGCCCAGCGCCTGGGCGCGATTGGATTCTGCATGGGCGGCGGCTTTGCCATCGCATGGGCGTGCACCGATTCGCGCCTCAAGGCCGTTGCACCCTTCTATGCAACGAATCCCCGGCCGATGGAGGCCGTAAACCGCATTTGTCCCGTGGTTGGCTCCTATCCCGAAAACGATTTCACCGCGAGGGCTGGTCGGTCCCTCGAAAAAGCTTTGACCCGCCAGGGGATTGCGCATGACATCAAGATCTACCCGGATGCCCGACACTCGTTCTTCAATGACACCGGCCGCTCATACGACAAGACGGCGGCCGACGATTCGTGGCGCCGCGTCATGAACTTCTTTGGGGACAAGCTCGATACAAAGAGTTAGAACGTCGACATGAACGTGCTGGTCACCGGCGGCACTGGAACGCTCGGCCGGCACGTGGTGATGCAGCTGCGTCAGACCGGCCATCGGGCGCGCATCCTCAGCCGTGAGCCGAGGGGCCACGTCGACGCGGTGCAGGGCGACCTCGCTTCCGGCGCAGGGCTTGTCAAAGCCGTTGCCGGAATGGATGCGATCATCCACGCTGCCTCTGCAACGCGGGATGTGCTTCGCGGCCACCCAATCGATGTGCTTGGTACTCGTCGACTGCTCGCGATGGCTCGCGACGCAGGTGTGCGCCACGTCGTGTATGTGTCTATCGTCGGCATCGACAAGGTTGCCTATCCCTACTACCGCACGAAACTCGCCGCGGAAAGCGTCGTCCGCGAGAACCTCGTCCCGTGGTCGATCCTGCGGGCGACGCAGTTCCACGATTTCATGGAGTTCTTGTTGGGCGGTTTTTCGCGCCTTCCACGCGTGACCGCAATCCCAGTCGCGTGGCAGTTCCAGCCCGTGGATGCGCGTGAGGTCGCGCAACGGCTGACCGAGGTCGTCCTCGGCGAGCCGGCCGGCATGCTTCCCGATTTCGGCGGGCCGGAGATCCACGACTTCAAGTCCATCGCCCACCTGTGGCTTACCGCACGCAAATCGAACCGCCGCATCGTGAACCTCCCGGTTCCGTTCAAGCTCAGCCGGCAGATCGCACAGGGCGGCCTGCTCTGCGCCGACCACAAGGACGGCAAATTGACGTTTGCCGAACATCTCGCGCAGAAGTAGCCGCTTTCATGAGCCGCCTGGTTGATCGGTTCGGACGGACTGGCTTTGCAGCGCTGACGAGCCTTATCTGGGCGCTGCCGATGGCGGCATGGGCCGGATCGTCCGACCTATCGCCTGTCGACAAGACGGCCTACCCGCGGGTCGCGGCGACGATCGGCGGCGTGATGTTCGTCGTGTGGTTGATCCTCTTGGCCTGGCTGCTACGGGTGCGCGTGACGCAGCGCCAACATCGCTTTGCGCTGGCGCAGATGTCGCCGTCGGAGAAGCGTTGGACCCTGCTGCTGTTTGTCTTCGGGACCGGCCTGATCGCCTGGCTGAACGCCGCGGCGACGGTGGACTGGACCCCGCTGATCTCCGCGGTCGGGAGCGGGAAGATCGGCCCCATCGTGCTGGCGACCATCCTTGCGATCCTGCTCGCCGCGCTGGTCGCGGGGAGCGTGTTCAGCTGGGGGAAGGCGAACGCGGCCTTTCGAGCACGCGCGGCGGCCGGGGACGCCTCGTCCTTGTCTAATGTGCGCTAGCCGACTCGGCTAGCTCGACTCAGCCTTTTTGGCCAGGTTTTCGAGCAGCGTCCCGAATTCCTTCGAGACCTGCGGACCGAGGATCCCGCCCATGACAGGCCCGAGCGGGCCTCCGACTTCGACCGTCTGACGGACCTTCGTCTTGCCGGCGGCGGACTCGATGCGGCAGTTGAAGCGAAACTTGGTCCCCGGTACGACGCTCGTCAACAGTGCGAACCCGCGCCCGGGCTGAACGTCGACCAGCTGCATCTTGTGATGCTGGCCCGCGCGCGTGTTCATGACCCCGGTCGAGCCGGACACGAAGCCGCCCTGCCAGTCCATCGTGGAGACGTTCGGGTTCCATTCGCCCCACGTCGACATGTCCGACCAGATTCTCCAGACCTTGTCAGGGGATGCTGTTGTTTCGACCGACGTTCCGTATTCGCGAGTCATTGATTTCTCTCCTCAGGCTGATCCCGGGTCAGGAACCGGCCTGGGTCCGGAGCCGGCCAGGCGCTCGCGCGGCACCTCCACGATGTCGCGCGTCTTGAGAAAGTTGAGTGTGACGACCGCAGCCACGAGCAGGAGCGCCCCGAACAGCTCGACTGGACGCAGCGGCACACCCTGTCCAACAGGCGGCGGCAGCGAGAAGATCAGAAAGAGCGCGAGCGGATAGCCGAGCTCTGCGATGGTCGCCAGCGATGCAGGGGTGTTGGAAAGTGCCAGGTAGTAGAGCAGCATCGCGAGCAAGCCGGGCACCAGGACGATTCCCAGGAAGCTCGGCAGCTGGCTGATCGAGTAGCCGCTGAAGGCGGCTCCGCCCTTGTCGATGAGCACGATCACGAGCAACACGGGCAGTGCCAGTACAAATCTCATGCTCGTGGTGACCGGGAAGCTGACGTCCTCGAGCGCGTAGCGGCCGAGGACCGTGCCGCCGGCCCACATGATCACCGCGCCGAGCACCAGCAAACCGGCCATGAGCTCGGGGTGGCGAATCTGCCACGGCGCGGCCGGATTGTCCGCGAAGACGATCAGGTAGACGCCGACCAGCGCGACCGCGCTCAGGGGCCAGAAACCGCGCTTGCGACGCTCGCCAAGAAAGACCCGTGCGAACACGATCCCAAAGACCGGCTGCAGGAGATACAGCAGATAGACCTCGTGCAACACATCGAAGTTGGGCGCTATGGGGTTGCTGAAGGAATAGCCGATGGCCTTCGTGAAGAGCACGGTCGCCACTGCCTGAGGCCCAATTGCGATCGCGGCGAGGGCCAGCCAGCGACGTCCGCTAAGGCTGCGGAGCGAGTTGACGTTGACCACCAGCACGGGCAGCAGACATAGGCTGATGAGGAGGTCTTCGACCAGCACGATCTGACCCGAGCTGAGGACCTTGGTGAGCCCTGGTCGGAAGTAGGCGTCAAACGCCCACAGAGCCGCCGCGAGACTGACAAGTGCCACGGAACCGGCTTCCAGGAATCGTGAGCGAGATCTGGCCAGAGTCACAGCAAGAGGGTATCGGTTTCCTAATGGCGCCTATTCCAAGATCGCCGCCTGGACACACCTCTCCGAGGGCCCTCCCTCCTCCACCGGAGCCCCTCCCCCAGCTCCATACACACCTGCTGAGAAACGAATTTAGCGAGCACGAAAACCCGGAGCAACCCAGCCTGTTAAGAAGCCCGACAAGGGACCGGAACCTACGCCAGCACCTCGTCCGCCTCCACCTGCCCCTCGAGCCGCACCTCCGGGTGCTGCACCACGAAAATCTCCTCGGGCCGGTCGTGCCCCTCCAACCGCCGCTTCCCGACCGACACCAACCGGATGTCCCCTCGCAGGATGTCGGCCACGATCGAGTACGTCGTCTCCGACACCAGGATCTGATCCCCCACCGCCCTCCGCCGCAACTTCGCGCACCGATTCACCGCGGGCGACCGGTAGTCCCGATCCAACGCATCCGCCTCCCCCGTCAGCACCGCCATCCGCACCCGCAGCGACAACCGGTCGGGCCACGGCTCCGCCTGCACCGCGCGCTGCGCCTCCACCGCGGCCACCACCGCATCCGTCGCCCGCGGAAACACCGCGAAGAACGAATCGCCCTCCCCCCGCTCCTTCAGCACCGTCCCCCCGTGCGCCTCGATCGCCGCCGTGAGCACCTGGTCGTGCCGCCGCATCGCCTGGTACATCGACGCGCGGCTCTGCAGCCACAGCGGCGTCGACTCCACCACGTCCGTCATCAAGAACGTGACCACCCCATCCGGCAGCGTCGCGCCATCCTCGACCTTGAACCCGGCAGCCGTCCCCGGCGACGTCGTCGTCGTCCCCTCATGAGCCGCACGCGGGACCAACGTGGCGGCCACCACCAGGAAGTCGTCGATCGAGTGGACGCGCCGGAAGAAGTGCACGTTGTACGACGGCAAGAAGCTCCACGAGGAGTAGTCCGGCGAAAACGCACCGTCCCGGCACACATCCGGCGCCATGCTGAGCAGCCGTCCAAGCTTCGTCACAGCCAGTCCGTCGATCCCCACGGACTCGGCCACGTCCCCGCTCGACACGCGCAGCTCCTTCTGGTCAGCCGCGACCGCGATCGCGACCAGCGAAACGAAGTTCTCGAGGTCCGGCTGCGACTCGACGTATCGGTGCAGCTGCTCGATCGAAAGCGAAACCTCCTGACCATCGTCGGCAACCGCAGCCGACCCCGCCACCGCCGACCCGGCCGACGCGCCCGACCCAGCCGACCCAGCCGACCCATTCGACCCATTCGACCCATTCGACCCAGCGCCCGGCCCCGAGCCCTGCACCCCCAGCATCCCGACCACGCTCTCAAAGCTGTCGGCCACCGCGAGCTCGCGCGTCACACGGCGGTAGATGTCCCCCACCGACGCCCACCGACCGGCGGAAACGAAGAACGCCGCCGCCGCATGCTCGTACAGCCACCCAGTCCCACCCAACGAAAGATCGAGATTCAACGCAACGGAGAGGAACTCCACCAACAACCGGTGCAGCTCGGTGACGAACACCAGCGGCTCCACGTCCGCGACCTTGATCAGCCTCTCCGTGCCCAGCGCCGGATTCGCGCGAGGCGTCCCCTCCACGTGAGTGAAGAGCTCGGGCGAAACGTACTCGCCGTGATTGCGCAGCTTGATCCGGGTCTGCGACACGCGCGGCCCGGGCCCCGCGAGGTCGGGGCTGTCCACCACGTGCACATGTCCGCCCGGCCCCCAAACTCGCTGAATCTGAGGCCGCATTGAGGAGACCAGGCCGTAGAAACGCTGGATGAACATCAGCGCCTCGCGGCCACGGCCGACGTCGAAGCGGTCCTGGCGCACCGAGCGCAGGTCCTCTTCCCAAGCGGCGATGACCGCGCCCCTCAATCCAACGATGCCTGGCTGCATCGATCCTTCCCTTCTGGACGACCCCAATTGACCCCACGCGGGTCCCCCTGAGCAGGCTAGGTTAGCCCCTCAGGAGCCCCAGTCATACCCCTTAAGGAACCGGCCAAGGCATACTGCTGAAGCGGCATTCGAACTTAAAGCGAACCTGGAGGGGCGATGAGGCGCGATGAGTGAATTGAAGTCCGGCGGCCATGCCATCGAGACCATGCAGGTCGAGAAGCGCCGCTACCCGCCCGATCCCGCGTTCAGCAAGAGGGCCAACGCGAAGCCGGACATCTACGACAAGGGCTTCGATGAGTTCTGGACCGCGGAGTCGACGCGCATCACCTTCTTCGAGCCCTGGCAACAGCTCTACGAATGGAAGCCGCCCTATGCGAAGTGGTACATCGGCGGCAAGCTCAACGTTTGCTACAACTGCGTCGACCGCCACGTCGAGAACGGTCAGGGCGACAAGGTCGCCTACTTCTGGGAGGGCGAGCCGGAGAACGACCGACGCCAGATCACGTTCGTGCAGCTCCAGAGCGAGGTCGTCCGCTTCGCCAACGGCCTGAAAAAGCTCGGCGTGAAGAAAGGCACGCACGTCGGCATCTACATGGGCATGATTCCCGAGCTCCCCGTCGCGATGCTCGCCTGCACCCGGATCGGTGCGCCATTCACCGTCGTCTTCGGCGGCTTCAGCGCCGAAGCGCTGTCCGGGCGCCTGAACGACATGCAGTGCGAGATCGTGATCACGCAGGACGAAGGATGGCGGCGCGGCAACAAGGTGCCCCTGAAGGCCAACACAGACGCGGCCCTCGACCAGTCGCCCACCGTGAACCAATGCCTCGTCGTGAGGCGCACCGGCGGCGACATACATATGAAAGAAGGACGCGACCACTGGGCGCACGACGTCCTGAAAGGGACAAGCGACGACCCCAAGTCATGTCCCTGCGAGCCGATGGATGCCGAGGACCTTCTCTACCTCCTCTACACAAGCGGCACCACGGCGAAGCCCAAGGGCATCATCCACACCATCGCGGGCTACATGGTCGGCGTGTCGACGACCCATCACTACATCTTCGACATCAAGCCCGATTCCGTTTACTGGTGCGCCGCCGACATCGGTTGGGTCACCGGCCACAGCTACATCGTGTTCGGGCCGCTCGCCAACGCGACCACGGGCATCGTCTACGAGGGCACCCCCGACTTTCCCGACAAGGACCGCTGGTGGCAGATCGTCGAGCGCTACCGACCCGACATCCTCTACACGGCGCCGACCACCATCCGCACCCACATGAAGTGGGGACCGGAGTATGCGCAGAAGCACGACCTCAGCTCGCTGCGCGTATTGGGCTCGGTCGGCGAGCCGATCAACCCCGAAGCCTGGGTCTGGTACCGCGAGCACATCGGCGGCAACAGGACGCCTGTCGTCGACACCTGGTGGCAGACCGAGACCGGCATGATCCTGATCACGCCCCTGCCCGGCATCACAACCCTAAAGCCGGGTTCCGCGACCAAGCCCTTTCCGACCATCGACGCCGCTGTGTACAGCAACGAGGGCAAGGAGGTGCCGCCGGGCGGCGGCGGTTACCTCGTCATCCGCAAGCCGTGGCCCGCGATGCTGCGCGGCGTGTACGGCGACCCGGAGCGCTACCAGCAGACCTACTGGAGCCGCTGGAAGGACACGTACTTCGTGGGTGATGGCGCGCGTGTCGACGAGGACGGCGACTTCTGGCTCCTCGGGCGGGTCGACGACGTGATGAACGTCTCGGGCCATCGCATCTCGACCATCGAGATCGAGAGCGCCCTGGTCAGCCATCCCGCCGTCGCCGAGGCCGCTGTCGCCGGGCGCAACGATGCGCAAACAGGGCAGGCCATCGTGGCCTTCGTCACCCTGAAGGGCGGCCAAGAAGGCTCGCCGCAAATGCTCAAGGACCTGCGCGAGCACGTCGGCAGGGTGATCGGCAAGTTCGCGGCTCCCTCCAACATCGTCTTCACGCCCGAGCTGCCCAAGACGAGGTCGGGCAAGATCATGCGCCGGCTGCTCCGCGACGTCAGCGAGAACCGCCCGCTGGGCGACACCACCACCCTCGCCGACCCCGCGGTGGTGGCTGAGCTGGCCCGGCGCGGCCGGGAAGAAGCCTCGAAAGAAGAGTCTTAGGCTCAAACTTGCGTCCGTGACTCTCGACCCAGCGGTTGAGGCGCCCGCGCGCAAGCAGCGCGCCAAGACAGACAAAAGACGCAAGGCCCCCGCCGGCTCCACGGCCATTCGCCGGCTTCCCCCCAGGCGCCACCTCGCCAACCTCGCTGGGGCGATCATGGTCTCAGCGCTCGTCCTCTATGTCTCCTTCTTCGGCGCCGGCCCTCTGCCCGCCCTCGGTCCGGGGTTCAACCCGACGACCGGCGCGTGGACCATGGCCGCGGACGCCCAGGTCACGGACCGCACCATCAGCGTCGCCGCGTTCGGGGGCGGCCTGCAGCAGCCGGTCAAGGTCGTGCTCGAACAAGACGGCACCGCGCACATCACCGCGTCGACCGACCACGACCTGTTCTTCGCCACGGGATACGTGCACGCGAAGTTCCGCCTCTTCCAGATGGACCTTGAACGCCGCCAGGGCGAAGGGCGCATCTCCGAGATCCTGGGCAAGGCAGCGCTCGACTCGGACCGGTTCGAGCTGCAGCTCGGGTTGCTGCGCACCGCATGGGCGGAGTGGAATGCTCTAGCGCAGGGCGATCCGGTCCGCGACGCGCTCACCGCCTACTCGCAGGGGGTGAACGCGCGCATCGTCGAGGCGGAGGCGACGAACCAGCTCGACCCACTCTTCACTCTGCAGGGGTATAAGCCGGCCGCCTGGCGGCCGGTTGATTCGCTTGTTATCAAGGGCGACCTGACGCAGACCCTTAACTTCACCGACACGCCACTCCTGATGGCGCAGCTCAACAAATCGCTTGGCGCGGACCTCACATCGGAATGGTTCCCGGTCCTTCCTCCAAACCAGCAGTCGCCTTATGACCCAGGGCCGTACCCGCCGGCGACAACCGCGCCCATCGCGTCGATGCGCGCCGTCACCGACGCCGAGGCCCAGAGCGCCGCCGCGCTGTACCAGAAGCTCGCGGCCCTTCCATCAGGCCTCATCGCCACGGGCGGGGCCAGCAACAACTGGGCCGTGGCCGGCGCGAAGAGCGTGAGCGGCGGCGCGATGATGGCGGGCGACCCGCACCTTCACCTCACGCTCCCCGCCATCTGGTTTCAGATGACGCAGGACTCGCCTGGTTTCCACGTGAGCGGCGTGAGCATCCCTGGCACCCCCGGCGTGCTGATCGGGCACAACCAGCACATCGCCTGGAGCCTCACCGATGCACAGAACCAGCAGACCTTCTTCTACGAGGAGAAGCAGGACGCGGCGCATCCGAACCAGTACATGTGGAACGGCGCCTGGCAGACCTTCAAGACCGTGAGCTACGACATCCCCGTCCTGCACGGGCAGACGCAACACCTCACCGTGAAGCTGACCGTCCACGGCCCGGTCATCTCCGACCGCGGCATCACCACCTCCGTGTGGTGGGCGGGCAACCTGCCTTCACAGGACCTCAGGGTGCTGTTCCACATCGGGCAGGCGAGCAACTTCAAGGAGTTTCGCGACGCGCTGCGCGAGTGGTACTCGCCGACGCACAACTTCGTCTACGCCGACGACCGGGGCAACATCGGGCTGATCAGCGCGGGCTACTTCCCGCTCGTGGCCAAGGGAAGCCAGCCCTGGCTGCCCATGCCCGGCACCGGCGAGTACGACGTGACCGGCACCATCCCCTACGACAACATCCCGCAGGCCTACGACCCGCCGAGCAACATCCTGTGGTCGGCGAACCAGCGGCAGGTGACCAAGGACTACCCGTACTACATCGGCACCGCGGCGAACTTCTTCGACCCCGGCTACCGCGCGAACGAGATCCACCGCGTGCTCAGCCAGCCGGGCAAGCTCAGCGCCAATGACATGATGGCCCTGCAAACAGACACCCGCGACTTCCTCGCCTCGGAGATCGTGCCCGTCCTCGTGCAGTCGCTCGCCGGCGAGAAGCTCAACGGCAAGGAATCCGCCGCTCTAAATCTCCTGAAGAGCTGGGATTACCGCATGGAAACGAGCTCGCCCGCGGCGAGCGTCTGGGCCTACTTCTGGCCGTGGTATATGGCCGAGACCTTCGATCCCTGGTGGAAGTCGCGCGCGGTCCCAGTCGACCGCGTCGAATCTGGCAGCGCCACTGCGACGACGAGTCTCGATGACACGCTTGGGCAGGACCTCGAGACGTGGACGCTCAACGACCCTGCGAACCGGGCATTCACCGCTCCGGGCATCGGCTCCCGCACAGCGCAGGACGCGCAGCGAGCAGCGTTCCACAAGGTCATCGCGCAGATGGCGCGTGATCTAGGAGCTGCTCCCAGCTCGTGGTCCTACGGCAGGGTGCACCAGCGCACGCTCGAGAACCTCGCCCAGGTCAGCGGCTTGAACTACGGCCCGCGTGCCGAACGCGGCGACGGCAACACCCCGCTCGCCGCCGGCGGATACCCTTCCACCCACGGGCCCAGCTGGCGCATGGTCGTCGATTGGGGCGCGCACACATTCCAGGGCATCTACCCGGGAGGGCAGAGCGAAAACCCCGCGTCGACCTGGTACACGGACAGAGTCGAAACCTGGTGGCAGGGCCAGCTCAAGCCGATGCTCACGGCAGACGAGGCGACCAACGCCGGCGACGCCCGGACGTGGACCCTCCAGCCATGAGGATCGCCGCCATGCTGCTGACCGGGATCGTCATCGCGCTGGTCGGCGTCCTGCTGGGCGCGTGGTGGACCCCCTTCGTCGCCGGGGTCGCGCTCGGCCTGGTGGTCCGGCGCCCGATCGTCGCCATCCCGCTCGGCGCAATCAGCGGCTTTTTCGCCTGGATGCTGCCGCTTGCCGGCCAGGAGGTGCGCTACGGCCTCGGGCCGACCAGCCTCAGCCTCGCCGAGATCATGGGATTCGGCCACGCAGGCTCGCTGCCGGTGATCCTGACCCTGGCGGTCGGCACGCTTCTAGGTCTCACCGGCGCCTGGCTAGCCTGCGCGGCGCGAATGCTGGTGCCTGAACCTCGTTGACGGTTTCCTGACAGGGTGATAGCTTTCGACCCCAACTGAACAACCCGTTTCAGCGTTAGGGGAGGGGAAGCTTTGCAGGATCCAACAGTGCAGGCGGACATCCGCGACCTGGCCAGGTTCGGCCACACGCAAGAGCTCAGGCGGGTGCTGGGGATCTACTCGAGCTTCGCCGTCGCCTTCTCCTACATCTCACCCTCGACCGGCATCTTCACGCTTTACGCAACGGGCCTTGGGCTGGGCGGACCGGCCTTCTTTTGGACGTGGCCGATCGTTGCGTTCGGCCAGCTGCTGGTCGCGCTCAACTTCGCCGAGGTCAGCTCTCATTTTCCGGTGGCCGGGTCCGTCTATCAGTGGACCAAGTACCTGTCCAACCGCCACTACTCGTGGTGGACGGGCTGGATTTACCTGTTCGCAGGCATCCTGACAGTATCCGGTGTCATGGCCACGATCCCGCTCATCCTGCTTCCCTTCATGAAGAGCATCGGCCTGAACGTTGATCCCGCGTCGCTGGACCAACAGCGCGTCGTCGCCGTGCTCACCCTGATCAGCACCACTCTGCTGAGCATCTTCGGCGTCCGGCTGGTGGCCATCATCAACAACACGGGCGTCGTGTTCGAGATCCTGGGCATGGTGATCTTCGCCCTGATCCTGTTGATCTTCTATCACCGCCAGGACGTCAGCGTCCTTCTCAACGGCCACCCGCTCAGCGCGACAGGAGCCAACTCGATCGGCGTATTTCTCGCCGCGATGTTCATGTCCCTGTTTGTGATCTTTGGCTTCGACACCGCGAGCACCCTCGCCGAAGAGACCAAGAACCCGCGGCGTGATGCGCCCCGAGCAGTGCTGCTGGCGCTTGGGGGCGCGTTCGCAATCGGCACGATCTTCCTCATCGCGACGCTGATCGCGATCCCGGGCGACGTCAACCAGTTCGTCGCGGACACCGCGGCCGGCAAGCACCCCTTTGCTCTACAGGACATCATCCAGGCGAACTTTCCGGGCTGGCTCGCCAGCGTGTACCTGCTTGTGATTTCGGCGGCCGTTTACGTTTGCTGCCTGGCCATCCAGACAGCCACCATCCGGCTGGCTTTCGGAATGGCGCGTGATGGCAAGCTGCCGTTGGCGCGCACCTACAACAAGGTCCATCCGTCGCTGCATACGCCCATCGGCACGTGCATTGTGATCGGGGTCTTGGCAGCTATCCCATTCCTGTACTACGCCGGCGCTCCTACGATCGCCGTGATGGCCACTGGGATGATCTACATCTCCTACCTGCTCGCCAACATCGCCATCCTCATGGCGCGCCTCAAGGGATGGCCGACCGAGAAGACGCCGTTCAAGCTCGGCAGCTGGGGCATGGTGATCAACATCGCCGCTCTTGCGTGGGGCGGCGCCATGATCGTGAACTTCATGTGGCCGAGGGACGTCAACGCCGGCGCAGCGAACCCTCCCTTCAACAGCCTCGCCAACCTTCCATCGTGGCTGGCGAACAGCCCGCTGGGAAACGTCTGGCTTTTCGAGCTGGTTCTGGGAGTGATTCTGGTGATCGGAGCGATCTACTACGCGTTCGCGCAGCGCAGGATGCCCGAGACCCAACCGGTCAAACCAGCCGAAGCCGTCGCTTAGCACTTCTTCCCTCTCCCCTTCAGGGGAGAGGGCCAGGGTGAGGGGCGCGGAAGAAGATTGAAGAAGCACGCTCGCGCCGTCGTCGTCGGCGGAGGTGTCGGCGGCGCGTCCATCCTCTACTGGCTCGCGCGCCTCGGCTGGACCGACTCGGTCCTGGTCGAGCGCGCGCGGGTGACGAGCGGCTCGACCTTCCATTCCGCGGGCCTCGTCGGCCAGTTGCGCGGCTCGCTGAGCCTGACCGAGATGATGATGAACTCGGTCGACCTCTATCGAAAGCTGAAAGAAGAGACCGGCCTCGAGACGGGCTGGCGCGAGGTCGGTTCGCTCCGCCTCGCCTCGAGCCAGGAAAGGATGGAGGAGCTCACGCGCCAGGCCGCGTGGGCGAAGACGTTCGGCCTTCCGCTCGAGCTCGTCTCCGCGCAGGAGGCGCAGCGCATGTTCCCGCCGATGACGACCGATGGCGTCCTCGGCGCGGCCTACCTGCCGACCGACGGCTACATCGACCCGAGCCAGCTCACCTTCGCCCTTATCGAGGGGGCGCGCCGGCGGGGTGCCGAGATCAACGAGGACACGCGCGTCACCGGCATCGAGGTGAAGGACGGCGGCGTCCGCCGCGTCGTCACCGACAAGGGCGACATCGAGACCGAGCTCGTCGTCGACGCGGGCGGAATGTTCGCACCAGAGATCGGCCGCATGGCGGGCGTCAACGTGCCGCTGGTCCCGTTCGCGCACGAATACCTGATCACGCGGCCGTCCGGCCTGCCGCTCGACATGCCGACGATGCGCGACCCGTCGCTGCTCGTGTACTACCGTCCGGAATCCGGCGGCCTGATCATGGGCGGCTACGAGCGCAACCCCGCGCCGTGGGGCCTTGACGGGATCCCCGCCGACTTCAACGGCCGCCTCCTCGAGGCGGACTGGGACCGCTTCGAGCCGCTGATGACCAACGCGATCGTCAGGACCCCCTCCTTGAAGGACGCGGAGGTCGTGCGCCTGGTCAACGGGCCGGAGGCGTTCACACCGGATGGCGAGTTCATCCTCGGGCCGAGCGAGGTGCGCGGGTTCTGGATCGCCGCCGGTTTCTGCGCGCACGGGCTGGCCGGAGCCGGCGGCATGGGCCGCCTGCTGGCGGAGTGGATCGTCGATGGCCGGCCTGGCCTCGACGCCTGGGAGATGGACTCACGCCGGTTCGGCCGCCACTACACGAGCCTCGACTACACCCTCGAGCGGACGCGCGAGATCTATTCGACCTACTACGACGTCAAATACCCGGGGCACGAGCGAAGCGCGGGACGTCCCCTACGAGTGTCGCCGGTCTACCCTCGCCTCAAGGACCTGGGCGCGGCGTTCGGCGAGAAGTCTGGATGGGAGCGCGTCAACTGGTTCGAGCCGAACGGCACGCGCGGCGACCAGGCGCTCCGCCCACATGGCTGGGCGGGCCGGCTGTGGTCGCCGGCGATCGGTGTCGAGCACATGGCCTGCCGTGAGTCCGCGGCCGTCTTCGACTTCACGTCGTTCGCCAAGATCGAGGTGCGCGGACCAGGCTCCGCGGCATTTCTCGACGGCCTCACCGACAACCGCGTCGCGCGCGCGGTCGGCGCGCTGACATACACCCAGATGCTCAACGACGGCGGGGGCATCGAATGCGACTTCACGGTCACGCGGCTGGCCGAGGACCGCTTTCGCGTCATCACGGGCACCGCGTTCGGCATGCACGACCTTTCGTGGATCCGCGACCACGCGCCGGCGGGCGGGTCATTGCGGGTCGAGGACGTGACGTCCGCCTACGCGTGCGTCGGACTGTGGGGTCCGAATGCACGCTCGATCCTCCAGCGGCTCACCCGCACCGACATCTCGAATCAAGCGTTTCCCTTCATGACGGCGCGCGAGCTTGCGGTCGGTTCGGTGCCGTGCCTCGCGCTTCGCGTGACCTACGTGGGCGAGCTCGGCTGGGAGCTGTACTGCCCGGCCGAGTTCGGCCTCCGGCTGTGGGACACCATCTGGGACGTGGGCGCTGAGCACGGCCTGGTCGCCGGCGGATACAAGGCGGTCGAGTCGCTCCGGCTCGAAAAGGGCTACCGCGTGTGGGGCTCGGACATCACGCCCGAAACAGACCCTTACCAGGCAGGTCTGGGCTTTTTCGTGAAGCTGGACAAAGGCGACTTCATAGGGCGCGAGGCGCTGGTCAAGAAGCGCGAATCGCCCGCGGAAACGAAGCTGGCATGCGTCGTCCTGGACGATCCGCGCCAGGTGGTCCTGGGCTCAGAACCAGTCCGCATCGACGGCAAGGTCGTAGGCCGGGTCACCAGCGGCGGCTACGGCTACGCGGTGGAGCGCTCGATCGCGTACGCATACATCCCGACCACCACCGCAACGGACACGCCAGTAGAGGTAGACATCTTCGGCACATGGGTGAAAGGCCGAGTAGCGAAAGAACCGCTATACGACCCGACGGGAAGCAAAGTCCGCAGCTGAATTCCCTCGCGGGCTGACCCTCTCCCCTTCAGGGGAGAGGGTCAGGGTGAGGGGCAAGGTGAGAAGCAAAGCCGAACCCTCTCAGTGCGAAACTTAGCTCGATGCGCTGGCTGTTCGGCAAGAAACAAGCACCCCCGCCAACCTCAAAGGCGGATCTGGACGAGCTGACCCTTCAACAGCTGGCCAAGGCGGGCGGCGACCTTGCGAAGCCCACCGAGATCGTGAACTACCTATACCTCCCGGACGAGACTCGCGCCAAGCAGGCCGGAGCAGAATTGTCGCAAGCGGGATATCGAGTCGAGGTCCGGTCGGCCGCGACCGGACCGAACTGGTTGGCCCTGGCGAAGATCGATCTGGTGCCGAGCGACGAGAACATCGAAATGCTTCGCGTGCGTTTCGAATCGATCGCAACACGGTTGGGCGGCGACTATGACGGCTGGGAGGCCGCGGTCACGAAGTAGGAGCCGGCCCTACTCCTTTCCCAACGCCTTCCGCGCCGCCTGCGCGATGTCCGCACCCGTGTTCGCGTGCCCGGCGATCCCCCAGCCACCCTCCGGCGACTCCACGATCAGGACCCACGTCCGCTCCTTGAACGCCGGGTCGCCCGCCGCGGCCGCCACGATGTCGGTCAGCTCCTTCACCACCCCGAGCTGCTTCTCCCGATTCAGGACCCCGACCGGTGTCAGCACCTGCACGCGGACGTAGTTCGAGTTGCCGGTCACGTTCGAGATCGCGTCCTCCGGCAGGTCGTGGACGAAGGCGGCCGTGTTGTCCTTGAACAGCGGGATCGCCGGCACACCCTCCCACCGCATGACGGCAGAGGCGAGGTCACGGGCAAGCGTCTTCCGATCCTTGAAGGTTCCCTCGGTCGCGTACACGTCGATCATCGGCATGACAAGATCCCTCCATCAAGAACTATGACGAGCATCATATTGAGGCTCGTAGCCTAACCTATGCTGATCGTCATAGTCAAGAGCTCCGAACCATGAGCAAGGAAAGTCGGGCGCGGATGGTGCGCAGCGCGGCGTCGCTCATCCGGACTCGCGGCATGACCGCGACCTCGTTCTCGGAGGTCATCGAGGCCAGCGGCGCCCCCCGCGGATCCATCTATCACCACTTCCCCCAGGGCAAGGACCAGCTCGCGGAAGACGCCATCAAGTGGACGTCGGACAGGGTCCTCGCGCACCAGCGGGAGTGCCCCGCGACGACGCCCCAGGGCGTCCTCGACTGGTTCATCGACATGTGGCGCCAGACCGTCGTCGCCTCCGGGGGCGCCGCGGGCTGCGTCGTCGCCGGCGTCGCGGTCGACACGATGCCCGACGCCGAGGCTCTGATGGGGGTCGTTCGGGCGACGTTTCAATCTTGGGTCGATCTGCTGGCGGAGCAGCTGGTCGCAACCGGCGTGCCATCCGATCGCGCCCGCCCGATCGCCATCGCGACGCTTGCCGGCATGGAGGGCGCGCTCATCCTGTGCCGCTCCGAGCGAAGCGCCCGCCCCCTCGAGGCGGTGGCCTCCGAGCTGAAGCGCCTCCTCCCGCCTAGCCGACCCGGCTCAGGTACTCGGCGAACTCCGCCCGCTGGGCGGTCTCCAGCATCCGCGCGAAATGCTTCGAGGCATAGCCGCTGAAGTCGAAATCCAGGTCCGAGATCCCGCTCTGGAGCACCCCCCACATCGCCTCCCGAAAGTCGGACATGAAACGCATCAAGCGAAGCGAGGCAAGATCGGCGTCGCGCGCCTCGCCGAAGTACGCCGCGAGAAGATTCCGATCGTCCCCCACCCCGAACTCGTGGTTGACCGAGAAGTTCGCCAGGTCGAAGAACCGATCGCCCATGCCCGCGTACTCCCAATCGACGATCCGGATCGCGCCGTCGTCCAGAAAGTTCGCGTTCAGCAGGTCGTTGTGGCAGGGCACCGCGGTCTGCGGCCCACGCACCGCGCGGATGCGCTCCGCGATCGCGCGCGCGTCGTCGAACTCGGACGGGACGGCAACCCCGTACGCCTCCGCCTTCCGCCTGTAGTCCTCCACCACCTCGTGCGAATCGAACCGTCCAGGTATCGCCGCCGCCTCGTGGAACCGGCGTAGGGCGCCTGCGACTCGGGCAAGCATCTCTGGCCGGCGCATATCGTCGACCGAGATCGGCCGCCCCTCGATGAACCGAGCCACCAGCCACCCCTCCGAAGGCACGAACTCGACCACCTCGGGGCCGACGCCAACCTCGTAAGCACGGCGGCCCGCGGCGTTCTCGACGGCCCGGTCGATGCCCAGCTCCGAGGTCTTCGCCCCTCCCATCCGGAGCACGAAAACGCCGCCCCCGACCTCGACCTTGAAGTTCCGGTTGGTGATCCCGCCGCCAAGCTCGCTGACCGTGGCCGGCTGCCCCGGCCACAGCCGTGCGACCGCCGCGCGAGCATCATCCACCAGCCCCGGATCGTATCTGCTTGAATGGCCGCGTGACGGTGGGGCACAAGACGACCGAGACCGAGCTCGCCGAGCTTCGCGCGAAGTACGTCCCCCGCGGCATCACGACCGGACACCCGATCACCGCAGACCGCGCCAAAGGCTCGGAGCTCTGGGACGTCAGCGGCAAGAGGTACGTGGACTTCGCCGGCGGGATCGGCGTGATGAACGTCGGCCATGCGCACCCACGCGTCATGGAGGCCGTCAGGGCGCAGCTCGACAAGGCGACGCACACCTCGTTCCAGGTCGTGCAGTACGAGTCGTACCTACGCCTGGCCGAGCGCCTGTGCGAGGTGATGCCGATCGATGGTGACAAAAAGGCGATCTTCTTCTCCACCGGCGCGGAGGCCATCGAGAACGCGGTCAAGATCGCCCGCGCCGCGACCGGCCGCCCCGCGGTGATCAGCTTCCGCGGCGCCTTTCACGGCCGCACGCTTCTCGCCCTCAGCCTCACCGGCAGCGTCCAGCCGTACAAGCAGAACTTCGGGCCCTACGCGACTGAGATCTACCAGACGCCTTTTCCCTATGAGTACCGCGGCTGGAACACGGAGGCGGCACTCGCCGACCTGAACAACCTGCTCGAGTCCGAGGTCTCGCCGAAGCGCGTCGCCGCGTTCGTCATCGAGCCCGTGCTCGGCGAGGGCGGCTTCGTCCCCGCGCCTCTGGACTTCATGCGCCGCCTCCGCAAGCTCGCCGACGAGCACGGCATCCTGCTCATCGTCGATGAGATCCAGACCGGCTTCGGGCGCACGGGCAAGCTCTTCGCCCTCGAGCACTCAGGCGTCCAGGCGGACCTTGTCACGGTGGCGAAGAGCCTGGCCGCCGGTTTCCCGCTGTCCGGCGTCGTCGGCCGCGCCGAGGTGATGGACGCGCCCGACCCAGGCGGCCTCGGAGGCACGTACGGCGGAAACCCGGTCGCCTGCGCGGCGGGTCTGGCGGTCATGGACATCATGCGCGACGAAAAGCTGCCGGAGCGGGCCGCCCGCATCGGTTCGGTGAT
>Ga0209220_1000333_pt1 | contig 17713 bp, 19 predicted proteins | sample BlaSpr_A8_OM3_M3_FD_187984 | JGI IMG/M metagenome (GOLD analysis project Ga0209220, IMG submission 187984) | Forest soil microbial communities from Thunder Bay, Ontario, Canada - Black Spruce, Ontario site 2_A8_OM3_M3 (SPAdes) (version 2) | ecosystem: Environmental > Terrestrial > Soil > Boreal... | reverse complement strand
TTCATCCTGATGGCACGATCGAGGGACTGTTCTGATGCGCAAGACTTCAGGTCTCGGCGTCGTCGCGACTGACGGCGCCCCCAAGGCAATCGGTCCCTACAGCCAGGCAATCACCACCGACGGGCTGGTATTTACGGCGGGCCAGGTGGCGCTCGATCCGAAGAGTGGCGAGCTGGTGGGCCGCACGACCGCGGAGCAGACCGAGCAGGTCTTCGCCAACTTGAAGGCGGTGCTCGCGGCGGCCGGCACGAGCCTGGGCAACGTGGTCAAGACGACGGTGTACCTGGCCGACATGGCGGATTTCGCGCAGATGAACGAGGTGTACGCGAAGCATTTCGGCACCCACAAACCTGCGCGCTCGACCGTGCAGGCCGCCGGCCTGCCCAAAGCGGCGCGCGTCGAGATCGACGTCATCGCGGTAAAGTCGTAAGCAACCTCGGGGGCGGATTGGGCCTGGTGGCCTGAGCAGTCTTCAAAACTGTTTGGGGCTCGATTGAGCCTCGGTAGGTTCGATTCCTACACGCTCCCGCCAGCTTTTCTGTTGCGTTCCGGTGCCCCGCGTGCAATCGTAGGGCCATGTCTACCGGGGAATGGGCTCGCCTCCGACCCGATCAGACTGCCCAGCTGCGCCAGGGCGCGTGGTATCGTGTCGTCCGGCTCACTCCCGTAGAAGCCATCCTCGACATCAACGGCCGGCCCACCTCCGTACCGCGTCCGTCTCTCCAGATCCTGCCGACCCCGCCGAGTCGCTGGGCCGTCGTGGCGCGGCCGCGAAACGCCAACGCGAGACTGCCATTGACCTGGGGAGCGCGCTACGGCGTGTGTCCCAACTGCCGGGAGCGCGCCCGGCTGGAGCCACGCGCGATCAGCATGCGCTGCCCGAAGTGCAACGGCCACTTCGACATCGGCTGGGAAGACTCTTAGTTTTTTCCCGTTTGTTATATTGTGCCCGCGCCCACCCCGTCTCCCTATCAAGGAGTCGTGATGGCCCCTCTGCTATTCGCCCGCCTCCAGGCGGATGTCGATATGAATCTTCGCCGTGGTGCGTGGTACCGCGTGGTAGAGCTCGACGATCTCCAAGCGGTCCTCGACGTCAACCACCGGCGTACCAGCGTGTTGCGGGCCTGGCTCGAGATTCAGCAGCGGCCGCCGAAGCGCTGGAGCGTGGTCTCGCGCCCGCCCGGCAGTCGCAAGGCGGCCCACCTCGGCACGCAGTACGGCGTCTGCCCCAGCTGCCGCGGCCGCTCACCGCTTCCCAAGCGTGCCGCCACGCTGGAGTGCCGCCGCTGTCAGCAGGAATTCGAGGTCAACTGGGAGGAAGGTTACCTCGCCGCAACGTGACGTGACCGACATCACTCCAATACCGGTCATTCAACATTGACGGCGCGACGCCGTTGCACCACTGTTGTCCTCCCCCCGGACGCGAGCGAGAGTGCATGATGGTGTGGGCTCGACTGCAGGCGGATTTGAATTGCAATCTGCGCCGCGGCGCATGGTACCGGCTGATCAAGGTCGAGGGACTCGCCGCCGTGGTGGATGTGAACCGGAAGCCTGTACCCGTCGTCCGCGCGTTCCTGGAGATCTCGCACTCGCCACCCCGTCGCTGGACCGTCGTCCCGCGACCCCAGACCACTAGGGTTCTTCCCGTCGCCATCGGCGCGCACTATGCCGTCTGCCCGTCGTGTCGCGACCGCGTGCCCCTGCGCGGTCACCCGCGCCGGATGACATGCGAGCGCTGCAAGGTGGACTTCGCCGTCGATTGGGAAGAGCACTACCTAGACCAGCCGATGTAGGCAGTTGCTGGCCAGCGCGCCCGCGCCAGGCAAGGTTGTATCTTGTCTGCCGCGTGCTCCACGCTCATCTCATCATCAATCCTGTCGCCGGTCGGGGCGCGGCACGCCGGGCTGAAGCCCCGGCGTGCCGCGCCTTTCGTGCGCAGGGGTGGTCCGTGGACGTCGTCCGGACGGAAGGGCCCGGTCACGGTCAGGAGCTCGCCGCCCAAGCGGTCAGCCAGGGAGCCCGCCATGTCGTGGCCGTCGGTGGAGACGGCACGGTCCACGAGGTGGCGAATGGCCTGCTCCAAGCCGATGGCGAAGCCGCTCTCGGCGTCATCCCGATCGGTTCGGGAAACGACTTTGCCAAAATGGTCGGTATGTACGGCTACGACCCCGCCCGTGCGGTCGCCCGGCTGGTCACCGCCCAGTCCCGGCGCTTCGACGCGGGTCGCGTCCTGAACGAGTGGTTCGTGAACAGCGTGGGATTTGGCTTCGGTCCCGCCGTGGTGCGCACTCGCAACGCGATGCCCAATCTGCGGGGGTTCCTGTCCTATCTCGTCCCGGTGATCAAGACTTTCTTCAACTTTCAGCCGCCGCTGTTCGACGTGGCCGCGCCCGGATTCCGCGAGCGGGGGTACATGATGATGGTCGAGGTGTGCAACGGCACGACGGCGGGAGGGAGCTACCAGTTCGCCCCTGATGCCGATCCCGCGGATGGTAAGATGGACGTGTGTTTGATTCGTCGCGTGTCGCTGCCGCGTTTCCTCCTCGCCATCCCGCGGGTGATGCGCGGGACGCACGTTGGGATGCGCGAGGTCGCGATGATCAAAACCGCCAAACTCGTCATTCGTTCGCCTGAGCAGCCGTTGGTAGTGCACGTGGATGGCGAGCTGCGTGAGCCGGGGACCAACGAATGCACCGTGCTGCTCGAGCGGGGGAGACTGAACGTGCTGGTGGCGCGATGAGACGGTTAGGCGGTTCGACGGTTAGCCGGTTAGCGATCACGGTTGGGCTGTTGCTAACTGCCTATCCGTCTCACCGCCTGTTGGCCCAGGACACCACCCAGCATATCGTGCTGCCGATCGACACCCTGCACATGGTCCGTCCCATGGGGGCCTTCTGGCGCTCCTTCCTTTTGCCCGGGTGGGGGCAGGCCGTCACCGGCCGGCACACGACGGGCGCGGCGTTCGTCGCGTGGGAAGGGGTGACGGCCATGATGACGCTGAAGGCGCAGCAGGAAGCGAACTACTTCAAAGCGATCGGGTCAGGCAACGTGCACCTGAAGCGGCAGGAGGTGCAGGACTGGCTCGTGCTGTGGATCTTCAACCACCTCTTTGCCGGCGCCGAGGCCTACGTCTCCGCGCATCTGCGGGACTTTCCTCCCGATCTCGAGGTCCGCGCCTTTCCACGCGGCTTCGGCATCAGCGTCGCGCTCCCGCCTCTTCCCGCGCCGTGAACGCGGCTCCGCTCGGCGTGTTCGATTCTGGCATCGGCGGGCTCACGGTGGCCCGCGCGCTGTTCGAGCGCCTGCCGCGCGAGTCCGTGATCTACTTCGGCGACACCGCGCGCGTGCCGTACGGCCCCAAGTCGCCCGACACGGTGCGGCGGTACAGCGCCGAAATCCTCGCGTACCTGTTGAAGCGCGGCGTCAAGGCCGTCGTCGTCGCGTGCAACACCAGCACGGCGCACGCCCTCAGCCATCTGAAAGAGCGCTCTCCGGTGCCGGTGGTCGGCGTGATCGAGCCGGGCGCGCGCGCCGCGGTGGCGGCGACCAAGACCGGAGTCATCGGCGTCATCGGGACCGCGGGAACGATTGCCAGCGGCGCCTACGAGCGCGCCATCAAGGCATTGCGGCCCGACGCGCGGGTGCACGGGCAGCCGTGCCCCCTGTTCGTGCCGCTGGTAGAGGAAGGCTGGTTCGAGCACCCGGCGGCCGAGCTGATCGCGCGCGAGTATCTGGAGCCGCTCAAGCGCGCGAAGGTGGACGTGCTCGTGCTAGGCTGCACGCACTATCCACTCCTCAAGCCGTTGCTCAACCGGGTGATGGGGCCGGGCGTGACGCTGGTGGATTCAGCCGAGGAGACAGCCACCGCCGTCGCCGGAGAGCTCGAGCGGCTCGGCCTGTTGGCGGAGGGTGGTAGTCACGAGCACCGCTTCGTCGTGTCGGACGACGAGCCACACTTCCGCAAGGTAGGCGCCAGGTTTCTCGGCGAGAAGCTCAAGCAGGTAGAAGTCGTTCCGTTGTAAACTGCTTCAGCTCGATGCCGTCCGCAGTGATGACAGCGTAGCGCCCGCCGTCGAGAAACGCTCCGGGATTCAAGTAGGCCCGCCCATCGGGCACCCGATCCACGACCGGTCGGTGTGTGTGCGCCATGATCACGATGCCCACGTCCGGACGGCGGCCGAGGAAGTCGGCGGCCCAGCGCCGTTGTGCCGCCGACGCGCGGTCCAGCACCGCCCGGTCCTTGGTGTTGTCGGCCAAGTGCCGGGAAAACAGATCCGCAATCCAGAATCCGATGGTGGGGTGGAGGAGGCGGAACACGGCGATGGTTACCGGATGCCGGGTGAAACGGTGCATCAGCGTGCCGGTCCAGTGCTGTTCGGTGAGCCCGTCGCCGTGGGCTACGAAGATGCGGTGTCCGCCCAGCTCGAGCTCCGCTTCGCCGCCGTAGAAGTCGATCCCCAAGTCCTGTCGGAAAAAGGAGCCGCCCCAGCGATCGTGGTTGCCACCCACGAACGTGATTGGGATTCCCCGGGCGCGCAGCTCTTGGAGCTTGGCGACGGTGGCAAAATGCTTTCGGGGGATGACGCTCTGGTACTCGAACCAGAAATCGAACAGATCGCCAACGAGAAGCAGGTGATCGCCCGGTTGGGGCCCTTCATCCAGGAAGGAATGGAAGGCAGCCCGGACGGCCGGTGGGACTTGGCCGAGGTGGGCGTCCGCGAGCACCAGCACGCGGGAAACCGGGGTAGGCACGGCCCCAAGCTTAGGAAGCTGGAACCACCGCCGCAAGCAGATTAGTCTTCTGCCATGCCTCGCCTGAAGATCCTACTCATCGCCGTCGGCGGCTTAGTCGTCGCCGGCGTTGTGGGTACCCGGTTCGCGCGTCCCGCGGGGTCGGCCTCCGGTGCCGGCGCCGTCTGCCGCCGCGTCGCCGCCGCGGAGCGGACGGCCTGTTACAGCCGGCTTCTATCGGAGCGCCTCGGCGCCCATGGCGTCGCGGACGCCGTCGCCACGCTCGATGCGTTCGCGGCGGCCGATCCCGACGTGGCGGAGCACGCGCACGAATACGCCCACGGCATCGGCATCGAGGCCTACGGACGCTCTCCCGAGATCACCGCGACGTTCGCCGCGTGCGGGGACGGCTACTCCTCGGGCTGCCGCCACGGCGTGATCCAGGCGTATTTCGAGTCGCGCGACCACGTGGCGGCACCGGAGGTAGAAGCGCTCTGCAAACCGTTCAAGAGCGCGACCGCGAGCCGCTGGGTGCTGTTTCAGTGCGTGCACGGCATGGGGCACGGGCTGACGATGTTCCACGCCCACGACCTGCCGCGCGCGCTCGCGGACTGCGATCTCCTCACGGACGGATGGGACCGCGAGTCGTGCTACGGCGGGGCGTTCATGGAGAGCGTCATCAACGCGACCTCACCGCATCACCCGGCCACGCAGCTTGCCATGCAGGGGCACCATCACCAGACCGCTGCCGCATTCAAGGCACTCGATCCCGACGATCCGCTGTATCCATGCTCGATCATGGCGGAGCGGTACCTGCACGCCTGCTATCAGATGCAAACCTCCGTCATGCTGCATTTCAACCACGGCGACATTGCCGCGGCCGCGGGCTCCTGCGACCGCGCGCCCCTGCAGGTGCGCTCCGTCTGTTATCAAAGCCTCGGCCGGGACATCACGTCGTACGCGCTGCGCGACCCGCAGAAATCGGCGGATCTGTGCGCCAAGGGAACCGCCGCCTATCGGCCGGCGTGCTACTTCGGGGCGGCGAAGGCGCTCGTCGACTGGACGGCGACGACGGACGCGGCGTTCACCTTCTGCCGCATCGTCGCGCGCGAACCGGGTGGACCGACGTGCTACCAGGCGCTGGGCGAGGAGATCGCCACGCTCGTCGCCACGACTCCGGAGCGCGAAGAGCAGTGCACGCGGGCCCAGGACCCCGCGGCGGTCGCCGCGTGCCGCCAGGGCGCCGGACTGCGTTGACTTTTCGTCGCCTGGTTCACATTCTCCCGCCAGCATGAAGGCTACTTCTGAGCGGTTGCGATCGATGGTTGCGGTGGCTCAACGCACGCCGGTTGAGCGAGACCGCAATCCGGGGATGCCGCTCGATCTCGACGTCGTGCGCGCGCTGCGCGTGAACCGCAGCGCCGTCGAGCGCCGGGCCGCCACGATCCCCACGCGCCGCACGGTAAAAAAGGAATGGCAGGCGGCGTGGCTGCTCCGAGCAGTCACCTGCATGGATCTCACGACGCTCCAGGGCGACGACACGCCGGGTAACGTGCTGCGCCTGTGCGCCAAGGCGCGCCGTCCCCTCCGGCCCGACATCGTGGACGCGCTCGGCGTGGGGCATCTGGACATCAAGGTCGGCGCGGTGTGCGTGTACCACGCCCTCGTGCCGACGGCGGTGGCGGCCCTCGAGGGCTCGGGCATTCCGGTGGCCGCGGTCTCGACCGGGTTTCCGGCAGGCCTCAATCCGTTCGCCCAGCGGTTGGCCGAAGTGCACGCCTCGGTGGCGGCAGGCGCGCAGGAGATCGACATCGTCATCACCCGCGCGCACGTGCTCACCGGCGACTGGCCCGCGCTCTACGCCGAGGTCCGCGCGTTCCGCGACGCCTGCGGCGCCGCACGGATGAAGGCGATCCTCGGCACCGGAGAGCTGGCGACGCTCACGAACGTGGCCCGCGCCAGCATGGTCGCGATGATGGCGGGTGCGGATTTCATCAAGACGTCCACCGGCAAGGAGACGGTCAACGCGGTGCTCCCCGTCGGGGTGGTGATGGCGCGCATGATCCGCGAGTACGAGGCCCGCACCGGAGCCGCCGTCGGATTCAAGCCGGCGGGCGGCATTCGCGCCGCCAAGCAGGCGCTCGAATGGATGATCCTAATGAAAGAAGAGCTCGGCGATCGCTGGCTGCGTCCGGCGCTGTTCCGGCTCGGCGCGAGCGCGCTGCTTACCGATATCGAGCGCCAGCTCGAGCACTTCGTCACCGGACGCTACTCCGCCGCGCACCGGCACCCGATGGTCTGACATGACGACCGTCGCCAAGCTGTTCGAGACGATGGACTACGGACCGGCGCCGGAGAGCGCCGCGCCGGCGCTCGAGTGGATCAAGCAGCACGATGGAAGCCGCTTCGGCCACTTCATCGGAGGCCAGTGGGCTCCGCCCTCCGAGGGCCAATACTTCGAGACGATCAATCCGGCCACCAAGGGGGTCCTCGCGCGCGTCGCACAGGGGAGCAACGCCGATGTGGACGCCGCGGTGGTCGCGGCGCGCGCCGCGGCGCCGGGTTGGGCCGGCCTCGCGCCGCACGCCCGTGCCCGCTACCTCTACGCCATCGCGCGCGAAGTGCAGCGCCACTCGCGCCTGCTGGCCGTCCTCGAGAGCCTCGACAACGGCAAGCCGATCCGGGAGACACGGGATCTCGACATCCCGCTCGTGGCCCGGCATTTCTATCACCACGCCGGCTGGGCGCAGCTCCGCGATAGCGAATTCCCCGGCTACGTGCCGGTCGGCGTCGTGGGCCAGATCATCCCCTGGAACTTCCCCCTGCTGATGGTGGCCTGGAAGGTCGCCCCCGCGCTCGCCGCTGGAAACACGGTCATCCTCAAGCCTGCCGAGTTCACGCCGCTCACCGCGCTCTGTTTCGCGGAGATCGCGCGCGAGGCGGGGCTGCCGCCGGGCGTGTTCAACGTCGTCACGGGCGACGGCACTACGGGGAAACACCTCGTCGAGCACCCGGACGTGAACAAGATCGCCTTCACGGGCTCGACCGAGGTGGGCCGGGTCATCCGCAAGGCGACGGCGGGGACCGGCAAGAAGCTGACGCTCGAGCTGGGAGGCAAGAGCCCGTTCATCGTCTTCGAGGACGCCGATCTCGACAGCGTCGTCGAAGGAGTGGTGGACGCGATCTGGTTCAATCAGGGGCAGGTCTGCTGCGCCGGCTCACGGCTGCTGGTGCAGGAGGGAATCGCGGAGCGCCTGACGCAGAAGCTGCGCGCCCGCATGGAGAAACTGCGCGTCGGCTCGCCACTCGACAAAGCGGTGGACATGGGCGCGATCGTTGCGCCGGTCCAGCTCGAGCGCATCCGTGGCCTGGTCGAGCAGGGAGTAGAGGAAGGGGCCAAGATGTGGCAGCCCTCCTGGGCGTGCCCCACGGAAGGCTACTTCTATCCGCCCACGCTGTTCACCGACGTCTCGCCCGCCGCGACAATCGCGCAGGTCGAGATCTTCGGTCCCGTGCTGGTTGCCATGACGTTCCGCACGCCCAAAGAGGCGGTCGAGCTGGCGAACAACACGCCCTACGGGCTCGCCGCGAGCGTGTGGACTGAGAACATCAACCTCGCGCTCGACGTCGCGCCCAAGCTCAAGGCGGGCGTCGTGTGGATCAATTGCACCAATTTGTTCGACGCAGCCTCCGGGTTCGGTGGTTACCGGGAATCGGGGTTCGGGCGTGAGGGTGGCAGGGAAGGGATGTGGGAGTACTTGAAGCCGGAATACGAGACTCGGAATGCAGAAGTCGGAATGCGGAATGACAACGTGGGCGTCGAGAAGCCCGACGCGTCAATTCCGCATTCCGCAATCCGCATTCCGCAATCGGGCCTGCCCCCCATCGACCGCACCTACAAGCTCTTCATCGGCGGCAAGCAAGCGCGCCCCGACCAGGGTTACACCCGCAAGGTCCTAGGACCCGATGGGCGGGTACTGGGTGAGGTCGCCGAGGGAAACCGCAAGGATGTCCGCAACGCGGTCGAGGCGGCGCATGCCGCCGAGGGGTGGGGCCGGGGCAGCGGGGGGGGCCACATGCGCGCCCAGATCCTCTACTTCATCGCGGAGAACCTGGCGACGCGCACCGAGGAGTACGTCACGCGGATCCAGGCGCTGACGGGCGGCGGCGCCGACGCCGCGCGGCGCGAGGTCGAGGCGACGATCGCACGGCTCTTCACGTACGCCGCATGGGCCGACAAGTGGGACGGCGCCGTGCATCACACGCCGATCCGCGGCGTGACCCTGGCGATGAACGAGCCCGTGGGCGTTCTTGGCATCGCCGCCCCCGACGAGTTCCCGCTGCTCGGCTTCGTATCGCTGGTGGCGCCCGCCGTCGCCGTCGGGAACACCGTCATCGTGGTGCCCTCCGAGACCCAGCCGCTCGCGGCGACCGAGTTCTACACGGTGCTGGAAACGTCCGACGTCCCCGACGGCGTTGTGAACGTGATCACCGGACCGAAGGATGCCCTCGCCAAGGTGCTCGCAGAGCACGACGACGTGGACGGGATGTGGTACTTCGGGAACGCCGCCGGCGTGAAGGCGGTCGAGCTCGCCTCCGCGGCGAACATGAAGCGCACCTGGACGGCGGCGCGGGCGCGCGACTGGCTCGACCCCCGCCAGGCGGAAGGCCGCGAGTTTCTGCGTCGCGCCTCGGAAGTGAAGAACATCTGGATCCCCTACGGGGAGTAGCGTGATCAGCGCGGTCAGCCACCGCGTGAATTACTCCGAGACCGACCAGATGGGCTTCGCTTATCACGCGAACTATCTCATTTGGATGGACATGGCGCGCACGGAACACCTCCGCGCGCGAGGGGTGTCGTACAAGGAGTTGGAAGCGCAGGGGACGTACCTGACCGTCACAGATGTGCACATTCGCTACCGGCAGCCTGCCCGCTATGATGATATGATTCGGATCCGCTGCTGGGTGCGGGAGCTGGCCTCCCGGCGTGTGATCTTCGGATATGCGGTCGAACGGGCGGAGACGGACGAATTGCTCGCGACCGCGGAGACGTCACTGATCGCGCTGAACCCACGACAGACCTTATCGCGTATTCCGGAGCACGTGCGTGAGCTGCTCGAACCCACGGCAGACCCGGTTCGTCTCTAGCGCCGGCCTCTTCCTTCTTCTTATAGCGCCCTGCTGTGGCGCGGGCGCCCAGCAGCCCCCCTCTCCCCCGGCCGCGGACGAGGCGATGGTTAGCCAGCTCGCCGCGGTGCTCGCAGCGGCTGACGCCCGCCGGTTCGACGCGGGAGTGCTCCGCGAGGCGCTCGCGAATCCGAATCCCGGCGTGCGTCGCCAGGCGGCGCTGGCGGCCGGCCGGATCGGCGACGCGGCGGTCCTCGACCTCCTCATTCCCGCCCTCAACGACACCGCGCCCCAGGTGCGGGCCGCCGCCGCGTTCGGCCTGGGACTGCTGAAGGATGCGCGTGCGCTGCCCGCGCTCCTGCAGGCCGTGCGGGCGGTCGCTCCCGCTGACCAAGGCCCGGCGCAGCTCGAGGCCGTCACGGCGATCGCAAAAATCGGCGGCGCGGACGGCGCGCGCGCGCTGGGCGAGATCGTCGCCACCGGCTCCCCGGGCGCGGCCACGCCGCCGGCCGTGGCGGCCGCGCTGCTCGAGGCATGGCGCCTGGGCGCGCGCGCCCCGGTCGCCGAGCTGATCGCCTTCACGGACCACGCCGACGCGGACACCCGCTGGCGGGCGTTGTACTCCCTCGCACGCCTGCGCGCGGCCCCCGGCGCGGCGCGTCTGGTGCGCGCGCTCACGGACCGCGACCCGCAGATCCGGGCAGTCGCGGCGCGGGGGATCAGCAAGGCGCTGCTCGACAGCGCCAAGCTCGATCCGCGCGGAGCGATTGATGGCCTGCGGCCGCTACTCGAGGATCGCAACACCCAGGTCCGCATCAATGCGCTCCGCGCGCTCGCGTCCTTCCGCGATTCGGTGTTGGCCGCAGCCGTGGCGCCGCTCGCCGCCGATCGGGACATCGGCGTGGCGGTGCAGGCCGAGACGACGCTTGGCGTATCGGGCGGCGCGGCCGCGATTCAGGCGCTGCGTCCGCGCCTCGCGAACAGCGTGTTCGCGCTCAAGCGCCAGGCGGTAATCGCGCTGGCGCAGGCCGACAGCGCGGCCGGGGTCGCGGCCGCGGCCGCGGTCGCCGGCGATGCCGAGTGGCGCTGGCGCAGTGTCGCCGCGGAGGCGTTCGGCGCCGCGCGCGCGCGCGACCGGCTCGAGACGCAACTCGCTGATCCCGACGGCCGCGTCGTCGCGCAGGCGCTGCAGGCACTGCAGCGGATTGTCCTGGCGGCCGATTCGGGCCTGCGCGGGCGCGCGCGCGCGCTGCTCGCACACCCGGACCCCGCTGTCCGCAGCGTCGCGGCCGACATTCTCGGTCGCCAGCCGGACGTTGAGGACGTCGATCTCCTGGTCGCGGCCTATCGGCGCGCCGAGGGCGATCCATTTAACGATGCCCGGCTCTCGGCGGTCTCGACGCTGGGCGCGATCGCCGCCGCCTCGCCGACCGGGCGGATACGCGTCGCGACCAAGTTTGTCGCGGTCACGCCACGCCCTGATGACTATCTCGTGCGCCGCCTCGCCGCCGATACGCTGCCCGACGCGCGTGAGACCTGGGGCCCGGCCGTGCCGATCGCGACCGGCCGCACGCTCGCGGACTACCGCGAGGTCGCGCGCCGCTGGCTCGCCCCGGCGCTCGGCGACGGCGGAGGGGCGCAGGCGAATCCGCGCGTGATCCTGGAGACCGATCGCGGCACGCTCGAGATCGAGCTCCTGCCGGCTGAGGCCCCGCTCACCGTCGCGGCATTCCTGAACCTCGTGGAGCGGCGCTTCTTCGACGGCACACGTTGGCATCGCGTCGTGCCCAACTTCGTCGTGCAGGACGGCGACCCGCGCGGCGACGGATGGGGCGGGCCGGGGTTTGTTCTGCGCGATGAGATCAACCCGGTGCGGTATGCGGTGGGCACGGTGGGGATGGCGCTCTCGGGCCCGGACACCGGCGGCAGCCAGTACTTCATTACCCATTCGCCGCAGCCCCATCTCGACGGCATTTACACCGTCTTTGGCCGCGTCGTTGCGGGCGGGATCATCGATGCGATCGGCCAAGGCGATCGCATCCGGAGCATCCACCGCTAGTGCGCCGGCCGCTCGCCGTTCTGCTCTGTGTCGCCGCGCTGGCCGCGATCCCTGCGGTCGCGAGCGCGCAGTTCGGCTACTTCGGCCAAAACAAGATCCAGTACCGGCGCTTCGACTGGCGAGTGCTGCGCGGCGAGCACGTCGATCTCTACTACTATCCCGAAGAGGACGAGCTGGGCCGCGTCGCGCTTGCCTACGCCGAGGAGAGTTACGACTCGCTCGAGCGTCGCTTTAATCACGCCGTCACGCGCCGTATCCCGTTGATCGTGTATGCCTCCCATTCTGACTTCGAGCAGACGAACATCCTGCCCTTCATTCCGCCCGAAGGGCTGCTCGGCGTCACCGAGTTTCTGAAGCGACGCGTGGCGATGCCGTTTCGCGGCAGCTACGAAGAATTTCGCCATACGCTCCGCCATGAGCTCGTGCACGTCTTCCAGCTCAGCCTCGCGGCGGAGGTGTTCGGGCGCTACCCGCGGGTCCGCCAGGTCGGGATGCCGTTGTGGTGGACGGAGGGACTGGCCGAATACTTCTCGAGCGGTGAGGACAGCAGGGACGAGATGGTGCTCCGCGACATGACGGTCGCGGGCCGGCTGCCGAGCCTGCCGGACCTCCAGTACGCCTACGGCGGCCTCATTTATCCCGTCGGCGGCAGCATCCACCACTATCTCGCCGAGCACTACGGCGAGTGGCGGATTCTCCAGCTGTACGGCGACATCTGGAAGTACGGCACCTTCGCAGAGGCCTTGGCGGGGGTGTACGGGCGATCGCTCGACCAGCTCTCCGACGAATGGCAGTACTGGATGCGGCAGCGCTATTACCCCGCCGTGACGAGCCAGCCGCCGCTGACCATCACGGCGCGGCGCCTCACGGAGGTGGCCATTAAGCCCGCCGCCTACCAGCTCCCCGGCGACAGCGTTGCCTCGTTCCTCTTTTTCTCCCCCGCGAGTGGCTACGCGACGATCTACACCCAGAGTCTGGACGACGCCCGCAAACGGTCGGTGGTGCAAGGGGAGCGGAGCGAGCAATTCGAATCGTTTCACTTCTTCGAGTCGCGGCTCGACGTCAACCCGCAGGGCATCGCGGCGTTCAGCAGCAAGTACGCCGAGCGGGACGCGCTGTTCCTCTGGAGCCTGACGCGGCGGGAGGTCGTCGGCCGCTATCAGTTCCCGGAGCTCGTGTCGATCTTGTCGCCCGCATGGGCGCCCGACGGCAAGAGCGTCGTGTTCAGCGGCCTCTCCGTCTCTGGGTACTCGGACCTGTACCGCCTCTGGCTCGCCGACGGCCGGCTCGAGCGCCTGACGTCCGATCGGTACGAAGACGTAGATCCCACCATGAGCCCCGACGGCCGGACCGTCGTGTTCTCCTCCGACCGCACCCCCTTCGGTCGCAGCGGGGCCCGCAACCTGTTCGCGCTCGACCTGGCGACCGGCGCCGTCCGTTACCTCACGTACGGTAACTGGCGCGACGAGACGCCGCGGTGGGCGCCGGCGACCGCGCAGGGCGCCGGCGCGGACCGGATTTATTTCGCGAGCGATCGCGACGGCACGTTCCAGGTCTATTCGATCGACTCGACCGGCGCGGGCCGGCGTGAGACCAAGACGCTGAACGGCGCGTTCGATCCCCAATGGGTGCCGGGCCCGGGCGGGGGGCTGTTGTTCGGCGGCTTCGCCGATCTGAGCTTCAACATCTATCTGACCGAGCCGCTCGCGGACACCACGGGTGGCTTTGCGCTCGCGTCGGCCGACCGCCTTCCCGATCCGTCGTGGACGTGGGGCGAGTTGTCCCATCCGCAGTACGCCCGCGCCGATGCCACCCCGTACGAGAAGAAGTTCACGCTCGACTTCGCGGCGGGCGACGCGGCTGTGGCGCCGGGCCTCGGCGCGGCGCAGGGCGCGGTGTTCCTGTTCAGCGATCTGCTGTCCGACCACATGCTGTTCGTGGGGCTGTCGTCGTTTCAGGGAAGCGGCTTCGGCAATCTGATCGACAACGTCAACGGCACCGCCTTCTACCTGAATCAGTCCCGCCGCATCAACTGGGGCATGGGGGCGTTCCGTCAGCGCGGGCTCTTCTACGAAGGAGACTTCAACACCCTGTTCGAGGAAACGTCCTACGGCGCCTTCGCGCAGGTGCGCTATCCCTTCACGCGCTTCCGCCGCTTGGTGGGTGAGTATCGCCTGGAGCGCTCGGACCGCTTCGACCTGTTCTCGAACGAGCTGAACGAGCCGCGGCGGGTCGGCTGGCTCGCCTCCAACTACCTGAGCTACGTCAAGGACAACACGCTGTGGCTCCCCACTGGGCCGATCGACGGCGAGCGCTACAATCTCACCGCAGGCCTGGTCAACGACCTGAGCCACGGCCGGTTCGACTCCTGGCTGCTGTCGGCGGACGTGCGCACGTACTTGCGCACGTCGTTGCACAGCGCGCTGGCGTTGCGTGTCCAGGGGTACGCCTCGGGAGGCGAGCGGCCGCGTCGCATCAACATCGGAGGATCGTGGGGACTGCGCGGATACCCGCGGTACGGGTATGTAGCGGGGTCGCGGGCCTGGCTCGTCAACGCCGAATATCGCTTCCCGATCACCGACTTCCTGACCATCGGGTTCCCGTTCGGCGCGGCGCGCTTTCCGGGCGTCCAGGGCGCCCTGTTCCTCGACTATGGGCGGGCCTGGTCCGAGGCCACGACGCGCCGCGGCGTGCTTGGGTCGAGTGGGCTCGGGTTGCGGATGCCGATCGGCCCACCGCTGGTGCTGCGGCTCGACATCGGGTGGCGGCTCGGCTCCCGGGCGCTGAACTTCTACGGATTGCCCGCCAGCAGCCGTCACGCCCGGTTCGTGGACTTCTTTTTCGGTTTCAACTATTGAGCGGGCAACGCTTTTCGCTTGACCCGCTGCGTGCCCTTTCCTACATTGCCGCCTGTGCGTTGCTCGCGGCCTGTCCGGGGTCGCGACGGCCCCCTCCGCCACTCGTGCCCGTGGCGCTGGCGCCCGCGAGCCGCGACAGCGCCGTCGCGTGGAGCCGGACGACGCTGCCGCGCGGACCGACGCTGATCCGGTTCCGCTGGCGGTACGAGGACGAGCGGGTCAAGTACGCCGGACGGGGCAGCGCGCGGATTGCGCCGCCTGATTCGCTGCGGTTCGACTACGCGGGACCGCTCGGACTGGGCAGCGGGGCGGCGGTCGTGATCGGTGACTCGGTGGCGTGGGCGGATCCGGAGAAGAACTTCCGGTCGCTCGTCCCGGCGATCCCGATGTTGTGGGCGGCGCTCGGGATGGTGCAGCCACCCGCGGAAGACGCCGAGGTGTTCGGGGTGGCCTCTCCCGACACGGCGGGCATCAAGCGCATCGTGTGGCGGTTCGCGCAGCGCGAGGACACGCTCGATTATGTCGCGACGAACGGCGTGCTCGAGGCCGAGTGGCGGCGTGTTGGAAAGGTGGTGGCGCGGAGCCGTTCCCAGTTCGACGCGCAAGCGCGCCCCGCGAGCGCGCGCGTCGACTTCCAGGAGGCTTCGTCCCGTTTTGAGCTCACGGTTGTGGCGGTGGATACGGCGGCAGTCATTCCGCCGGCACTGTGGCGCAGTCGCCGCTAGCGCGTCGGGCCTGTGGCTCGCCGCCTGTCTGTACGGCTTCGCCGGCGGCGGCCTGCCCAACGTTAAGACCGTGGCCATCCTTCCCTTCGAAAACGACACGCCCGAGCCGGCGCTGACGCAGGAAGTCAGCGATGCCGTGCGCCAGGCGCTGGAAGGCAGGTTGGGACTGCGCGTGGCCACAGAGGCCGCCGCCGATGCGCTCGTGCGCGGCCGGGTCGTGCGCTACGACCCCGACCTGCCGATCGCCATCCAACCAGGGCAGGGCCAGGTGACCGTCACCAAGCGCAAGGTGCAGCTCACCGTGGACGTCGAGATCGTCAATCAGCGCGAGGGCACGACCGTGTGGAAGCGGCAGGGGCTCTCGGTGGACGGCGAGTACGACCCGCCGCAGGAGGCGCAGGGCCGCAAGGTCGCCCTCCAAAAGCTCGTCAACGACATCGTGGATGGGGCCCAATCCCAATGGTGACCCGTCGCGGCGCGCGCGGCGCCAGCTCCAGCGGCTGTCTGTTGACACTGCTGCTGTTCGTGGCGGCGCTGTATTACGCGGTCAACATCGGCGAGGTGTTTTTCCGGTACTATCGGTTGCTCGACGAAATGCAGACGCAGACCCGGCTCGCCGCGGCCCTCGACGACGGCACGATCCGCCGTCGCGTTCAAGCCGCGATCGAGGAGATCGGTCTGCCTGATTCCGCGGGGACCCGGCAGCTCGTCATCCGGCGCACCGCCGTGCCCCGCCAGATCGTCATCGAGACGGGCTACAGCGAGACCCTCAAGCTGCCCCTGTTCAATCACCGCTTCAACTTCCATCCCAGGGCCGTGCAGCCGCTCTGAACACCGCCACGAAGATCCGGACGCCCGCGGCCGCGGCCGCCTGGCGCGCGACGCAGGGCCGGGTGGTGTTCACGAATGGCGTGTTCGATCTCCTGCACGCGGGCCACGTCGCGCTCCTCGAGGCGGCGCGGGGGGAGGGCGATGCGCTCATCGTCGCGGTCAACCGCGACGCGTCGGCGCGGCGGCTGGCGAAGGGGCCTGACCGCCCGGTCGTTGCCGAGGACGAGCGGGCGCGCCTCATCGCCGCCCTTGCCGCCGTGGATTGCGTCGTGTTGTTCGCCGAGGACACGCCGCTGGCGCTGATTCGCCAGCTCCGCCCCGACGTGCTGGTCAAAGGGGCCGACTATGCACCTGACGCGATCGTAGGTGCCGCCGAAGTCAAAGGGTGGGGCGGGCGCGTGGTGCGTGTTCCGCTCATCGAGGACAAGTCCACCACGAGCCTGCTCCGCAAACTCCGCGGCGTCTAATGAAGCTGCTCGTTGGAACGCGTAGCCCTGGGAAGACGCGCGAAATCCGCGATCTCTTCCAAGGCCTGCCGTTCGAGCTGGCGTTCCCCTCCGACCGCCTGCTCGAGCCGCTGCCCGATGAGGCCGATCTCGAACGGGGCACGAGCTACGTCGAAAACGCCGTCGAGAAGGCCCGCTACTTTGCGGCGCGCGGCGGCTTGCCGGCCGTGGCCGACGATTCGGGAATCGAAGTCGAGGCGTTGGGCGGTGCGCCCGGGCCGCGTTCGGCGCGCTGGGCTGGAGCTGTAGGGTCGGGGAGGGACGTGGACGCCGCCAACAACACGCTCCTACTCGAGAAACTCGGCGGGGTGCCCGAGGACCGTCGCGCCGCGCGCTACCGCTGCGTCGTGGCGTTCCTGGCCACGCCCAGCAGCGTGCCGGAGATCGTGGAGGCGACGTGCGACGGCTTCATTCTGACGGCGCCGCGCGGGACCGGCGGGTTCGGCTACGACCCGCTGTTCTATTCGCCTGAGTTGCGCATGAGCTTCGGCGAGGCGCCGGCGGCCGCCAAGCGCCGCGTCTCCCACCGCGGCCGCGCGTTCCGGGCCCTGATCGAGGTGCTGCTGCGGCGCTCTTGACACTGCGGAGCGAACCGCGCAGCATCACTGCCATCGCCACCCCTGCGAGGCTCCGATGCGCGTCACGCTCCTCCTACGTGGTTGTCTGCCCTTTGCATTGATCCTCAGCACTGCGGCCATGAGCCCCGGCGGCCCGCGCGCCTCCCTACTTCGAGCCTACGAGCGGTCGGTTAACGCCAGGAAGAGCATCCCGGCCTTTGCGCGCAAATACAGCCTGCCGTGTTCCGCCTGCCACACGGTCTGGCCCGAGCTGAATCCGTTCGGGCAGGCCTTCCGCGATAACGGATTCCAGCTAGAT
>Ga0209220_1000332_pt1 | contig 17765 bp, 17 predicted proteins | sample BlaSpr_A8_OM3_M3_FD_187984 | JGI IMG/M metagenome (GOLD analysis project Ga0209220, IMG submission 187984) | Forest soil microbial communities from Thunder Bay, Ontario, Canada - Black Spruce, Ontario site 2_A8_OM3_M3 (SPAdes) (version 2) | ecosystem: Environmental > Terrestrial > Soil > Boreal... | reverse complement strand
CCAGGGGCCGCGGATGGGCACCGCGCGCAGCTCGCCCCCACTTGCCTGCTCGATGACCCCGACCAGGCCGGCCGGCGATGTGCCGGACTCCTCCGCTCGAATGTGCGGCAGCTTGACGCGGTATTGAGCCTTGCTCACCGCGCCGGGCGGAACGCTTGGTTCGCCGTCCGGCTCGGGGAGCGCCGTCCCGGCGCGCAGCGCCACGACGTCCTGGTCGAGCGGCTCGCCGTCCCACTCGTCAAAGCCCGCGTGGTTCAGGACGCGGGCTGCCCAGAACGGGCCGCAAAGGTTGTCCTTCTGCTGCCGGCTCGAAGTCGCGACGGCGGTGGCCCGCACCTTCAAACGCTCCTCATGTAGCGGGCCCGCTCCCAGTCGGTCACGGCGCCGCGGAAAGCCTTGATCTCCCACTCGCGCGACGTCACGAAGTAGTCGCTGAACCGCTCGTCGAGGGCGCGGCGCAAGACGTCGTCCGCGGCGAAGGCGAGCAGGGCGCTCTCGAGCGTGCCCGGAAGCCCGGCCATGTCGGTGCGCGCGTACGCGTCGCCGACGACCGGATCGGGCGGATTGAGCTGGCGCTTGATCCCGTCGGCGGCCGAGGCTGCGATGGCCGCGATCGCCAGGTACGGATTCGCGTCGGCGCCGGGGCGGCGGCACTCGAGACGGCACAGCTCCGGGTGATCGGCGCGGACGATGGCTCGCACCGCGCACGAGCGGTTCTCGACGCCCCACGTCGCATTCACCGGGGCGAACCAACCCGGCACCAGGCGCTTGTAGGAGTTGATCGTCGGGTTGAGGAGCAGCGATGCGGCGGGCAGGTGCTCCAGCACCCCGGCGATCGCCGAGCGCAAGACCTGCGGCAGCTGTTTCTGGCCGGTCGACCGAAAAGCGTTGGCGCCGTCGCTCCAGCACGAGAAGTGGACGTGGCCGCTCGAGCCTTCCTCGCCTGGGTTCGTCTTGGCCAGGAAGCTGGCGCGGAGGCCCATCGTGGCCGCGAGGTCCTTGACCGCCATCTTGGTCAGCGCCGCGTCGTCGGCCGCGCGCAGGGCCGGCCGTGCTCCGAGGTTCAGCTCCAAAAGCCCGGGGCCTGCCTCGGTGTGCACCGCATCGAGCTCCACCCCCAGCCCCTCCAGCGCCGGCGCGAGAGCGCGCACGAAAGCCTCGAAGCCGCCGACCTCGGTCAGGCTGTAGCTGAGCCCGCTCGACATCGGCTTGTCGGCGGCGTCCCAGAACCTCACTTCGTACTCCACCGCGGACACCGCTTCGTACCCGAGCTGAGCGAGACCGTCCAGCACCCGGCGCAAAACCTCGCGCGAGGCTAGCTCGCAAGTGGTGCCGTCAGGCCAGCTCGGCGTGGCGAGGCACACCTTCCAGCCCGGCCGCCACGTCAGGTCGTGCAGGGTCGCCGGGTCGGGATGCACGACCAGGTCGCCCGCGCCGGTCCGGATGCCGAACTTCGTGTAGTCGCTGATCGGCGTGTCGGTCGGGTCGAGCCCGAGCAGCAGATCGGTCATCACGGTTCCGTGCCTGAGGGCCGACTCGAATGCGGCCGGCCTCAGCGCCTTGCCCCGGATCGATCCGTTGACGTCCGGGATGCCGAGGAGGATGAACCCGCCATCGTCCGTTTTCGCTTCACCTCCCCGCTCGCGGGGGAGGTCGGCGGCAAAGCCGCCGGGTGGGGCCGTACGGGAGTCAATCGCGCTCAAAGCTTCTCCCTCACCACCTTCTCGACCGCCTCGATCGACTCTGCGAACCGCTCGACCATCTCCTGCAGCTCGGCCTCGGTGCTCGTGAACGCGGGCGCGAGCAGCACCTCGTCGCCGGTGAATCCGTCCGGCGTGGAATGCGTCGAGCTGACGAGCAGGCCGTGCTCGAATGCGACGTCGTCGACCAGCGTCGCCACGTCGAGCTCGTGCGGCAGGAAGGACTTGCGGTCCCGCGGGTCGACCAGCGACACGCCGAGCAGGAAGCCGCGGCCCCGCACCTCGCCCACGATCTCCGAGCCCTTCAACGCCGCCGCCAGCTGATCACGCAGCCCAGGTCCCAGGCGCTTCACGCGGTCGACGAGCTTGTTGTGCACGATGTAGTCGAGCACCGCCAGGCCCACTGCCGACGGAAGGGGTGCGCCATCCCAGGTGTGGCCGAGATCGAACTCCGCCGAGCCCTCCGCCACCGCGTCGTAAACGTGCTCGCGGCACAGCACCGCGGAGATGGGCCAGTAGCCGGCGCCCAGGCCCTTGCCGATGGTGACGATGTCGGGCTCGATGGGCAGCTGGTGAGCGGCAAGCCAGCTGCCGGTGCGACCGACGCCGGTCACGATCTCGTCGAAGCAGACTACGAAGCCGTACTTCTCGCGGCGCTCGGCGAGCCCGTGCCAGAAGCGGTCAGGCGGAGAGTAGGCGGGCATCGCCGCCGCGGTGATGGGCTCGCAGAAGAACGCGGACACCGTGTCCGGCCCCGCCTCTTTCAGCGCGCGGTCCAGCTCCTCGAGTGCCTTCTCACCGGTCGGATCGATGCGCGAGGTCGAGGGGGAGATGTGCTTGTAGTCCGGCAGGTACTCCGCAAACGGGTCCTGCAGCGACTTCGGCCGGCCGGACAACGCGAGTGTCCCGAGCGTCGAGCCGTGGTAGGCCTGCGCGGGCGAGATGATCTGCCATCTTTCTTTCTGCCCGCGATCTACGTGATAGGCACGGGCGAGGCGCATCGCGGTCTCGTTGGCCTCGGAGCCGCCGCTGCCGAATTTGACGCGCGCCATCTCGGGCGCGACGACCTCGATGATCCGGTCGGCCAGCGCCTCCTGCGGCTCGCTCGTGAAGTGGTGGTTGTAGAAGTAGGCGAGCTGTTCGGCCTGCTTCGCCGCGGCCTCGGCGATCTCGCGCACGCCGTGGCCGAGACACGCGACCATCGCGCCACCTGAGCACCCGTCGAGGATCCTCTCGCCCGCCGTCGTCTCGAGCCACACGCCGCGGCCGCGCTCGATATTTGGATACGCAAGGTCGAGAAAACGTGGAAAGACGCTTGTCTTGTCCGCGGTGACGGTGGAAGCTGCCATCTACACTGCGTACTTCCAGGAGCCGCGGCGGCGGATGGCCGCCAGCACCGCGTGCAGGCCCTGCTCGCTGATCGCGACGTGCTCCTCCATGACGCGCTCGGCCACATCGCCGTCGCCGCGCTCGATCGCTTCGAGCAGCGCCTCGTGCTCGCCCGAGATGCGCCTGTGCCACGTATCCGATTCCGGGAGCAGCGTCATCGCGTCGTTGAGCTGGAGCCGGATGTCCTCGATGACATGGGTGAGGACCTTGTTGCCGGTGGCTCGCGCCAGCGCGATGTGAAAGTCGGTGTCGTGCCGCATGTACTCCGGCTCGTTGGTCGCCGCGGTCATGCCCCGGATCGCCTTGCGCATCGCGGCGAGGTCTGCGGCGCGCCGCGAGCCGGCCGCGGCCCGCGCGACCGCCGGCTCGATCAGACGCCGGTACTGCAGCAGGTCCTCGAGCTCTTTGCGGTGACGCATGACGCGCACGATCAGCCCGTCGACCGCGAGCGAGTCCTGGTCCTGGCGCGAGACGAACGTGCCGCCGCTGCGCCCTCGTCGTGCCTCGACCAGGCCCGCGCCTTCGAGAATGCTCAGCGCGTGCTGGATGGTCGGCCGCCCGACGCCGAACATGACGGCGAGCTCTCTCTCGGCGGGCAGCGCCTCACCCGGCTGGATCAGGCGCAGTGCGATGTGGCGGCGGATCTGCTCGGCGACGTACTCGTGCGCACGCAATTGCTGGATGCGCTCGAAGCGCACGGATGTGCTCGATCCATTGGAGGGGCCGTTGGTGCCGTTCTTAACGGCCACGCGCGGGCTCCTCTGGTCTCAGCTTCGCGACGCTGGTGAGGAAGCGATTGAAGAGGCGCTCGCTGCGGCGCTTCACGGCTGGGGCGAGGCGATATGTCTCATCGAGCAGAGCGTCGGGGTCGACCCCATCCCCGTCGAGCTCGTGCCTGTAGGCCTTGACCCAGTCTTCCATGATGCCGATGGTCACCTCTGGGTGGAACTGCAGGCCGAGGCTGCGTCCGATTACGTACGCCGCGGGCGCGATGTCGGTGTTCGCGATGAGCCTGGCGCCGGGCGGCAGGGTGAAGGTGTCGAAATGCCACTGAAACCAGGGGCCCTCGGAGACAAGGTCCGGGTCCTTGGTCTTGACGGGCAGCCAGCCGATCTCCGCCCGATCGGAACGAAAGGATTTGCCGCCCATCACGCGCGCGAGCAGCTGGCCGCCGAAGCACAGCCCCAGCACAGGCACGTCATTGTCGACCGCCTGCTTGAGCAGGTCGGCCTCACGCCGGATGAAAGGCTTGGAATCGTCGAACGCGGCGAACTCGGAGCCGAGCGACGCGACCATGTCGAAGTCGCGCGGATCCGGGACCTTTTCATCGAGGTCGATCCGGAAAACGGTGACCTCCGCGCTCTGCTGGTCGAGCCACTCCCCCAGGTACCCGGGCGGCGTCGGGTCTTCGTGCTGCAGGATCAGCGCCTTCAGCTTGCTTTGCATCACGACACCGGCCTCGCTTCGAGCTTGGTCTCGAGCTCCTTCTCGACATCGCGCAGCGCCTGCGCCAGGCGCTGGATCATCTGATCGAGCTCGGCGTCCGTGGTCGTGAACGGCGGGGCGAACAACGTCTGATCGCCGGCGAAGCCGTCGCGCGTTGGCATCGTCGAGTACGTGATCAGCCCCTGCTCGAACGCGACGTCGTCGACGCGGCCGGCGGTGCGCAGCTCGGGCGGGAGGAACGACTTGCCGTCGCGCGGGTCGACGTACTCGATGCCCAGCAGGAAGCCATGCCCGCGCACCTCGCGCACGAACGAGACGCCCTCCAGTGCCGCGGCAAGCTGGTCCCGGAGGCGCGGCCCGCGTTCGCGAACGCGCTCGACGAGCTTCTCCTTCTTGAGCACGTCGATCACGGCGAGGCCGACCGCGCACGAGAGCGGAGCGCCGTCCCAGGTGTGTCCGAGCGTGAACTTTCGCGAGCCGTTCGCGATCGCGTCGTAAACGTGGTCGCGTGTGAGCACCGCGCCGATGGCGGCGTAGCCGGCGCCCAGACCCTTGGCCGTGGCGATGATGTCGGGCAGGATGGGCAGGCCTTCGGCCGCAAACCACCGACCCGTACGCCCGATCCCGGTGACGATCTCGTCGAAACAGATCAGGAAGCCGTGCTTCTCTCTTCGCTCCGCGAGGCCTTCCCAGAAGCGTTTCGGCGGCGAGTAGGCCGGAAGCGCGGCGGCGCTGATCGGCTCGCAGAAGTAAGCCGAGACCGTGTCTGGTCCCGCAGCCTCGAGGGCTCGGTCAAGCGCGAGCAGGGCCTGCTCGCCGCTCGGGTCGAACCGCCACGTGCTCGGCGGTATGTGAAGGTGCTCCGACATGTAGACCTCGAACGGCCGCTTGAGGCCGGGCCGCCCGGTCAGGGCGAGAGTCGCCATCGTCGGCCCGTGGTACGCCTGCGCCGGCGAGATGATCTGCCACCGCTTCCGCTCGCCTCGGTCGACGTGGTAGCGGCGCGCGATCTGCAGCGCCATCTCGTTCGCCTCGGCCCCGCCGGTCACGAATCGCGCACGGGTGAAACCCTTCGGCGCGACGCCGACCAGCTCCTTCGCGAGCTGTTCCTGGGGTGGGTTCGTCAATCGCTCGTTGTGGACGTAGGCGAGCTTCTCCGCCTGGGCTCGGGCCGCCGCGATGATGTCCTTCCGTCCGTGACCGAGAGTCGCGGCCATCGAGCCGCCGCTCATCGCGTCGAGGTACCGGTTGCCGGAGGCGTCCTCGACCCACACGCCTTCGCCGCGCACAAGCACCGGGTAGCGACGGCTGAACTCGAGCGGGAGGACGTGCGTCGACTGCGCGACGACGACGGCTTCCCGTGCTCCCAATGCTCCCCTGAACCCCCAAGCGAAAAGGACCGGAAGTTGGTCGATAGTATCATTGCAAAGGACCTCGTACAGGCCCATTTGCCCGGGAGGGGAGCATGGCTACTCAAACGCGAACCCTGAAGGTCATGGAGCCCGCGACCGAGAAGGTCCTGGTCGAACTTCACGAAGCATCGGTCGAAGAAGCCGACGCCGCGGTGGCGCGTGCCAGGGCGGCATACCCGGCCTGGAAGGCCGTGTCGCCGAAGGACCGCGCCAACCTGATGCGCCGCATCGCGACCACCATCGACAAGCACCGCGAGGAGCTGGCCCAGCTCGAGGCCCGCAACGTGGGCAAGCCGATCAGCGATGCGCGCGGTGAGGTGGGCATGGTCGTCGACGTCTTCAACTACTACGCGGGCGCGCCGGAGCGCCTTGTCGGCAAGACGATCCCGGTCGCCGGCGGCATCGACATGACCTTCCGCGAGCCGCTCGGGGTTGTGGCCCTGATCGTGCCATGGAACTTCCCCCTCCCCATCGCGTCGTGGAAGGTGGCGCCGGCGCTGGCCGCGGGCAACACGGTCGTCCTGAAGCCCGCCGGCCTCACCCCGCTCACCGCGATCGAGCTCGGGAAGATCGCCCTCGAGGCGGGCCTCCCCGAGGGAGTCCTCAACGTGCTCGTCGGAGCCGGCCGGATCGTCGGCGAGAGGCTCATCCAGCACCCCGACGTGGCGAAGGTCGCTTTCACAGGGTCGACCCAGGTGGGGCGCCGGATCGGCGAACTGGCTTCGCAGTCGATCAAGCGCGTGACCCTCGAGCTTGGCGGCAAGTCGGCGAACATCGTGTTCGCGGACGCGAACCTGGAGAAGGCCGCGGCTTCGGCGCCGCTTGCCGTTTTCGGCAACGCCGGCCAGGACTGCTGCGCTCGGTCGCGCATCCTCGTCGAGAAGTCCGCCGTCGACCGTTTCATGAAATTGCTCGAGGTCGCGGTCAAGGCGCTAAAGGTCGGCGATCCACTGGACGACAAGACGGAGATGGGTCCGCTCATATCGGCCGACCAGCGCGACAAAGTTGCTTCGTATGTCGAGGACGAGAAGCGGGTCGCAATCCGCGGCCACGCGCCGAGCGGAGCCGGCTACTGGTTCCCCCCCACCATCCTCTCCCCTGTCGCCAATTCGGAGCGCGCGGCTCGCGAGGAGATCTTCGGCCCGGTGGCGGTGATCATCCCGTTCGAGGACGAGGCGGACGCAATCCGCATCGCCAACGACACCATCTACGGACTCTCGGGCTCGATCTGGACCGAGAACGCGGGTCGCGCGATGCGCGTCGCGCGAGGGCTCGAGACGGGGACGATCTCGATCAACTCCAACAATTCGGTCCGTGTCACCACTCCGTTCGGAGGGTTCAAGCAGTCGGGCCATGGCCGCGAGCTGGGTCCCGACGCGCTCGACTACTACACCGAGCTGAAGAACGTCTTCCTCTCGACCACGTAGGGCCAGTGCGCGCGGTCGAGGTCACGCGATTCGGCGGACCGGACGTGCTGCGCCTCGCCCAGGTCGAGAGGCCCTCGCCGATCTCGACCGAGGTCCTGGTCCGCGTGCTTGCCGCGGGCGTCAACCCGGTCGACTGCAAGACGCGGCAGGGCGATGGCGTCTCGCGCTGGGCCGGCCCGCCACCGTTCATTCCAGGCTGGGACGTCGCCGGCGAGGTCGTGGAGATGGGCTACGGCGTGACGCGCTTCAGGGTGGGAGACATGGTTTTCGGGATGCCCCGATTCCCCCGCACGGCCGGGGCCTACTCGGAGTACGTCACAGCGCCTTCACGCCAGCTTGCACGCATGCCCCGCGGCCTCAGCCCCGTCGAAGCGGCCGCGGTGCCGCTGGCTGCGCTGACGGCGTGGCAGTGCCTGGTCGATGTTGCAGACGTCGATGAGGAAACCACGGTGCTGATCCATGGGGCGTCGGGTGGGGTCGGCGACTTCGCCGTCCAGATCGCCAAATTTTTCGCCGCGTGTGTGGTCACGACCGGCCGGCACGATCGGGCCGCGCTGTCGAGGCGCGACGTGGACGTGGCGCTGGACCTGGTCGGCGGCGAGGACACGCGAGCCCTGCTCGATACGCTGCGCGCGGGCGGCCTGCTGCTCGCGGTCGCCGACGGAGCGCCGGACGCGCTGAAAGTGGCGGCGGCACAGCGAGGCGTCCATGTGGTCGAGGCGCTGGTCGAGCCGGACGGTAGTGCCCTGGCGGAGATCGGGCGCCTGGTCGAAAACGGACGCCTTAAGGTCAAGGTCGAGGAAGTGTTCGCCCTCGAGCGGGCGGCAGCGGCCCATGAGAGACTCGAACGCGGTGGCGTGCGAGGCAAGCTAGTTCTGGAGGTGAGCCGGCGATGACCGACTTGCACACGATCGGAACCACCGCGGCGGCCAATGGAGCCACCACCGCGCCGCTGACGCTCGAAGCGCTCGAGCGGGGCGTGGCCAACCGCACGATCGACACCGTCGTGCTGGCGCTGGTCGACATGGAAGGCCGCCTCGTCGGCAAGCGGTTGACCGCGCGGCACTTCCTCGAATCGACCGTGGCGCACGGAGCCGAGTCGTGCGAATACCTCCTGGCGACCGACGTCGACATGTCGCCGCAGCAGGGGTACGGCCTGGCGGGGTGGAATCGCGGGTTCGGCGATTTCCAGCTGAAGGCCGACCTGTCGACGCTGCGCCTGATTCCATGGCACCCCGGTGCGGCGCTCGTCTTGACGGACGCCTATCGCGAAAGCGGGGAGCCGGTCGAGGTGTCGCCGCGGCAGATCCTGCGCCGCCAGCTCGAGCGCCTGAATGCCCGCGGTTTGAGCGCGCAGGTGGGTACCGAGCTCGAGTTCATGATCTTCCGTTCCACGTACCGCGAGGCGTGGGAGGCGGGCTATCGCAACCTGACGAAGGCGACTGCGTACAGCGTCGACTACGCGCTGCTCGACACCACCAACATCGAGCCGCTGATCAAGCGGATCCGCAACTCGATGGAGGGCGCCGGGATGAACGTCGAGAGCTCGAAGGGCGAGTGCAACCTCGGCCAGCACGAGATCAACTTCCGGTACGGCCCCGCGATCGGCGTCTGCGACGACCACAGCATCTACAAGTTCGGCTCCAAGGAGATCGCCGCGCAGGAGGCGGTGGCCATCACCTTCATGGCGAAGTTCGACCAGCGCGAGGGCAGCTCGTGTCACGTCCATCTTTCACTTGCGGGCTCCGACGGCGGCAATGCATTCGCCACCGACAAGACGCTGTTCGACCGTTTCCTCGCCGGCCAGCTGGCCTGCCTTCGCGAGCTCACGCTGCTCTTCGCGCCGCAGGTCAACTCATATAAGAGGTACGTGCCGGGCATGTTCGCTCCGACGGCCGTGGCGTGGGGGCATGACAACAGGACCTGCGCCATGCGCGTGATCGGACACGGCGCCGGGCTACACATCGAGAACCGGCTGCCTGGCGCGGACGTGAACCCGTACCTGGCGGTCGCGGCGATGATCGCCGCGGGGCTCCACGGCGTGGATTCGAAGCTCGCGCTCGAACCCGCGACCAAGGGCAGCGCTTACGAGGGCTCGCACGAGCACGTTCCGCACACCATGCGGCAGGCACGGGAGCTGTTCGACGCAAGCAAGGTCGCGCGCGCCGCGCTTGGCGACGAGGTGGTCGACCACTACGTGCACCGCGCCGACATCGAGCTGGGGGCGTTCGAGTCGTCGATCACCGACTGGGAACGGTTCCGGGGCTTCGAGCGGCTGTGAAGGTAGCCGTCGGTCAATTCGCCTCGAGCGCCGACAAGACGTCCAACATCGAGCGCATCTCGGCGCTGACCTTGGAGGCCGTGAAGGCCGGAGCACGCCTGGTGGTGTTTCCCGAAGGCGCGATGCACACCTTTGGCGCGCTGACCGACGACCTGGCCCCGGCGGCAGAGCCGCTTGATGGCAGGTTCGTCGACAACCTCACCCGGCTGACAGACCGCCTGGGCGTGACCGTGGTGGCCGGGATGTTCGAGGCGATCCCCGACGACCACCGGATCTACAACACGGCGGTTGTGGTCGCTCCTCGCGACGGTCTCGTTGCGCGGCATCGCAAGCGCTACCTGTACGACGCATTCAGCGAGAAGGAGTCCGACCGCATGGTCGCCGGCAGCGACGACCTGCCGATCGTCGAGATCGACGGGTTCATGACCGCGGTGGCCATCTGCTACGAGCTGCGCTTCCCCGCGTTCATCCAGGACGCGGCCGATCGCGGGGCCGAGCTGCTTGCGCTGCCCGCGGCATGGGTCGCGGGGCCGCTGAAGGAAGACCACTGGCTGGTCACCGTCCGCTCGCGCGCGATCGAAAACACGATGTACGTGGCCGCGGCGGCCATGACAGGCGTTGGTTACTGCGCGCGAAGCATGGTGGTCGACCCGCTCGGCGTCGTCCTGAGCGGGCTGGCGGAGGCCGAGGGCGTGACCATCGCCGAGATCAGCAAGGAGCGCCTCGCCCAGGCGAGTGCAAAGCTGCCGCTCGTGGCGCAGCGTCGCGTACCATCGCCAGTCGAGAAATGACAGTTGTAGGCGTCCCACTCCGGCCGTTTGCCAGCTCGGAAGCTCCGCTGAAGCTTGCGTTGAACCGCGCGTACTTCGACGCTCTCGAGCTGGCCGGCGCGACCGCGCTTCCCATTCCGATCGTCCGCGAAGTCGACCGCATCCGTTTCCACTACGAGCTCCTCGACGCGCTTCTGCTGCCCGGTGGCGTGGACGTCGAGCCGCGACGTTACGGCGCCGTAGCCCGCGACGACTGCCACCTGACCCTGATGCCGGAGCTCGACGAGGTCGAGCTGACCCTCACGAGATGGGCGATCGCGGACGGCCTCCCGGTGCTGGCCATCTGCCGCGGCATCCAGGTGCTGAACGTGGCGTGCGGCGGCACGCTGTGGCAGGACCTGCAGGTCGAAGGAGTGACACGCGAGTCGCACGACCGCGAGCCGCGCGACCTTCTCGCGCATGGCCTGGACATCGAGCCCGACAGCCTGTTGGCTCGCACCGTCGGCCGGACGCACCTCGAGGTCAACTCCCTGCATCACCAGGCGATCCGCGATGTTGGCCCATCACTCCGCGCGGTCGCGTGCTCGACCGACGGCCTAATCGAAGGCGTCGAGCTGCCCGGTCACCGTTTCGTCGTGGGCATGCAGTGCCATCCGGAAGAGCTGGTCGGCAAGCAGCCGTGGGCGATCAACATGTTCACCGCGCTCGTCGAAGCTGGGTCGCGATATCGCGCGGCTAGAGCGCAGGACCGGACGCGCCCTGCACCACCAGCTCGAGAACCGGCCGGGCGCCGCGGCTCGACGTAACGGTCACTCGGCCCCATCGGGCGACGTCGAGATCGAGCTTGAGCGTGAGACCCGACTCGCGCAGCGAAGCACCGTAGGCGCCCTTCTTCCACCGGCCGACCTCAAACGGATCGGCGAACGGTGGCTTGGAGAACAGCCGGATGTCAACGGTCGTGACGGCGAGGTAGAGGATCGTCGGCGGCAAGGGCTCGGTCGCCTGCCTCGCGACGAACGGACCTGCCCATCCGAGGAGATGCGAGAGGACGACCTTCCGGTAGCCCTTCGGCCGGACGAGCGTGGCGGCAAGGAGGCTCTCGCTGAACAAGACCGATCGCAGCTGCTTGGCCACTGACGCATCGCCGATCGGTTTCGGTCGCGGGATCTGCACGACGCAAGCATGGAGCGGGTGATGGGAATCGAACCCACGTAACCAGCTTGGAAGGCTGGCGCACTACCATTGTGCTACACCCGCTTTCACGCGAAATGGTGGCCCGTGGGGGCTTACGGGCAAGGCCAGCAAATAGAGTACCTAGAGTTCCTGGCTGGCCCGGTCGTCTAGTGGACTAGGACGCAGCCCTTTCAAGGCTGATATCGCGGGTTCGAATCCCGCCCGGGCTACCACCCATGTCGGTCATGATTCCGCACCTTTGGAACCAACGGCCCTGATGCGAGCACCCCCAATCACACCGGTGGCGTCTAAGGCGCGGAATCCGGTGTGATTGGTGGGCGGCGAGGGTCTCGAACCCCCGACCTCCAGCATGTCAAGCTGGCGCTCTTCCAGCTGAGCTAGCCGCCCACGCGGAACGACGAAAGTGAACGACTTATTGTAGGCAGCGTGGCTCCATACATCGGCCGGCGCCTGCGCCGCGTCGAAGACGAGCGACTCATCACCGGTCAGGGTCGCTTCGCGGGAGACATCAAGCTCGACGGCCTGGTCCACATCGCTTTCTGCCGTTCCACCCTGCCTCACGCCCGGATTGCGGGCATCGACGTGTCGGCCGCCAAATCGATGCCCGGCGTCGTCGCGGTCTGGACCGCGCGGGACCTACCGGAAGTTGCGGGCGGCCTGAAGGATTGGGGCCCCGAGATGGAGTCGCGGGGCCGCCCGATCCTCAATCCCGACGAGGTCAACTACGTCGGCGAGGCGTTCGCCCTGGTGGTCGCGGAGTCCGCGTATGAGGCGCAGGATGCAGCGGAGCAGGTCATCGCCGACCTGGATCAGCTGCCGGCTGTCGGCGATGTCGTGACTGCAACCGCGCCAGGCGCTGCAACGGTGCACGCGGACATGAAGAGCAACGTCGCGCGCACGCACTCCACGACCTTCGGCGACGTCCAGCAGGCGTTTGGCTCGGGCGCCGTGACTGCCTCGATTCGCCTGCGCACCTCACGCGTCGCCGGCGCCGCGATGGAACCGCGAGCCGTGACCGCGAACCCTACCGGCGAGGGTGTTCAGGTCTGGACGTCGACCCAGAACGTCTTCGGCGTGCGCGAGGCGATCGCCGCGGCGCTCGTGCTTGACGCGGAGAAGGTCCGCGTGGTCGCCGAGGACGTCGGCGGCGGTTTCGGGGCCAAGGGCATGGCCTTCGCCGAAGAGGTGCTCACCGCGGTCGTCGCCCGTCGCCTGAACCGGCCTGCGCGCTGGGTCGCGTCACGCAGCGAGGACGGCGCGACCACGGCGCAGGCCCACGGATCGATCATCGAGCTCGAGCTGGCCTCCGACCCGGACGGAAAGCTGCGCGGCCTTCGCGGCCGGCTTCTGCACGACCTCGGCGCCTACGCGGGATCGGGGGCCGGCCAGCCTGACCTGATCGTCATGCACATGATGTCCGCGTACGTCCTGCCGGCGATGGACGTAGAAGCGCAGCTCATCTACACGAACGCGGCGCCAAGCGGGTTCATCCGCGGCGGCGGACGGCCGCTTGGCAACTATGGCATGGAGCGCGTCATGGATCGCCTCGCGCGGGTGCTCGAGATGTCGCCCGTCGAGCTGAGACGCCGAAACCTGATTCGCCCCGAGCAGATCCCGTACACGACCGGGTACCCGGCGGGTCGTCGTGGAATCGTTTACGACAGCGGCGACTATCCGCGGCTGCTCGACCTGACGTTGGAGAAGCTGGGCGACGTCAAGGCTCACGAGGCCGGTGACGGGCGTCTTGTCGGGGTCGGCGTCGCGTGCTGCGTCGAGTCGACCGGCTTCGGCCGCGGTGAGCCGGCCCGGCTGCGCATCAACAAGGACGGGACGGCCCAGCTCTACGTCGGCTCCACGCCGCAGGGCCAGGGACACCAGACCATGGCGGCCCAGATCGCGGCGGACCGCCTGGGCTGGCCGTTCGAAAAGATCGCTGTCACGGTGGCCGACACGAGCCATGTCCCGACGGCGGAGCTGACGGCGGGCAGCCGCAGCGCGGTCCAGGTCGGCAACGCGACCGCGAAGGCGGCGACGGCGGTGCGCAAGCTTCTCCTCGAACGGGCAGGCGAGGTGCTCGAGGCCGACCCGATCGACCTCGTCATCGAAGAAGGGGTGATCAGCGTCCGCGGCGCGCCGGCAAAGCGGGTGCCTGCGGGCGACGTGCTGCCCGACGACGGGATCGAAGTGCTCGAGACTTTCGACCCGAAGCGCGGGCTCACGTTCTCGAGTGGATGCCACGCCGCGGTGGTGGCTGTCGATCCGGAGACGGGCCAGGTCGAGGTGCTGAAATACGTGATCGCGCACGACACCGGCAAGACGATCAACGAGCTCATCGTCGAAGGCCAGATGCACGGTGGATACGCGCACGGGATCGGTTACGCGCTGTTTGAAGAGGTGATGTACGAGGCCGACGGCGGCCTGCGCACGGCGAGCTTTCTCGACTACACCATCGTCACCGCGGGCGAGGTCGTGGCCGAGCCCGAGCTCGTGCACATCGACACGCCGACAGACTCGAACCCGGAGGGTTTCAAAGGCGCCGGCGAGAGCGGGACGATCCCGGTGCCGGCCACCATCTCCAACGCAGTCGAGGATGCGCTGCGCCAGCGGAGGCCAGACTCGGTGGTCGATCACCTGCCCATCCGGGCGGACCGCATCGTCGAGATGCTCGGCCGCCGGCCCTGAGCACGGACCCGAGCGCGACGACGCCCCCGATCAACAGCGGGGGAGTCAACTGGCGGCGCAACCTCGCGGCGCTGTGGTTCGCCGAGTTCATGGCGATCTTCGGCTTCAGCTTCGCCTTCCCGTTCCTTTCGATCTTCATCTCGAAGGACCTGGGCGTTCATCCCGGCCACGATCTCGACCTGTGGACTGCGGCCGCGGCCAGCGCGTCTGGTCTCTCGATGGCGATCGCCAGCCCGATCTGGGGCCTGCTTGGCGACCGGTACGGCCGCAAACCCATGCTCATCCGATCGATGCTGGGCGGAGCCTTGACTGTCGGCCTGATCTACTTCGCGCGGAACCCGACCGAGCTTCTGATCCTGCGCTTCCTGCAGGGTGCGACCAGCGGCACCGTCGCCGCGGCCACCGCATTGGTGGCGGCCGAGACTCCGCGCTCGCGGGTGGCCTGGTCGCTGGGAGTGGTCACGTCGGCTGTGGCCCTGGGGAGCGCGATCGGCCCCGTCATCGGAGGCTTCGCGGCCGAGGTGTTCGGGCTGCGCCTTGTCTTCCTCGGCGGCGGCATCCTGCTCCTGGCCTCGCTGCTGCCGGTCGTGTTGATCGTGCAGGAAAGCCCGATGATCAGGTCAGCGGGTCAGCGCCCGAACGTCGTGGCTTTGATCAGGGAACGGCCTGGGCTCCCGAAGCAGCTGGCTGTTTTGATCGGCTCCCAGGGTTTGATCAGCGTCTGCAACTCGGCGACGTCGCAGCTCGTGGTGCTGCGCCTCCTCGAGATGGTGACGAGTGGGGTGTCCGCGGTCTCGGGACTCAGTTTTGGTCTGGCCGGCATCTCGAGCAGCGCCGCGGCCGTCCTCTACACGAGGGTGACCCAGCGCCTCGGCTATGTGCGCACGGTCGCCGCGGCCGCGGGACTGGTCGCGGTCGCCGTCGCGTTGATCGGAATCGCGCCGTGGGTGGCGGTGGTCATCATCGCCGTCGGCCTGAACGGTTTGTTCACCGGCGTCATCCTGCCCGCGACGGCCAGCATGATCGGGCTCGAGACTCCACACGAGGCACAGAGCACCGTGTTCGGGTTGAACGCGAGCTCGGTCGCGTTCGGGTTTTTCCTCGGCCCCCTCATTGCAGGTACGGTGGCGGCGACGTCAGGCGTGTCCGCCTCGCTCCTCGTCATCGCGACCCTGGCGCTCGTGCTGGCCGGCCTGGTGGCGTCGGGCGCCCGCGAACCCATGCGCTGAAAGCCGTCAGTCTTTGGGCTTGAACGGCTCAAGGTGCTCGAGGTCCTGCTCGTCGATCTGCGCAAAGAGCGCGGCGTCGTCGCTGCGCTCGAGGAACCGCCGGGGCAGGATGACGTCGCCCTTGAACAGCCCCTCCGGCCTCAGCACGATCCCGACCAGCTCGTCCCCGTCGAAGAGCACGTCCTTGACCGTGCCCAGCTTCTTGCCGGTATGCGCGAGCATCACGTTCTCGCCGCCATCGATCTCGAGGTCGTCCGGCGGCTTGTTGGCCACCTGCTCGAGCCAGTGCGGCAGGGTCGGCGACGCCGCCAACACGGCGACCTCATCCTCCAATCCCTCTGTCACGGTCTCGTCCTTCCGGCGCCAGCTCAGGTACGGCGAGAGCTTCCGGGCGTCCGCCGAGCCGAGCGTCAGATCCAGCCGGTCGCGACTCACAGACTTGATCGCGGAGCGGGGCACGATGAACTCGTCGGCCACCAGCATGGAATCCGGCGAAAGCAGACGGCCCGAGAAGCCGCGGCTCTCTTTGACCACGATCCCGGCGAGCTTGAAGTCGCTTTCGACGAGAACGTGGACGAGCTCGCCGATCTCCTTCCCGTCATTGGAAAAGACCGCAGCGCCCAGATGGAAGTCGGCGGCCTTCAAGGCGCCGGAAGAATCACCCACTGCTCGTCCTAAGGGTAGCCATGCTGGTATTGGCGACGCTTCCACGCGATCCTCTAATGTGGATCGTCGCCGTATGGAGAAACGAACCACTCCGCCGCCCAACGTGATCGACGCGGCGAAAAGATATTCGGTTACCGTGCACACGTCGCGCGGCGACTTCGTGATCGAGCTCGTCGACGCGAGCGTCGCCCCGCAGACCGTGAACAACTTCGTGTACCTGGCCCAGAACCACTTCTATGACGGCCTGACCTTCCACCGCGTCGTCGCCGGCTTCGTCGTCCAGGGGGGCGACCCCCTCGGCAACGGCACCGGCGGCCCCGCCTACAAGCTCCCGGACGAGTCCAACCCGTCGAAGTGGCCCCGCGGTACCGTGGGCATGGCCTCCAGCGCTGCGGGCGTGAGCGGCTCCCAGTTCTTCATCACGCTCGGCGACGCTCCGTTCCTCGCGAGCAACGGCGTCTACAACCGCTTCGGCCAGGTCAGCTCGGGCATGGACGTCATCGACAAGATCCAGGTCGGCGACACGATGAGATCGCTCGACGTCAGCGCCGCGTGAGGAGGATTCTTCTAGCAGCGTTCGCGCTGACCGCCTTCGGAGCGGCGGCTTGCGGCTACTCCGACCCCTACGCCGGCAGCCCGCCCGTGGCGAACGAAAGCCCGCTACCCGCGGGCACACCCTCGGTGTCGCCCGGTCTGGATGACTGCAACGCCGGAGCGGGCATCGTATGGGTCACCTACCCGGATGGCCTCCAGCTGAAGGACCTTACGGTTGGGACCGGCGATGTCGCGAAGGCGGGCGAGAACGCAACCGTCCAGTACACCGGCTGGCTGACGAGCTGCACATCATTCGATTCGAGCCGCAAGCCCGGCCGCACTCCATTCACATTCCAGATCGGCGCCTCGCAGGTCATCCCCGGCTGGGACGAGGGCGTCCCAGGGATGAAGATCGGCGGCAAGCGAGTGCTCACGATCCCGGCCGCGCTGGCCTATGGCGCGAACGGCCAGACGGACCAGACCACGGGCGCCACCATCATCCCGCCCAACGCGACGCTGATATTCGACATTCAGCTGATCAGCCTTGCGCCCGGACCAAGCCCGTCCCCGTCGCCCCCACCCAGCCCGTCGCCTTCACCGAGTCCCTCGCCGAGTCCGTCGAAGTAATTACACCGGCTAGGTGACGGTCAGCGTCCCCTTCATGCCGGAGGCTTCATGCCCCGGCTGCGAGCAGAAGATCGTGTACGTGCCCGCGGAGAGGTTCACGTCGAATTCCTTCTGGTCGCCGACCGAGACGAGCTCACTGGTCGCGACCGTGTTGCCGGAGCTGTCGCGAATCGCCAGGTCGTGCTGGGTCGTGCCCGAGTTGACGAGCCAGAAGACCGCCTTGCCGCTGGACACGCTCAGGCTCGAAGGCGCGAACTTGAACTCGGTCATCGTCACCATGGTCGAGCCGGCGGGCTGAGAGGAGCTGCTGCCGCCGCAAGCGATCAGCAGGACTGCCACGGCCAGGCCGGCCACCGCCGTTCTCATTTGCCCGCCGTCACCCCCAGGTAGAGGATCCCGCACAGGAAG
>Ga0209220_1000331_pt1 | contig 17819 bp, 18 predicted proteins | sample BlaSpr_A8_OM3_M3_FD_187984 | JGI IMG/M metagenome (GOLD analysis project Ga0209220, IMG submission 187984) | Forest soil microbial communities from Thunder Bay, Ontario, Canada - Black Spruce, Ontario site 2_A8_OM3_M3 (SPAdes) (version 2) | ecosystem: Environmental > Terrestrial > Soil > Boreal... | reverse complement strand
TGAGCAAACCGCCACACCAATGCGCGCGTCACCCAGGTCGACCGCCATGATCGCGCCCGTGCCTGCCGCCATATCCGCGCTCATGCGCGCCGGAGAGCCCGGCGCTCAAATTTCGCATCTGCTCCGCCAACTGCCAACGCTTTGGAGCGGCGGCCTAAGTGAAACTCCACGAACGCATGCGTAGCTTTGTGCAGCCTCGCATCGGACTTCTGCTCTCCCTCAACCTGTTGCACTGTCGCAAGCAACGGTTGCGAGCGTGCCGCACGCAGCGCCTTGAAGTCACTCGCATTGACGGAAAAGAGCCCGCGCGCTTCGCCGCCTTCTCCCGACGCACGTATTTCGCCCAAACATGAGCTGCACAGCAAACCGCCGGCTTGCGGTGACAGCGTCGCACGGCCTGCACGCAACGGCCGGCCGCCAAGCGGCGAGCCGCAGCGCGCGCAAGCGTCAAGCTCGGGGGCGAGACCTAAAGCGCCAAGGATGCGCAAATCGGTGACGGCCATCAGCAAGTCGCGATTGTGGTGTCCAAATCCTAGCGCATCTTGCGTCTCGCACAACGTTGTGTACAGCTCCGGTATCGCGAGATCCGGTTCACACAACGCATCAATGACTTCCGCGACGTACGAGGCGAGCGCGTACGTGTCGGGCTCGACGAGCTGATCCCAAATGGACTTCACGTTTTGCACCGCGGTGATTACGTCCAAACTGCGCCCGGTGTGCAGCGAAAGTTGCGCGCGCGTGAAGAAATCTAAGCGCGCACCGAATTTGCTGTGCGCCTTGCGCGAGCTCTTGGCCACGGCACTGAGCTTGCCGCGCTCGCGTGAGAACAGCGTGATGATGCGGTCCGCTTCGCCCAACGGGCGCCTGCGAAGCACAAAAGCTTCAACCGCGTAAGACTTCACAGTGTATGCGCTTGGGCGCGAAAAAGAAGCGCTACGAAACTCCCGCAGGGATTGATTCGGATTGTGTTTTCTTGCCTTTTTCGACGCTTTCGCCGGTGAAGGGCGAAGACAGCAGCTGCTCGAGCGAGGTAATGCTGTATGTACCGTCAGGGCGGCAGCGGAGGATGAGCATGCTGGGTGAGAACTCACTCAAGACTTGGCGGCAACCGCCGCACGGAAAAACACCATTGTCGTCAACGCCGGCGACCGCAATCGCCACGATGCTGCGCGCGCCGGCAGCAGCTGCCGCGCCGATCGCAACCCGCTCGGCACACATCGACAACCCGAGCGAGGCATTTTCCACATTCGCTCCCGTAAAAACGCGGCCGTCTGCTGTTAGCAGCGCCGCGCCTACATGGAATTGTGAATAGGGAGCGTATGCGTTCAACCGGGCTTCCCACGCCCTACTGACAAGCGACTCCAGTTGCGCATCATCCAACCTAGGCACCCAGGTCCTCCCGCCAATCCCCTTGGCTAGTCAATGTTCAGCCGTGTGCGGACTTATCGTACCCGCGCCGGCTTCATCCACAACGTGCGCATTCTTGATGCGTACGGAAAGCAACCTTCTCCCTGCGGTTTTTTCCACAACTAATTCCACACCGCCATCTATGACGACATGTTCGCCTGGAACCGGGACACGGCCGAACAGGCCAAACGTGTAACCGCCGATACTCTCGAAGTCCTCGGTGGGCAAATGCAGGCCTAGTTGCTCGTTCACGTCGTCAATGTTCATGCGCGCGTCTACTATATATTGCCCATCTCCCGCGGGGGTAATCTCTGGGGGCTTGTCACTGGACTCTGCGTCATATTCGTCCATGATCTCTCCCACGATTTCTTCGAGGAGGTCTTCCATCGTTACAAGGCCGGCCGTACCACCGTACTCATCGACGACGATAGCAACAGACACCTTTTCGGCCTGCATCTCGCGCAGCAGGTCCGCGACCTTCTTGTTCTCGGGAATCGCCTTGACGGGACGCATGAGCGAGCGCAGCGGCGCGTTGAGCTCTCCCCGCGCGACATAGACCAAAAGCTCGCGGTCGTGAACGACCCCGACCACGTGGTCGATGTTGCCCTCGTAGACGGGAAGCTTGGAATAGCCCTCTCTGATGACGATCTCAACGCCCTTGCTCACCGGATCTGCTACGTCAGCGCAGACCATGTCGGTGCGCGGGGTCATAACCTCGCGAACGACGGTATCGCCGAACTCGAAGATGGAGTGGATCATCTCCTTTTCTTCTTCTTCGATGACGCCTTGTTTCTCGCCGACGTTCACCAGTGTCCGGATATCGCTCTCCGTGACGTACGGCCCGCCAGCTTTCGGATCGCCGCCGAACATGCGGATGAGCCATGCGGTGAGCGAGACGATCGCCCAGGTGACGGGCCGCAGCACCAAATTTACTGCCTGTAAAAAGCCGGCGAGCCGCGGCGCCCACTTGTTGGCGTCTTGGACGACGACCATCTTTGGGACGATCTCGCCGAAGATCAACAGCGCGATCGTCATCACGACCGTCGCGATGAGCACTGGATGGCCGATCCCATATGCGAAAGCGGCCCACGTGGCCAACGAGTCTGCGGTCAACAGCACGATCGTGTTGCCGACGAGAATCGTCGTGAGGTAGTGGTTACGTTCGTCGATGAGCTTGATGAGCCGCGACGTCTTGCCGTTATTCGCGCGTTGCAAAATGCGAAGCCGGCTGAGTGCGAGCAGCGCCGCCTCTGAGGCCGCGAAAAACCCGGCCAGCACTATCAACAAGACGATGCCGACGATTGCGAAGAGTTTAAGGTCGGGCGTCATAAAAGCGGAGCCGTAATGACGAGCGCCCTGACATGAGAGCTCGTGCGACGACTCCTACGACTTAACGATGGTTCCATGTACGCGTTTTCACGCTCCCCGGTTGTTCGCGTTTTCGCCGAGAAATTCCACCTGCCGCGAGTCGCCTTACGCACGTCACCGGCTGTGAATCCACGCCGCTAAAGCCGGTCCATAGAGCAAGAGTCCCACCACGAGCGCCGATAAGCTCGCCACGAGCACCGCTCCGGCACCAGCATGCTTGGCAAAGCGAGCAAGCGGGTGATCTTCCGGCTGGATCAAATCGACGACGTGTTCGAGGCAGGTGTTGAACAATTCGGCAGCCAGTACGATGCCGATGATAAGAACTACCACCAGCCATTGCGCTACGCTGAAATGAAGCCAGGCTGCCCCGGCCAGCGCCACCAGCGCAATCACGAGTTGGATGCGGAAGTTCGGTTCCTCGCGTAGCGCGCGCACGATGCCGTCGCCGGCATCCGCGAATGCCGAGCCAAGCGGCCGATTAGACATCTTTGGCCGCCCGTAACAGCCGGCGTGTCAACGCGTGCATGCGCGCGGCGGCGCGCGGCCCGTGATGATCGTGGCCGCACAGATGTAGCGTGCCATGGATGAGCAGCCGTTGGATCTCTCGCTGCAACGATGCTCCGTAAGCGCGAGCTTGGCGCCGCGCCGTCTCATAGGAGATTATCACGTCGCCAAAAGGCTCGTGCGCCTGCTGTCCGTCGCTAAGCGGGAACGAAAGCACGTCGGTGGGCGTATCATGTGCCCGATAACGCCGGTTGAGCTCGCGAATTTTCTTGTCGTTGACGAGTGCAATTCCAAAATCGCCTACCACATGCGGCGCCGCGCGCCGTAATGCAAGAATTGCGGTGCGGCCCAAGCTAGCGGGGCGCACACCCGCCAGGCGCGGTGTACGAACCAGGATGCGAAGCGACGCGGCCGCTGCGGGCGCGGCCCTATGTTTCGTTCGAACCAAATGCGTAGCCGGCGATGCCGCTACCAGCCGGCGGGTGTGTGGCCGAGCGGCCGCAAGGCAGCGCACGGACCAATGATCGCAGAGGCCACAAAAGCGGCGGCAACTGCCCGCGGCGAGTTGAGGACCGCGAACATCCTGACGTCGCCTGTCAAGCCGGCTGCCTGTTGTTTGCCGGGAGGCAGCTGATTGAAGGCCGTGACGCCGCTCTCGAGCGTCATCAGAGATAGGCCATCTGAGGTGGGCGGTGGCGGCAGCGAAGGCGGCGGGAGACTCGCCGGCGAGTATGCCGCAGCAGAGAGGCTCGCCGCCGTGTATGCAGACGCAGGACGCCCCATGGCGGCCGGTCCGGCCGGCGCGGCGAACGCTGCGTTGAAGGTTGCACTCACCGTCAACGGAGCGGCCTTGGGCGTGTCAGTCGACACAGACGTGGTCGCTTGGCCCTGCCGGCGTTGCAACTCAGCCGTAAGCGCCGACACGCCGCCCTGCGCGAGCGCTTGACGTAATCTCGCCTTGTCTTCGTCACTGAGCGCGGATATCTGGCCCGCCGCCGGCGCTGATCGCGTCAGCGTTGAAGCTGTGACCGCGCGACGGGCCGCCTGTCGCTGCTGTGGTGCCACGGTCTGCGCGCCGATGGTCTGCGATGTGCTCGACTGCAACGTGCTGAGCTGTGGCGTGCCAGGCTGCGATGCCTCGTCCGAAGGCGCCACATTCGGCGGCGTCACCGACCTGCGGCGTCTGAAAAGCGGCGACAAGAGATTCAGAAGTATGATCGCAAGGACCACCCATCCGAATGGATCGAGCGCAGCGTTGGTCGGCGACCCTAGCGGGAACGGCTGCAGCATACCTTATGAGGACGGCGCTATGGGCGGCGGCGTCGAGCTTGGCCCGCTGCCGCTTTGTGAGATCGAATTGCGCATGTCGGTGTCGGCGAGCACGTTCTGCATGCGATAGAAATCCATGATGCCCAAATGCCCGGCGCGAAACGCTTCGGCTTGTGCGGCGGGCACGAGTGCCTCGGCTTCGACCACCTTCGCGCGCATCGCCTGAGTCTGCGCTTTCATCTCTTGTTCTTGGGCGAGCGCAGCGTATTGCCGCTCCGCCGCTTTGGCTTGCGCAACCCGCCGGTCGGCTTCTGCTTGCGCGGTTTGCAAGTCTGCGCCGACATTGCGGCCGACGTCCACGTCGGCAATGTCAATGGAAACGATTTCAAATGCCGTACCGGCATCCAAGCCCTTGGCAAGAACCGTCTTGCTGATGTGGTCGGGGTTCTCTAAGACTTCCTTATAGGTATCGCTGCTGCCGATGGCCGCGACGACGCCTTCACCGACACGGGCGATAACCGTGGCCTCGCCGGCGCCACCGACATAACGGTCGATGGCAGCGCGCACTGTGACGCGGGCCTTGACGTTGAGCTGAATACCGTCTTTCGCGACACCTTGAAATATGGGCGTCTCGATGACCTTGGGATTAACCGACATTTGCACCGCTTCTTGCGGGTTCCGGCCAGCAAGGTCCACAGCGCAGGCACGCTCCCATTGCAATGGAATCTGTGCGCGCTGCGCCGCGATGAGTGCCAGCGTGACGTTGTCTATATGGCCGCCGGATAAGTACTGCGACTGCAGTTGCGTGTCGGTGACATTGAGACCGGCTTTACGCGCCATGACGAGCGCGTCGACAATGACCGATGGGGGCACGCCCATAAGCCGCATTCTCACCAATGTGAAAATACCAAGGTGCACGCCCGCGGCTTGCGCACGGATCCAGAGTCCGAACGGGAAGTAGTACAAGAAAACGAAAAAAGCGATGATCGCAAGAATGGCGACGATGATGGCAATGCCTGGACCTAACAAGTGATGCTCCTTCTTATGCGCGAGTGACGAAGATCTTCGAGCCTTCGACCCGCTTGACAAGTATGCGAGTTTGCGCCGGAATGAACTCGCCGTCCGTTTGCACTTGATAACGGGTTCCGTTTATCGTCGCGACTCCAGCCGGCCGCAGGAAAGATTCGGCGATCCCGGTCGCGCCTTCTAAGCCGCTCAGATTGGGGGCGGCGGTATAGCCTTCTACCACTGACTGCGCGCCCGCAAAAGCGAGGCGGCGCATGAACGCGCTTTCTGGTAGCCAGCGCAACGCGAGGAAGAAAATCGCCACCGCCAGGATGAGCGATAACGCCGTCGTGAGGAGCCCGATGAAAATTGTAAGCCCGAATGCCAACACGATGCTCGCGAATATGAGCAGCATCCCAATGATCCCCGATACCCCGTGGCCGGGCACCACGTGCAGTTCGAAGAGTAGTGCCAGCACGCCGACTGCGAAGAGCACAAGCACCAGCCAGGTGGAAAAACCGGCCACGATGTGGGCGCCGAAAAAAAGCGCTAACGCCGCAATGCCTATGACGCCGGCGACCAGATGCAGCGTTTGCATTTCGATGAGCAACCCTAAAAAGCCGATCGTGAGCAGCAAGCCTGAGACCACCGGATCCGCAACGAATTGCGCAATACGTTCACCCATAGTCGGTTCGGCAAATTGCAGGCGGGGGTTTTGGATGCCGGCCAGCGCGAGCGCCGCCACGTTGGTGTTGGCTATGCCATCAATGAAGTGATATTTCATCGCTTGAGCCGGCGAGAGCGAAATGATCTGGCCCTTCGCTTTCAATCCGGGGATCACGACGGCAGGATCGGTCATACCCGCCGCGATCTGCGGATTGCGATGGTGCGACTCGGCGAGCGAGACGAACTCGGCATGGATCGCTGAAATCGTCTTAGGGGTGGATGGGATCGGTTCGGCGGCGCCGATGCTTGACCCGGGAGCCATGTAGATCTTGTCGCAGGCAAGCGCGATCAATGCGCCTGCCGACCATGCACGCTCCTGTACGAACGCGATGGTTGGAATGCCCGACCGCCCGAGCGCGTCGCGGATGTCGTTAGCGTCATCGACGACGCCGCCGTTTGTTTTCAAAACAACCAAGAGGGCACGGGCACCATTGGCTATGGCCTCATCGACGGCGCGCTGCACGTGGTGCGCCATGCCCGCATCGATGGTGTTGTCTATGTTGATGACCACGACCGGAGCGGTATCAGCGCGCAGTAAGCTGTCGGCGCGCAGACCGTGCGCGGTCGCGAGGGCCACGCCCAGCGCCGCCAGCAACCCAAAGAATACAACGCGAGCCTTCACTCTTTTTTCGCCCCGATCTCCGCACGAACGGCCTCTTGAATGGCTTTGCCGTTGGCTTGATCTTTCAATGCCGCCATCGCGGCCTTCATGGCAGCACTGAACTGTGGTTCCGTTCCCAATGGTTGGATGGCTTTCTTAACGGCATCGCGCAAGGCATCCGCGCTGAGCTCTGCCGGCAGATAATCAGCCAAGATCGTCCGCTCACGACGCTCCTTAGAGGCAAGATCTTCGCGGCCGCCCTTGCTGAACTGTTCGATGGAATCATCGCGCTGCTTCACTTGCTTGCGCAGAACGTCGAGCTGATCGTTTTCGGAAAGCTGTTCGTTGCGCTCGATGCGCCGGTAGGTCATGGCGGAAATAACCATGCGGAGCGTTGATAAACGCTCCGCGTCGCGATCTCTCATTGCGGTTTTCAAATCGGCGTTGAGCCGGTCAAGAATAGTCACGATTCCATACGCCGGTAAGGCTGCCTGGAGTTGTTAGGAACGGCGCTTGCGTGCTGCCGCAGATTTCTTCTTACGGCGAACGCTGGGTTTTTCGTAGTGTTCGTGGCGGCGCGCTTCAGCCAGCACGCCAGATTTCTGGCACATTTTCTTAAAGCGTTTTAGAGCGCTTTCGATTGACTCGTTTGAGCCAACACGCGTTTCCATGCTCGCGGACACCTCCTTCATCGCATATCTTACCGGCGGGAGTGACATTGTCGCTTGGACGGTTGATGCGGGCAAATGGCCCGCCTCTCACCCAAAAAACCGCTGCGTACGCCCGTTTATTATCGGTCGGTCATGAGTTCGACGGTTCGGGAAATCTCTCTTGCAGTCGGGCTTTTTAGCCGAGCAACGGGGCTTCTAGCCGGGCGGCCAGCCGAAATGGCGCCCCGCCAGTAGATGAAGGTGGAGGTGGTAGACGGTCTGTCCCGCTTTGGAGCCATTATTGATGACGATACGGCAGCTGTCGTCGCCGCCCAGCCGCTCCCTGGCAATCTTGCCCGCTACCTCCAGCAGCCTTCCAAGCGTGGCGTTATCCGCCGTGTGGGCGGCGTCGATGAGGGTCGGGTGATGCGCTTTGGGGACGATCAAGATGTGGGTGGGCGCGATGGGCTTGGTGTCGGCGAACGCCACCACCATGTCATCTTCGTACAGCAACGGCGTGTCGGTCTTACCGTTTGCGACGCGACAAAAGATGCAATCGTCAGACATCAGCCGTTGCCGGGCAGCACCGACATGACTTCAAACGGCTCCGAGTTGTCCGGACTCGGAATATAGCCGAGCACTGTTCGCTTGAACGCGATCGGCGGAGCGGTGTGCACGAGCGGCACCATCGGCGCCTGATCGTGGATGAGCTCGAGAGATTGCAAATAGTATTTGGCACGCGTCGAGCGGTCGATCGTCGTCTGGCCCAGCATCATCAAACGGTGGAAGTTCTCATCCTTCCAAAAGCATACGTTTTGCGCGCCCGGCGGAATGGCTGCGTCCTTATCCAAAATCGAGTATAAGAAGTTGTCCGGATCGCCGTTGTCACCGGTCCACCCGAACAGCGCGAGATTGTGCTCGCCCTTTTCCGTCTTGTCCAAGTACGGGCCCCATTCCATCCCTTCGAGTCTTGCAATGATGCCCACATCGCGCAGGTTCGCTTGAATCGCCTCGGCAACGCGCTGTGGTTCGGGGACGTACGGGCGCGGCAGCGTCATGTACCACAGCGTCGTCGAGAAGCCGTGAGGAAATCCGGCCTGCGCCAGAAGCCGGCGCGCCGCCGCAGGATTGTAGTCGTACGACGTCCGTGACGGGTGCGGCCATACGGCAAGCGGTAACAAGTCGGTGGCGAGTGAGGCCGATGGATCGTAGAAGTTGTGCACCAGAGCGCGAGCATCGATCGCTTGATTTATCGCTCGGCGCACGAGCACGTTATTGAACGGCGGTTTCTCGGTCTGAATGGCCAGGTACAATAGATTGTTCGGAGGCTGATGGTACAGCGTCAGGTTGTGATCGGCTGTGATCGCGTTCAGATCATCCGGGCGCGGATACTCCCAACCATCGATCTCACCTTTTTGCAGCGCCAACATGCTGGTAGCGGCATCCGGAATATCGCGCAGGATCACTGTGTTGATTTTCGCCTTGGGCCCCCAATAACCGGGATATGCTTTAAGGGTGATGTGGTCGTCTTTCACCCATTCGGAAACCTGATAGGGGCCGGTGCCGACCGGTTGCCGGAAATAGTCTTCGCCTTCTTTTTTCATCGCAGTCGGCGATCCCAAGCCGAAGGCGGGCATAGCCAGGTTCGCCAGAAAAGGTGCGACCGGCTGCGTGAGGTCGAACTCAACCTGATCGGGTGCTATCACCTTGACGTCGGCGATCACTCCCGGAAATCCGCCGAACTGGCTCGCATAATAAGAATATCCCTCACCCGCCTGCAGCGACTTGTGATAGGGGTTGTCTTTCAAGCGCCAGCGATCGAAGTTGAACTTCACAGCGGCTGCATCGAACGGCGTGCCGTCCTGGAACGTCACGCCATGGCGCAGGTGAAACTTCCATGCCTTGCCATTATTGCCGATCGTCCACGACGTTGCGAGTCCGGGTTCGATATCGAAGCTGCCTAAGCGATAGCGCGTTAGTCCTTCGAAAACTTCTTTGGCGACGTTGAGCGAGTTGCCGTCTGTGACGACTGCCGGATCTAACGAGACGGCGTCCTTGTTGCGGCCGAACACAAGCGTGCTCGGGCCCGCGGAATTACCCGCGCTGTTCGAGCCGCTGCCCGCTCCGCTACAGCCCGCGAGCCCGCTGCAAAGCAGCGCGAGCGCGAGCAGCGTACCTGCGAAGTTCCTGATCGAGATGCGTGTGTTCAACCCAAATCCCCTTACTTGCCCAGTACGATGAACGCCCACCGATATTGGAGTGCGTTACCTGCAATATCGGTTCCCCGAACCTCGACCTGCACCGTTCCGGGGCCCAATTCAGCCGGCGGATAATACGAAATGAACGAGAAAGTCCGCGTTGCGGCGGCAGTCACATCCCGCCCGTTCACCACCATGCGCAAGCTGTTGGTGTCCATTCCCTTGTCGCCAACGGTAGAGAAAGCGGCATAAATGTTTGGACGCGCGCTGTTGATCTGCTGCCCCGTGGCCGGTGCCGTATCTCTCACTGACGGCGGCGTCGTGAGAATATTGATCGGGTCCGGCGCTTCCGCAACTGCCGTCTCGCCATTCTTATTGAAGCGTACGATGATCGGGGCGTCGGTGAGATTTGTGCCGATGCCGACTTGGAAGTCGCCTTCATAGTGGCCCGGATACGTCTCGCGCATGCCGTTGTCGACGATCAGGTTGCTCAGATCGAAGAATGCCTGAGCGCCCGGGGTGCCGTCGGCTGAAATGCGCAGCGTTTGCCCGGCGCGAAATGCGCCCTCCGCGTTCTCGCGGACGCTTTTGATCTGCACTGCACCATTGGGGCTCTGAGCGGTCGCAGCCGGCGCGGGTCCGGACGTCGCAGCGCCCAGCGGCGTAAGTGCGACAACGTCGCGGACGCGGCCCGTTTTTGGATCGGAGCGGATACTGACTTTGTCGCCTGCCTTGAGCGCGCTGAAATCAGCCGGGCGGCCGTCGAGAATCACAGTCACTGCCTTGGGCTCCGCGGAAATCACCTTGCCGTTGGTGAGCACCATGGCTGAACCCGCGACGCTTGCGATGGTGCCGATAACGCTTGCGAAAATGTCAGCAATGGCGATGAGCTGGCCGTTGCTGTCCAAGCTGACGATGAGTGCATCGCCCGGCCGCACTTGCTTGAGATATCCCTTCGCTGTGAGAGCGCCGTGAATATCCCGAAACTCGATACGGGTGCCGCTCGGAACGTTGATGTTGTAGCTGCTGCCGTTGATATCCAATTGCACCGCCGGCGCGGATCCCTCGCTTTCAACTGCGGTCACCGTGCCGTCGATCGTCTTGACAGCTGCCACCGGCCGTGACGTCGTGGTTCCGTTTTGCGGCATAGTATCGGCGTCGGTCTGGACGATGATGCTATGATCCGGTTGCCGGTACGTCACGGTCGCCCCAAACGCTTGGCTCAACGAGCGCAGCGGAATGAACACGCGTCCCCCGACCTTGCGCGCCGGCGCATCGAGCCGCACGCTCGTGCCATTGAAGGTCGCTACTGCATCGTCGATGCGAAAGATGGCCTGACGCAATAGCGTCGTCACAGTTACTGTGTTGCTTCGGGTGTCCGCTGAGACGTCGGCCCCCAAAAGTTGTGCCAACGGGCGCAACGCGATATAAGCTCTGCCGGCTATGACTTGCGTCGCGCCCGCCGCCAGCACTTTGCCGTTGACGACCACGCGCGCGGTTTGCGCAGCGCCTGCCGGGGCCGGACCTGCCGTGAGGTCGCAAGCGAGCATGGCGATCAAGCACGGTATTGCGAGCGGCTTAAACACGCACAGCGAGCGTTTCGCGGTAAAGCGCCGCCGTCCGACGCGCGGTTTCATCCCATGAAAAATCTTTGGCACGATCCTGCCCAGCGCGGCACAAGCGCTCTCGCAAATCTGCATCGTTGAGTATTTGTTTCATAGCCTCGCGCAAGGCACCCGCATCAGCGCTTGGAAAAGTCAGCGCCGCTTGCCCGCCAACCTCGAGCAAGGCGGCTGTCTGCGCGACGATCGTGGGCGCTCCCACCGCCATGGCCTCGAGCAACGCCAGTCCAAAGCCTTCATACAGCGACGGCTGTATGGCAGCCGTGCAGCCCGCATACAGATCGATCAACTCGGAACGTTCAACATGGCCGGTGAGCAGGAGCCGGCCCGGCGCAAACATACCGTCTCGCAGCGGGTGATCTCGTCTGCGGTCTTCTGTGATGACGAGATCGCACTTCAGGGGCAGCTTTTGCCACGCTTCAATGAGGACGTGAAGATTTTTGTGCGGCCGGTGATTTCCGGCGTAAAGAAAAAAGTCGCCGCGCAAACCGAACCGTTCGCGAACTCGCCGCGCACGGCTTGCGCGCTCACCGGCGCTGAGATAAAAATCCTCGGTGGCGGCTAACGGCACGACCCGGATGTTCGCGCGCGCTACCCCCAGCAAACGTTCCAAATCTTCGGTGGTCGCAGTCGCGTCGGTGATGACAAGCGCAGCCGCGCGCGCCGCGGGCCTCACGACGAAACGGTAGTATGGTGGCACTTTCCACGAAAAATATTGTGGAAACCGCAAATGAATGAGATCGTGGATCGTGTAGAGGTGCGGCAAGGCGCTTCTGCGCGGCGCATACACGCTCATGAAGTGGATGAGACCGGCGCCGGTCGCGGCCAGCCGCTGCGCTAATAGGAATTGCTCGGCGAAACCTCCGTTGGCGGCCTCCCAATCCTGCAACCGGACCAAGCGCGCATTCTGAAACGGAAGATCGAACGCAGCATTGCTGACGACCGCGAACTGAAGGTCGGGAGCGACTCGCGGCAAGCGCTGTACGAGCTCGCGTACGTACAATTGCATGCCGACCGACATCTGCTTCGTCAGCCGAGCGTCGAGCGCTACTTCCACATCTGACTTCGTAGCCGCCAAGACTTCGTGGCGGCGACCGCCGGGTAAAGCGCGCTTGCGCCGCTGATGTAGACACCTCGCCAGCCATCGAAAATCCCGCGCCTGCCGAAGAGCAGCCACAAGAAACGGATCGGCACGATACCCCAGGCAGCGGCAGCGCGTGCAGGCGTGGCAACCAGATGGCGAGATTCAAGCTTTGTGTATTCCGCAAATTTCTTGCGATAAGCGTCGAGGCTGGGATAGCTGAAGTGGTCTATCGGTGCTTGCAGCGCCGCGCCGGCGCCGTCCGGAATCCAACGCTCGTGAATGTCGGTGTCGCCCAAGCGGCCGCCGCCCTGGGCCGATATCTGACCAACCACGCGCGCCTTGCCGCTACGAAACAAGCGCACCAGCCTGTCCGGCCACCAGCCTGCGCCGCGTATCCACTTCTTGAGAAACCAGTTGCGGCGTGGAACCGTGTAAGCCACGACGCTCGGGGGCGGGTTGAGGGCATGCAGTTCGTAGCGTAGCTCCGCTGTGAGGCGCTCGTCGGCATCGATCATAAACGTCCAGGGCGTGGTCACGTGCGCTGCGGCGGCCGCACGAGCCCGCACGAATCCTTGCCACGGTTCAACGTACACGGTCGCGCCACACGCTTGGGCGGCAGACACCGTTGCATCCTCGGAACCGGCATCGTACACGATTTTTGGCGATTCGGGTAACAGCGAATTCAAACACGCGCTGATGTTGGCTGCCTCGTTGCGCGTAAGGACGACGAAGGTTATGTCGGCGCTACGCACGCCGATGAGGCCTGGAGCCTATGCGCCGATGCGTTCGCGAGTGAGCTCGCGACCGGCACCTTGCCGTTGCGCGTAGGCCATGCACGCTTCGATAAACCCGGCATACAGGGGTGCTGGACGCGTAGGACGGGACTTAAATTCCGGATGGGCTTGCGTGCCGACAAACCAAGGATGCTGTGGTAACTCGATGATCTCCACAAGGTCAGCGGCTTGATAGTGGCCCGAAAACACCATGCCGTTGCGCTCGAACGTCTCTTTGTAGGCGTTGTTGAACTCGAAGCGATGGCGATGTCGTTCCGATATCTCGGATTTGCCATAGAGCTTCTCCGCGAGCGTGCCTGGTTTGAGCGTGCACGGGTACGCACCCAAGCGCATGGTGCCGCCCATGACTTGCAAGTTGCGCTGATTCTCCATGAAGTCGATGACCGGGTGCGGCGTCTCGGGCTCGACCTCGCGGGTGTGCGCATTTTCGAGACCGCAAACGTTGCGGGCAAATTCCACGCACGCCAGCTGCATGCCATAACAAATGCCGAGAAAAGGCACGTTGTTCTCGCGCGCATAGCGGATGGCAAGCAGCTTGCCCTTGATGCCGCGGGCGCCAAAGCCGGGTGCCACTAAAATACCGGCGACACCCTGCAACGCTTCCACACCCCGTTCTTCGAGATTCTCCGAATCAATTCGCAGGATCTCGACGGATGCGTTTGCGGCAAAGCCGGCATGGTAGAGGGCCTCGTTGATGGAGATGTATGCGTCCTTGAGCTCTACATACTTGCCCACGAGCGCAACGCGCACCGCATCCTTAGGACGCTGAATGCGTCGCACGATGACGCGCCAATCTTCGAGATCGAGCGGGCGGTCTTCAAGCTTGAACTTCTGTACGACCGCCTCGGCCAGGCCTTCAGCTTCTAAGTTAAGCGGCACTTGATAGATGCTTTGGGCGTCGCGGCTTTGCACCACGGCCGAGCGCTTCACGTCGCAGAAAAGCGCGATCTTCTCTTTGATGTCTTGCGTCACCGGGTATTCCGCGCGGCAGATGATGGCATCCGGCGAAATACCGATTGCCCGCAGCTCACGGACGGAGTGCTGCGTGGGTTTGGTTTTGAGCTCGTCCGGTGCCCCTAAATGCGGAACCAGCGTGAGGTGGATATACATGACGTGATCGTCGCCCACGTCGTGCTTGAACTGACGGATAGCTTCCAAGAAAGGCAACGATTCAATATCGCCGACCGTGCCGCCGACCTCGATAATGCATACATCCGCGCCGCTGGTGAGCGCTACTTGTTTGATACGGTCTTTGATCTCGTTGGTGATGTGGGGAACCACTTGCACCGTGCCCCCCAGATAGCCGCCGCGCCGTTCTTGTTCGATGACGGCACCATAGATTTGGCCGGTGGTCACGTTGTGCAGGCGGGTGAGATTTTCGTCGATGAAGCGCTCGTAATGGCCTAGATCTAAGTCGGTTTCTGCTCCGTCCTCGGTGACAAACACCTCGCCATGCTGATAAGGGTTCATCGTGCCTGCATCGGTGTTGATGTAGGGATCGAGTTTTTGGATGCTTACCGAGATGCCGCGGCTTTTGAGCAAGCGGCCGAGTGAAGCGGCAGCGATGCCCTTGCCTAGGGACGATACCACGCCGCCGGTAAAAAAGATAAAACGGCTCATCGCTTAACCGCGCTAGCTTCCAAACGGACAGGATTCATGTACTTTGAGGTTCGCGAATAGGCTCGCGGCTCCCTTGCCCATGCATCGATTTTGAACGCAGGATTTGTTTCTAAAGCCAATCCTGCGGTTGAAAATATTGCATGGCGGCAGCTTCGCGGCTGTGGGGCTGCGGCTCGTATGCATACCACCAACCGGCCAGAGGAGGCAGCGACATGAGAATCGATTCCACGCGGCCTTGCGTTGCTAAGCCAAAGCTCGTTCCGCGATCGTAGATCAGGTTGAATTCCACGTAGCGGCCACGGCGGAAAAATTGAAAGCGCCGCTCTTCTTCAGTATAGGGCTCGTGGCGCCGTCGTTCGGCAATCACTATATATGGTGCCAGCACGTTACGGCAGCAGTCAGCCACGAATGCGAAGCCCTTTTCCAGATCGCCCGCGAGATCGTCAAAAAAGATTCCGCCGACTCCGCGCGCCTCGCCTCGGTGCGGTATGTAGAAATACTCGTCGCACCATTTCTTGAAGCGCGGGTAATAAGTAACATCGTGGCGGTCGCAAACCGCTTTCCAGGCCCCGTGGAATTCGACGACATCTTCACGGTAAGGATAATACGGCGTCAGGTCGCTTCCGCCGCCAAACCAAGCGCTAGCGCCGCGGCGTAAGTAGCGAAAATTGGCGTGCAGGGTTGGCACCATGGGACTGCGCGGATGCAACACGAGCGAAAGACCCGCCGCAAAAAAGTCGCGCTCGCTGCCGCCCAACTTCTTCAAGGCGATATCGTCCAGTTCGCCCCAGACGGCGGACGTGTTGACCCCGGCCTTTTCGAAGAGGTGGCCATCCGCTAAAATGCGGGTCAAACCGCCGCCGCCGCCAGCTCGCAGCCACTCGTCCGTTTGGAATTGTTTTGACCCGTCAAGCCGGCTGAGCTCGTCACATATCCGCTGTTGTTCAGCTGAGAAAAGGTCGCGCGCTCGATCGGAGAGGTCAGCCGCCCTGGCGCTCATCGCGGATCGTTGCGCGTCCGGCATATCACCATGCGTTCCAGACCGGCAAGATCGTTGCGGATCTCGAGCGCCGCTTGCGGAAAGGTGCGCTGCATGACTGCCGCAAGCTCACCAGCGTTGTCCGGACCGCATTCGCAATACAGCGCCCCGCCGGCTTTGAGCCGCTGTGGCGCTTCATTAAGTAGACGGCGATAGACGTCCAATCCGTCGCGGCCGCCGAGCAATGCCAAGCTAGGTTCGTGCGCCTGAACGGCCGGCTCCAGTGCGGCGAGATTGCTGGTGCTGACGTAGGGCAGGTTGGCGATGATGACGTCAAATTGAAGCTGCGGCTCGATGGCTGCGAAAAGATCGCTTTCAACGATGGAGATCTGTTCGCCTAAACCCAGTTTGGCGACGTTATCGCGCGCGACTTCCAAGGCGACGCTGCTTGCATCGAGCGCGAGCAACCGCGCGGCTGGCAGCAGATGGGCAAGCGCGCATGCGATCGCGCCCGATCCGGTGCCGACATCAACGATGTCTGCTGACGTGCCGGACCAGTCATCGACACATGCCAGCGTTAACTCCTCGGTTTCCGGCCGCGGCACGAGGACGCGCTTGTCGACGAGCAACTCAAGGCCGCAAAAATGCTTCTTGCCGACGATATAGGCGACCGGTTCGCCTGCGGCACGGCGTTCGGCTAATTTGAACAATTGCTGGCGGCGCGTGCGATCCAAGCTTGCGTCGCCATACGCGATGAGCGCCGAAGCATCCAATCCCGTGACGTGTTGAGCAAGCAGGCGGGCATCCAGCCAAGGAGTGTTAGAGGCGCTCCGCAGGCGATTGCGGCAGAGATCGATGGCTTCGGCGATGGTACGCGGTTCAGACCTCATCGCCGCTAAGTCGTTTCCGTTCTTCTTCTGCCAGCAGCGCGTCCACAACGGCATCCAAATCTCCGTCAAGAATCCCCTTGAGGTTACCGGTGGAAAGCCCGATGCGGTGGTCGGTAAGGCGGTCTTGCGGAAAATTATAGGTTCGGATTTTTTCACTGCGATCGCCGGTGCCCACTTGCGCCCGTCGTGAAGAGGCTGCAGCTTCTTCCTGCTCGCGCAGCTTCGCCTCGTATAAATGGGCGCGCAGCAGCTGCATGGCCTTCTCTCGGTTTTGCAGTTGCGAGCGTTCTTCTTGACACGCCACGACAATGCCGGAGGGTTTGTGGGTGATGCGCACGGCCGATTCCGTCTTATTGACGTGCTGGCCCCCCGCGCCTTGCGCGCGGTATGTATCGAATTCCAAATCGGCGGGATTGATTTCTATTTCAACGGCATCGACTTCGGGCATAACCGCGACCGTCGCGGTTGAGGTGTGAATGCGCCCGCTCGATTCAGTCGCCGGCACTCGTTGCACGCGGTGAACGCCGCTTTCGTGTTTGAGCTGGCGGTAAGAGCCCTTACCTTTGACGCTGAGCACGACTTCTTTGAATCCGCCCGCTTGCGATTCGGACGCACTCATGATCTCGGTTTTCAAGCGGTGCGACTCTGCGAATTTGGTGTACATGCGCAGCAGATCGCCTGCGAACAGGGCGGCCTCGTCGCCGCCGGTACCAGCGCGGATCTCGACGAAAATATCCTTATCGTCATTGGGGTCTTTGGGGACGAGCAAGATCTTGAGGCTATCGAACGCTTCGGCTACCTCTGCGCGCAGCCGCTGCACTTCGGAACGCGCCATCTCGGCGAGCTCGGCGTCGCTCTCGCGCAGCAGGGACTCAGCCGACGCGAGCTCCTCACTGAGGTGTTGCTGCCGGTGATAGGCGCTGACGATGGGTTCCAACGACGCGCGTTCTTTGGAAAGCTGCTTGGCAAGCTGTGCGTCATAAGCGGCGCCCATCGCGGAAAGTTTTGCCTCGATCTCTTGATAACGTGCTTCAATAGCACGCAGCCGTGTATCTACGGATGCGGCTTGTTCTAGTGCTGACATATGATGTAGATATTGGAC
>Ga0209220_1000330_pt1 | contig 17825 bp, 15 predicted proteins | sample BlaSpr_A8_OM3_M3_FD_187984 | JGI IMG/M metagenome (GOLD analysis project Ga0209220, IMG submission 187984) | Forest soil microbial communities from Thunder Bay, Ontario, Canada - Black Spruce, Ontario site 2_A8_OM3_M3 (SPAdes) (version 2) | ecosystem: Environmental > Terrestrial > Soil > Boreal... | reverse complement strand
CCCGCCGAGTTTAAAGGGCACGCCCCTGGCGGCAGAATCCTGGTGTGGCGGAAGGGTTGCTCAAGTCCGAGGCTGGTGGAACGGGCAAAAACGTACTGATGATTGGCGCGTCCTTTGCCGCCAAACGCATAGTAAGTGGAATTTTGGCCAAGGAGGCGGCCAAAGTCTGCTTCTGAACCGAAGTAACTCGAAGCGATGAAACCATCCAACGTGAAGAAATTCCCTTTCGTGGTCTCGAGCGGGTTATCGCGTTGGTCGCGGATGAAGGTAAAACCAGGACCACCCACGCGCGCCGGCAGCGAAAGCAAGGGGATAAGCCCTTTCGAAAAGCCGGCAGCGAAGTTTGTGGCTTTCACACGCCGGTAATCGAAACGGTATGTAAGCGTAGTTAGGCGGTTAGGCTGCTGCTTGCCGATCTGTTGACGCAGATCGATCTTCCCTTCCAGCCGCTGTGATGTAAACGTGGAAACATCCAGACTGTTGTCGTAAAAGCTTGTGAAAATTAGCTTGAGTCTCTGCGTACTGAGCAGTCTCGGAATCTCGTAGCTGATCAGCCCACGCTGCTGCAGCCGTCCCACGTGAGACTGAAATGTAACGGTCTGGTCGCGTCCGCCGAAGTTCAGCCGCGTGACATCGAACGCGACTCTGGGGCTGACGCCTGTAGAACCCTGGGGCGCCGTGGGTCCCGCCGGCTGACCAGTCTGAAACTCGAGTCCTAATCCATAGCTGAAGGTGTATCGCTTCGCTTCCTGCACTTGTACCAGAACATTCTTGCTAGGGTCTGCGCCTTCGGGATTTTGCACTGCCGTGTCCACTTGGCTGAAAATCCCCAGTTCGTAGAGTTTTGTCTGAGTATCGAGAAGATCCTGCTGGCTCAGCGGCTGCCCTGACTGCACCTGAATTTCGCGCTGCACAACGTAAGGATGCGTATGGTCAAGCCCGGAAACCATGACCTGATCGACAAAAAACTGCTCACCCTCCTGAATGTTGTAAGTCACCTCTTCACGGTCCGATTGCCCGGCAACCGGCTGCACACCGATATCGAGAGTGGCGTTGGGAAATCCGCGATTGAAATAGTCATTCAAAATGTATTCCCGGTCGGTAGATAAATTCTGCTCAGAATAGGGCTGGCCTTCAGCAGTGCTCAGGAAAGGGCGGAACTCGTCCGTCGAAATTTTCTGATTGCCGACGATGCGGAAGGCGCCAACCAGCGTCTGAGAACCTTCCGCAATTTGCACGTGAACCGCCAGCCGGGCTGCGCCTTCATAGTTGTCCTCCACCTTGGTCTCGATCTTTACGTGGCGAAAACCGTTTGAGCGGTAAAGTGATTCCAGCACGCTGACGTCATTTCGCAGCAAAGCTCCGCTGTAGCGTCCGTGGGAAAGCAGACGGCTGGCAGGCTGAATCTGCATGTGGGAGCGCAGAGCCGCCAAATCGAAGTATTTGTTGCCGGTGATCTCAACCAGGACCAGCTTGTGCCGCGGCCCGGGATCGATCCGGTAGATCACACGCAATATCTCAGCATCGCTTTCCCGCTGGATCTCGACCTTGGCGTCGAAGTGACCGCGGGTTTGCAGGTAGTCGAGTAGGTTGCGTTTGCCTTCATTGAGCAGGTCGTCGTCGAGGGCATTCTCCTCGAAAACCGGGATCTCCTTCTTCAGCACTCCCCGGCTGATTCGAAAACCCTGTGCCGAAATAGATACCACCGGGCCGGGATCGATCTGGAGGATGTAGTCCACAACGTTGGATGCAGAACGATATTTCTGTCCAGCGATCGTGACCTGGGCCAGAACCCGCCGCCGTTTTTGGTATCTCTTGCGCAACCGTTGCAAGGCATCGTTAACCCGCGTGGCGGTGACGCGGTCACCGGGATCCATCCTCGCTATTTTCAGTACCTGACTATCGGAGAGACCAGTTTTGCCGACAACTTTGACCTCGCCAACATGGGCGGGCGCACCCGCGCTGATATGGAAAAGCAGGTTCACTTGCTGGGTAGCTGAATTCGACGTGGTCTCGGCGGTGACGCGCGCCTTGTAATACCCGTTCTCCTGCATCAGCTGGCGGATGTTTTGCAGTCCACGGTCGAGCTTATCGAGGCTATAAAGCTCGCCCAGTTCGAACTTAGAGGCATTGACGATCTGGTTCGCGTTGGGCCGGTCTGGCGCTCCTTCAACATCCAACGAGCCAACGAAATAATTGAGAACCGTGGCAAAGGTAAGCAGCACACCACTGCCCGAGGGGCTGGCTTCCGCCTGGATCTCGGCAAAACGGCCGGTGGCGTAAAGGGCCCGGATGCTTTCCCGAAGGCGGTCACGGTCAAGCGGCTGACCAACTTTTAGCGGGAGCAGCTGTAGCAAGTGGTTGCGGTCGCGATCGGGCACTCCGGGAATCTCGATGGCCTGCACCGGTCGTCCAAGGTATTCCGACAAGGCCTCAATAGAAGCGGGAGTACTTTGCGCACCTTCTGCTTGAGGAGGTTTTTGAGGTTGCTCGGCTGAACGCGCTCCCGCCGGCTCGAAAGGCTGGCCTTGATTGCTTTGCGGTGTGGGCGCTGAACTAGCCTGAGGCTGGACTGATGATGAGGGCAGTACCCATCTGGCCCCGGCAGCCGGATGCAGCAGCACGATTATCAGGCTTGTAAACCACGCCTGCCTTCTCAGAAAAAAATGTCCTTGGGCTGGGACGCCTGCTGCCTTGGATGAGACCTCCGATGATGGTGTTGTCTGGATGGCGCCTGTCCTCAGCGTTTTGTGTGATGGTGCCTTGTGGTCGCACAACTGTCCGCCGCTTGGCGGGTGCGCACTTATAATAATGGTTTTGCGGCTTGGCACCGGTGACCTCTTTGAGACAGGAAGCCCGAATTCGGCAAGGGCGGATCGAGGAACGATACTCACGCCAGACTTTATTCCATGGCATCGGTGTGGCAGGGCAGCGCCGTTTGGCCAGCGGACGCGTTGCTATCGTCGGCTGCGGTGCAACCGGATCGGCACTCGCTGGGCTGCTGGCCCGGGCGGGCGTGGGCAAGTTGCGCATTATCGACCGCGACTACGTCGAGCCTAGTAACCTACAGCGGCAGTCGCTGTTTGACGAAAAAGACGCCCTTGAGTCTCTCCCCAAGGCCATCGCTGCAGCGCGCAAGATCGCTTCATTTAATTCGGAAATCGCGGTCGAACCTGAAGTGAACGATCTTACCCCGGCGAACATTGAGGGCCTGCTTGAAGGGATGGATCTTATCCTCGATGGCACTGATAATTTCGAGACACGTTATCTGCTAAACGACTATGCGGTGAAACAGTCGATTCCATGGATTTATTCGGCGGCTGTGGGCAGCTATGGGGTGACGATGAACATCCTGCCAGCAAAGACAGCTTGCCTGGCGTGCATCTTCCCGGATGCGCCGCGGGGTATCGTCGCTACCTGCGAAACCTCCGGCATCCTGAATTCGGCGGTAAGTGTGGTGGCTTCGATTGCCGTCACTGAGGTGCTCAAACTCCTGGTCGGGGGCCCTGACGCCCCGCAGCTGCGGCGAACCCTGCTGTCGTTTGACGTCTGGACCAACGAACATGGGGAAATTTCAGCGGCTCAGCCGCGTGCCGACTGTCGTGCGTGCGGAACAAAAGACTTTATCCATCTCGCGGGAGAAGGGCGAGCGCATATTACGCTCTGCGGTCGCAACTCCGTGCAGATTCACGAGCACCAGAGGCCAATCGATTTCGCGGAGATGGATCGCCGCCTCCAACCCCACGGCGTGGTCCGGCACAATGACTTCGTGCTGAAGTTCTGGCACGATCCCTACGAAATGACCCTCTTTCCCGATGGCCGTGCCATCATCAAAGGCACGACCGACACGGCAATTGCTCGCAGCCTGTACGCCAGGTACGTTGGAAGTTAGGTTCCGCAAGAGCTGGCAAATGCTTGTTTTGCTGCGGATTATCGGAAAGTCTTTGCACAATACGTGAAGGGCACGTATTTGGTCGGCGGCTAAAGACCTGAAAAACGCCCATTTTAGCAGGTAAGACAGAGGCGATTCCTGGCACGCCACCTGCTCCGAAGGAGCCATTGGGCACGTCTCCCAGGAGGTCGTATGCGTAGCGTTAATCTTGCTGTTCTGGTTCTTGTTTTCTCTGCCTTAGCAGTTGGTCAATCGGGAATAAGAAATGTTCCCGGCTATTGTTTGTATGGCTGCGGGCCCTATATCCCACTGGTGACTACACCCGCCATCTCCCTCGAAACCCTTTCACCGTCTCCTACGGGAGCAAGCAATGCTACCGGCGGACTCTTGGCCGGTGCCAGGAATTCCACGCTCTCCATGGTCACAGGCAATACGAGCGCCGTCTATACCGAGCCGGTGTGGTACTCCGGCGGTGGAAGTCCGATGGTATCGCCTGCCGTAAGGCTTCCTCATGAGGAACGCGGAGGAATGCATGAGGAGCGCGGCGAACACCGCGAGGTAGGACATGGCGAGGAAATGCGGCAAGTCTGGACCTATTACAGCGGCCAGGAGCAATCCGTCAGTGCGGGTCAGGCTACTTCCACTGGGAGAGGCGTGAAGCGGGCCGCCCGCACTTACACGAACCAGGACGTGGAACGGATGAACCAGCAGAACGGCCAAGTTAAGTGGGATGGCAAGACCGAGAAAATTCAATAGCAGCCACTAAGATCTCTAGTTTTGACTGGTGCGCGCGAAGGCTCGGAATTTCGAGCCTTCTTTTTTTGCTCAGTGCGAACCGCTGGCACGATCTGCTAATCTTCTGCTCGCAAATTCCTGATTCCAATCTTTTCGTTCCGAGAAAACCACCGATGCCTGAAACCTTGCGTCCCGAGCCTACACGCCTATACCGGTGGCTGGTCCTCATCTTCCTCAGCCTCGCGATGTTTGGCAGCTACTACGTGTATGACGCATTAAGTCCTCTCGCCGACGTGCTCAAAAGCCAACTCGGGTTCTCTGATTTGAACATCGGGTTCCTGCAAGCGATTTACAGTTTTCCGAACATCTTCACGGTAGTAATTGGCGGCTTCCTCATTGATCGCATTGGACTTCGAAAGGCGTTGATGATATTCGGCGTCCTCTGCTTCATCGGTCCGGTCATCACCGCCGCGTCCGGGCACCTGCCGCTTATGGCAACCGGGCGCCTGATTTTCGGTATGGGAGCGGAATCGCTTAACGTTGCGGTCACCACTGCGCTGGCGCGCTGGTTCAGGGGCAAGGAACTCAGCTTCGCCTTCGGGTTGAACCTGACCGCCTCGCGATTGGGGACGTTTGCCGCCCTTAACTCCCCGAGTTGGGCACGGGCGGCCTATGCCAACTGGCGCACGCCCTTCGTGATCTCGGTGGCCTTTGCCAGCTTGTGCCTGGTCGGATCCATCATCTACTGGATCATGGAAGTATGGGCCGAAAACCATTACCGTCTCGGCGAGGTCTCCACCGACAAAGTCGTCTTCTCTGACCTTTGGAAGTTTGGCGTGAGTTATTGGCTCATCGTCGCGCTTTGTGTCGTCTTCTACTCGGCCGTCTTCCCTTTTCAAACGTTTGCGGTGAAATTTTTCATGGAGGCGCATGGCACGTCGCGTGAATTTGGAGGATTTCTGTCCAGCATGCTGACTTTGTTTGCAATGATAGCCACTCCGCTATTTGGCCTCTGGGTGGACCGCGTGGGCAAGCGGGCCCTGTTAATGATGCTCGGTTCTATGCTGCTAATTCCGGTATACCTGATGATGGCTTATACGCATGTCAGCTTGTATGTCCCGATGGCAATGATGGGAGTTGCGTTCTCGCTGATTCCGGCGGTCCTGTGGCCCTCCGTGGCCTACATCGTCGGTCAGTCGAAGTTGGGCACTGCCTACGGACTTATGACGATGATCCAGAATATTGGCCTGTTCGCTCTTAACCTGGCGATCGGATGGGCCAATAATCATAGCCACGCCGGCGCCGACAATCCTGCGGGTTACCACCTAGGTATGTGGATTTTTTCAGGCCTGGGATTCCTTGGCGTGCTGCTTGCCTTTCTCTTGCGGCAGCGCGAAACGGGTCCCCACGGACACGGCCTGGAAACTATTACTACGGCCAATAGTGCGTCTAGGTAACCTCCGTGCCTTACCAATTTTGGTAGTCTCGCGACTCCGCCGCTCCTGCCGGGTTAGAGGTTCCTAGGACAAAACCGTACAACTCCGCGAACACAAAGGGTTTCCTCAGGAGGCGACGACCGTTCCGAGGCTCATAGTTGAATTCCACGATCGGGAGAAAAGGTCTGATATTCTGAAGGTAACCGCGCTCCCCCCGAGCTCTGTAGGGCTCGCAAGCCGTACAACGAAAAGCTACTTAAGCGGCATCAGAAAGAGTGCGGCCGGAACAGGCGACTTGACCGACCGAAGACAGCAAACAGACGACGGTCTCAGCGAGGCAGAAGCGATCGAAAGGGCCAAGCAAGGGGACGCGGAAGCGTTCCAGGCTCTGTACGATCGTCACAAGCGACGCGTGTATTCGCTATGTTTGCGTATGACCGCCAACACGGCGGAGGCAGAAGATCTGGCCCAGGAAGCGTTCTTGCAGTTGTTTCGCAAGATCGGCACGTTTCGCGGCGAGTCAGCATTTTCGACTTGGTTACATCGCCTGTCGGTAAACGTCGTCCTGATGCATCTAAGGAAGAAGAGCCTTCCCGTGGTTTCGTTGGAAGAGACCACGCAAAACACAGAGGAAGACTCACCGAAGAAAGATTTTGGGGCCGAAGATTTGTCGTTGGCCGGATCCATCGACCGGCTGCAGTTGCAGAAGGCGGTCGAAAGTCTCCCTCCCGGCTACCGGACGATCTTTGTGCTGCACGATGTTGAAGGGTACGAACACAATGAAATAGCCGGCATCGTGGGATGTTCGATCGGAAATAGCAAGTCACAGTTACACAAAGCACGTATGAAGTTGCGCGATATCCTCAGGATCAAGAGAGCCGAAAAGGCCGGGAAGTCCTGAGGAATATAGCAGTACCTTTGCAGAGGCGCATGAACTGCGGTAAACATAAATAACCGCAGCAAGCTTGGGGAGAGTCGTATGAATTGCGTTGAGCTGCATCAGAGCTTGGCGGAAGTCGAGGACAGCAGTAGTGCAGAACAGCAGGCCCACCTGGCCGGTTGTCCAGCGTGCTCGACGCTGGTCGCTGATCTAAACCTCATTATCTCGACGGCTGCGCAACTGCGGGAGGTCGATGAACCCAGCCCTCGAGTATGGAATTCCATTGCCATCGCTTTACGGCAGGAGAGACTGATTCGTCCGCCGGGTGAATCGCGTTCGCTGGTGGCGTCGTTCGGCTCGCGGTGGGGACGCGCGCGTTGGATGGTCCCGGCCGCAGCAGCCCTCCTCATCCTGGTGGGGATTTACGCGAACCAGCATTCCCTCTCCACGCGATTGACCAGGGACACTTATCCTCTTCCGGTTCCTGCTGCAAATGTCGCTGTGGCGGATGCGGGCATGAACGACGCTGAGTTGTTACAGGAAGTCGCTGACCGTACGCCGTTCATGAAGATGCAGTATGAGGACAATTTGCGGCGGGTCAACGATTACATACTCGACGCACAGAGTACGGTCGACGCCAACCCGAATGACGCAGAGGCACGGCGTTCATTGATGGACGCTTACCAGCAGAAGGCCATGCTTTTTGAGATGGCCATGGACCGTTCTCTGCCATAATGATGGAATCGTGGCCCACGGGTCCAGAGAACCGTGGGTAGCAAGCCTTGAGGGAGTCACATGGTTAGCACGCGCACCGCGAAACTTGTCATGGTTGGAGTCATGGTAGCGGGCACGTTGGTCGCCGAGAGCCGCAAGGAATATCACTTCATAGTGGGGCCGAAGTCGGGCGTCTCGGTGAACAACCCTTACGGATCGATCTCGGTAAAGCCTTCCTCCAATAACACTGTCGTCATAAGTGCATTCCTCCATTCTGACAAGGTGGAGGTGGACAACAGCCAGACCGGAAACCGCGTAGATATTCAGTCGCACCTTCTGCCTGGCGCCGACCGGCAGAGCGGGCGCGTGGATTATGAAGTTCTCGTGCCGGCAGACGCGAGCATCACCATGCATTCCACCACTGGCCCACTGCGAGCCGAGAGACTGCACGGAGACGTAACTCTGGAGGGCGCAGCGGCCACTGTTGATGTGCACGACATTTCCGACGCCCATGTACACATAAAAACCTTGAACGGGCCGGTGACGCTGAGCAACATTAAAAACGGTCACATCGAAGTCGACTCCTTGAGTGGAGAAGTAACGCTGAATGGGGTCACAGGCCAGCTGGTGCAGGTTGTTTCCACAAGCGGAACCATCACTTACAGCGGGGACTTCGGCAGTAGCGGAGAATACCGCCTGACCAGCCACAGCGGAAATATCGATGCCATTATTCCAGAGTGGACTTCTGCCGACGTGAGCGCTCGCTCCGTCCGCGGAGAAGTCCATGATGACATCCCTCTCCAACCCAAGAATCACAACTGGTCCCTACCAAGGTGGGGAGTGCCTTCTCCGGCACCATCAACAAGGCAGCATCCTCGGTCGTGCTGCGTACCTTCAGTGGTAAAATCCACCTCAAGAAACGCTCAGAAAAATAGACTCGATACGAAAACCGATTCGGGCGAAAGGGCGTCCTAAGAGCCCGGTACGCATGCAGAAGCGATCAGGTGTACGCCGCCCAAAGAAGAAGCGTTCCCACGCGGGCGACCTGTCCGTGCGAGCTCTCTTCCTGGTCGGCTTCATGGGCGCAGGCAAGAGCAGCGTTGGGCGGGCCTTAGGAGAACGGTTGGGGTGGACGTTTGTGGATCTGGACGAGCGTATCGAACAGCGCGAGGGACGGACGGTCGCAGAACTCTTCCGGACCTCGGGAGAGCAGAAATTCCGGCGCGCCGAGCGAGCAGCTCTGCGCGAGTTGCTGAAAGAGCTACAAAGTGGGTCGGCGATGATCGTCGCCCTTGGAGGCGGTGCATTTGTGCAAAAGGAAAACGCTGCGGGAATCAAGAGCTTCGGAGTTCCCACGGTCTTTTTGGACGCTCCCGTTGCCGAACTGTGGGGGCGCTGCCAGCAACAGAGAAGCAGCAAGCAGGTCGATCGTCCCCTGCTCATAGATGCCCAGGGCTTCCAGGGTCTCTACGATGCTCGCCGGCCGGGTTACCTGAAAGCATCGCTGCGGATGGAAACCAGTGGCAAGGATCCAGCAGCGGTTGCCGCGGAGGTCGCCAGAGCCTTTGATCTGGACCGGAGAAAGGGAGTTTGAAATTGCCTAAGAGTAGCATGTTGAAATGGACCACTGATGCCCGATGGCTGATAGCGATTGTGTTGGTGTGCGCCCTTGCGGCCCAGGCCCGGGACCAGAAGCAGGAGAAGGATAAGGATGATAAAGACAAGGCCAAACAGCCCGCTGCGCAGACCGTGGACTCGGGTTCGTTCGGTGTTTTCATAAAAGGACAGCGGGTCGTAACGGAGAGCTTCACCGTCCAGCAGCAGCGTGGCCTCAGCATCATCAAGGCGCATCTTAAAGACGCTAGCGGCACGGCTAACTACGATCAAAGCTCGGAACTGCAGATCATGCCCAATGCGCAGTTGGTTCGCTACGAGTGGGACGAAACAACCCCGGCCGTGAGTTCGTTGGTCGTTACTCCTAGCAACGAATTTCTAATTGAGAAAATTTCCACTTCCACCTCCGCCAAACCCGCGGAACAGCCATTCTTGATGCCCAACACGTCGATGATCCTGGACAACAATTTCTTCGTTCATCGTGAGGTGCTCTTGTGGCGTTACCTGGCTGCGGACTGCCACCCGGAGGGTGGAAATTTGCAATGCCAGAAGGGACCTGTGGAATTCGGCGTTCTGGTGCCGCAGGATCGGACTTCCATGCGAGTCCGGCTCGAGTTGGTGGGCAAGGAAAAAGTGAACATCCGCGGTGCGGAGCGGGAGCTTCTGCGCTTGAATCTGAGTGGGGAAGGTTTCACCTGGGCGCTTTGGGTCGATGACCACGATCAATTCAAACTGATGCGAGTAGCGATCCCTGCCGATAATACGGAAGTTGTTCGAGACTAGGGGGGATCGATCTTCGCGTCCGATTTGAGATCGTTCGGAAAGAAGCTTTGTCGGTGATTGACACACGCACGGCGCGGGTACTGGTGACGGTGCTGTTGTTTGCCCTGGGCTTCGGTTTTCTGTATGCAGCGCGGCAGACTCTGATTGCATTCCTGTTCGCCATTTTCTTTGCTTATCTCATGAGTCCCGTTGTTTCGTATTTGGAGCGGCTTCTGCACGGCCGCGGACGCGCGATTGCGGTCATCTATGCTCTCTTGCTGTTGCTCGTAGTGTTGTTCTTCGTTTCCATGGGGCCGCGAATCGGCCGCGAAGGAACGCGGCTGGGGCAGACTTTGCCGGATGTGCTGACGCAGCTTAGTTCTGGCAAAATTGCAGAGCAACTCGGCGAACAGCATGGCTGGAACTATAGGACCACCGAACTCCTGAGAGAGTTTCTGACCAATCACAGCGGCGACATCACTCGAGTCGCTCAGCGTGTTGGTCTGCGCGTTGCGGAGGTGGCCAAGCAGGCGTGGCTTTTTATTGTCGTACCCATCTTGTCTATATTCTTCCTTAAAGATGGCCGCGCATTTGGTGAGCTACTGCTTTCGCTGGTGCAATCGCGGCCTCAGCGCGAGCTTTTGGAGGGAGTGCTCAACGACTTGAATCAGATGCTGGCCCACTTCATTCGCGCGCAACTGACGCTCGCGGCACTCACTCTCGTCGCATACTCGGCATTTCTTGGCGGCATGCGCGTGCCTTACGCGCTGGTATTGGGCACAACCGGCGGGCTGCTCGAATTCATCCCTGTGGTCGGACCGCTGGCAGCCGCAATCCTCATTATGAGCGTCGCGTTGTTGATGGCTTATAAGCATTGGATTGTTCTCCTGGTATTTCTGGGACTGTGGCGATTGCTTCAGGATTACGTGACTTCCCCCCGCATCATGGGGAAGAGTATGGAACTCCATCCCTTGGCAGCGATTTTCGGCGTAATGGCCGGAGGAGAAATCGCTGGTATTCTTGGCATCTTCCTTTCCATTCCGGTCATGGCCAGCTTGCGGATTGTTTTCCGCCGCTGGCGCTTATACGCGGAGAAACGAAAGTTTGGCCCGCTCAACCAGTACTCTTTCGGAAGCGAAATCGTGCCCCGGAAGTAAAGATTGAAGTCTGCAGTTCTTCCGCGATTCGCAGGCGTCACGTCAGCCGCTTTCGGCTTCACCTTCCGCAGAGATTCCGCGGCAGTGGGGGTCAAGAACCCACTCAACATCCGGTTAGATCTAAGCGCTGTTGTAAAATCCGAATTAGCCTTCATGCAGAAATTATGAGCAACCTATGAGCACCAAAATACCCGTAGGAATTCTGGGCGCTACCGGAGTTGTGGGACAGCGCTTCATCCAAATGCTGGAACGTCATCCGTGGTTCGAGGTGGCTTGGCTGGCAGCTTCGGATCGTTCCGAAGGCAAGTCCTATGCCGAGGCTGCACGCTGGCGCCTGAAGACGCCTATTCCCACCGCTGTCGCGGCGATGCGCGTTTCTCCGGCAATCCCCGATGGCGCGCCCAGGGTAATTTTTGCCGCGCTGGACGCCGGTATTGCGGCCGAGCTCGAGCCTCGCTTTGCCGATGCCGGCTGCGCGGTGGTCTCAAACTCCAGTGCTCTGCGCATGCAGCAAGATGTGCCGCTGGTGATTCCGGAAGTGAACGCTGACCACATTAAGTTGATCGATGGGCAAGCCTGGCGCAAGAAATCCGGCGGCTACGTCGTAACCAACCCGAACTGCTCGGCCATCGGCCTGGTGCTGGCTCTGGCACCCTTGCAGCTACGATTCGGCCTGGAAAGCGTGATGGCCGTCACTATGCAGGCTGTCAGCGGGGCGGGCTACCCCGGAGTGGCGTCCCTCGACATCCTGGGCAACGTGATTCCCTACATCGCCAAAGAAGAAGAAAAGATGGAGGAAGAAACGCGGAAGCTGCTCGGACAGATGAATGGAACCAAAGTTGTGTCGGCCACATTCGCCATGAGCGCGCAATGCAACCGTGTGGCGGTCGAGGACGGCCACACCGAGTCGGTTTCCATTCGCCTCAAGAGCAGGGCGAAGCCGGAAGAAATGATCTCTGCGTGGAATAGTTTTCGCGCCGAGCCTCAGAAACTGCAATTGCCCAGCGCCCCGAAAAATCCTGTAGTGTATTTCGGCGCTCCCGACCGGCCGCAACCCCGCTTCGACATCGATCTAGGCGCAGGCATGACCACCGCCGTGGGTCGGCTCCGTCCTTGCGGAGTGCTCGACTGGAAGTTCACCGTCCTATCGCACAATACGATCCGCGGAGCCGCCGGTGCGGCAGTGCTGAACGCCGAGCTGCTCAAAGCCAAGGGATATCTGGGATGAATTCACACCCAGACGGCCTCCCGCAGCGCACAAGGAAGTCACGCCGATGATCGTGATGAAATTCGGCGGCACTTCGGTCGGAGACGCGAAGGCCATCGACCGCGTTTCTTCCATCGTGCAAGGGCGTCTGACGCAACGACCGGTGGTCGTGGTCAGCGCCATGTCCAAGGTGACCGACACCCTGCTCACCATGGCACGCGCCGCCGGAGCCGGAGAACGCAAGGCCGCGCTCAAGCTCTGCCGCTCGCTTCAAGAACGCCACTACAACACTGCCAGCGAATTGCTGGGCACTGCGCTCTTCACTCAATTCCATGCGGAACTTGGAGCCGACTTCGAGGCCCTCGACGAATTGCTGCGCGGCATCTCAGCCGTCGGTGAATTGACGCCGCGTACCACCGACCACGTGGCCGCCTTCGGTGAAGTGCTCTCCAGCAAAATCGTGGCGGCGGCTTTCTCAGCACGCGGCTTAAACGGCAGCCACGTGGACTCGCGCGACGTCCTGGTCACTGACAGCAACTACACGCAAGCTGTTCCGCAATATGATGAAACCAATGAACGCTTGAAGACGAAGGTGCAACCACTCCTCGAGGAAAGCCAAGTACCGGTCATGGGAGGATTTATTGGCGCGAGTCCCGCGGGCATTACCACGACCATCGGCCGAGGCGGTTCAGATTTTTCTGCCGCCATCGTGGGCGCCGGCCTGGGCGCGGAGCGTATCGAAATTTGGACGGACGTCGACGGCATCCTCACCACCGACCCCAGAATCTGCCCCGACGCACGCCGCATCAAAGTCATCGGCTTCGACGAAGCTGCCGAACTGGCTTATTTCGGCGCGAAAGTGCTGCACCCGGCGACGGTTCTGCCCGCTATCCAGAAGAATATCCCTGTATACGTGCTGAATTCTTTAAATCCGTCCTGCGAAGGAACGCGTATCACCACGCACGCTCCGCAGGGACAAAACATCTTCAAAGCCATCGCGGCCAAGAAACATATCACGATCATCCAGGTCGCAGCGCCCCGCATGCTGCTGGCCCACGGTTTTCTGCGCGCGATCTTTGAAGCCTTTGATCGGCACAAGGTTGCGGTCGATGTGGTTTCAACTTCTGAAGTCAGCGTCTCACTCACCGTGGACTCGAATCACTCCATACCCGCCCTGGCGGCCGACCTGTCCAAGTTGGCTGACGTAAAATACGAAGGACGCAAGGCAATCGTCTGCCTGGTGGGCGAGAATCTGCGGGAAAAGCCGGGCATCGCCGGGCTGGTATTTCGCGAACTGGCAGACAAGAAGATTCGCATGATTTCGCAGGGGGCTTCCGAGATCAACCTGACCTTCGTAATCGAAGAAGACGAGGTACCCGATGTCATTCAGCGTCTGCACAAGACATTTTTTGCGGAGCTGGATCCGGAAGTGTTCGCGTAGCGCCATGGCCGGGACCCGCGTAGACCCGCGAGTCCACGGCCTTTCTCTTTGTCTTCTTTAAACCGATAAACAACCGCTGAAAGAACGTGCGATATCGCTGCAATGCGATGCGATGCGCTGTCTCCCCTATCCCATTGCTGCTCAAGCTTCGAGCGTTCCTCCGCGAATACTTCTGCTAGACCCTTCATCGCAGAAGCCACCAAGCCATCGGCTTCCTCGACCGCCTTGCGGGGCTCGTCCACGAATGCAGCTTGAACTTCTTTCCAACGACTGCGCAAAGTTTCCAACTCATTGTTTGGGAACAGTGGCGCTGCGGCATCTCCGCTTGCACTCTGCTTTGGCTCTCTGCCAGCCTGCTCAAGATTTTGCTCAGCCGGCATCCGTTCACCCATGACAGGTCTCGGACTCTTCGGTTCTGTAGCGGCACGCTGTCCTTTGGCGAGATCGGCAGTTGTGTGAGTTTCTGGTCGTTGATCTCGTGGGACTCGTCTTTTCTCAACAATTGTGGCCCGCAGTTTGTTTAGGTCGACACTGTTGACGCCATCAGGTCATTACACCAAACCTATTCCGGCAGGACTGCAGACTCCTGAGGTAAGCTGTTTGCATTCGATTTTCTCGAAGTCATGAAGCTGCTTATCTTAGGACGTGGAAAAACGGGCACGCTGGTCGCCGAGGTAGCGCCAGAACGCAAACATCACATCCAGATCGCCGGAGCAAAAGAAAACGACGCCTGTGCCGCCCTAGCCCCCGAGAAACTTCGCGACGTAGATAGTGTCATCGATTTCACCACCCCCGACTGCGTCATCGCCAACATTGAAGCCACCGTTGAGGCCGGCAAGAACATGGTCGTCGGCACCACCGGTTGGTACCAGGAACTGGACCGAATTCGCGAACTAGTTAAGCTTCACGACACGGGATTCGTTTACGCAGCAAATTTCTCCATAGGAATAAATCTGTTCCTTGACATCGCCCGCACCGCGGCCGCAGCACTGCAGCACGAATACACAGGTCAAATCTTTGAGCGCCATCATGCCCACAAGAAGGACGCCCCCTCCGGCACGGCAATAGCGATCCAGCACGTGATCCGCGAGGCCAGCGGTAAGGACGAAGAAATCAAAATCATTTCATTCCGCGAGGGAGAAGTCATAGGCATGCACGAGGTAGTCCTCGAGTCCGCCAATGACAATGTCTATCTCTGCCACGACGCCACCTCCCGCCGCGGCTTCGCGGAAGGTGCCGTGCGCGCGGCGGAATGGCTCGCGGGCAAAAAGGGCTTCTACAATTTCAAGGACGTGTGGCGGGGGTTGTAGATACGCCTTGCAAATCAATTCTGCGCTTGCCTTCAGAGTTTCCCTCTATCCCTATTCGCGCTATCTTATTTGTATGCAACTTCGTGGCTGTGGTACGGCACTCGTAACCCCTTTTCGCCAGGACGGCTCCATCGACGATGCGGCCCTGCGCAACCTGGTCGCATGGCAAGTGGAATCAGGCATTGATTTTCTTGTTCCCTGCGGCACGACCGGCGAGACGCCTACTCTCACGCACGATGAATGGCTATTCGTGATTGACACCACGATAGAGATTGCGGCAGGACGCGTGCCTGTCGTGGCGGGCGCCACCTCAAATTCAACTCACGATGCGGTCGAGAAGGCGAAAGAGATTGCCGCGCGGCCCGGAGTGAATGCGATCCTCACCGCTTCCCCGTACTACAACAAGCCCACGCAGGAAGGCCAGTATCGGCACTTCAAAGCCATCGCTGAAGCAGTAGGAGACAAACCCATCATCCTCTACAACGTACCAGGCCGCACGGGCGCAAATATCGAGCCGGGCACGCTGGCACGCCTCGCGGAGAGCCCCAACATCGTCGGAGTGAAGGAAGCCAGCGGCAGCATGACGCAGATCGCCGAGGTCATCAACGCTGTGCCCGAAAGATTTTTGGTGTTCTCGGGCGACGATGCTGTCACTCTTCCAGTAATCTCCCTCGGCGGCGTGGGAATTATTTCTGTCGCATCGAATGAAATCCCACACGAAATGTCAGCCATGACACGAGCTGCGCTCAACAACGATTGGACCACCGCCCGCAGTCTTCATCGCAAATATCTGCCGCTTATGCAGGCCAACTTCACCGAGTCGAGCCCGATGCCGGTGAAAGCCGTGCTAGCCATGATGGGACGCATCGAAGAGGTCTATCGACTACCTCTGGTGCCCATGCGGCGCGACACTCGCAGCCGCCTCCAGAAGGTGGCCGCCGAAGCTGGATTGATCGCCAAGCCTGCCGCAGCCGCGGCGCAAGTCCCGGAGTTCTATATTTACGAGAACTGGGCAGCAGGCCCGCACAAAATCGTCCTGCATCGCGCATCCTGCGGCCAGTGCAGCCACGGCAAGGGACGTCCTGCCGGCCACGACGTTAATCACGCCCGCTGGCACGGGCCCTACGCGACCGTGGCCGCCGCGCGCGAGGCCGCACACGGCATGACCGGGGTGCTGATCCGCAGCGAGTGCAAATGCGTTTAGATGAATTTCCTTTCTGCATTACGGCTGGCGTCATCCTGAGCGCAGCCGTTTTCCGGCGAAGGCAGAGATCTTGCGCGTATCGTCACTGTCATCGGTGAGGGCGCACACTACGAACCTCCGCCGCTTTTGACAAATCAACAATCAACAATCAACAATCAACAATTCTATGCACGCTCTCAAAACCTCCATCGAGCGCCTCGCTGCCCTCGGAGAAGTCGAGCATGACCCGTCAGCACGCGCAACCTTCCTCGAGTTCCGCGACGCGCTCACCCAGGGAACAATCCGCGCCGCCGAAAAGCTCAAGGGCCGCTGGACCGTCAACGCCTGGGTGAAGAAGGGCATTCTGCTGGGATTCCGTCTCGGACAACTGGTCGAAATGGGAAGTGGTGCCTGCCTTTCATTTGTAGACAAAGATACCTTCCCTGCCCGCCATTTCACCACTGCCGATCAAGTCCGTATCGTTCCGGGCGGTTCCTCCGTGCGCGAGGGAGCTTACGTTGCGCCTTCAGTCATCTGCATGCCGCCCATGTTCATCAATGTGGGCGCCTATGTGGACGAAGGAACTCTGGTCGATTCGCATGCGCTGGTAGGTTCGTGCGCGCAAATCGGCAAGCGCGTTCATCTCAGCGCAGCGGCACAAATCGGCGGCGTGCTTGAACCTGTCAACGCCGCGCCTGTGATTATCGAAGATGACGTGCTGGTCGGCGGCAATTGCGGAGTCTACGAAGGCACGCTGGTCCGCGCCCGCGCCGTCCTCGGTGCGGGGACGATCTTGACTCGGTCCACGCCGCTTTACGACCTTGTGCGCGGGGAAATCTACCGTGCAACTCTCGACGCTCCGCTCGAAGTTCCCGAGAATGCCGTAGTCGTGCCCGGCTCTCGTGCAGTAAGCTCTAGCACAGTAAGCTCGCGCGCAGCAGGACAGCGCACCGTGAAAACGGGCGCAGCGGACGAATGGGGTCTCTCGCTCTACACTCCAGTCATCGTGAAATATCGTGACCAGAAAACCGACCGCGGAATCGAACTGGAAGATTGGTTGCGGTGAGTTCTGCCTGCTATTCATCACCCTGAAGGCTCACGGCCAACCTTCCCGGACCATCCTTTCGAACTTGCACCTGAGCCAGTTTCTTGACCACAGCATCCGCTGCTTGCAGTTGGGGCGCTCCATACGTGCTTGTAAGTCCCACAACTTTCATGCCGCCGGCCTGCGCCGACTGAATTCCCGCCGGAGCATCTTCAATCACCAAACAATCCTCAGGCTTCGCTCCCAGTAGTTGTGCTCCCCTCAAATACGGCTCCGGGTGCGGCTTTCCATGCGTCACATCTTCAGCCGTCACCAAAACTCGCGGCATCGGCAGTCCCGCCCACTGCAATCGAGCGCTCGCCAGCAATCGGGTTCCCGATGTAACCACGCCCCATTGCTCTTCGGGGATCGAACGTACCAACTCCACCGCGCCTGGCATCAGAGAAAAC
>Ga0209220_1000329_pt1 | contig 17842 bp, 16 predicted proteins | sample BlaSpr_A8_OM3_M3_FD_187984 | JGI IMG/M metagenome (GOLD analysis project Ga0209220, IMG submission 187984) | Forest soil microbial communities from Thunder Bay, Ontario, Canada - Black Spruce, Ontario site 2_A8_OM3_M3 (SPAdes) (version 2) | ecosystem: Environmental > Terrestrial > Soil > Boreal... | reverse complement strand
GCAGACAAACCTTCGCGACGATGCATCGCAGTTCGTGGCACGCGCAGACCTCTATTACCCGCAGGCGCGACTTGTTCTCGAGTACGACGGCGGAAACCATCGGGACCGCCTCATCGAAGATAACCGGCGACAGAACCTTCTGATCAACGCCGGGTACCACATCCTGCGATTCACAGCCGCCGACCTGCAAAACCCGAATGCGGTGGTCGCCCAGGTTCGTTCGGCCCTCGGGCCGAATTACGTGCGAATTGCGCAAAACAAACGCAATCCCCGTGAGAAAAGGAGGGTTTTGCGCAAAACGAACCGATTACTCGGGGCGCTTCGCAACGCCGCGGTTACTGTTCGGAGTGGCCTCGGTTCAGCAGGTAGGCCGCTATGAAGGCGACCACGATAAGGCCGGGCGACCATCCCAGGCCCGGGCCCGTGGGGTCGTAGGAAGACAGGTCGACGAAAACCGCGAGCCCGCTCACCGCCGCAAAGACCAGCACGATCAGCATGCCCCGGATGTGGCCGTGCCGGGCGAAAAACAGCTCGAACTCCAGCTGCCACCCCGGGCGGTGGCGCTCGTGCACGTGACGCGACTGGGCCGCGTGAGCGGCGATTCGCTCGCGCCGGCCCATCCGGTAGCGCGCGCTCCTGGGCAAGCTCTCGAAGGGAACGTGCTCGACGTCGCGTTCGCGAGGCGGCGGCACCTCGAGCGGCTCCCACAGCGGCTCGTGGCGGTACCTCCTGTACAGCAGGTAGGTCAGCGCGCCAAGGACAAGCCACCCCAGGAAGATGAAGGTCGAGTTGGAGATGTTCTGGAACACGAGCTGGGTGAACACCGTGCCGATGAAAAGCGCGCCCACGAGGGAAAGGACGGGGATGCTGTCGCGACCGAACTTGATGTTCAAGGGCATCCGGTACGGTCGGTGCAGCGCCGGCTCGATGAAACGAAGCCGCATCACCGAGAGGTGAGCCGAACAGAACGCGAACGTCGCCGCCAGCGAATATACCGCGGCCATCAGGTCGATCTGTGCGCCGTGCACGATGATGCCCGGCAGGACCAGGACCCCGGCGACGATTCCGAAAACGACGATCGAGACGTAAGGAGTCTTGTACTTGGGGTGAAGCGCCGCGAAGCGTTTGGGCAGCAGGTCGAGGCCGGCGAGTGAGTAGCTGAGCCGAGAGATGCCGATCAGGCCGGCGTTCGTGGCGATGACGAGGATGGTGAAGGCGAGGATGCCGACCCAGATCTCCGCCCAGAAAGCCAGCGGCTGCGTGAACTTGCTCACGATCCCGGCCACCGGGTCGTCCTTGTAACGGGTCGCCAGGTCGGTCACGAACTGATGCGTGTTCGGGTCGACGTGGACGGGGAACACGCTCATCCCGATGGTTGGGAGAAAGGCCGAGACGAAGAGCACCGCGATGATCACCCACCAGGTGGCGCGCGGCACGTTGCGGCCAGGGTTCTTCGCCTCTTCGGACAGGTTGGAGATGGTCTCGATGCCGGTGTAGGTCACCATCGCGATGGAGATGCTCGCGAGGAAGCTGCCCCACGTCGGTGCGACTCCCAGGTGCACGTTTGAGATGACGGTCTTGATGTTGAGCAGGAGGACCAGGCCGAGGATCACCAGCACGAACTGCGTGATCAGGTCCGTGAACGCGAGCGCGAGGTTGAGGGCGCTCGACTCCTGGATGCCGATGATGTTCACGAGGATCAGGAACCCGATCAGCGTCATGGTCGCCACGACGTGCCAGAGATCGTTGTGCCGCAGCTCGTGAAACAGCGGGCTGTACCTCTCGAACACCCCGAGGTAGCCGATCGCGAAGTACGCCGAGATCGAGACCGTCGCCGTGTAGTTGAGAAGCTGCACCCATCCGACGATGAACCCGATCGGTTGGTTGAAAGCGCGGCGCGCGAAGCTCGAGCTGCCGCCGGCGTGAGGCAGCGCCGCGGTGCCCTCGGCGTAGTTGAGGGCGGTCGTGACGAAGATGAACCCCGCGAGGATCAGCGCTACCGGCGTGAGGCCGAGCGCGAACGCCGCGGTGACTCCGAGCGCGTAGTAGATGCTGGAGCCGACGTTCCCGTAACACGCGGCGAACAGCGCGCCCGGCCCGAGCGTGCGCGGAAGCTTGGCGGGGCGGCGAACCACGACCCGGAGGTCTCCCGGCCTGCGGCCGCGCCGGGCCACCGAATCCATCGGGTTCGAGGTTAATCGAAATCCATACCGAATCCATATGGGTTCGGCCCGGCTCCTAACAGAGACCTCACAACCCGCGTCCTAGCTTGGGAGCATGCGAAACGCCGTTGTGCAGATGCCCGAAGCGAGGACGCCAAACGAGCGTCGCCAGGTGCTGCGTGCCGCCAGCCGCCAGCTCGAGCGCGCCGAGATCTACCTGGCTGCAGTCGCCTTCATGGAGCTGGACGATCGGGAGGCGCAGCGCGCCGTCGGCCGCCTGCGGACCGACCTCGAGAGCCTCCGGCGGTACCTCGATGAAACGCGAGGCGCCATCCGGACATGATCGAAGACCAAACACGTACCCGCCGCCGGATCAAGGTCCGCGGCGGGAGTCTCGGCGCGTATCTGTGCTGGGCGGTTGTCTTCGCGGACATCGGCACGTCCGTCTACTACGTGCCCGGCATCCTGTATGGGCACTTCGGGGCGCGCTCCGCGATCTTCGTCTTGATGACGCTCTTCGTCTTCATCCTCCTCTGCGTCAAGTACGCGGAGGTGACGTGGCGCTACCCGGAGGGAGGCGGCGTCGTCAACGTCTCGTCCCAGGCCCTGCATCCTTTTGCGGGGCTGCTCGGCGGGTTGTTCATCCTGGTCGACTACTACCTCACCGCGGCGATCAGCGCGCTGTCCGGGATGCTTTACCTGGCGATCGTCGCGCCGTATCTGCTGCCGTTGGTGATGACGGTGACCGTCGTCGCGCTGGTCGGCCTCGGCATCCTCAACGTGCTGGGTATCAAGGAGAGCGCGCGGACGACGGCGATCTTCGCGACCATCGCCGCGGCCGGACAGCTCGTCGTCGTGGCGGCGACCGCGATCTACCTGGGACCGTCTGGAATCATCGAAAGCTTCCGCGCGGTCATGCACGGACCGCCGATGAACGTCGGCCTGGTGATCACGGGCTATGGGGCCGCTTTCCTCGCCTTCTCAGGGCTGGAGAGCATCGCCCAGCTCGCGCCGGCGATGCGCGAGCCGCGCCGGCGAGTGTCGTCCCGCGCGATGCTGGGCGTGGTCGTGACGATGGCCATCACGGCGCCGCTTCTCACGCTGTGGTCGACGACACTGCTGAACAGCAACGCGGACCCCAACCAATTCATCTCGCTGCTGGGTGCGCATGTCGCGGGTCAGTTCCTGGGCGACTACGTCGCGATCAGCGGCTCGGTCCTGCTGGTCTTCGCGAGCAACACCGCGATCATCGGCGCCTACCACGTCTTTATCGCGCTCGCGCGGATGGGGTTCCTGCCCCGGGTGCTCGAGCGCCGGAATCGCTGGCGGCTGACGCCGCAATGGGCAATCCTTGCGGCCGTCTCGCTCCCGATCGTCATCGTCATCGGGTCGGGCGGGAACGTCAACTTCCTCGGCGACCTTTACGCGTTCGGCCTGCTCGGCACCTTCGTCCTCACGTGCGTCAGCCTCGACGTGGTGCGCTGGCGCGAGTACAGGACGTGGTCGCCTGGGAGAGTCGCCTCCTACGCGGTCGGCGTGCTGACCACCGTGCTGGTTATCGCGGCGTGGCTGATCAACCTCGTGGCGAAGCCGGATGCGACCAAGTTCGGCGGCGGTCTGACGGTGGTGGGCCTGATCATCGGCCTGGCGACCTACCGCTACAGCCGTGGCCACCGCCCGGCGGTGTTCCCGCTTCCGTTCCGGCCGCAGCGGGCGGCGGAGTCGATCGCCGCCTTCGGCCAGCGGCGCGGCGTCCCCGAGGTGCTCGTCATCCTGCCGCACGAGCAGCTGGCGGCCGAGTGCGTGATTGCGGAGGGTGCGCGCGCCGCTGAGGGCAGGGGAGCGGTGTTCCTGTACCGCGGCGACCGCTACCCCAACCAGCACCACGAGCTGCTCGAGGTCAGCGACCCCTGGCTCAGGGATTACAAAGCCCACGATGCGTTCGCGCGGGCGGAGATGCTTGCGCGCAAGTCGGTGCCGCACCGGCGCTTCGTCTACATCCCGGGCAACCTGCCGCGCGAGATGGTGGGCGATGTCTGGAGGGCCATCCACCCAAAGGAGACTGTGGTCACGGTGGAGGACAAGGACATGCTGCCTCCCACCGCCGTCGGTCGCGTGCGGCGACACCAAACCGACGCGGCCACGGTCCTGCACATGTACACGCACAAGGTCACGCCGATCCCGCAGAGCGCTACGGCCTGATTACGAGGTCCTTCAGCTCCCGGGGATAGTCCGTCATCACCCGGCATCCGGCCTCGGTGATGACGACCGTGTCGGAGTGGCGAAACCCGCCCAGCTCCTTGAGGTACACACCCGGCTCGACCGTGAAAACCATGCCGGGCTCGAGGACCGCCTCGTCGCCGCGGTCGAGAAACGGCGCCTCGTGGCCTTCGAGGCCGATCGAATGCCCGACGTGGTGCCGCAGGTTGTCGGCGACGCCCAACTCTTCGGCGAGGCGCACAGTGGCAAGCTCCACCTCGCCCGCCGGGACGCCCGGCGCCATCACCTCGATCGCGCGAGTCTGCAGCGCAAGCATCGCCGCGAACGCGCGCTCCTGTTCGGGCGTCGGGTCGCCAACGATCATCGTCCGCTCGAGCTCGCTGCGGTAGCCGTCGATGTTGGCGCCGGCACCGGTGACCAGGACGTCCCCGCGCTGGATGCCGTGGCCCTTGACGAAGCCGTGCGGCATCGCGGTCGAGCGGCCCGCGACGAACATGCAGGTCAGGCCCGTCTCGTCCAGGCCCCGCGGCCTCCAGCCGGGCATCTCTCGCACCATCTCGAAGAGCGACTCGTTCGCCGCCGGCATGTAGCACTCCATCTCGGTCTTGCCGGTGGTGATCGCGCCCTGCATGCGGTGATGCGCCCTGACGGCCCAGTCGCAGCTGAGCTGGATGCATTCGATCTCGGCCGCCGACTTGACGCGGCGCAGCGACTCGACGATCGGCTCGCAATCTGTGGGCTGGACGCCGGTCAGGTGGCTCAGGCGAGGGCCGCGATAGCCCCAGTACGGCACATAGCCGTCGTGGTCGGCTCCGATCCGATGCGGCCGGGCGCTCATCTCGGTGAGGACCGCGGCCACAGACTCCATCGGGTGCTCGGCGCCCGGGTATTCGAAGTAGATGCGCACCTGGTCGACCGCTGTGGACGATTCGGCGTGCTCCTTCTCCACCGCCGGCACGACGACCACTGACTGGCCGCTCGATCCGATCACGAGCGCGATGGGGCGCTCGGTCGGGATGTGGTGGAAGCCCGTCAGGTACGCGACGCGGGCGGGATAGAAGACGCAGACGGCGTCGAGTCGAGCGGCCTGCATGCCGGCGGCGACCGCCTGCCGCCGGAGTGCGTACTCGGCCATGGAGATCTGCGGGACCTGGCGAGCAGCCACCCTCGCCCGGGTTTTGGGCTTAGTAGGCGGCAAGCTTCCTCATCGCGGCAGCGATCTTCTGCGGGCTCGGCATGAAGAACTCCTCACCAGGCGAGTTGAACGGCATCGCCGGGATGTCAGGCGCGGCGACGCGCACGACCGGACCGTCGAGGCTCTCGAAGGCGTGCTCCGAGATGATCGCCGCGACCTCCCCGCCAAACCCACCCGTCAGGTTGTCCTCGTGCACCACCATCGCCTTCCCGGTCTTACGCACCGACGCGAGGATGGCCTCGCGATCCAGCGGCGCCAGCGTGCGCAGGTCCACCACCTCCACGCTGATCCCCTCGCTGGCGACCAGCTCGGCCGCCTGCAGGCAGTAATGCGTCATCAGCCCCCACGCGAAGCAGCTCAGGTTCGTGCCTTCCCGCCGGACCGCGGCGGGGCCGATGGCCACGAGGTGGTCGCCATCGGGCACCTCCTCCGTGACCAGGCGGTACACCTTCTTATGCTCGAGGAACAGCACGGGATCCGGGTCGCGCACGGCCGACTTCAGCAGGCCGTGCGCATCCGATGGCGTGCTCGGAACGACGACCTTCAACCCCGGCACATGGGCGTAGAAGGCCTCGATCGACTGCGAGTGGTAGAGCCCGCCGTGAACGCCCCCGCCGAAGGGCGCCCGGATCACGATCGGCACCGACCAGTCGCCGTTCGAGCGGTAGCGGGTCCTCGCTGCCTCGCTGACGATCTGATCGAACGCCGGGTGGATGAAGTCGGCGAACTGGATCTCCGCGATGGGGATGAGACCGTTGAGCGCGGCGCCGATGGCGACGCCGACGATGGCCGACTCCGCGAGCGGGGTATCGAGCACGCGCGCCTCGCCGAAGCGCGCATAGAGCCCGTCCGTGGCGCCGAAGACACCGCCTTTGCGGCCCACGTCTTCGCCCATGACCAGGACTCGCTCGTCGCGCTCCATCTCCTCTGAGATGGCCGCGCGCACGGCCTCGATCATCCGCATCTCAGGCACTTGAAGACACCCAAAAGAAATTGTGGCGTCATCAACGGTTATGTGCGCTGGACGCGCACTGGTGGGCAGTAGACTGCAAAGAAAGGGGGGAGGTAATCACCTTCCAGGAGGGACGCGCGATTTCGTTCTCGGCAGAGGTCAAGAACGAGATGGCAGGGCTTCTACCGGCCCGGCCCTGCTGTCAGCTCAGCGAGCTGCTCGGCATCTACTTCGGCTCGCGTGGCCGCCTGCTGAGCAGCCACAACAGCCGGTCGGCGTACTTCTCACTGCTCCGCAACGCGGTGGCGCGCAAGGTCGTGCGCCTGGGCCGCGCCGTGGCGCGGATGGACGCCAAATACCACGCGGTCAAGACCCGCAAGCGGATGTCGTTCTTCATCGAGCTCGGGCTTCCTTTGGAGCTGGTCCGCGCCTTTACCCAGTCGCCTGTGCAGGCCATGCCAGAGGCTGCATGCGACCGCAAGGCGATGCTTCGCGGCCTGTTCCTCGGCTGCGGATCGGTTAACGCGCCGAACACGCGCTACCACCTCGAGTTCGTCGCGCCGACCGCGTCGTGGGCCTCCGCGATCGCGCGCATGGCGGAGAGCCAGGGCGTGAAGGTCGGCACCACGGTGCGGAGCGGCCAGCAGGTGGTCTACATCAAGGACGGGGACGGCATCGTGCGCCTGCTGTCGGCGATGGGCGCGAGCCGCGCCGTGATGGAGTTCGAGAACGTGCGCGTGGTCCGCGAGGTGAGCGGTGAGGTCAACCGCCGCCTCAACTTCGAGACCGCCAACATCGACAAGACGATCGGCTCGGGCCTGCGCCAAGCGGCGGCGATCGATCGCCTCGAGTCCGACGGCAAGCTCGACCGCCTGCCGCCGGCGCTGCGTGAGATGGCGAAGTGGCGCGCGGCCAACCCGGAGCTCAACCTCGGCGAGCTAGCCTCGCGCATGAAGCTCTCCAAGTCTGCGGTCAATCACCGCCTACGGAGGCTGCAGGCGCTGGCCCGCCCCTCCGAGGGCGCACGCCGCACCGCATAACACGATATGAGGGAAAACCCAGAATGGCTTTCCCTCATCGGCGATGGGCACCCGGCCCTCATTCCCGCGGACATAGAGATCTGCCGACGATAGGGCCGGCGCTCCCATTCCGGCATACGGTTGGGATTTGACTCACTAGTACTCGAAACGACGACTGGCAGTCGTCATAGACAAAGTCGCGGCCGGGGTGAACCCGGCCGCCATTACAGCGCTGGCTAACATGGAGGCCGTCCCCTCCCGCCGCGCCCAGCGCGACTCATAGGAGCTCGGCCCAATGGCACTCAAGGTTGGTATCAACGGCTTCGGGCGGATTGGCCGCAACATCTACCGGGCGGCCTGGGACCTGAAGCCGAACTTCGAGATCGTCGCCGTCAACGACATCGGCGACGCCGCAACCTTCGCCCACCTGCTCAAGCACGACACCGCCCTGGGCACGTTCGCTCCCGCGGTCAAGGCGGAGGGCGACGCGATCCACGTCGACGGTCACACCGTGAAGTTCATGACCCAGCGGGACCCTGCCGAGCTGCCGTGGAAGGATCTCGGCGTCGACGTGGTCATCGAGTCGACCGGACTTTTCACAGACGCCACCAAGGCTCGCGTGCACATCGACAAGGGCGGCGCGAAGAAGGTCGTGATCTCCGCCCCCGCGACGCACCAGGACTACACAGTCGTCATGGGCGTCAACCACAAGGGCTACGACACCAAAAAGCACAACGTCATCTCGAACGCCAGCTGCACGACTAACTGCTTCGTGCCGCTCGCCAAGGTGCTGCACGACTCATTCGGGATCGAGCGCGGGATGATGACGACGATCCACGCGTACACCGCCGACCAGAAGCTGCAGGACCTGCCTCACAAGGACCTCCGCAGGGCCCGGGCCGCCGCGGACAACATCATCCCCACCTCGACCGGCGCGAACAGGGCGGTGGCCGAGGTGCTGCCTGAGCTCGCGGGGAAGTTCTCCGGCATCTCGTTCCGGGTGCCGATCCTCGACGTGTCGGTGGTCGACCTCACAGTGCAGCTCGGCAAGACGACGACGGCCGAGGACATCAACGCGGCGTTCGAGGAGGCCGCCAGCGGTGAGCTGCGCGGCGTTCTTGCAGTGAGCCATGAGGAGCTGGTCTCTTCCGACTTCAAGAACGACCCTCACTCGTCGATCGTCGACGCCCCGCTGACGGCGATGCTCTCTGGCGATTGGGCCAAGGTGGTCAGCTGGTACGACAACGAGTGGGGCTTCAGCTGCCGGATGGTCGACCTGATCTCGTACATGGCGGAGCGGCTCTGAAGGTTTCGATCTCTTCCGTCGACGTCTCGGGCAAGCGCGTCCTCGTGCGCGAGGACCTGAACGTCCCGCTGGCGAATGGCCGCATCGCCGACGATTCCCGCGTGCGCGCCGCGGCTCCGACGCTTCAACATCTCGCCCAGCGTGGCGCCCGCGTCATCGTGATGTCCCACCTCGGCCGTCCCAAGGACCGCGAGCCCGAGCTCTCGCTCCGGCCGGTGGCTCAGGACCTGGCCCATCGCGTCGGCCGCGAGGTCCAGTTCGCCGAGGACTGCATCGGCGAGCCGGCGATGACGGCCGTTGACGGGCTGCAGTCAGGGCAGGTGCTGCTCCTCGAAAACGTCCGCTTCCATAAAGAGGACGAGGCGAACGACGCTCAATTCGCCCGGAGGCTTGCCGCGCTGGGCGACCTTTTCGTCAACGACGCGTTCGCGGCCTCGCATCGGGCGCACGCGTCGGTGGTGGGTGTCGCCTCGTACCTGCCCGCCTACGCGGGCGAGCTCATGGAGGCGGAGCTCGAAGCGCTCCACCGAGCCCTGGACAACCCGCGGAGGCCGATGGTGGCCGTGGTCGGCGGGGCCAAGGTCTCAACGAAGGTGGGCGTGCTGCGCCACCTGCTGAGCAAGGTCGATTCGCTCCTCATCGGCGGGGCGATGGCCAACACGTTCTTCAAGGCGCGCGGCTGGCCGACCGGCGCGGGCCTCGTTGAGGACACGGCGCTTCAGGAAGCGCGGGAGGTAGAGGAGCTGGCCGGCGACAAGCTCGTCCTGCCCGTCGATCTCGTCGGCGCCCGCCGCGTCGAGCCGGGAGAGCCGCTCCGCATCTTCGACTCGGACAGGGTCGAGCCAGAGTGGAAGGCGCTCGACATCGGGCCCCGGAGCATCGCGCTGTTCAGCTCGAAGATTCGCGGCGCGGGTACTGTGATCTGGAACGGCCCAGTCGGCGTCGCGGAGATCAAGGACTTCGCCGACGGCACGAAGGCGATCGGGGAAGCCATCGCGGAGTCTGGCGGGTTCACCCTCGTCGGTGGTGGCGACACCGTGGCCGCGATCGATTCGCTCGGCCTGTCGCGGCGCTTCTCGCACGTGTCGACGGGCGGGGGCGCAACCCTCGAGTACCTCGAAGGCAAGGAATTGCCCGGCATAGCGATTCTCAAAGAAGCGTGAGGGTGTGAGCAGCCGCCCGCCAGGGATGCCGCTGGTCGCGGCCAACTGGAAGATGAACCCCGTCACCGAAGACGACGCCCTCGACCTCGCGCGGGGCATCCTTTCGGTGGCGCGAGGCCATTCGGACCGTGTCGAGGTCGTGATCGTCCCGCCGTTCCCGTGGCTGCTCGGCGTCTCCGAGGTGCTCGACCAATCCGGCGTCAAGCTCGGCGCGCAGGACTGTTTCTGGGAGATGTCCGGCGCCTTCACGGGAGAGGTCTCGCCCGCGATGCTCAAAGGCCTATGCCAGTGGGTGATCGTCGGCCACTCCGAGCGCCGCCTGTTTCTCGGCGAGACCGATGAGATGGTGGCCAAGAAGACGGCCGCGGCCCTGTCCTCCGACCTTGGGGTGATCATGTGCGTAGGCGAGCTTGCCGATCACTACGACGCCGGCACCTCAGACGCGGTGGTCAGCGCACAGGTCAAGGCAGGGCTCGCCAACTGCTCCGCCGACGACTCGGCGCGTTTGGTCATCGCGTACGAGCCGGTGTGGGCGATCGGCACAGGCAAGAACGCCGACCCCGAGCACGCGTACAAGACGATGCGCCTCATCCGCCGCGTGGTGGGGGAGATGATCGGCGCGGGCGCGGCGCGCAAGGTGCGCATCCTCTACGGAGGCAGCGTCAACTCCAAGAACGTGCAGCAGTACGTGGAGCTGCCCCTTTGCGACGGCGCGCTGGTGGGCGGGGCGAGCCTGGTGGCCGACGAGTTCGCCCACATCGTCAAAATCACCGCCGAGGTCTACGGACATCGCTAGCCCGACGCCGGGGACCCTCATCCTGCTCCGCCATGGCGAGAGCACGTGGAACCTCGAAAACCTTTTCACCGGCTGGACGGACGTGCCGCTCAGCGACCGCGGCCACAGGGAGGCAGGGGAGGCGGGCCGGTTGATGAAGGAGGCGGGCCTGCAGCCGGCGGTCGTGCACGAGTCGCTGCTGATCCGGGCGATCCAGACCACGCAGCTGGCGCTTGGCGAGATGGGGCTGTCGTGGATCCCGGTCCACCGCACGTGGCGGCTGAACGAGCGCCATTACGGCGCGCTGCAGGGTCTGAACAAGCAGCAGACCGCCGAGAAATATGGCGAGGACAAGGTCAAGGTGTGGCGGCGCAGCTACGACGTTCGGCCGCCCGACCTCGAACCGTCGGATGCGCGGCACCCCTCACACGACGCGCGATATGCAGCGATGCCGCCCGAGCTCCTCCCGAGCTCGGAGTGCCTGAAGGACGTGGTCGCCCGGATGCTCCCCTACTGGTACGACGCGATCGTCCCCGACCTGGTTGCGCATCCCTGCGTGCTGGTGTCCGCGCACGGGAACAGCCTTCGCGCGCTCGTCAAGCACCTCGACGGGCTGACCGAGGCGGAGGTCGTCGAGCTCAACATCCCGACCGGCGTTCCGCGTGTGTACGAGCTTGGCGTGGACTTCCGCCCCAAGTCCTGGCGCTACCTCGGCGACCCGGGCGAGATCGAACGGCGCGCCGCGGCGGTGAAGGAACAGGCGTCGGGGTCGAAGCATTCAAGCTCTTAGACTGATTCCAGACCAAAGAACGAATTCAAGAAGGGGGACTCCCTGAAGATGGCATTTGAACTTCCGCCTCTGCCCTACGCATTCGACGCGCTGGAGCCTCACATCGACGCGAAGACGATGGAGATCCACCACGACAAGCACCACGCGACCTACGTCAACAACGCCAACGCGGCTCTCGAGAAGCACCCCGAGCTGGGCAAGAAGACCGTCGAGGAGCTGCTGTGGGGCATGAACGAGGTGCCCGAGGACATCCGCACGGTGATCCGCAACAACGCCGGCGGCCACTCCAACCACTCGATCTTCTGGACGATCATGGGCCCACACGCCGGCGGCAACCCGAGCGGTCGGATCGCCGACGCGCTCAAGAGCACGTTCGGCGGCTACGACGCGTTCAAGGAGCAGCTCCAGAAGGCGGCGGTCGGGCAGTTCGGCAGCGGCTGGGCATGGCTGCTGGCCGACCGCAGCGGCAAGCTGTCGATCAAGTCGTATCCCAACCAGGACAGCCCGCTCATGGAAGGCCTCACGCCGATCCTTGGCGTAGACGTTTGGGAGCACGCCTACTACCTGAAGTACCAGAACAAGCGCGCCGACTACGTGACGGCCTGGTTCAACACGCTGAACTGGGACGCCGTGAACGCACGCTTCGGCACCGTGTGGGCCTAGCTCACAGCCTCTCTAGGTAAAATCTCCCGGTCCATGGCAAAGCTACAGAACGCCCTCGTCATCGCCGAGGCCGTGCTCGCGGTCCTGCTGACCGCCGGTGTGCTCATCCAGACGCCCAAGGCCTCGGGGCTCGGCGGCACCATCGGTGGCGGCGACTCCGGGCTGGGCGGGGGGTACCGGACCCGTCGCGGCCTCGAGCGCCAGATCTACTGGACGACCTGGGTCGTGGTCGTCGCGTTCCTCGCCTGCTCGATCGCCAACGTCTGGGTCACGACGCATTTCAAGGCATAGGCTCATGGCCGCCGCCTTTGCGGGGGCCCTCGTTCTCGGAGGCTGCCAGCCGGTCGCGACCGTTCCGAAGCCGGCGCGCGGAGGAACTGCCATCGAGGCTCTCGTCGGCCAGCCCAACGTGCTCAGCCCGCTGTTCGAGTCCAACGACAGCACGCGCGACGTCGACAGCCTGATCTACCAGGGCCTGACCACCGTCGACGCGCAGCAGACCGTGGTCGGTCAGCTCGCCTCCGGCTGGTCGATCTCCGGCGACCATCTGACCTACACGTTCGACATCCGGGACGGGGTCAAATGGGCCGACGGTCAGCCGTTCGGCCTGGACGACGTGATGTTCACGTTCCACGTGCTGCAGGACCTGGAGTACCAGCAGCCCGGCGCCGATTTCTGGCGCCTCGTGGGGATCGCCCCGGCGGGAACCTCCCAGATCGTCTTCACGCTGAAGGCGCCAAGCGCCGCGTTCCCGCTCGCGCTTCGCGTCGGGATCATCCCCAAGCACATCTTCGTCGGGATGAGTCCCGCGCAGATCGCATCGAGCCCCTACAGCGGGCTGCACGCCATCGGGACGGGCCCGTTCAAGGTGGGGGCGATCAACCAGCTTGCGATAACGCTCGATCGCAACCCGTTTGCGGACCCGCAGCCCTACCTCGATCACCTCGTCCTGCGCACGTACCCGGAACCGCAGTCGGCGATCCGCGCCGTGCTGTCAGGGGCCGCGGACCTGGTCGGCGGCCTGCAGCCGCAGGAGGTCGCGGCGCTGGAGGGACGGACCGACCTCACAGTGCAGGAGCAGCGCCTGTTCACCAGCTCGTTCGTCTCCTTCAACTCCGACGGCGACGGCAAGCCGTTCTTCGGCGACCCGAAGGTCCGCCTTGCGCTGGTCCAGGCGATCGACCGGCAGCAGATCGTGAGCCAGGTGCTCGCCGGCCGGGCCGACCCCGACCCGAGCCCGATCCCGACCGCCAACTGGGCGTTCTCCGCCTCGGCCGCGACGCTCCATCCGTTCGATGCGCTGGCCGCGGCCAAAGCATTGGATGATGCCGGCTGGGTCTCCGATCCCGCGACGAAGCTCCGGTCCAAGAAGGGCACTCCGTTCAAGGTCACCCTGGTGTCCGCCGACTCGTTTCCCAACCGCCAGGTCGCGGATGCCATCGCGCGGCAGCTGCTCGACGTCGGGGTCCAGGTGGTCGTCAAGCCTGTTCCGGCGACGCAGCTCGTGCGGGATTACCTGCCGGGGCACAAGTACCAGATGGCGCTCGTGTACATCGACGTAGGGCCGGATCCAGACCAGTACGCGTTCTGGCACTCGGGCGCTGATTTGAGCTCGCTCAATTTCGCCTACCAGCGCGCGTGGGGACTGATCGACAAGGACCTGGAGGACGGCCGCAATGCAATCGATGCGCCCTCGCGCCTGGCGGCCTATATCGATTTCCAGATGCTGATGGCGGACGCGGCCCCGGCGATCTTTCTGTACGCGGGCCGCTACGAGTATGTGGTCTCGCAGCGCGTCCACGGCGTGCACTTGAACAAGGTCATCGAACCTACCGATCGCTTCCAGTACGTCACCGATTGGTACGTGAACACGACCGGCTAGATTGAGGCTGTGGATCTCGGTCTAGGCGGACAGCGTGCTCTCGTCACGGCGTCGAGCAAGGGGATCGGTCGGGCTTGCGCGTCGGCGTTGATCGGCGAGGGGGCGAGAGTTTACATCTCGGCCCGCGGCGCACCGGAGTTGGTGACCGCCGCGCGTGAGATAGGCGCGGCCGGATGGTCCGCCGCCGACGTCTCCAAGGAAGGCGACCCTGAGTCGCTGGTCGAGGCCGCGGCGACCAAGCTGGGCGGCCTCGACATCCTCGTCGTCAACGCAGGTGGGCCGCCGGTGGGCGTGTTCCAATCCCTACCCGTAGAGAGCTGGCACTCCGCCTTCTACCTGACCCTGATGAGCGCGGTGCGGCTGATGCGGGCCTCGATTCCGCACCTGAAGCAATCGGACCAGGGCCGCGTGGTGATCATCACGTCGATCTCCGTCCGCCAGCCCATCCCCGGGCTCACGCTATCCAACTCGCTCCGCGCGGCGGTCACCGGGCTCGCCAAGTCGCTCTCCATGGAGCTGGCGCCCGACCGCATCACCGTCAACTGCATCGCCCCTGACGCGATCCTGAGCGACAGCCTTCGCCGTCTCGGCGACGTGGGGGAGATGGAGAAGCGGGCGCCGATGAAGCGTCTTGGCGATCCCGAGGAGGTCGGGGCCGCCTGCGCCTTTCTCTGCTCGCGTCAGGCCGGCTACATCACGGGCCAGACGCTGGGCATCGACGGCGGCTCGCTGCACGGTGTCCACTAGGATTCAAGCTCTGTGAGCACAGCGATTCGATTCGCGGAACGCATGTCGCGGCTCGGGACGGAAGGCGCGTTCGAGGTCCTCGCCAAGGCCCGAAGGCTGGAGGCGCAGGGCAAGCGGATCGTCCACCTCGAGATCGGCGAGCCGGACTTCGCCACGCCGGACAACATCGTCGAGGCCGGCATCGGTGCGATGCAGAACGGCTACACGCACTACACGCCCGCCAGCGGCATCCGCGAGGCGCGCGAGGCGGTGGCCGGTTTCGTCACACGCATGCTCGACACTCAGGTCGAGGCCGACGACGTGGTCCTGGTCCCCGGATCGAAGAACGTCCTGCTGTTCACATTGCTCGCGTGCATCGAGCCCGGCGACGAGGTCATCCTCCCCGATCCCGGGTATCCGGCGTACGCGTCACAGGTCAACTTCATCGGCGGCGTGCCGAAGACGGTGACCCTGCGCGAGGACAAGGACTTCCGGATGGACCTCGACGAGCTCGAGTCCCTGGTCACGGCGAAGACGCGGATGCTGATCATCAACACGCCGCAGAACCCGACCGGCGGCGTGCTGACAGCGGAGGACATCGACTTCGTGTGCGAGCTGGTCCAGAAGCACGACCTGCTGCTCGTGTCGGACGAGATCTACAGCCAGCTGGTCTACGGCTTCCATCACGTCTCCCCGCTCTCCCGGCCCGGTATGCGCGAGCGGACGGTGTTGATGGACGGGCTCTCGAAGTCCTACGCGATGACGGGGTGGCGCCTCGGGTACGCGGTCGCGCCACGCGAGCTGGCGGCCAAGCTGGACACATTGATGATCAACTCCTCGTCGTGCGCCGCGGCGTTCACGCAGATCGCCGCTATCGAGGCGTTGAGCTCGCCTGAGTCCGAGCACGCGGTACACCGCATGGTCAAAGTGTTCGAGCACCGGCGCGACCTGGTGGTGGACGGCATCAACGACATCCCCGGCATGCGGTGCGCGCGGCCGCAGGGCGCGTTCTACGCGTTTCCGAACATCGAGGGCACGGGCTTCGACGAGCACGAGCTGGCGAGCCGGCTGCTGAGCGAGGCGGGCGTCGCGGTCCTTCCGGGTACCGCCTTCGGGCACGCTGGGAAGGGATTCATCCGGCTCGCCTACACGCAGTCCGAGGACGAGCTGAAGCTAGGCCTCCGCCGGATCAAGGAGTTCATCGCAGCCCACCGCACCTAGATCGCGGGCATATAGTCTTGGGCTCATGGATGGCGGGCTCGTCCGTCTGACCGAGCCGATGGTCAGGGAGGGAGGAAAGCTCCGTCCGGCCTCGTGGGAAGAGGCGCTGGCACGCGCCGCGGCCGGCTTCGACGCGGCGCGTGAGCAAGGCCCGCAGGCGTTTGGAATGTTCAGCTGCTCGAAGACGACCAACGAGATGAACTACATGGCTCAGAAGTTCACTCGCGCGGTCATGCACAGCAACAACATCGACAGCTGCAACCGGACTTGACACGCTCCCAGCGTCGCCGGTCTGGCGACAGTGTTCGGAGCCGGAGGCGGGACCTCATCCTACCGCGAGGCTGAGGAAACCGGGCTGATCATCCTGTGGGGCTCGAACGCGCGCGAGACGCACCCCATCTTCTTCCACCACGTGCTGCGCGGCGTCCGCAACGGCGCTCGCCTCGTCGCGGTGGATCCGCGGCGCACGAGCTCGGCCGAATGGGCGGACGTATGGCTCGGCCTCGACGTGGGCAGCGACATCGCGCTGGCCAACGCAATGGCGCGGGAGATCATCCACGCCGGCCTGGCGAACATGGAGTTCATCGCTCACGCCACCACCGGCTTCGACGACTTCGCACGATGCGTCGAGGCCTACACGCTCGAGCGCGCCGAGGCCGACACAGGCATCCCGGCGGCCGCGATCAAAGAGGTGGCGCTCTCGTACGGGCGCACGGACCGCGCGATGATCTGCTGGACCCTCGGCATCACAGAGCACCACAACGCGGTCGACAACGTGCTGGCGCTCATCAATCTCGCGCTCCTCACGGGCAAGGTCGGACGTTACGGCTGCGGCCTGAACCCGCTGCGCGGACAGAACAACGTGCAGGGGGGCGGTGACATGGGCGCCATCCCAGCGCGAATGCCTGGTTTCCAGGACCTCGAAGTGCCCGCGATCCACGAGAAGTTCGCGCGGGCGTGGGGAGGTGCGCAGTTCCCCGACCGGAAGGGCTGGCACCTCAGCGAGATGTTCGAGGCAATGGAACGGGGCGAGCTGGGCTCCGTCTACATCGTCGGCGAGAACCCGGCCCGGAGCGAGGCCGACCAGACGCGCGCCGTCCGCATCCTCAGCGGCCTCGACCACCTCGTCGTGCAGGACATCTTCCTCACGCAGACAGCCGAGCTCGCGCATGTGGTACTGCCCGCCGCCGCCGGTTGGGCGGAATCTGAGGGCACGGTGACCAACAGCGAGCGCCGCGTGCAGAGGGTGCGGCGCGCGCTCGAACCGCCGCCGGGAGCGCGCGACGACATCGACATCATCTGCGACCTGGCGGGCCGGCTCGGTGCCGACTGGGGCCACCCGACCGCGGAGCAGGTTTGGGACGAATTGCGAAGCCTCTCGCCGATGCACGCGGGGATGGCGTACCACCGCCTCGACGAGCTGGGCGGGATCCAGTGGCCGTGTCCTGACGAATCGCACCCTGGCACGCAGTTCCTGCACGGGCGACTTTGGGACGACCCTGTCGACGGTCCGCGCGCTCCGTTTCACGCCGTCGAGAACGACCCGCCGGTCGACCGCCTGACCGAGGAGTTCCCGATCCGTCTGACCACCGGCCGCCGGCTCGATTCCTTCAACACCGGTGTGCAGACCGGCGAGTACACGTCGCCGCTGCGCCGGGGCGAGGCCCTGCTCATCTCGCCGGAGGACGGGCGCCGGTACGGGATCGAAGACGGCGAGAGCGTGATGGCAAGCTCGCGCCGTGGATCGGTCGAGGTGCCTGTGCGCTTC
>Ga0209220_1000328_pt1 | contig 17918 bp, 22 predicted proteins | sample BlaSpr_A8_OM3_M3_FD_187984 | JGI IMG/M metagenome (GOLD analysis project Ga0209220, IMG submission 187984) | Forest soil microbial communities from Thunder Bay, Ontario, Canada - Black Spruce, Ontario site 2_A8_OM3_M3 (SPAdes) (version 2) | ecosystem: Environmental > Terrestrial > Soil > Boreal... | reverse complement strand
TGGCGAGCGTCCGACCCCTCGACCGGAGCGTGCTCGCCATCCACGAGGAGTTGCTCGGGCGGGATGTGGCGTCCAGTCTGAAGTTCGCGCCCACGCCGGACCTGCTGGGGGTCGACGACGTTGATGGCGCTTTCCTGCGGGCGCTCGAGTCCGGTCGCGCCCATGTGGCCGTCACCTCGACGGGGATGCTCGGCGATGCGGGCAGCGCCTTGCCGCCGGCCATCCGACTGCTGGACGCCGAGTCGCGGCAGCGGCTTGTCGGGTCCGAGGACCGCTATCGGACCCTCGCCCGGAGCCGCCAGCTGCAGCGCGGGGTGATGCGACGAACGATTTCCAACAACCCCTACCTGATGATGACGGGGGCGGCTATCGACAATCGCGCCATCCTCCCCCCCTTCTTCCCGGTTCTCCGTGGCGAGGACACCATCTTCGGGTTCATGCTCCGAGCTTGCGTCGAGGGCGCCAGCATTGGCCATCTCCCCTTTACGCTCCAGCACAGCCCTGGCGAACTCCGCGAGGTCGCGCCAGACGCGATTGCCGACTTCGCCCGGCATCCGTCATCGTTCGAGCTGGTGATTGCGTGCGTCCAGTCGTTCTCGGCCCTCGCGGGCACCAGTCTAACGGAGCGCCTGCATGCCCTCGGTCGTCATCTTGGTGCGATCGCCTCGCTCGCGCCGGCCGATTTCGAGGAGTTCCTTCGGCTGTGGGTCTGGCGGGTGAAAGCGCTCGCCATGGAACGCCTTACCCATGACCTGGAGACATCGAGCGCGGCATCCGCATCCTGGAAGCAGGATGTCCAGCGGTACCTCGAAACCCTGCGGACGTCATTCGCAGCAGATGGCTATCTCGTGCCACTAGACCTCAAAACCCGGTTCGGCGGTGATGCGCTACCGGTCATGCAGCGACTGATCGCCCGCTTCGGCGACCTGATGCAGTGCTGGCCGGCGATGGTGGACACGGCCCGCATGCTCGCTGACGGCGGCGAGGAGCTCGCCGGTCCCCTCCGGGCCGGCTGACGTGCTTCCGGACAAAAACAAAACCGGCCGTCGCCGGCCGGTTCTGTTCCACTTTCCCTCCCCCTCTGGGGGAGGGCAGGGTGGGGGTTGTCTAGCTGCCGCACGGAATCGGCATGACGTTCTGTCCGGTCCAGTCACCCTGCTGGTCGAAGTTGCCCTGGTCCGGCCCGGGAGCCGTACAAGAAGCAGGTGCCTGGGCTGCCGCGGTCAGCACGCCAGGTCCGATGGTCGCCGCAAACGTTATCGCCGCGATTCCGACGATTTTCTTCCACATAGCATGACCCTCCTGATAAATGCCGGTAACGATACGAAGATAGGGGCGACACGAACAACAAGTCAAGGTCGACGACGCCGTTATGAAACTCGAGCTCAGCGACAGGTTCCTGTATCAAAGCAGCCGCGGGACTGACTAATCCCTGTGTCGCCGTAATGCATTACGTAACACTGTCACGCTCGTATCGCCGGCGTTAGACGTGTGAAATCCCGCGCTCAGTCTTCACGCAGACCGCACGAATAACGGTCCTCAGACGCTCGTTTACGTGGCCTGAGGCTGCGGAGGACCCAGGGCCATAAGCCAGTCACCGATTGAGGTGGCCAGATCGTTCGGCTTCATCCGCGCAGCCAACGGCACATCTCACGCCACCCGCAGCTTTCCGCCGCTTGAGGTCGCGAGTCCGAGGAGTCTCGAACTCGCGAAGGACGCAATCTGGAGAGAAAAGCGCATTCTCCATCAGGCAGCTTAGGCTGTCGCGGGTTCGACTGGGCTCGAACCCACTCAGGGCACAAGCTGGAGGGGAAGATGACCTGTCCGATCGCTTGATCCAACACCGAGGTTTCCTCCGCTTGCGCCGTCGAAGTGCGCGAGGTTCGTCGCGCCGGGAGATTATCGAGGCCATGGCCGGGCACGAACTCGGGTACAAGCGGTCCTGCGGCCGGATCGTGAGCGTACCGGAGACCGAGGATGAGGTCGACGACGACGACTTCGAGAAGATCAAGCAGGAGTGAGACTCTACGAGGAGTACCGCCAGACGGGAACCGCGGCCGAACGTCGCCGGGAACTCAAGGACGAGATGACGGCGATTACGTCAACGCTGGAGCAGCCTCCCGGCGTCGACGAGATCGGAGTCCAGGTCGGCGGTCGACGCTAGGGCAACGCCGCGCCGAATTTTGCGGCCAGCAAGGCAGCGTCGCTTTTGGAGAGGGGCAGCGCCCGCTGTCCGGCGGACTCGCCGATGAAGTAGTCGAGGATGGTCCCGTCCTCCTCCCATACCTTTGTGCGGCGGTTCAGATGGAGCGGGTGTTCCGTGGTCGGCGTTCGCTCGATGGCGATCATCCCGAACGGGTCGTCCGGGCGATCGTTTATGACGAGCTTGTAGAACTGGGTTGCTATGTCACCATCCCCCTTTCCGTTTGAAAGCGCTCCAGGTCGGCGCGGTCGATGACCCAAATGGAGCCGACCTTCGTAGCCGGGAGACGGCCGCGGTCGACGTCCGAGTTGAGTACCAACACCTCTGGGACGTTCGAGTCTGGCCTAGCCTGCACGTTTCAAGAGAGTTGCTGGAGCGCAACCCCACCGGCAAGGTCCAACGCCCAGCATATGCGTGCAGCGGTATCGAGGTTCGGGACCCGCTCACCTCTCTCGATCATCGCAAGGCCAGTCACGGAAAGGTCTGCGATATCCGAAAGTTTCTGCTGGGTGATGCCCAAGCGCTCTCGCGCGATCCGCAGTCTCTTGGGGAAGTTCTGCTTCAGGTGTCGTGACATCCCCTCCAACCACCTCGTCGTGGCCAACTCGGGGGTCATGCCCTTGCCTAGTGCCGAAGTCCCCACGTCGGCCGCCTGCTCGTCGTACAGACTTGCGCGATATAGACTCAGCCAGAGAGTTCCGCCGACGGTCTCCTTCTTGGACACAGCCACCATTATAACAGCTGTTACAGCTATGGCTCTCGCCGCCCAACGTAAATTGCCATAGCAGCCCCGGGCTACACAACGGCCGCGAGCGTGCCCCTGGAGTTCCTGGCGGGGAGGTTATGCTCGCTTTGCGACACATAGAATGGCGCCGAGGGGGTGGATGGGCTGTCCCGAAGGGTGTTCTATAGCTTCCACTACAAAGTCGACGCGTGGCGGGCCTCCCAGGTCCGCAATGCTGGCATCGTGCAAGGCAACCGTCCAGCGTCGGACAACGATTGGGAGGCTGTGAAGCGAGGTGGCGAGGCCGCCATACGGAGATGGATCGCCGGCCAGCTCGTGGGGAAATCATGCATTGTCGTTTTGATCGGTAGCGCCACGGCTAGCCGAAAGTGGATCAAGTATGAGATCGGAGAGGGCTGGATCGAAGGCAAGGGCGTGTTTGGCGTGTACGTCCATAACCTTAAGGATCAGCGTGGCAACCGCTCGGCCAAGGGCCGAAATCCCTTCGAGGACCTAACCCTGGACGGTAAGCCTCTTTCGTCGATTGTGAGAGCCCACGACCCCGGGGGGCTATTCAGTGACGCCTACAGTGACATCAAGAACAATCTAGCTCGGTGGGTTGAAGAGGCCATTCAGATCCGAGTAGAACACTAGGCGCATCGAGCGTCTCTTTGCCACGGCGCGTGCTTCGCGCCCGTTTGGGAAGACAGCAAGTTGGGTTCGACCGAGGCCTTGGCGGTATCTTCCCCCAGATGGTTCTTTCGGCAGATCTTTGCCAAATCGCCCCATCCTATATATATGTAGCTGGAGGCACACTCGATCGGTAACTCGCCGAGCTGTGCCGAAACGTGCAGCAAGACCCGGAGGAGGATGGGAGCTGGGATCTGCCACCTACGCCGTTCAAGTTATTCACGTCGACCGGCCCAATTGGGAGATCGCGTTACGCTCCGCCATCGAGGACGAGATGAATGGCCTTGGCATCCATAAATCCGTCACAGTCGCGGTCAACCCTGGTCCGCCGACCTCGGAGCCGGCAGTTGCCGTCTACCTTGGGAGCCCAGCGGCTGCCGCAGATCCTGGATGCATTGCCATGGTTGATGCGGCGCTTGGCAGGCTGCAGCTTATCGTCCCAGTCGTCGACGACTTGACACACTACTCCGCGCAGGTTCCTCCAGGGTTGCAGCCGCTGAATGGATGGCGGTGGTTTGGACCCGATGCTCCGCGACGCCTTGCTCGACTTCTCCTAGAGGAGCTGGGCATCGAGGAGCGGCAGCGCAGCGTATTCATCAGTCATAAGCGGGAGGACGGACTGCTCGCCGCGGAGCAGCTGTACGAACGATTGGTGAAGAGCAGCTTTCGCCCATTCATCGACCGGTTTGACATCCGGCCCGGGGCTGACGTTCAGGCGATGATCGCCGATGCACTTGAGGCTCATGCATTTCTGCTCTTGCTCGAGACCCCGCTTGCGCACACCTCGGAATGGGTCTACGACGAGGTCGAATACGCGCTTTCACATGCAATGGCACTCCATATCATCACCTGGCCAGGCAATCCGACTGAGGTACCGGGAAGCGGCCGTCTGCGCCGTCAACAGCTGCAGGGGACAGATCTCGCCCCGGCCAAGGGTTACCAGATATTGACCGACGGAGCGCTCGACGCCGCATTTTCGGAAATTGAAGAGGCTCATGCTGTGGGCCTTGTCCGGCGTCGTCGAAACTTGCTAAGGAGCGTGGAGGATGCTGCCGTAGCCAGAGGTCTGCGCTGCACACCACTGCAAAGTTGGCGCTTGCTCGTCGAAGGCCCTAATCGACGTGAGGTGGTTGCCGTGAGTCCACGGCTACCAGACGTAGATGATCTTCGGCAGTTGGACATGCTCCGAGTGGGAACGCGGCCGAACCCGCCCCCAGGTGTCCTCGTCCATGCGGCTCGCGTATTGCGTGACGACCGCCGGAATCTACTCGGGTGGGCCACGGGTGATCGTCCTCTTACGTTGGTACCCGAGAATGCGGTCGGGGGATACTGGTAGCGATGCCTCTTAAGGTAGCCTCCATGCGCCAGAGCGCTGACTTAGCCGGCCGAGCAGTGTTCATTTCAGCAAGCATTCCCGACCCAAATCGTTGGCAGGGGGATTTTGATCCGCTCGAGATCACCGACGCGGTCACAGCTGCCGCACGAGCCATCTTAACTGCATCAGGAATGGTGGTGACTGCGGCCCATCCAACCATCGCTCCGTTGTTGCTCTATCTCGCTGCTGAGTTCCCTGCAACCGAAAAGCCTGGTGTAATCGTCTACCAGTCACACCTGTTTGACAAGGTCCTACCAGAAGCTATCAAACGCTTTCAGGAAGAGGGCACAGGAGAAGTGCGATGGATCGAACCGGTTGAGGGTGATGCCCCGCAGCCGGGTCTTTGGAATCGCAGCCTTGAGCGTTTGCGCCAAGCAATGCTAGAAGAGACCCAACCGGTGGCTGGCGTCTTCATCGGCGGAATGGAAGGAGTGCCGGTGGAACACAGTCTTTTTACGGGCTTGCTTCCGGACCGGCCCTGGTATGCCCTTGGTCGGCCGGGAGGAGCTGCTCGCGAACTGGCCGAGTCCGCAGACACGCCGCTACGGAGGGAGCTACTGACGGGGACCATCTATCCGAGCCTGTTTCGTCTCGTGGTCGCCGAAATCTCCCAGGCCCTTGGCCCGCATGCGCCAACCCGTTTCAGTTGATAGCTGCTGTATTGACGATGATGTGAGATGAGCAGAAGGGAATCTCAACTCAGACTCCAGAAGCTGGCAGAGCGAGTAATACGGAAGAGCAGCGAGCCGGACCGGCACAAGTGCTTCGTTTCGTATCACGTGACCGATGAAGACGAGGTGGCGGCTTTCCTCGAAGCTTACGGGACAGTCTTCATCCCCACGGTAGTCGGTATAACGGAAGACGATGACTTCGTCGACAGCGAAGACACTGACTACATCATGGACCGAATTCGAGAAGAGTACCTAACTGACTCAACCGTCACGATCGTTATGGTCGGTCGATGCACCTGGGCGCGTAGGTTTGTCGATTGGGAAGTTTATTCGAGCCTGCGCAGCTATGAAGATTACCCTCCGAGCGGGCTCATGGCAATTACGTTGCCATCAATGGCATCCGGGCCCAAAAGGCCTCCGGATCGCGTGAACGACAACGTCGATTCGGGCTACGCGCGTTGGAAGAAGTATCCGGACTCGGCAGAGGATCTCCAGCGGTACATCCAGACAGCCTTCGATTTGAGGACTGAAAAGACAGAACTAATCGATAACTCGCGCGCCCGAAAAGGGTACAACTCTACATGCCCCTAGCGGCATCACCATGGGTCAGCCGGAAGCTGAGGGGATAGGCAGGTGCCATCGCATCAGCCGCTTGACGACAGCGCCATCAAACATCTGGAATTCATCCAGGCAGTGATCGGCAGGCTCTCAGGTAATGCCTTCCTTATGAAGGGCTGGGCTCTAACCATCAGCGGTGCTTTCTTCGGGTTTTCGGCAAAGGACCTCAACTGGCGAGTCGCCACCGTCGGTCTAATGCCCTTAATTGCCTTCTGGGGACTCGATGCCTATTTCCTAAGCCGCGAGCGCATGTTTCGCAACCTCTACGACGCCGTGCGTAGCGGTGATCAACGAGTCGAGCCGTTTTCGATGGCATACCAACTCTTCAAGACACGGCCAGGGTCCAAGCCGGTTAGCTGGTGGTCATCTGTCTGGTCCAGGACCATAACGCTCTTCTACCTTCCGGTGGGTGGGGTCGGAATAGCCCTGATTATTTACACGGCGCTTCAGCGCTGATCCCGACAAGCTGTGCGTATCAACTCAGCCACCTCATCTTTGATCTCCTCGGCCATTTTCTGCTTCGGAGGCCAAATATTTCCTATTCGGTCGTTGTGCCACCTGGGAACTAAGTGGAGGTGTAGGTGGTAGACGGTCTGGAATGCGGCATCCCCGGCAGAGGTGATGAGGTTCATCCCTTCAGGCTTGAGCGCTGACCGGATCGCTTTGCCCACGCGCAACACCGCGTGCATTAGCTCTGCGGCAAGCGCTTCGTTGGCGCTCCACAAATCTGCCACGTGGACCTTAGGGATCACCAAGGTGTGGCCCACTACCGCGGGGCTGAGGGGGAAGAACGCCAGAGTGGCATCTGTCTCGCATACCACTTGCGCTTTCGCCGTTCCCATGATGATCTTGCAAAACTCGCAGTTGGGGTCGAGCGTGGAATCAACCATAATTGACCGATCGTCCGGGAGCCGAGTGAAATCTGCTTCCGTTTGCCCGCATCGCCACCGCCAGTGTTAGGATACGAACGCGCGTTCGCCGATTACCGCGGCGCCAAAGCAAGGTCCGGAGATTGATCGGAGGGGCAACATTGGCCAGAAGACTTTTCTTTAGCTTTCATTATGAGCGGGACGTCAGCAGAGCCAATGTGGTGCGGAATAGCTGGGTAACGCAGGATCGCGAGGCGGCGGGGTTCTTCGACGCAGGTCTTTGGGAAGAAGCCAAGCGGAAGGGCGATGCGGCGATCAGGAGGATGATCGACGAAGCGCTCGTGGGCTCGTCCGTGACGGCTGTGCTAATTGGCGCCGAAACGGCCGACCGTGATTACGTCTCGTATGAGATCACACAGAGCTATGGAAGTAAGGGACTGCTCGGCATCTACATCCACAACATCAAGAATCTCGCGGGCCAGACGGATTCACCGGGCCCGAATCCATTTGATCGCTTAACCGTTGAGCTAAACGGCCAAAGGCGGTACCTATCGTCTTTGTACAGAACCTACAACTGGGTCGTCGACAATGGGTATGCAAACTTGGGCACTTGGGTAGAGGCAGCGGCACGAGCGGCAGGACGCTAGATGCCGGCATTCCATGCGTTTGACCGTGGCTTGCCCTTTCGCTTGTTATAGTCTGCGCAACGATCGGAGGGGTATCAGCGGCGGCGATCAACGCGCCAAGGCAGCCATCTCGTGACGCAGCTACGCACGGCGGTACCATTTCCGTCGCGCATCTGCCGCATCGTCGGTGCCGACGCGGACGAGAGCCTCGGCGTAGAGATCGTGTTCCATCTCCCGTGAATGCTCGAAACTGTGTCTTAAGCCGTGGATAAGTGCAGGGATTGCGCGTACGTCTTGATAATGCGACAGTGCTACACCATAGTGCGGAGCTTCTACGTCCGGATTAGCATCTGTAATCTTCTCGTAGAAGACGTTACGGTCCACGATGACGCCCAAGCTCGCCAAGCTTATCGCAGCCGTTCCGCGCACCTGCGGACTGGCGGCAGAGTCAAACCAAGTCTTCACCAGATCATAGTGCCGGTGTAAGCGCCGTGCCTCGACGGTCCTTATAACTTCACGTTGCGTGCTTGCATAGCTTGTATCCGCAAGCTCCTTGACGATCTCCGCGGCACCTGTTTCGTCCGCCATATCCTTGGCAACTAGCGCCAGAGTTGTAGCCACCTGCTCCTCGGTCCTCCCATCAGCCGCTAGAGCATCGAGACGCCCAGATAGATACCGTTCAGCGATATGATCCGCGGTGGAGCGGACATGGCTGGCCGCTAGCGCCCAATAGATTTGAGAGCGCTTAACATCTGACAGGTCGGCACTATCCAACTCCTGGAAGACAACCGCATGAGCCCTGGCATTGGGCATCTTGGAGAGATTGTCAATCAGGAATGGGCGGAAGCTGCTGCTGCAGCTAGAGAGGGCACTAATTAGCGGATCGACGGCTTGATTTCCAAACGATACAAAAACGTCGTTCCACGGGTTTAGCCCCCGATTCGTCTCAAAGAAATGTTCAACCATGCTGGCATCGCGTGACAAGAACAGCAGTTCTTCCAAAGCACGGCCGTCGCCTATGCGGCCGAGGCACTCGACTACATACTTGCCGAGTTTGTCGATCATGAACACTGTTTCAGGGCTCCAGAACGCCGATGTAGCAAACTCGCGTATCAAGAAGGAGTCAACTGCGGAGCCGCCAATGATGCCAAGCGTCTCGATTGTTAAACGCAGGGCATCAATCGCATTGTCTGTCGGCTCGGCGCCACGATTTGCGACGAGCCTCGCCGCAGCCAGGCGCAACCAGTTGTCAAGGCTCGACTTAATGAGGTTCCGCGCGCCGGTAGCGCTAGCAGCTAAGTCAATCAGGGCGTTCTCGGCGCCCACTTGAGAAGCGAAGCGTAAGTTCCCACCCGATAAGATCAGCCACTGTATGTAGTCTCTAGTGGCGTTACCGGTGAATGTCTTGAGCGCTCGTGGATCATCTTCACTGCTTCGCAGCAGTTCCGGTGGTGGGGGAACGTCGGACTCTGCGGCGTCTACCTGTCCAACCAGGATGTCGATAAGCGGATCAATGCTATCCGTGCCGATATATGCAAACGCACGACCAAGCCGGTAGCGTAACCGCCTGCCCTCTCGGCTCTTTGGTAGTTGACGACGGAGGTTCGAAAGAAAGAGGTCCGGTTGCAAGCCGATCTCGCTGGCGGCGCTCTCGGCGTCGTCTGGATCTTCCGAATTGATCAGTTGGACCAGAGTTCGTTCAACGAAGCGTGGACCTCCAAGTTCGGGTGCGACAGCAAGTAAGACGCGGGTAATTCCAGATTCGAAGTCAGTGTCTAAGTCGATACGTCGACGTGGCAGCAGTCTTGCAATGAAAGGATTGCGTTCAGCTAGAGTTCCAAATCCATTGGGCAGGTCATGAAGAATGACCACCATCTCTACGACGAATTCCTCAGCGGCTTGGATTTCGTACGAGAGCCAGGGCCGCTCAGCCGCGCGTGGTGTCAGAACAAGGGCAAATACATCGCAAGCGGCTATCCCATCCCTCAACGCCTGCTGAATGTTCGGTGTCGTGTCGGCTATCTCAAGGCCGTCGTACCATGCCTCTTGGAATCCAGCCTGCCGTAGCGCCGAGAGCAATCGCCGAACGAATATGGCGTCCCCGGTGGCATACGAGATAAAGACCTTTTTGTGCCGACTTTCGGCCGTCTCGACTTTTGAAGGTGGTGGTTGGTCAACTTCGGCCACAACGAGCCTTTCCTAGGTTCATGCCGTGTCTATGTCGGCTTGGTGTGTTCTGATTAACTTGGATCGATTTGACCAGGTCGTGCAGGGGTTGGAGCCCAGGCCGATGGCCGGCGCCGATCATGCCCAAGTTCCACGCCGCCGTGCCCCGGCGTAGCCAGCTTGCGAATCTGATGAGTGCAGTACCGTCGGCTTCGGGCTCAAGGCCCACGCCGACATTCGTTACCGCCTGGTCCACTCTAAACGTGGCACGATGCCCCTCCTTTTCCCCTCTTCAGTTATAGGGTACGCCCGCGCAATCGGTTGTCAAGCCGGGCGGCCCCGCTTTTGTTGTAGTTCTGGGATCTTGTCCTCTCTGAGCAGTTCTGTGATTTTGTCCTCTCATGCAAGGGGACAGGATCACGTTGACGCGGTCTGAACAGCGGCGCCTGCTCGTGTTGAACCATTTGTTGTCGGCCGCGCTGGTGAATGCTCAAGCGGCGAGCCTGCTGGGAATCTCGGTGCGCCAGGCTCGACGGCTCCGTCGGCGGTATGAGGCGGAAGGGGCGGCGGCCTTAGCCCATGGCAATCGAGGACGGCGCCCGATCCATGCGCTGGACCCACAGCTCACCGCTAGGGTGGTCGAGTTGGCCAGAACCAAGTACGCGGGGTTCAACCAGCACCACTTCACCGAGATGCTGGCCGACCACGAGGGCCTGCAGCTCTCGGTGTCCAGCGTGCATCGGGTCCTGCGCCTGGCCGGGATCGCGGCCCCGCGCAAACGACGGCCGCCGCGGCATCGACGTCGGCGCGACCGCTACCCGCGGGCCGGCATGCTGCTGCAGATCGACGGCAGCCGCCACGACTGGTTGGAAGGTCGAGGGCCCTACCTCAGCTTGATCGGCGGCATTGACGATGCCACCGGGCTGGTCCCCTGGGCCACCTTCCACGACCAGGAGAACGCGCACGGCTACTTCGAGTTGCTGCGGGCGGTGGTCCGTCGTTATGGGATCCCGCTGGCCCTGTATGCCGATCACCACGCCATCTTTTTCAAGACCAAGGACAAGGACCTCACGCTGGAAGAAGCCCTCGCCGGCCGACGCGAGCCGACCCAGTTCGGCCGGTTGCTCGAGGAACTGGGGGTCCAGCTGATCCTGGCTCGTTCACCCCAGGCCAAGGGCCGGGTCGAGCGGTTGTGGGGCACCTTTCAAGACCGCCTGGCGAGTGAGCTGCGCCTCGCCAACGCCTGCACGGCGGCCGAAGCCCAGACGATCCTGCAGCGCTATCTTCCCAAGCACAACCGCCGCTTCACCGTGCCCGCCAATGATCCGGAGCCAGCCTGGGTGCCCTGGCCAAAGGGACGGGTCTACGACGAGCTCTTTTGTTTCAAGTACCGCAAGGTCGTCGCCAACGATCACACCGTGAAGCTGGGATCCCAGATCATCGACATTCCGCCCCAACCTGATCGCTTGAGCTTTGCCAAAGTCGAGGTGGAGCTGCGAGAGTTCTTCGACGGCCGCCTCCAGGTCCACTACCAGGGCCGTTGCCTGGCCAAGGCCATCGCCAACCAACCCAAAACGATCTATCGTGTCAGCACCAACGGCCACTCTCGTGCCGTTTCACACGACCCGATGCCGATCGCCGACCCCGTTCCGCCCGCCCCGAAACCCAAATGGCGACCCGCAGCCAATCATCCCTGGAAACGCCTGTTATTGACGGTGCCGAAGTGACAAAGTCACAGAACCACTACGAGGACAGATTCGCTGAACTACGACAGGGCCTACACACGGATGCGCCTAAGATCGCCCGCAGTGGCAAATAGGCTGGGCGCGCTGCGCGAGAAGCTGGTCAGTGAGGGCCAAGCGGCCCTGGCTACCCCGCCGAAGGCGGTGCCGTTTACAAAGGATCCTGAGGCCGACGTGCTGCTGAACGACCTCGAGGGGCATCCTCATGCGTTCGTGTGTGCCAGCCTCGTCGATCGGCAGGTCGCCGCCGAAACCGCGTGGCTCGTGCCAAAGAAGATTCGCGCCCGCGTCGGCTCCTTCGAGTTCGCGGATCTCAAGCCCCTGACGGAAGAAGACTGGCTTCGGTTGATGCGAGAGCCTGAGCCGGCCCATCGCTTTCCAGAGATGATGGCCCGCGTTCTGCACCGCGCGATCCAGCGCATCGCCTCGAGCTATGAGAGGGTGGCGTCCAACATCTGGGCCGACCAGCCGTCGAGCGCCACCATCGTCCGCCGCCTCCTTGAGTTCCACGGCGCCGGACCCAAGATCGCGACGATGGCGTCGAACATCCTTGTCCGTGACTTCCACGTTCAGCTTCGCGATTACCGGTACATCGACATTTCGGCCGACGTTCAGGTCTGCCGAGTCATGGGCCGTCTGGGGTTCGTCGAGCAAGGCACACAGCCCGAAGTCGTCGTTTACGCCGCTCGTGAGCTCAACCCCGATTTCCCCGGCATCTTCGACCTCGCGCTCTGGGACATCGGCCGCACCGTCTGTCGGCCCACCAAACCCCTATGCCCCCAATGCCCGCTTTACGATCTCTGCGCCTACGCACAACGAGCCGAGCCGTGAGTCGAACCCTCGTCATCGTGCCGTGCGGCAAGGCCAAGATCTGGGATGGCGCACCGAATGCAGGTCCTACTCCCGCGCGAGAGACGTACACTGGCGCTCCCTTCAAGGTGAACCGCGAGTACGCCGAGCGGTTCGGAGACGAATGGGTCGTCCTCAGCGCAAAGTATGGGTTCCTCAAGCCCACCGACCTGGTGGATGGCCCGTATAACGTCACGTTTAAGACCGCATCAACCCGTCCAATCGCGATCGATACTCTTCGCCGGCAAATCCGCGAGCGAGGTCTGGATAAATTCGACGAGGTCATCGCTCTAGGAGGAAAGGACTACCGACTCGTTCTTGAGGCGGCGTTTGCGACGGGGCCGAGACGTCCGCAGTTTCCATTTGCCGGACAAAAGCTGGGCGAAGCCCTTGGCGCAGCAAAGCGGGCAGTCGCGGCTGGCAAACCGCACTGATCGTCGGTTGCCATCTAGCCGGCGGCGGCCTGGGCCTCGACGGCGCGCACCTCATCGATCGTTTTAACCTTGTCGATCGTCGACAGCAGGCCGCTGACAATTTCCCGGACCCGGGGCGCGACCGCCACGAGCATTTCGAGGGCGTCCAGGGCGCTGACCTGGCGTCGATCTTCAGCCGCACGAGCTGCTTGGCAATGTTTACGTCTTCCCCGACGCGATAGGGGTGGCCTGGGCCCCCGTCCGGGCGGCGTCGGACGAGGGCCCTGTAGCCTAGCGCTTGTGCTTGGCCGGCGTCACCGGCTTGTAGGTTGAGCCTTTGGGCCCAGGCGGCAGCGGCTTGCCCTGGGTGGAGACGACCTGTTCGCCATCGGGGAGGCGCTGGTAGATGCCGGACTCGGGGGCCGGCTTCCCAGGCGGCAACGGTTTTGGCTTCGCCATGTAGGGGTGTTCACCTCCTTCTATTCAGATTGATTTGGCCGGGCGGCGGCCGCGGCGGCGGTGGATAGCTCGTGGCCTGGCGAACGGAGGGCGGAGGGGGTCACCCTCCGCCCTGTTTCAGGCCGCGGTCGGGACAGGGAGGCCGTGGCGCGCCCAACCGATGATGTGTTCGGACAGACGGCGGATGTCGCCGCCGCGGGCACGTGGCGCCCGCGCTCCGGTATCGAATACCTCGGTGGCAAGCCAGAGCCCGGACGTGACGGGCACGCTCATGACCGGCCGAAGTTGCGAGAAGAAGTCGACGATCTCCTGGTCATTCATCGGGTTGGGAAGCGTCTGGCCGCGTTGCGGGGTCGGGCGGGAGAGTTCGTGGTAGACGCCGGCGAGGACACGGAGCATGGTGGCCGATCCAAGGAGGCTGCCGTGAGGGCCGTCGCGCCGAAGGTCGCCCGGCGCGAGCTTGCCGTCGGCGATCTCCTGGAACTCGGGGAACGCGCGGGACATGGTCGTGAGGAATCCATAGGTCATGTCGACCATCTCGCCCTCGTCCAGCTCTTCTTCCTTCCGCCGGCTGATCCGCCCGCTGAGACCTACGGCCACGGCACGGATGATCTCGACCACGTGCTTTGCGGCCAGTAGCTGTTCGTCGGTTTTGACGCGGTCGAGCTGGTCTTCGACCCGGCCGTCCAGCAACGGGTGCTGGATCACCTTCAGGAGGGCCCTGTTCACGACGCGCCGGGTGTCGAAGCGGACCTGGATGGTCTTGGTGATGCCCTTCGCGTTCTCGGCGATGTCGACGAACATCTGCTTGAAGCCTTTCTCGTCGTCCTCCAGCACGATCTGCACCGACACCCGCTCGCGCCCGAAGCGATCGCGCTGCAGGAGGAGGTTCTTCACCACCCCTTCCCAGCGGTCAATGGAGTCGGGATCGGTGTGCCGGGCGTTGTTGAGTTCCTGGCGGGCCTTCTCCAGCTCCCTTGCAATGTCCTCCAGGGCGAGGTGGATCCCCAGAATGCGGTGCTGGCCGTCGAGGATGCGCAGGTCGGTCCTGGCAACCCGCGGAACGCTCAAAATCCCGAATTCGGAGCCGCCAATCGTTTCACGCTTTTCAAACTCGAAGATGTCAGGTGCCCGGAGGATCATGGCCGGCGAGACCCAGGCTTTTTTCTCCCGGACATACGACCCGAAGTCGGCGGCATGCTTGGGGTCGACTTTGCGATTACCGGGCGTTGGGTGGTCGGGGTCGGGCTTGGGCAGGACGGACGCGATCGCGGCCAGCGAAAGGTCGAGCGAATATACCTGCCGGGCGCCCTGGGTGTAGAGCGACGCGTAGTAGCGGTCGTGCGTGTCGTAGCCGGTGAGATGATCGACGGACGCTGCCAATTCTTATCCTCCTGCAGTACGTCTTATGTCGGGCAACAACATCTAATTTAGGTAAATAAGATCTTATTGTCAAGAGGAAGTTTTTATCGTCGGGCGGGCCCGTGGAGAGCGACGAGTTCAGGTGAGTTCAGGATTTGACCTGCACTGACTGGCCGACCACCCCGCTCGCTGCTGGTTTCGGGCGTCCAATGATCAGTGATGCGGGACGAGCTGGCCGGCGCCGCCTGGCGCTGGGAAACCAACGATCTGGGTGGGCGGCAACTTTACGGGCGCTTAACCCCTACCCCCTGACCCACGCCACGATGTCCTGGTCGGCCAGCGTGCCCAGCAAGCGCTTCAAATTCCAGTCGGCCGCCGCTCACACGTCGCGGCAGACATTCGCCGAGCTCGTCAACGAGCGCAACGGCAGCTTCTCCGCAAGCGAGGAGGACGACTAGAGAACCGGGGCCACATCACCCTCCGCCGCTCAGGAGGGAGCAACATCACCCTCCCCCGCTCGCGGGGACTGCTCCCAGCCGCGGCTAATCTCGTGAACTCGGCCAAGGGCACGGCACGAGCGATAATGAGCCCTATGCAATCGTGGTACCACATGCTGTGGATAAGTCCTTGCCGGCCACAGGGCGTTGGGGATACCCTCTGACGAACTACTGTCAGCTGGGGTAGCTGCCGAGGGAGGGTCTTGGTAATGGGTCGAGGTCATATGATCCGCCGGCCGGTGGCAATCGACCTATTCGCGGGCGCCGGCGGCCTCTCTGTCGGCCTGGAAGAGGCGGGTTTCGACGTCCTCGCAGCAGTGGAGTACGACCCGGTTCACGCGGCTACGCACACCTTCAACTTTCCCCTGACGAACGTCCTTTGCAGGGACGTTACTACGCTGACGGGCGACGAGCTCCTTGTGGCCTGCAGGCAAGGAGTAGAGCGCACAGGCACTACCGACTGGGACGGCGAAGTCGATCTGGTCGCCGGCGGGCCGCCCTGCCAGGGCTTCTCGATGATCGGTAAGCGACAGTTGGACGACCCGCGCAACCGCCTCCCATGGGACTTTCAACGCCTTGTAGCGAAAATCCGGCCGCGCTATTTCCTGATGGAGAACGTGCCGGGCATGATGACGGGGTTACAGTCCGGCATCCTCGCCGGCCTGATCGCCGCCTTCGAGCGCGACGGTTACGTGATCACCAAGCCGGTGCGCCTGCTGGACGCGAGCGCCTTCGGCGTCCCCCAGGATCGTCGTCGCCTCTTTCTCCTTGGGAGCCGACATGACCAAGAGGCAGTGCTTTACCCTCCGCCGCGTACGCGATCACGCGGGAAACAAGGCGCACCTCCGGGCAACAGCGAATTGCCGCTGACCGTGAGCGTGGCACAGGCTCTCAGCGACCTGCCAGACATCGACCGGTTCGAAGAGCTTCTCGAAACCGACACGGCCGACCTAACGCTGCAACAGCAACAGGCGTTAGCGCGGAAGGCGAGTGCCTATGTGCGACGCCTGCGTGGTGATGATTTGGACGAGGGGGACTTATCCCATCCACGGCAGTGGAACCGGGCGAGCCTTACGAGTTCCCGCCGCACGGTGCACACCCCCCTGTCCGTAAAACGGTTTAGGGCAACTGAGCCCGGCGAGACCGAGCCCGTAAGCCGCTTCCATCGGCTGCACCCAGACGGCGTCTGCAATACGATCCGGGCCGGGACGGGGAGCGAGCGCGGTGCTTTCACGTCGCCTCGGCCGATCCACCCGACGCTTCCCCGCGTCATCTCCGTGCGGGAGGCCGCGCGACTGCACTCGTTGCCAGACTGGTTCAGGCTCCACAGCAGTAAATGGCACGGTTTCCGCCAAGTGGGCAACGCGGTGTGCCCCCTTGTCGGCCGAGCGGTCGGCGAGATGTTTGTTAACGCGCTCGGCATCGCGCCGCCCAAGCCGCTGAAAACAGTTACGCTAGGGGATGAAATGCTGCTCGGGCTAAACATGTCTGCGGCGGCGCGCCATTTCGAGGCCGACCCCTCGGCGATCCCTGCCCAACGCCGGCGGGCGGGCGCCGAAGTTGGGGCCGCCGCTCACTAACGACTGCTGCCCGGCGCGTGGAAGCTCCGGAGAACCGGTACAAGCAGATCCTCGAGCGGGTGTTCCTTAGGGTGTACGAAAAGGGGGCCACGGAGGTCCCATTTCGGCGAGGCGACGTTCAGGCTGCGGCGAAAGACCTCGGCTTCGAGATCCGCAACATGCCGGACTTGCTCTACGCGTTCAACTACCGTGGCGGGATTCCTGCCAAGCTTGCTGCGCTGGCCCCGACCGGGTACACCTGGACGATTGCGGCGCGGGGTCGCCAGGGAAAGGATAGCGGCTACGCCTTCGTTTCCCGACAGCTCGCCGATATCGTTCCCACAAAGAACCTGGGGTACGCGAAAATCCCCGATGCAACTCCCGGCATCATCTCGAAACACGCGAGGAGCGACGAGCAGGCGCTTCTAGCCAAGCTGCGGTATAACCGCCTCCTCGACGTTTTCACCGGCATCGCATGCTACTCGCTACAGAGCCACCTCCGGACCCAGGTCGCGGGGGCGCAGCTTGAGACCGACGAGGTCTACATCGGAGTCGACAAGCGCGGGGCGCAATACGTCCTACCCGTCCAGGCGAAGGGCGGTGCCGACCGTCAGAACATTATGCAGATCGAGCGAGACATCCAGCTGTGCAAGTCCGTCTGGCCCGACCTGATCTGCCGACCAGTGGCCGCACAGTTCGTCGAAGGCGGCCTCATCGCTGTCTTTTTGTTCGAGGAGCAAGGGGGTGAGCCGAAGATCATCGCAGAACGACATTACAAACTGGTCCCACCGGATGAAATCAGCCAAGCCGACCTCGAGCGGTACGGGAAGCGACCGGACTAGCGAGTCCTGGGCCTCGAGCCCACGAATCCGCCGGTCCATGCTGTCAAACCGCAGCCGTGATACGGGACTTGAGCTTGCCGTGCGGCGGGAGCTCTTTCGGATGGGGTTCAGGTATAGGACACACTGCCGACCGCTACCGGATCTAACTTGTCGGGCGGATATCGTCTTCGGCGGAATGCGATTGGCGGTATTCCTCGACGGATGTTTCTGGCACGGCTGCCCGGAACACGGGCGGCGGCCGTCTAAGACGGCG
>Ga0209220_1000327_pt1 | contig 18088 bp, 17 predicted proteins | sample BlaSpr_A8_OM3_M3_FD_187984 | JGI IMG/M metagenome (GOLD analysis project Ga0209220, IMG submission 187984) | Forest soil microbial communities from Thunder Bay, Ontario, Canada - Black Spruce, Ontario site 2_A8_OM3_M3 (SPAdes) (version 2) | ecosystem: Environmental > Terrestrial > Soil > Boreal... | reverse complement strand
TCGCCGCGACCGCCGACTCCGCCACCACGCACGCCACCGGGTCGCCCACGAAACGCACCTTGCCCTCCGCGAGCGAGCGCCGGATGGGCCGCTTCATCGGCGAGCCGTCGCGCTGCTTGAAGTCCAGCATGCACTTGTGCGGCCCGTACGCCGCCAGGTCCGCGGCGGTATAGACGGCGAGCACCCCCGGCATCCTCCTCGCCGCCTCGGCATTCACTCCGCGCAGCACCCCGTGCGCGTGCGGGCTCCGCACCATGTGCGCGTACGCCTGCCCCGGCTCGTTCAGATCGTCCCTATAGCGGCCTTCGCCTCGGAGGAGGGTGGGATCTTCCGTACGGCGGACGGGTTCGCCGATACGGTATTCTGGGTGCGCCGGGGAGGCATCGCTTCGAATGTTCATCCAGTCATTATTGCAAACGATGCTGCTCACCGAACGTAATGGGTCGAAACGCCGGCACCAACATCCCCGAGCCCTTCATCGAGGTGAGCGAGGCGCACCTCGACCAGCTCCTCGGCCTCAACGTGCGACCTCACCGAGCACGCCCTCGAAGGCCTCACCAACGCGATGGCGCTCAAGCTCGCCGCCCACGGCATCCGCGTCGTCTCCATCGCCCCGACGTTCGTCGAGACGCTGATGTACCGGCGCATGACCGAGGCCAAGCCGGCGCTCGCGCAGTGGGTACGCGAGCGGATTCGTACGGGAAGGGTGGGTCAGCCCGAAGATGTGGCTGCGGCGGTGGTGTTTGCAGCTTCGCCGGCGGCGTCGCTGATGACTGGAACGAGTCTCGTGCTGGATGGAGGGTGGACGGCGCAGTGAGCTAGCTGCCGTCTAATTAGCATCATCTCGGGCGGTCAATCGGGCCGTAGACCGTGCTGCCTTCGGTATGGCGATAGAATCAATTTAAGGTTCTTTCAACAGAGGGGAGCGCTCGGTGTTAAGGACGCTCGCGCTTGATCTTTCTTACCGGTCTGACACGTCGAACGTGGTGAAGCAGTTCTATGTGCCATGCCTGGAGCAGTCTGTTCTCTATCGCCGCGCTGCTGGCTATTTCACTAGCAATGGATTGTCTTTAGCAGCAAAAGGAATTGCGCATTTGATAAAAAACGGAGGGCGAATTCGACTAGTCGCCTCGCCTTGTCTTACAGAGACAGATCTTGCGGCGATCGCAGCTGGATATCAAAGCCGAGACGAGATTTTGCGAGCCGCTGCTTTCAGAGACGTTGAAGATGCAAACACGCAACTAGAGAAAGACCGATTGGCGGCACTCGCTTGGTTGATCTCGGTTGGTGCCCTCGACATCAAGCTGGCGTTTCGGGTGGAGCCGTATAACGGGAGAATTCGAAGAGGCATTTACCACGAAAAGATCGGCATCTTTACTGATACAGGCGGCAACGGCGTGGCCTTTACTGGATCTCAGAACGAGACGGTCGGTGGCTTAGTAGAAAACTTCGAGTCCATCGATGTTTTTTGCTCTTGGTTAGACCCTCAGCGCGTCGAAAGAAAGACAACAGATTTTGATGCGTTATGGGGAGATCGAACCACGGGGCTGGCGGTTGTCGATTTCACGACTGTCGGTAAAGAAATTCTTCAAAAGTACAAGACGAGCACGCCACCAGATATTGATCCAGAGGAGCCCGGAATGGTGCTTCGCTCGCCTCCCCAACAAAGAGGGCGTAAACCGCACATCCCGGAATCAATAGTCTTAAGAAATTATCAAAAGGAGGCCGCAAACAGTTGGCTGAAGAATAATGGAAGGGGAATACTCCAACTCGCAACCGGGACGGGGAAAACAATCACCGCACTTGGCATTGCGTCAAGTCTGGCCGAGCGTGCGGGGCTTCAGGCGCTGATTGTCGTATGCCCTTTCAAACATTTGGTATCTCAATGGGCTGAAGAGTGCCGACGTTTTTCGATGGAACCAATCCTTGCCTTTGAGGAGCGAGCTTCGTGGTACGACTCCCTTACGGCAGCACTATCAGCGGCGGGCCGGAGTGCTGAAGAATTCGTCTGTGTTATAGCGACGAATGCCACCTTTGCTTCGGAAGGGTTTCAGCAGAGGCTTAACTACTTCCCTAAGGCGACTTTGTTAATCGTTGATGAGGTGCATAACGTCGGTGCCGAGCGGTTAAGCAAAGCTTTACCACCATCTATTGAACTGAGGCTCGGGCTCTCCGCCACACCGGAAAGATGGTTCGACGTGGACGGTACGAGCCGTCTCATTGAATATTTTGGCCCCGTTCTTGACCCACAAATTGGAATCAAGGAAGCAATAGAGCTGAAGGCTCTAGTTCCTTATAGGTACCATCCGATTCTCATTGAACTTACTGATGAAGAGCGCATCAAGTACCTCGACATTAGTGCCCGCATTGCCAAGGTCTTCAGCGCCGTAGGCTTTGATGAAGACAATCCTAGTTTAAAAGCACTCTCCCTTGAGCGCGCTCGTTTGGTGGCGAGTGCCTCAAACAAGATGATCGCGTTACGTCAGTTAGGTAGGTCTCTCCAGAATCAAACTCAAATGCTGTTCTACTGCGGTGATGGAAGGGTGGACAACCCCGACGAGGACTACAACCGACGACAAATTGAGGAGGTAACGAAGGTATTGGGGGCTGAATTGCTCATTAAAGTTGCGATCTTTGACCAGCATACGGAGACCACAGACCGAGATGCCATGAGGAGAGATCTCGCTACGGGTCAACTGCAGGGTCTCGTAGCGATCCGATGCTTAGACGAAGGGGTAGATATCCCCTCGGTGAAGACTGCAATCATTCTGGCAAGTAGCACTAACCCTAGACAATTTATCCAACGCCGTGGAAGAGTATTGCGTCCCGCGCCCGGCAAGACGCACGCGGAGATCTACGACATGGTAGTTGTTCCGCCGCGTGAAGCAGCGAACAGTGAATCAGAGCGGTCGTTGGTTCGAAAGGAACTAGTTCGTTTTCGACAGTTCGCGGACCTCGCGCTGAACGCAGGAGAAGCGCTAGGAAAAGTACTACAACTGCAAAAGCACTTTGGCCTCATGGATATCTAGAGGGATCAAAAGATGGATCTGGATAAAGATATAGACCCACTCGAACCATTGAAGCGTGAGCCCGAGGAATACAAGACAATCATTAAGAAGATCCTCGAGCTCGAAAGCGAGCGGTTATATCAGAGACAACCGCACCTTAACGATGACATTATTCGAATAATCAAGGAGGTCATCCGGTGAATTTGATCTCTTTGCGAATGCACAATTTTCGCCAGTTTCTCGGCACTACGCCTGAAATCCGATTCGCGTCTGGTAAGAAAAACGTAACTGTTATCTTTGGAACGAATGGGGCGGGGAAGACGGCAATACTAAATGCGTTCACTTGGACGCTCTACGACTCAACAACAAGGGGATTTCTTTTCCCCGACCAGATCATTAACAAGGCCGCATTAAGAAAGGCTAAGCCGGGTGACACGGTCGAGGGGTGGGTAGAAATAAAATTTGATCACCTAGGCAAGAAATATGTATTGCGAAAGACACACCGTGCAATACGCACCAAGAACGAAGCCGATGTAGTTAATCAAGATAACGATGTGAGAAGTCTTCAGTGGGCTGGAGAGGATGGTCAATGGCGAACCGAAACCAGTATCTCTGACGTTATTGGGCGTATTTTGCCTGTGGATCTCCATACATATTTTTTCTTCGATGGGGAGCGGATAGAGCGCCTTGTCCAACCGACGAAGGAGGAACAAGCGGATATTTCAAACGCTACGAGAAAGCTTCTCGGAATTGAAATCTTGGAGCGCGCGTCGAGGCATCTAACCAGCTCAAAGAAGATCCTTGAAAAGGACTTGGAGGCAATTGGCGACCCGGAGACTGTAAAGCTTCTGAAGGAGAAGACCGAGATTGAGATCATTATTCATGGTCATGAGGTGCGAGCGTCCGAGTTAGGACGAAATTTGGTGGGCCATCGCGCGCGAAAGGAGGAGTTGGAGAAGCGGCTAAGAGAACTTCATGAGGTCAAATCAATTCAGGAGCGGCGTGATCAGCTAAATAAAGATGTAGAAGCACGAAAAGCGGCGCTTATTCAAACCGGTCAAGATCTTAGTAACTTAATTAGCAGCCGAGGCTACTCAGTCTTCATACAACCCGCGTCCGTCAGCTACCGCGCCCTGATAGATGGCCTTCGACAGCGAGGAGAACTTCCCGCCGGCATCAAACGACAGTTTGTTGATGACCTACTCAATGGTGGGATGTGTATTTGCGAGAGGAGCCTTAAGGAAGAAGTGGCGCCAGATGCGAGAAGAGCAGTTGAGCATTGGAGAGGGAAGGCTGGACTCGCCGACGTTGAAGAGAAGGCCTTACGGATGGGCGGCGAAGTGAAGCAGCTCGAAATAGCAATCGAGGAGTTTTGGAAGCTGCTAGATCAGTATGAGCAAAAGCGGGCAGCCGACAGAAAGGAAGTTGCGCGGATCGAGGAGGAGTTAGAAGCTATTAGTGAAAAACTGAGAAATAGTCCTAAAGAGGAGGTGAGTGGTCTAGAAGCGGAACTAAAAAAGACTCAGGGAGCGATAGAGGCAGACGTGCTTGAGCAGGCAACGATTAATGCCGCGATTAAGCAGCAGCAACATCGACTAGCAGAAATTGAGCATGACATTGCGCGCCATAAGGGGAACGAAGCAAAGCAACAACTCGCGCAGCGGCGAGTCAATGCCGCGTACCAGATATTGTCGCGCATAGACGAGTCCCGCTCTCGCTTTGAAACGACGCTTAGAGTGGCTTTGTTGAAGAAAATAAGGCACCTCTTTGACATCGTCTCCTACACGCCGTACGTGCCCGATATTACTGACGGCTATGCGCTGCGCTTACTCGAATCCGCCGGTGGTGCGCCATTACCGGTCGCAGCATCCCAAGGCGAAAGTCAAATACTGAGCTTGTGTTTTATCGGCGCAATGATAGATCTCGCAAGGGAATATCACTCGCGCAAGGAAAAACTGCCGGGACCAGATAGCAGCGTATACCCGCTCGTGATGGACTCACCCTTCGGAAGCCTGGGTCCGACCTACCGTCATCAGGTCGCTGACCACATCTCGATTCTCGCGGATCAGGTAGTGGTAATGGCTACAAACACTCAGTGGAGAGGCGAAGTGGAAGAATCGTTGAAGGGAAGAGTCGGAGCTTCTTATGTACTCGAATACTTTTCGCCGAAGGAAAAGATACAAAAGGAACCTGTGGATGTGGGTGGGCGGACGTTTGATTTAATAAGACGGAGTCCCAGCGAATTTGAATATACCCAGGTCCAGGAGGTAGGTCATGCTTGAGCGCCGCATTCGTTATGCGAAGGACAAGGGGGATGTTATTAAGCGGCTGGTGGCCAACGAAGACACGACATCCCCTTTCAAGTTAATTGCTGATGTGCTCGTTTTTGCGGCGGCGTTCGGGCTAGCTAGGAACAAACGGACCACGCTTGGGGAAACATTGGGAGAGCCCATAAGGCAGGAAATCTTCGACCGCCAGGGCTATGACACCTTTATAAATTTGCTCGCTGTGCATGCAGAAAATGATCCCACTGTTCTTAGCGATGCAGACGAAAAGGTTGAGCGGCGAGCGCGGATATTTGAAGAGTACGCAAACGGCGGACTTGAACAAATTCAGGAAGAACTCAAGGGCGCTGTAGATTCGTTGGAGTCAATTCTGTTAATGATTTCGGCGCAGCGAAAATCAGAGATCAAGGAAGTGGGTGCTTTTGATTTGGCGAAACTAGTAAACGAGTGAGCGTGGGGGGTTCACAAGTTACTGGTGTGTATCGCATCCCCCTAAGCCAGCGTAGGTTTAAATCTGGTGCTTTGTACGTTTCAGGTATCCATAGTTGCGGCGAGCTGGAGGCTATTGATATTCGGTATTTTGTAGAAGAGGAAAGTCGCCTGATACCAACACGACAAGGCTTCCGAATCCATGCTGATAATTTATTGACCTTCAAGAAAGCATTAGCGAAGCGAGCAATCAAACTTCAGAAAGTAGAATTGTGGCGAGGCGCTACCCGAAAATTGATTGCTCGCTATTGCGATGATGAATATGGGACGGGCGTGGACATTCGCTATTTTGCGGCCTCACCCCGTTATAAGGGTTGGGAGCCGAGAGGTATACGTCTTCACCTCGAGGACTTTGCGAAATTGCGAATGACGTTGTTGGAGTCTGGAATAGTGGATGGCCGCATTAGCGTAAAGACCGATCTCTTCAGTGGCAAGGAAGTCGTCAACCGTAGGTCAACCACCCGCAGCAGCTGGAAAAAGAGTGGCTCTAAAACTCAGCGGAGTAGCGAGAACGTAGAAAGCTTCACAATTAACGAGGCTCTAAGAGCGTACATCGACGACCATTGATTGATTGTGACAACGTGGGCGAAGTATGACGATTATCGAGGCGATCAAGCGAGTGATGCGAACACATGGCGCTCCTATGACCGCGAAGGAAGCGTATGAGGCGATCGTCGCACATCAGCTATATGAATTTCATGCACAGAACCCGGCGCATGTCGTCCTTATGCAGATTCGGCGGCACAGCGAAGGCATTGACTTCCCGACCGCTTCACCAACGAAGCATTTTCGCCTCGTTGGTGATAACAAAGTTCTGGCCGTTGACCGCGGCGAAGCGATTCGTTAGAAAAGCTCGTTCCCTATCACGCCAAAAGGCTTCCGGCAACGCAGGCCCTTCTGTTTTGGCTGCAACTCTTCGCGAACTTCAAGATTTGCATGAGCGATACGTAGCTCTACTCAGGGAACGGATTTTGACAGATCTCAGGCGCTTGTCCCCGGGCGCCTTTGAAACGTTTGCTAAGGAACTCCTGGAGGTCTATGGGTTCGAGGAAACACACGTTACTCAAATTTTCCGCTGACGGAGGAATAGACGGGTACGGAAAGCTGAAGGTAGGTTTGGCTCACCTCAATGTAGCTTTCCAATGCAAGCGCTGGACCAAGGGAAATATCCAACGCACCGAAATAGACAAGTTTCAAGACGCTGCACAAGGGGAGCAATTCCTATTGTGCTCCTTGACAGCGACTCGATCGTGGCACTGATGCTTGAAAAGCAATTCGGCGTACAGGCGGAGAATCTCGTCATTCCCACATACGCGCTTGATCTTGCGCTGACGACCGAGGACGCCACTATCAAAGCCGCAGGTTATCTTGCCTCCGGCTTGACGCCGCGCGGTAAACGGCGCGTTCGCTAGATTGCACACGATACGGTCTGTACTTCACATAGTGAGGACCCGGGCGCAATTGGCTACGGAACGAATATCTTTAAAGCCATCGCGACAAGCCGATCAGAACGTTTTTCTACATGCTCGCGACGCCACTTTTTGTTTGCCCCGACCTCTCGGTTCAATTGAAGGCTCGATTTCAAGAGAGCTTCTCGCTTACCAGGAAACGGCTTATTAGCTAGCTTATCGTTGTCTTCTGGACCGAATATCGTGAGATTGCCAATGGTCTGCTTCACTTTCTCCAATTCTGCGTCCTGATCTTTTGTCTCCGGAGACTCGGGGTAGATGTGTTCCAGGGTTGTGTTGGAAAAATCAAACACCCGCGTTTTGTCTTTGCATTTGGGCATACCCTGTGCACCCTTCTCGTACCACTTCAAGTAATCTTCCAGAGTTATTAGCAGATAGCGGATATACCCGTTACCCCCTCTAGGAGAATATCTAACCTCTCGAAGATTTGCTTCAAAGACTGAATCCGGCACTAATTTCTCAATTAATTCTGCAAGCTCGGTCCTAAGAGTCTTGATCGAATAGTTGTTCGAGTCACGAATCTTCTTGGCGTTACGCAGATACAACTCTGTCATGGGGCTAACGTGCGCGTTCCCGATAGTCTTATAACGGAAAACAAACCGCTCGAGAGCGCTGATGGCTTCGGCAAATTTACTTGCATCTAATCGGCGTAGCGACAGCAACAAAGGCATTGCGTTGGTATGCTTCAGGTGCGTAACCAACATGCGGAGTCGTTCGCGATCCCAGCTTGTTACGCTACTATGGTCGCTGTAAGGCCAATCCCCTTCGCCGAGCGTCCGTAACAGCGCGAACTCTGCGTCGATCTGCTTAACCTCTTGAAGTATTGCTTGCGCCCCTTGCTTGTTTACTGTCGTCTCATCTTTGCACTTGAAGCGGAATTCGAGAAATTGGTCAGCTAAGTTGGATGATTTCGGGCGCTTGCCTTCCATTGATGCGAAATACCATCGAAGGTAGCTATCTGTATCGCCCGGAGGATATGCGAGCACGCTATCCCAGCGGTCTGCCAGCGCGTTTTGCATGGCGAGCAATGAAGTTGTCTCTAGGCACTCCATTGTGGTTGCGCGTAAGAGGTCCCCGTCAGTCAAATGCACGCCGCGATCATTGAGCACCTGAAATATCTGGTGAGCCTCCTTTCGTGTCTCTGTGTGCATAAAGATCACGGTGCAATCTTCTGCTAGTACAGCGTTGACTAAGACCCGTAGGCGTTTTGCTTTCTCCGAGGCACTGCCTGACTGGAGGACCTTGTTCTCGATGAATGCTTCTAAATGCGCCCAAGCGGCCAATATGCGCTCATGTGATGCGCGCAATGGCGCTGTTTGTTCTCCTGCAAGAATCTTTTGAAAAAATTCATTGTCAGCCTTCGAAAGCGTTAGCTTCGGCACTTCGACATACTCGAGCTCAACGTTGTCGTTGTAAATTAGATAGAGCGCGTTTAGCGTCTCGACAGTACTGGATAAAAAGGTCTTGGCTTTTTGTTCGTCTGTTTTTAGAGTCCCCTTACTCGTAAGATCCTTAAGAATCTTCTGCATGCTGCTCACTACGACTGCGATTAGCATCACAAAGGACGCGAGTCGCTGCTGGCCGTCGATAACCTCGTAGTTAGAGCGCCCCGATCCGGATATGTCTCTTCTAACTGTTACGATGCCGCCGAAGAAATGATGTCTTTGTGCGCCGGCAAAACGCGCGTTTAGGCATCGCGTCATATCCTCCACAAAGTCTTCGATCGCTTCGTCTTCCCAAGCGTAGCCACGCTGGTACTTCGGCACGTCAAAGGTATGGTTTTGTTCGAATAAGACTTTTACTGATTGCTGAAATGCTTTGATCGCCATCTCTCTCACCCCTCGCCCTTAACCGCCCCTGAAGCTGTAGGTTACTGAATTTCGGACCAAATAAGCTCGCGGATGGCTGGGGGGGGTTCGTTTGACGCTGCCCTATGTTTGTTTATAGAATGACAAACAACGCAAGTCATTAACAAACGCACACGTGCCTGCAAATACTTCGTTTGAGTACGTTTTTCCGGCTATCAGAGGCATTCAATCGGGGCGGGAATACTACGTCTCAATGTGCCCCCTGAAGCTAATACCGAAGATTTTCCTTTTTGACGACGAGGAGCTGGTACCTGAGTTGCGAGCACAGCGAATTTTGAATAAGTCGCGAGTGCCCGATATTGCGAAATACATAGTCGAGAACCGTGATAGCTATGTGTTTTCCGCAATCACGGCATCGGTAGACGGTGAACTGAAATTCCACGCAGTCGGTAGTGAAGCTGAAGCAAGCCGCGTTGGGGCGCTTCACATCGACATGCGGGCCCGTTTTGTAATTAACGACGGGCAGCATCGGCGGGCGGCCATAGAGCTCGCTATACGTGAGGAACCCACGCTAGCAGACGAGACCATCGCTGTAGTCTTCTTCTTAGATCGTGGTCTCGAACGTAGCCAACAGATGTTTGCCGATCTGAATCGGCATGCAATCCGACCCAGCCGCTCCCTGGGATTGCTCTACGATCATCGAAATGACCTTTCAAAAATTGCCAGGCTTGTTGCATTGCGATCGGATGCTTTTAAGGACGTGGTCGAGATGGAGCGAAGCACGCTGTCCGAGCGTTCCCGGAAGCTCTTTACCCTAAGTGCTATCTACTCTGGGAATGCGGCGCTTCTTGAAGGAAGTGAATTCCCAGACCTCGATCACGCGGCCAAGCGCTGCATTGAGTACTGGGATGAAGTTGCAAGGTATATGTCAGAGTGGGGACAGGTCCGTGCCTCAAAGATGACGGCCGGCGAAGTACGTCGAGACTTTTTACATTCACACGCGATCGTTCTCCAGACCCTTGGAATAGCGGGCAATCAATTGCTGCACCTTCCTGGCACAAGCTGGAAACAGAGACTCAAACCGATTGGAGATATCGATTGGTCGAGATCCAACGCGAAACTCTGGGAAGGACGCGCCCTCATCGGCGGGCGTGTATCGAAGTCTTCACACAATGTCACGTTGACGACGAACGTCATCAAGCAGAAGTTGGGGCTCGAGCTATCGCCTGATGAGCAACGCGTTGAACATGCATTTAAACGGGGGCGCGATGGAGCAAGGGACTAAAGTCATACAAGTGCAATATCGGTCCGCGTTTTCCGAACTCGGGCTGGAAGAAACAATCCGCTGGCTCGTCACAAAAACACAGGAGCTCTACGTCAGCGACGACATTCCGTGGGTCATCGGATATAGCGGCGGAAAGGACTCCACTGCAACGCTCCAATTGATTTGGACTGCCATTCGTGGGCTACCTGTGGAGAAGCGCAAGAAGCCAGTCCACGTCATAAGCACCGATACACTCGTTGAAAATCCTATTGTCGCCAAATGGGTCGAGCATTCTCTCGATGCAATGCGGGTTGCCGCTGCTGCTCAGGGTGTAAACATCGAGCCGCATCGACTGCTCCCAGCCGTCAAAGATCGATTCTGGGTCAATCTCATAGGGCGAGGCTATCCGGCGCCTCGCCCTATGTTCCGGTGGTGTACGAGTCGCCTGAAGATCAATCCGTCAAATAAGTTCATTAGTGAGCTTGCCGAACAGAATGGGGAGGCCATTCTTGTCCTGGGTACCCGGAAGCAGGAAAGTGCGGCACGAAAGACTGTACTCGAGCGTTATGAGGGCAGTACACGTGACCTCCTGAGTAGGAATAACAACCCTAAGCTTGACCGAGTATGGGTGTATACGCCTGTCGATAGTTGGTCCAACGATGACGTGTGGGAATACCTTGTTACGGAGCCAAACCCCTGGGGTTACAACAACCGCGATCTGCTGGACATTTATCGAGGGGCCACTGCGGACAACGAGTGCCCGTTAGTCGTTGATACAAGCACCCCAAGCTGCGGTGACAGCCGTTTCGGATGTTTTGTTTGCACGCTTGTAGACAAAGACAAGTCTATGCAAGCCATGATCCAAAACGACGACGAAAAGAAATGGATGCTTCCGTTATCAGAATTTAGAAATAAGTACCTGGACGTGAAGGAAGATTGGGGGCATCGGGACTTCCGTCGTATGGACCGGTCCTTGACACTGCACAGGGATGGTTTGCTGCATGGTCCGTATAAGCAGCGATATAGGGAGGAGCTGCTACGACAATTGCTCAAAGCACAGAATGTGGTTCGCGAGACTGGTCCAGCGCACGTCCGCGACATGGAGCTGATATCTCTCGAGGAATTGGATGAGATACGGAGAATTTGGGTTAAGGACAAGCATGAATTCGAGGATAGCCTTCCGCGAATCTACGAAGAAGTGAATGGGACGGCGTATCCAAAATCAGATTTTGACGAAGGGCAAACATTCCGATCAGAAGATGTCGCAGTACTTCGCCGGCTCGCGTTATCTCCTGAAGATGGCGATGAGCTCCACTTCCAACTTGTCCGTGAGTTACTTCATATCGAACAGGGATACCGTACCGCCTCACGTCGGGTCGGCATCTTCGAAGCTCTTGAAAAGGCGCTGGAGGGAGGAGCGTTTGACAGCGAAAAAGAGGCGTATGAGGTTGCGCTCGAGAGAAAACGGCTTTTCGACGCCTCTCGGGATGACGGCAGCCGGGCTACCGAACCAGAGGTCGCTCAGTATCAGAGCGAGTTCAGTGACTCGAATGAGGTTACGCCATGATTTTCGACGAACTCGTTCTGCATAATTTTGGTGTTTACCGTGGTGAGCATCGGGTTGCGTTAACGCCATCAGCGGAACGCCCAATTGTTCTGTTTGGGGCGTTGAACGGATCCGGTAAGACGACGTTTATGGAGGCTATGCAGCTCGCGTTGTACGGAAAAAGCGCTAAAGCTGGACCGCGAGGACGCCTCGCGTACCAAGATTATCTGGCGCGCTCCGTCAATAGATACGTTACCCCCACTGAGGGTGCTGGACTGAAGTTCGCATTCCGCCATCGGACAGAGGGGCGCGACGAGTCGATTCGCCTCGTTCGCACCTGGAAGCCGGGTGGAAAGGGAGTCAAGGAAACATTTGAGGTTTGGCGGAACGAAACACTTGATACGGTGGCGACCGAGCGATGGGTTGAGTTCGTCGAGGATTTCATTCCCATTCAGATCTCGGATTTGTTCTTTTTTGATGGGGAAAAGATCGAAGGCCTTGCTGATCCGCAACAGTCGGCTGCACTTCTGAGGGTTGGACTGCATTCCCTCCTTGGTCTGGATCTCGTCGATCATTTGGTCCGAAGCCTGGGAGTTGTTGAGCGGCGAAAACGGGCTACACAGCTTGCGAAGATAAATCGTGATGCTGTCGATCAGTTGGACGAGGAGATCGCTGCTCTAGAAAAGCAGGTTACGGAGCTCGCACAACGTAACGCTGGCTTGAATAACGAGATCGACCAGTGCGTGAAGGTGGTTTCGCGGTTGGAAAGTGAATTGGAAGTATCTGGCGGACAGCTATTTCTACAACGCAAAGAACTCGAGCAGGAGTACAGGGATCTTAGAGACCGCCAGGCTATAGTCGCTGGTCAACTCATCGAAATGGCGGCCGGCGATGCGCCACTGCTACTCGTGACTGGACTTCTCGAGGAGCTTGGAAAAGCGGCCCTTCAGGCACATGCTGGTTCAGTTGATTCTGAAGTGCACAATTTGATCAACCGGCGCGACAAGCAAGTTCTTAAGAAGCTCGTTGATGAAGGGGTAAGTGCTCGCCTTATCAAGGCTATCGAGAGTTTCCTTGAGAAGACCAAGCCCAAGAGGCACACGATTAAAGGTCAAGAGCTGTCGATCGCTATCCCGCAAGCAATGCTTCTAAGTTGCGACGAGTGTCACGCTCTCATTGAGGGATTGGAGACGAAGGTCAAAGACTTTGATCACGTTGTGCGCCGCATCGAGGCGTGCGAGCGCAATCTCGCCGCGGTGCCTCAAGAAGATATGGTGAAAGAAATCATTGAAGCGCTTGAGCAGGCGCGCAACGAGCAACAGAAACTGGCGATTAAGATGGAGCTGTTGGAGGAGGGGCGAAAAAAAACAAACGCAGAATGGGAAAGGAAAAAAGGCCAGCGGCAATCAAAGCTGGAGGAATTCGCTACAGCATCCCTTGCTCTTAACACGACCCAACGAATATTGACGCATTCAGCTCGCGCTCGCGAGACCCTGGGGCGTTACCGAGAGGAAATTGCAAAGAGCCATATGTTGCGTCTAGAAGGGCTCGTAACAGAGTGCTTTGGGCGACTTCATCGTAAGAAACTGATAAAGCATTCCGTATCCATTGACCGTGAATCCTATGAGCTACAGCTCCTTGAAGAAGGCGGGGGGCGCGTTTCATCCAATGAGTTATCGGCCGGTGAGCGACAACTTCTAGCGGTGTCGGTATTGTGGGCGTTGGCCCAAGCGTCCGGCAGAAAACTGCCGACGGTAATCGACACGCCACTAGGGCGCCTCGATAGCAAACACCGTCACTTCCTTGTGGAAAATTACTTTCCGCACGCCAGCCATCAGGTGATTCTCTTCTCGACGGACGAGGAAATCACGCGTGAATACTATCGACGAATGAAACCCGCAATTGGTCGTGAGTACAGCATCATATTTGACGAGGTGAAACGTTCGTCAACCATATTGCCGGGTTACTTCTCGCAGGAGGCGCTTGCAGCATGATTGAAACCGTAAGAGTTTCCGAGAAGGCAAAAATCCAGCTTGTTACCCTAAAGCGTAGGACTGGCATCCAAAACTGGAATGCTCTTTGCAGATGGGCGTTTTGCCTTTCTCTTGCGGAGTCATCTGTTCCCCCTGAAGAAAACATTCCTGCAGACAGCTCAATTGAGATGACCTGGAAGACCTTTACAGGAGGGCGGGACGAGCTCTATTGGGGGTTACTGATGGCCAGGGCCAAGCAGGACGGCATCCCCTTGGAGAGGGAGCCGCTTGGTAAGTACTTCAGGCTCCACCTTCATCGAGGTATTTCCTACTTGAATGGAAGCACCTCTGTAAAAGGTATCGACGGACTTGCTCGCTTGGCGTTGAGAAAGGGTAAGCGAGAACCGCTGCGGGCCTCAGCTTAGCGGTCAATAGTTACTCTAGTGGAAGGGGCGGGGTACACGCCTTCCGTTCGCAGTTAGACTCATTTCCACCGCGTCTCGTTTGTGCTCTGGCCCATAGCTCACGTGTAGCGGTCGGTCGACGCCATAGTAATACAAACGATCGAAAGGAAGGTTGGCGATGATCCAGTTCGCGACCTCCTTCATATTCTCGTCCGCAACAAGAAAGTCGACGGCAGCGCCCAACCTCGGGCACACCGAAGCTCCTGTACGTTTCATCTCATGGGCTGCGTGCTGGTCAAGCTCCGGTGCTATTCGACCGTGAATCCGGCGGGCAAGCTGCGAGGAGCAGAACCCGTATGTAAGCTCGATGCGGCCAAAGTATTCGATAACGGGATCGAGGATTGATGTGGCTAGATCAAAGAGTGCCGTGTAGCTTTCCGGGATCTTAGGCAGATTGGGAATCGCGCTGGTAGTCCGAGTCTCCCCACATTCGATAAGGTGTCGATAGGTTAGATAGTGTCCGCAGGGTTCGTCCAGGCTTGGGACTCGGTGCGCCCGCTCTAGGCGAAAGCCATTCACTTTCCATCTACAACTTTCCAGAGTTTCGGCAAACGCAGCATCGGATGGTCCATAACCCGACAGATCGATTTTGAGCGCCTGAAGCGTTTCGTCAAACGCTAGTTGCTCCGCGTAGTTGGGTAGTTCCTCATTGATATAGCGGGATTTGAGATAAAGGGGAGGGCAGGGGTACTGCTCGCCATAGGTAAAGAGCTGAAACTCGAGGTTCCGGAGGTTGATCTTGGCTCGCTCGGTCATCGTGGGAATAGGCTTGCCGAGGAAGTCGTCGTACTTCATGAAAGAAACTTTTCCAGACCGAATGTGGATCTTCACGATGTCCGCTTCACCCACATCGCCATAGAGGACGGCCCCGCAGCCGATATAAGCGCGAAGCGGGGCGGGAAGGCGCTGCACGAGGCTGGTGTGCAATTGAAGGGAATGGCTGGGTTCTAACCATCCAAGCCCTTGCTCCGAAGCTTTGCGGCAGGCTTCGTCCAAGACCTCAGGTTGCGCGATCTGAACGAGAAGATGCCTCGCATGTTCCTCTGCAGATTTGTAGTCTCCAAAGAACGAGCGAATATCCCTTTGTAAGCTCGGCTCCAAGGTCTTGTATGGCTTGCGGCGTTGGAACTGCTGGAGTGCGAGATACACCTTGAGATCATCGATGCGCTGGGCGTGTGCGCGTTCGAGATCTGCAGGGTCGTTGTGGCCAAGGGTAATTCGAAGAGCCCTCTTTAAGGAGCCTAGCGCCTCCTCGATTGCGGCGAGCTCTGGCGCTTCCTGGCTGTCCGGTTCGCGCCCGAGCTCGAGCCATTGAGTCCATAGCGGTGTGAGCAAGGCTTTGTGGCCTTCATACTTATCCGGGGCAGAGCGCCGCCTCTCGGCTTGGGTTGCAGCTTCGACGCGCGGCGGACGCACAAGCGGGCGAATCCGCACAATCCCACGCTGCCGCCCCGCCTGGAACCGCTGCTCCGCTTCCTTATCTCTAAAGACGAAGAAGACCCCAGGGGCGACGGGGATGGGGTCCTCCTTCAGGGTTTCAGTCAAATACTGGCGTAGCTCCGACTGCGTGTAGTACTTCTGAAATGTGGCACGGCTCGTGAGAACGCCATCGCCGTAGAGCGTGACTTTCCCGGGGTTATCAGTTGCCACCATAGTGGACACTACCAAGAGCTCTTCGGCCAAAGAGAAAGCGCGCCGCAGCGCGTCGCGGCGCTCTGCAGCATCTTCGATTACGTTGATGACGAAGCCAAGGTTGACGACGCGCGCAGGACCTACTTCCGCAGTCGGCGCATAGTATGGATCCCAGCCAGTAGCCCGGATCCGGTTCTCGACCAACCCACGCAGGTCATCGCCTTTCCCGCAGCCATAGTCGAACACCGTGCGCGAACCGTCGAGGTAACCAAATCTCTGCAGCATCTGGATTGGTGCGGAGAAGTTCTTACGATTTAGCGCAGTCAGGTGTCGCGAAATCTGAATTGGCCCTGTGCTATCGAACCGTTGGTCAGCTGGCGCTTCCTCATTCCCGATTGGAACGAGTTGATGTCCGACAAGGCGAAAGCCCCGCTCGCACAGGAGACGCTCCCATTGAAGCTTGAACCCAATGCGCACTGGATCTTCGAAAAGTCCCAGCGACTCCAACTGTGTTGTGAGTTGTTCATAAATCGGGCGCAATGGGGTTTCGGCGTCTAGTAACAGTTCTTTGCGATGGAGAATCGGAGGATTAAATGATTCCCTATAGCTGCGAACCGTAACCCGGCCGTTGCCGATGTTTACCTTCCAGCTTCGTAGGAGGATGGGAAACGGCTCGTCCAGAATCCCCGGGTAGCTAAGAAACGCGACGGTATCGTCGGACGGGTCTATTCTTACGACATTGAAGTCAACATCCGGCGTCACTTCGGCTGTAGTGCATGCCTTGGATACAAGCTGAGCGGTTGGATCGTCTAAAGAATCAAGTATGGAGGTATGAAAATAGCGCCTCCCCGCAACCACCTTCCCGATTCCTTCGGTCATAAGTGACGCCGTCAACGGCTTAGAGAGCCATCGTATTTAAATATTAACGAGACCCCAACCCTTTTTGCTATCCACACTTACTGGCGATAGCGTTAATGATTAGTCATTGGATAAATCCGGTTAACCCGCTAAGGGAGGGCTTTCGACATGGATACCGCAATCTTGGTTGCAGTGATTGGAGTACTGTCCTCACTTTTGGTTATTTACGTAACAAAACGGCTAGAAGTGCGAAGTATAAATATCGCTGTTCTTTCAGAAGTTCAGCGCCTACTGAGGGTCTTAGAGGGTCACAAGAGATGGTGGCGGCAACGTATGGCAGCGAACGACACGAAATTCCCTCTCCTTGCCTTTACTACCCCCATCTTTGACTTACAAACAGTAAACCTAGGGCAGATCGACAGAGAGATCGTTGCGATGGTGGTTAGGTTCTACGGCTACCTCAAGTTTATTAATGCGTTGCAGTCCGCGAGAGGGGCGTACGAAACCGAAAAAAAGTCGAAGGAATTTGATCAGCAGTATTTAGAAGTCCTTGAGAGTGTTTCGGACGAATACAAGAACATATTCGATTCCGCATTCGGTGATTACGGGCTAGTGAAGATAAGGCTGTAAGCGAAGGCGGCGCAGGCTCACTTCAGTAGCAGAGGTACCCCGCACAGAAAAAGCGCCGCACACACCACGCGCTGAAACGCCGCCTGGCTGAGTCCTGAGTGAATCCGATCGCCGAGGAGGAGGCCGAGCCCCATGGCGGGGAGCGCGGCGGCGCAGAGGATGAACGAGTCGAGGGTGAGCTCGTTGACCGCGGCATAGCCGATGGTGCGCGCGACGCTCAGGGTCATGAGCATGGCGGAGAGGGTGGCGCGGAAGGACTGCTTCCCCGCGCCGCTCGCATCGAGGTACATCGCGAAGAAGATCGAGGCCATCGAGCCGAAGAGGGTGCCGACGGCGCCGGAGAGGAAGCTCGCAGCCGGGCGGAGCACGGCGGGAGGAACGGGCGGGGCGCTGCCGGGCGCCCGGGTCGACATCCACAGGGAATAGATCGCATACAGGATGATGAAGGCGCCGAGAGATCGAGCGAGGATGACCGCGTCGAGCGTCTTGAAGAGGAAGAGCCCGGCCGCGATGCCGAGGGCGCAGCCGGGCAGGAGCCCGAGGAACTCGCGCTTCGCGACGTGCTTGCGGTCGCGGCCGATGATCGCGGCGGAGGAGACGATGCCCACCAGGCTCCAGGCGGGCGCGAGGATCTCCACCGGGAGGACGAGCGCGAGGAGCGG
>Ga0209220_1000326_pt1 | contig 18126 bp, 17 predicted proteins | sample BlaSpr_A8_OM3_M3_FD_187984 | JGI IMG/M metagenome (GOLD analysis project Ga0209220, IMG submission 187984) | Forest soil microbial communities from Thunder Bay, Ontario, Canada - Black Spruce, Ontario site 2_A8_OM3_M3 (SPAdes) (version 2) | ecosystem: Environmental > Terrestrial > Soil > Boreal... | reverse complement strand
GTCGAGCGCGGTGAGCACTTGCTTCGGGACGCCGATCTCGCCGGTCGCCAGGGACGGCTGGCGCTCGTCTACCTGGTCTCGGAGCGAGAGCGGGCGGTGACCCAGTCCGAGCTCGCCGAGCTCCTTTGGCCCGAGTCTCTCCCACCGTCGTGGCCGGTGGCGCTCAGCGCGGTCATCAGCAAGCTCCGCCAGAAGCTCGGCACGGTCGGTCTCGATCGGGACCGGATCATCGCCAATGCCTTTCGCTGCTACCAGTTCCGGCCGCCGGCGGACACCTGGATCGACCTCGAGGCCGCGGCCGATGCGCTGCACCAGGCCGAGGGCGCCGTACAAGCCAATCATCCGCAAGCCGCCTATGGGCCGTCGCTGATCGCCACCACCATCGCCCGTCGACCGTTCCTGGTTGGCGAAGATTCGCCCTGGGTCGCGACGCGGCGCGAGCGCCTGCGTGACATCCTGGTGCGCGCGCTCGACTGCCGCGTCGAGGCGCTGGTCTCGAACGGCGAGCTCGCCCTTGCCCAGGACCAGGCGCGCGCGGCGGTTGAGCTCGAACCCTTTCGCGAGTCCGGGTATCGCCGGCTGATGCAGGTCCTCGTCAAGCGGGGGGACCGTGCCGAGGCGGTGCGGGTCTACCAGGACTGCAAGCGGCGCCTCGCCGCCGAGCTGGGCGTGGGGCCATCAGACGAGACGGAATCGCTGATGCGGACGGTGATCGCCTAGCGCTGGATCTCGGAGCCGACCTCGTCCCGCGCCAGGTCGCCGTCCCTCTTCGAGGACCCATTCGCGGGAAGGGGAGGTGCGATCACCGGACGCGTGGTCAAGGGTCGTGCGATCCCCGCCGCGTCGTAGATCTCGTCCTGGTCGAGCGTGTCCTTCTTCAGCACCGCCTCAGCCAGGCGATCCAGGCGGTCGCGGTTTTCGGTCAGGAGCCGCACCGCCTCCCGGTGGCACTCCTCGACAATGCGGCGGACTTCCTCGTCGAGCAGCCTGGCGGTCTCCTCACTGAAGTGCTCCGATGCGGCGCCGTCGCCCGGTTGGGTGAGATTGATCGGACCGATCTTGGGCGACATGCCGAAGCGGGCCACCATCGAGCGGGCCACCTGGTTCACCTGCTGCAGATCGCTCTCGGCGCCCGTCGTGACGGCGCCGTAGGCGACCTCTTCGGCGGCCCGTCCGCCGAGCGCCAGCGAGATCCGGCCGCGCAGGTACGCCTCCGGATAGTTGTAGCGGTCGTCGATCGGCTGGCTGTATGTGGACCCGAGCGAAAGACCGCGCGGGACGATCGTCAGCTTCTTCACCGGGTCGGCTCCCGGGATCAGGAGGCCCATCAGCGCGTGGCCCGACTCGTGATAGGCGATCAGCCGCCGTTCGTCCGCCCCCAACACGATCGGCCGGCGGAGGCCCAACACCGATCGCTCGATGGCTTCGTCGAAATCGGCGCGCGTCACCATGTCCTCGCCTTTTCGCGCGGCGATCAGGGCAGCCTCGTTGACGATGTTGCGCAGGTCGGCTCCCACGAAGCCGGCGGTGGCGCCCGCGATATCGGCGAGGTCCACGCCCGGTGCAACTTTGACGTTTCGCGTATGGATCCGGAGGATCGCCTCGCGTCCCGTTTTGTCAGGCGGAGACACCGTGACGCGGCGATCGAAGCGCCCCGGTCGCAGGAGGGCTGGGTCGAGCACCTCCGGTCGGTTGGTGGCGGCCAGCACAACAACGTTCTGATTGGGCGTGAAGCCGTCCATCTCGGTGAGGATCTGGTTCAGCGTTTGCTCCCGCTCGTCGTTGGCGCCGAAGGTGGCCGAGGACGCGCGCGAGCGGCCGATCGCGTCCAGCTCGTCGATGAAGATGATGCTCGGTGCGGCGGCCTTCGCCTTGGCGAAGAGATCGCGAACGCGCGATGCGCCCACGCCGACGATGGCCTCGACGAACTCCGACGCCGAGAGGCTGAAGAAGGGCCGGCTCGCTTCACCGGCGACGGCCCGCGCCAGCAACGTCTTCCCGGTGCCCGGCGGTCCCACCAGCAGCACGCCGTGCGGAATCTGCGCGCCGAGCTTTTGGTATTTCTCCGGCGTCTTGAGGAAGTCGACGACCTCGGCCAGGTCCTGCTTGGCCTCTTCGATCCCGGCCACGTCATTGAACGTGATCTTTGTCCCTGAGTCCGGGGTGTACAGCGTGGCGCGGCTCTGGCCGAAGGCGCCGAGAATGCCGCCCGGACCTCCGGCCGTCGCGCGCCGGCTCAGGTAAAGAAAGCCGCCAATGAGCAATAGCGCCGGCCCGAAGCTGAGCAGCAGGTTGAGCAGCGGCGATCCCCCGGTGCCGGGAGGGGTCGCGCTGATTGGGACGTTGTGCTGCTCGAGCAGGGCTTCGAGGTTGTCGGTCGCAAAGACGGGGCGCTCGGTCTGGAAGAGCGTCCCGCTCGCCGACCCATACGTCACCGACTTCTTGAAGTCACCCTGGATGGAATTGGACTGGGCGGTGATGTCTTTGATGTTGTCGGTATTGACCTGCGTGATGAAGGTCGTGTAGGGGACCGTGACACGTGATGGGCCGCTCGTGAAAAAGATGCTGATCGCGTAGTTGATGAGCAGCAGGACGATGAGATAGATCCAGAAGCCCCGGCTTCGCCAGAAGGGCGTTGGCTTTGGCCCGCCTCCGGACGCCGGCGCCTTGGGCGGGGCCGGGAACAACGGTCGTCGGTTCTGATTCGAAGCCACGGCGTTCCCCTCCTGTTTCGACTCTACACGCTTGGCAAAAGCGCCGCCGTCCGCCTATGATAGGTTATATCGGAACTACATCATATTTGGAGGCTTGATATGACACTAACGCACCTGCTCGTCCTGCTCATTGTGGGCGCCATCGCGGGCTTGATCGGGGAGCGCCTGGTCGGTCGGGGCATGCCCGGCGGTCTGATCGGCGCCATCGTCGCCGGGCTGGTCGGCGCCTGGTTGATGGTCGACGTCTTGCGCCTCGTCATCGCCCCGGAATTGTCGCTGGCCGGGATTCCTATCCTGTCGGCGATCCTCGGTGCGGCGATCGTCGTGCTGCTGTTCAGCCTGGTCGCGGGCGGCAGCTTCGCCCGCGGCTGGCGTCGGAGCTAACGTCGTTGGGGGTCCGGGCGGCGCAGACGCTCGGACCCTCGCAACTGTCGTTGTTATTTCGTCGGTGGATGTTTGTGCGCATCGCACAAGCGGGCCGAAACCCGCGTCCGTTGATCGACCTGCTCGTTAGAGAGTGTTAGAACTTCTCGCGAAAACAGGCTTCCTGCTTGCGGATTCGATGCCCGAGCCCCCAGAATGATGGTTCCCACTAACACAAGAACATCAGGAGGGGAAACACAATTGGCCAAACTTAGATCACTGACCCTTTTAGCCTGCCTCGGCGCGATCGGGATCGTCGCCGCCGCGTGCGGGACCTCGACCGCGGCGCCCTCGGCAAGCGCGACCGTGCCAGCGGGACTCAGCGTCACGTCCTTCGACCAGAGTTTCTCGGTGATGGCTCAGTTGACGAGCCTGACGGCGGCGGGCAGTGGATTGGTTGGAGTCATCCTTCCTGACACGACCTCGTCGACTCGCTACGAAAGCTTCGACCGGCCATACCTCAAGCAAGCCTTCGACAAGGCCGGATACAAGTCAACGGACTACAAGATCGACAACGCGCAGGGCGACGATGCCAAAGAACTGTCGCTGGCGCAAGCCGACATCACCGCGGGCGCGAAGGTCCTGATCTTCGACCCACTTAACGGCACGGTCGGGGCAGCTATCCAGGCGGCCGCCGCGCAACACGGCGTCAAGACGATCAGCTACGATCGCGCCACTTTCCAGGGCACCAACGTCTACTACGTCAGCTTCGACAACGTCCAGGTCGGCAAGCTGATCGGCGACGGTTTCAAGAAATGCGTCACGGACTGGGGCGTGACGAATCCGCAAGTCTTCGAGCTCGACGGCGGAGAGAACTCGGACCCGAATGCGGTGTCCTTCGCCCAGGGTTACAACCAGTCCATCTGGGGTGATCCCACAACGCCGCTGGCCGCGGGGAAGACGGCCAATGGCTACACCCTGGTTGGCGACCAGATCGCGCCCAACTGGGTGAACGCCACCGGTGGCACGATCTTCCAGCAGCAGTTCACCGCTCACAAGAACATCAACGCCACCGTCGAAGCCAATGACGGGCTTGGCAACGCGGTGATCACGGTCCTCAAGAACTCGAATGTCCCTGCCAAGAAAATTCCGACGACCGGGCAGGACGCGACGCTGCAGGGCATGACGAATGTCCTCCAGAACTACCAGTGCGGATCCGTCTACAAGGCGGTCTATCTCGAGGCCCAGGACGCGGTTGCCCTCGCAACCATCCTGCGTGCCGGCCTCACGCCTCCGTCCGCCTTGCTCAACGGCACGACCTCGCCGCCGTCCGGGACGGCGGGGAGCCAGCAGCCGGCGTCGCTGTTGGTGCCGATTTGGGTAACCAGCGCGAACATGAACGCGACCGTCATCAAGGACAACTTCGTCGACAAGACCGCTCTGTGTGCCGCGGCCGGCGCCGCCGCCTGCAGCGCAGCCGGTATCAGCTAGATCACGATGGCGCCGCCGCCGTTCGCGGCGGCGCCTTTTCCTTCCGGCTCGGGGAGGGATAAAGTGGAGCTAGTGGCGCAGGTAGTCAAAGACTCCCCCCCCGCAACGGACCCCTTACTCAAGCTTCGCGGTATCGAGAAGCACTTTGGTCCGGTGCAGGCGCTGTCCAACGTGGACCTCGACCTTCTACCTGGGCAGATCACCGCCCTTTGCGGCGACAACGGAGCCGGCAAGTCCGTCCTCACCAAATGCATCGCCGGTATCTACCAGGTTGATCATGGTCAATTCTTCTGGGAAGGTCGTCCGGTTCAGATCCACAGCCCGCGTGATTCGGCCAGGCTCGGCATCGAAACCGTGTACCAGGACCTGGCGCTGGCCGACAACCTCGACATCGTGCAGAACATGTTCCTGGGGCGGGAGCGCCTCCGAAACGCGTTGCTCGACGAGGACGATATGGAGCGCGCGGCCAGCCAGACGCTCGCCAGCTTGCGAGTCACAACGGTGCGGTCGATCCGGCAACCGGTGGCGTCGCTGTCGGGCGGCCAGCGGCAGTCCGTGGCGGTTGCCAAAGCCGTGATGTGGAACTCCAAGCTGGTGATGCTCGACGAGCCAACCGCTGCCCTGGGCGTGGTGCAAACCAAGATGGTGCTGGACCTGGTCCGGCGCTTGCGCGATCGCGGCTTGGCCGTCATGGTCATCTCCCACAACCTGAACGATGTGTTCGAGGTCGCCGACCGGCTCGCGATCTTGCACCTGGGCCGGATGGTGGCGCAAGACCGCGTCTCCGCCTTCGACCGGCAGAGCGTCGTCGAGTACATGACGACCGGCGGCTTCGGTAAGACTGCACCGGCCGGGGATGGAAAAGGGCAGCATGGCTCGAGCTGAGGCACCGGAGACTCTTCACGATCCGACCGCCTCTGCCGACGCTGCCGCCATTGAGGTCCCGCCGGAACTCGTCGCCCAATCGCTGGGCGAATGGTTCCGCGGCTGGTGGGCGCGGGTCCGAGCTGGGCAAAGCGGCGTGCTTCCGGTCATCGTCGGCCTGGTGCTCATCTCGATCGTCTTCACCGCGATCAGCCCGAAGCACCTTTTCCTCTCGGCGGGTAACCTCGTCAACCTGTTTCAGCAGAGCGCCGTCTTCATGGTCCTTGCGATGGCCGAGACATTTGCCCTGCTCCTCGGCGAGATCGACCTTTCGGTTGGATTTGTCGGTGCCACCGGCGGCGTCATTGCGGTGCAACTGGTGCAGCCCGTGACGGCGAGATGGCCCTGGTGGGGCGCGATCGTCGCGGCGGTGCTCTTTTGCGCCTTTGTTGGCGCGTTGCAGGGGACGTTGGTCACTCGGCTGCGGCTTTCCTCCCTGATCGTGACTCTTGCCGGCGGGCTGATCTTCAACGGCGTGCTGCTGATCGCGCTCGCGTTCGGGCCGTTCTCCGGTTATCCAAGCCTCACCGGAAATAATCCCAACCTGCAGGTGCTTTACAAGCTGATGTGGGGAACGATCGATCCCACCATCAGCTGGATCGTCATGGTCGTGCTTGTGGGCGCGCTTGCACTCCTGCTCTGGTTCAACGACAGCCGCCGGCGACGCAGCGGGCTCGTGGCGCCACCAGTAGGCCTCACGCTGCTGAAAATCGCCATGATCGCGATCGTTGCCATCGCGGTGGTCGCGATCTCCAACATCAACCGGGCCAACATCGGCACACTGGCGGGCGTGCCGTGGGTGATCCCGATCGTTCTGGCCGTTCTGGCTGTCTGGACGGTGCTCCTCCAGCGAACTCGGTTCGGGCGCTACGTCTATGCGATCGGGGGCAATCGGGAGGCGGCTCGCCGGGCCGGCATCAAGGTGGGGACGGTCGTAACCTGGTGCTTCGTTCTCTGCTCGTTTACGGCGGGGATCGGGGGACTGCTCTACGCCTCGTATCTCGGTGGAATGTCGAACAACGTGAACGGTGGTCAGCTCGTCCTTTATGCGATCGCGGCGGCGGTCATCGGCGGGACGAGCCTCTTCGGCGGCCGAGGCAAGGTCCTCCACGGCGTGCTCGGTGGCCTCGTCATCGGCGGCATCTACAACGGCATGTACCTGATGGCCATCGACGTCCAGTGGCAGTTCATCGTGACCGGCCTGGTGCTCCTCGTCGCGGTGACGATCGATGCCCTCTCCCGCAGGAGTGCAACCTCAGGCAGCACCGCGCGCGTCTAAGTAAGCTCCGCAGCCCTCGGCCGGGACGGCCGATTGCTCGATGCCACAGCGAGCAAGACCAGGACTGACAGCGGGATCACCAGGTTCACGAGCAGCGGCACCGGGCCGCGGATGCTTCCGATCGGCAGCAGGGACAGAACGGCTGTCATCGCGAGGCTCAGGACTTCCAGGGTTACCAGCCAACGCCAGGCCCAGCGACGCCCGCGGCGAAGGTTGCGGGCCAGCCAGAACATCGCCGCGGCCATCAGGATCGTGACCACCGCAAGCACCCGGAAGCCCGGTTCGACGATCGCAAATGGGAGGGCGCTCAATCCGGCCACGAGCGAGAAGCTGGCCTGCACGACCACCAGCACAGAGGCAATGTCGGAAGCACCATTGTTGATCGATCCTGGTTGATTCATGGTTTCATGACCTCCCGGTGAGCTGGCGCTGGACGGTCTTGTCCAGGTCGGCGGCGAATGGTCCGTTTTTGCCGTTGTCGATGATCCAGACGTGCAGCATCGGCGGTGTCGTGATGCTGGTCGAGCCGACCGGGCAGGTCCAAAACGGCGTCTCGAAGGTGAACTCGAAACCGAAGGGAGAGAAGCAGATGCCTTCGTGCTGATGCCACTGGGTTAGCGGCCCTCCCGGGTCGGGACCCCACTGGCCGGCGCGCGCCATCTGGAACATGGCGCCGATCAGTTGCAGTCCATGCGTCGTTTGCGCATAGACCAGCGCCTGCGGCCGGTTCGGATCAAGGATGACGTTCGCGTTCGCCGCGTTCTGAAAGTGGCGAAGTGGGTCCGCGCTCGATACCGGGCCTGGCTTGAAGCCGGCGGCGATCGCCGCGGCCGGATCCTGGTAGCGGGCGATGTTGGCCCGAGTGTCGGCCAGGAGTCGTGCGGCTGCCACCTGCTGCTCCGGGGTGGCGACGTCGGCCACCGGTTGGAGCAGCGCGCCGGCGTGTGCGTGCAGGGCATCGGGGTGAGCAAGTCCGCCGACCCAGATGCCGAGCGTCGTGACGCACGCCATCAGCGGGAATGCCGTCGCCCGCCAGGCGCGGCGCGGCCAGCTCCGACGCGTTGGGTTCGCGAGCCGCATCAACAGCCCGAGTGCCACGAGCTCAATCAGCTTGCAGGCGATGCCGACCTGGTCGGGCGTTTCCCAGCCGGCGACGACCCAAACGATGTAAGCCACGATCGTCGCGACCAGCCATAGAACGGCCGGCCGGCGCCACCAGCTGGTGAAGAACGCGGCGATGCCCAGTCCGATGAAGCCGAGCCCATCGACGATGAACAGCACGCCGGTTATGCCTGCGTGACCGGGGACGAGTGCGAGGTGGAGCCCGCCGCTCAGCAGCATCAGGGCGGCGGCAAGTTTCGTGATCGACGGCGTGGCACCGTACGCTTGCATGACGCGCACGGCCCAGGTGATGCCACGGCTCGCCAGGAACCGTAGCCCGAGGACGAACCCGAAGCCAAACACGGGAGTGATCAGGGCGGCGATTAGCGCACTGGCATGGTCGGTGGCGATGTCGTACATGACGCCAACGTAGCCCCGGCCGATAAGAGCGACGTAAGCCCCCACCCTGCCCTCCCCCAGAGGGGGAGGGGAACTTCACGCGAGCGGGAGTGTGACGCTGAACGTCGCGCCGGGACCGTTGTTGTTACGCGCCGCGATCGTGCCGTGATGCTGGCCGACGATCCATCGGGCAATCGAGAGGCCGAGTCCCGCGCCCTTGTTCGTCCGCGCCAGGTCCGCCTGGTAAAAGCGTTCGAAGATCCGCTCGAGATCGGCCGGCGGGATGCCGCTCCCGTCATCGGCGACCGTAAGCAAACCGGTTGAATCATGCTGCTGGAGCCCCAGTTCGATCGAGCCACCCGGCTTGGTGAACTTCACGGCGTTGTCGACCAGGATCCAGAGGAGCTGGGTGATCGCATCCGTATCGCCGTTGACGGTCGCGTCCGTCAGCCCGACGGTCCGGACGTTGCGATCGCCGTGAGTAGCCTGCGCTTGCCGGCCGACGGATTCGATGATGGGCCGCAGGGCGATCGGCGCGAGCGCCAGGTTCTGCCCGGCGTCGGCCTGGGCCAAGGTCAAAAGATGCTCGACCAACCGGCTCATTCGCTCGCTTTCGCTGGCGATGTCGTGGGCGGCGGCCGCGCGCACGTCCTCCGGTACCGTCGGACCGTGCGCCAGTAAGTCCGCATTGCCGCGGATGGTCGTGAGCGGCGTCCGCAGCTCGTGCGAGGCGTCGGCGACGAAGCGACGCTGGGCATCGAGCGCGAGGGTCAGCTGCTGGTTGGCCGCGTCGACCTGCTCGAGCATCCGGTTGAAGCTCTCGCTGAGCAGGCCGATTTCGTCCCGCCGTTTTGCGGGAGCGAGCCGTCGCTTCAAGTCGCGCGTGCGCGCAATCGAGTCAGCCGTCTCGATCACGGTCTTGAGCGGCCGAAGCGCTCGGCCCGTGATCAACCAGCTGGCAATGAACGCCGCCAGCAGCGTCGGGATGGACGAAATGATCAAGAAGCCGAGGATGCCCCTGCGGTTGGTCGACTGGATGCTGATGGGCTGGCCGGCGACGACGAAACCCGCAACGGCCAGGTCCCCACGCGCCCAGCCTGTGGCAAAGAAGCGAAGCGAAGGCGCGCCCGGTAGATCGACGGTGGCCAGGGCGCTGCCGTGCGAGGCCGCCGACGCCAGTAGGCTCTGCGGAACCGTAGGCGCCGCGTCGCCAATCCGGCCGGTGCTGGACACCACCGTTCCGTTCGACGTAAGAATTTCGACGAATGGATCCGTCCGGCGTGCCAGGTCCTCGGCCCCGGTCAGCGCGCCAGGAACACTCAGCTGGCTTGCCGGTGCGGCGGCGACCGCGGCCTGCGCGTCGGCGGCCCGCTGCTTGAGCGCATCGTCCTGTGTCGTGCCCTGGGTGTTCGTGGCGAGCGTGTAGACCAGCCAGCCAAAGGCAAGCACGGTCAGAGCCACGAGCGCTGCGCCGAAGAATGTCAGGCGGAGTCTGAACGACACGTCACGCCTCGCGCAGGCTGTAGCCGAATCCGCGGACGGTCTGGATCAGTCGAGGCTGGCCCGAGCCGTCGAGCTTGGTTCGCAGGTACCCGATGTAGACGGCGACGACGTTGTCATCGGTTTCCTCGTCGGCCCAGACGGCGCTGAGCAGTTGCTCGCGGGTTAGCACCAGCCGAGGATGCCGAAGAAAGTGAGTCAGCAGCGCGAACTCCCTGGCCGTGAGCGGCACCAGCCGGTTGCCGCGACGCACCTCACCGGTCTCGATCTCCAGCGTCAGGTCGGCATACTGCAGGATGGTCGACGGTGGCGCAGCGCGGCGTAGCAGCGCGCGGACCCGGGCCAGCAGCTCGGCGTACGCGAATGGCTTGACCAGGTAGTCGTCGGCGCCGATATCCAGGCCACGCACGCGGTCGGCTGTCCCACTGCGGGCGGTGAGCATCAAGATGGGCAGACTGCCGTTGGCCCGCAGCTGCCGGCATACCTCCAACCCGTCGATGCCGGGCATCATGAGGTCGAGGACTACCAGGTCTGGCTGGCGGGCGCGGGCTTGCTCCAGCGCCGCGGCGCCCCCGAGCGCGACATCGACGTCGTAGCCCTCCGGACGGAGGACGCGCTGGATGGTGGTGGCGACCATCGGGTCGTCATCCACGACCAGGATCCGACGGGGCGCCGCGCTCACGACCCGTATATCCTCCCCGAACTCAGTAAGGATGCTGTAAGACCCGTTACCAGCGGCTAGTTGACATCGATTGGTCGACATAGTATAGTCGACGTCGACTATGATGAAGAGCAAGAGGGAGCTGCCGCGGACCCCGCTGGCGCTGGCCGTCATGAACCTGCTGCTGGAGCGCCCCATGCATCCCTACGAGATGAAGTCGAAGATGAAGGAGCGCGGCCACGACCAGGTCATCAAAATCAAGGGCGGGTCGATCTACGACACCGTCGAGCGTCTGGAAGAGGGCGGCTTCATCACATCGCAGGCACCGAGCCGGGAAGGGCGCCGGCCGGAGCGAACGGTCTACGAGATCACACATACGGGTCGAGACGAGATCACCGCCTGGCTGCGCGAGATGCTGGCGCAGCCAGTGAATGACTATCCGCAGTTTGCGGCTGCCCTGGCCTTCTTCGCCGCGCTCGATAAGGATGAGGTCGTCCGGCTTCTGAAGGTCAGGATCGCGATGCTCGAAAGCCAGATTGCGGGGACACAGAGGGCATGGGAGAACTGGACGAAGACCATGGGCATCCCCCGGCTGTTCCTCGTGGAGGCCGAGTACGCCGTTGCCATGAATCGTTCGGAGCTTGAGTGGGTCCGCAGCCTGATCGAGGAAATCCAGCATGGAACGTTGTGGATCACGCACGACCAAATGAGGGCTTACGAACAAACGCTTACGGAAAGCAAGGGGGGTGAAAGCGGATGAAACACAACGACCTCCGGCGAAGTGTTCGAAGCACCCCGTCAGAGGTCGTGTTCCTCGAGTCGGTCCCTGCGGACCTGGTGCTCAAGGGCGCGCAACCCAGAGTATAGCCAGCCATTCCGCAGGGGTCCAGCCATCGCGCTGGTCGGAATTTCGCTCAATCCAAGGAGGTTTGCTTACCATGTCGGAAACGCGTCGATCGTCCTCGCCCTGGCTGGCACTCGGGGTGCTGGCGTTGGGCCTCTTCATGACGCTGCTCGACCTGACCATCGTCAATGTGGCGATTCCGAGCATCGTTGACGACCTGCATGCGTCGCTCGACCAGATCCTGTGGGTGCTCAACGGCTACAGCCTGATGTATGCCGTGCTGCTAATCACCTCGGGGCGCCTGGGTGACATCTTTGGGCCGCGCAACATGTTCGCCGCCGGCATCGTGGTCTTCACCATCGCCTCGGCCTTCAGCGGGCTCGCGCATGATCCCACGCAGTTGATCCTTGCTCGCGGCGCCCAGGGTTTGGGAGCCGCAATCCTTGCACCGCAGGGCTTGCCCATCATGACTACCCTGTTTCCGCCCGAGCGGCGCGGCGGCGTCTTTGCCATCTACGGCGCCCTCTCCGGACTCGCGGTTCTGCTGGGCCCGGTGCTGGGCGGCTTCATCGTCACGCACTTCGGCTGGCGATGGATCTTCTATGTGAACCTGCCGGTCGGGCTCATCACGCTCGCATTGGCGTTTCTTTTTGTGCCTGACCTGCGTCCCGGCCGCCGTCATCGTCTCGATTGGGTGGGTGTCGTGCTCGCCACGCTCGGCCTGTTTGGCATCGTCTTCGGGCTGATCGAGGGGCAGCGCTACGAATGGGGCACGGTGTGGTCAGGCATCACGATCCCGGAGATCATCGGCACCGGCATCGTTGTGATGGCCATTTTCCTGCTGGTGCAATGGCGGCGCCAGGATCGAGAGCCGTTGCTCCCCTTTGCCGTCTTTAAAGACCGTAACTACAGGTTGATGGCGTTGGTCCTGCTGGCGATGGGATTCGCCATCGTCGGTGTCTTCCTCCCGTTAACGCTCTACTACCAGTCGGTACTCGGACTGAGCGCCTTCGACGCGGGTCTGGCAATCGCGCCTCAGCCGCTGGCGATGATGCTCCTCTCGGGCGTCGCGGCCTCGCTCGCCGCGCGCTACGCGAAATACATCCTGGTCGTCGGTTTGACCCTGTTCGCCGTGGGTATGGCGTACATCGCCTGGACCGCGCAGGTGACGTCCAACCGCTGGGTCTTCGTGCCCGGCCTCGTGATCGCCGGCGCAGGCATGGCGGGAATCTGGACGCCGGTCTACAGCCTGGCGACCCGCGACCTGCAACCACGATTCGCCGGCGTCGCATCCGGCGTCATCAGTACGGTGCAGGAGCTGGGTGCGGTCCTGGGGAGCGCCGCGATCGGCGCCCTCTTGCAGAACCAGCTGGCGACCGACCTCCATAGCCGCGCGGTCAGCTATTCGGCCCAGCTGCCATCCCAGGCGCAGGCGCCGTTCGTCGACGGCTTCAGCAAGGCCGCGAAAGCGGGCCTCCAGGTCGGTCGTGGCCAGAGCGGCACCAGCCTGGCATTGCCCGCCGGCATTCCCGCGCAGGTCGCGCAGCAGATCCAGCAGATAGCGCACGCCGTCTTCACGCAGGCGTTCGTCGATGCCATGCGGCCCACGATGGCGCTCGCCATCGTGGTGATCCTTGCGGCCGCGGTCGGCGCGCTATGGGCGCGCAATAACCCTCCGCGTGCCCAGGTCGATACGGCCTCGGGTGCACACCAGGAGCGGGCGTCCGTCGCATAAGAACACGAGGGAGAAACAAGAACATGAACACACGCGAGACCGGAACAGCAACGATCGATCGCCCGACCCGGGCGATGGTGCCGTATCGGCTTGTCTTCCCGAACGGCGTCGCCAACCTGAACATTCGCGTCAGTGCCTCGATGCCGGAGACATACCGGGGCGAGTTTTACGGACCCAAGCCTCGCGTCACGGAGATCGATGGGGTCATCTCCATTGACTATCCGCGATTCAATCCGTTGATCTGGGGCCGGACGTCAGCGGACGTTACGCTCAGCCCGACGGCCTCCTGGTCGATCGAGGTCCGCGGCGGCGTGTCCCGCTGGGATGGTGACCTGCGCAACATTGGACTCAAAGGGATCGAGATCCGCGGCGGCCTCAGCAACGCCGACCTGCGGCTGCCGCAACCGACCGGCACGGTACCGGTCCACGTGTCCGGCGGGGTGAGCCATCTCACGCTCCACCGACCCGGTGGGGTGCCCGCCCGTGTCCACATCAGGGGCGGCGCCAGCAAACTCGAGCTCGACGCGCAGTATCTGGGTGCTATTGGCGGTCCCATCCGTCTCGAGACGCCTGGGTACCCAAGCGCCGCCGACCGATATGACCTCGACATCGGCGGCGGGGCGAGCAAGATCACGGTCGTAGGCGACTAACCAGCGGGGGCGCCGCCTGGCGGCGCCCCAACCCGGTCACAAGCCCACCACCAATTGCGGGTTGCCCGTTTCTTGAGCTATGTAATAATGTGCTCTGTAAATATGAGCCCACTCACTGCTAAGCCCGATCTCGACGCCGTTGAGCTCCAGACCGACGCGAATGGCTTCCTGTTCGACCCCAGGGTCCGAGAAGTTCTAAAGCGGCAGGGCCGAAAAGTCGAGCCCGGAACGGAGGCGCTTGCCGCCGTCCGAATCCTGGGGAAGAAGCTCCACGTGACCATGGGGCGCTGGGCCGAGCGGTTCGGCCTCAGCGAGGGGCGCTTCCAGCTCCTGGTGCGTCTGAAACACCAGCCCAGCGGGCGTTTCGCCATGGGCGAGCTTGCGGAGATGCTCGACGTCTCGCCTCGGACCGTCACCGGCCTGGTCGACAACCTGGAGCGCGACGGGCTGGTCAAGCGCGTCGACGACCCCACCGATCGCCGGTCGGTCTACGCGGAACTCACCGACCAGGGCCGCGAGCGCATCGACACGCTGTGGCGGGAGACCGCGGGTGTCCAGGCCGCGTTGACCGAGGGGCTGAAAGAGTCGGAGCTGATTCAACTGCGTCATCTGTGTCTGCGCCTCATCCAGGCGATGACCGTCGAGGAGGGAAAGACCCATGCCACAAGCTGAGCTGACGACCCGGATCAAAGTCCTCGCGACCATCGGCGTGATGCTCGCGCTCTTGCTCGCTGCGCTCGACCAGACGATCGTCGGCACGGCGCTCCCGCGCATCGTCGCCGAGCTCAATGGTCTCGATCGTTACTCCTGGCTGATTACCGGCTACCTCGTCGCCTCGACGGTGGTCATCCCGATCTCCGGAAAGCTCGGGGATCTCTTCGGCCGCAAGCCATTCCTGATCGCCGGGATGATCGGGTTCGTCGCCGCCTCCGCGCTGTGCGGCGTCGCCCAGGACATGACCCAGCTGATCGTTTTCCGGATCATCCAGGGCCTCTTCGGCGGGATGCTCTTCGCGTCGGCATTCACCGTCCTCGGCGACATCTACTCGCCGGCCGAGCGGGCGCGCATCCAGGGCCTCTTCGGTGCCGTCTTCGGTCTTTCCTCGATCATCGGCCCGGTCGTCGGTGGCTTCCTGACGGACAATCTGGGCTGGCGGTGGGTCTTCTACGTCAACCTGCCGGTCGGCTTGCTCGGCGTCCTCGTCGTCGCCGCCTTCCTGCCCTTCGTTCGAACCAAAGCCTCCTGGCGCGACATCGACTTTGTTGGCTCAGGTGCGCTCGCGGCCGGTCTCATCCCGGTGCTGGTCGCGCTATCGGTCGCCAAAGACCAGGGTTGGACCTCGTTCGGGGTCCTCGGACTGCTCGGCTTCGGCCTGGCCATGCTGGTCGCCTTCTTCTTCATCGAGCAGCGGGTCAAGGAACCGATCGTTCCCTTCAGGCTTTTCAAGAACCGAGCGTTTGCCATCTCGATGATCGTTGGCTTCTTCGCCGCCCTCGGCATGTTCGGGATGATCATCTTTGTCCCGCTCGAGCTGCAGGGTGTGCTGGGTGCCAGTGTCACCAACTCCGGCCTGCTGCTCACCCCGATGATGCTTGGCCTGATCGTGGCCAGCGTCCTCTCCGGACAGCTGATCCCCCGGATCAAGCACTATCACTATCTGGGGACCATCGGCGTCGCGCTGATGATGGTCGGGATTTACCTGCTCGCGCAGACCACGACGGCAACCTCCCAGATGTCGATCACGATCGACATCGTCCTGGTCGGTTTGGGGCTCGGCGTCACGATGCCGCTCTATATCAATGCTGTTCAAAGTGCGCTGCCGCAGCGCTACCTCGGCGTCGGCACCAGCCAGATCCAGTTCTGGCGCAACGTCGGCGGGACCGTGAGCTCGGCCGTCCTCGGCAGCATCCTCGCGCAACGGCTCCCGTCAGCCATCGCCTCCGAAATTGCCAAGCTCAACCTTCCGGCGGCATTCGTCAATGTCCTGGGCAAGTCCGCCAGCAACCCAAACCAACTGCTCGATCCAGCGCAGATCGCTGCGACCAAGGCAAAGCTGCCGGCCCAGCTGGCGCCCCTCTACGATCAGGCGATTCACGCCGTGCGTCAGGCGCTCGCGCTTACGCTGCACGACCTGTTCTTGATCGCGATCGCGCTGTCGGCGATCGCGCTGGTCGCCTCGCTGTTCATGCCCGACGTGCCCCTGCGCTCGCGCCAGCCTCGGCAAGCCAGCATCGGTGAAGTCCCGAGCTCGGCTGCCGAGCCCGAGGCGGCGGTCGGCTGAGGCGCCTCGTTATCTGAAGGCTGCGCCGGCCCGCCTGATCGCCCGATCATTCCCACGGGACGACTGCGGGAGTGGGAGAATGCAACCAGGGGTCGTTGTCGGAACAGGAGGGCATGGGGATGACTCGCACAGGCTCGATACGAGGTCGCTTCTTGGCGGCACTGGGCGCGTCGATCATGGTCGGGATCATGTTTGCCTGGCTGCCGCTCCAGGTAGCGGCCGCTGATCTCCGACAGGGATCGGACGTCACGGTCGGTCCCGGTGAAACTATTAACGACAATATCTACGCGGGAGCCGGCACGATCAGCATCAATGGGACCGTCAACGGCACCGTCTTCGCTGGCGGCGGGACCATCACCGTTTCGGGAAACATCGCGCGCGACCTGATCATCGGTGGTGGCACCATCAATGTGACGGGGCACGTCGGCGGCAGCATCATCGCGGCCGGCGGCAACCTCACGCTGAACGGACCGGTCGCTCAGGACATCGTGGTCACCGGCGGCACGATCGACGTCGGCGCCGGCGCCACCATCGGCCGCGACCTGGTCGTGGCGGGTGGAATGGCGACCGTCTCGGCGCCGGTCGGCCGTCGGGTCCAGGTGGCAGCGGGCAGCCTGACCCTCCGAGGCCACGTTGCTGGCGACGTGCGCGGCAGCGTGGACCATCTGAAGCTCGATGGCGCCCAGATCGGTGGCAACCTCGACTACACCAGCAACAACGCAGTCCAGCTGGTGAACGGCGCGAGTGTCGCCGGGACGACGACCCGGCACATTCCCACGGACCAAGGTGCGGCTCGGGTTGGCAACCGCTTCGTTGGCTGGCTGCAGTCGCTGATTGGCATCTTCGCGCTCGGCCTCTTGTTGATCTTCCTGCTGCCCGGCGTCGGTACCCGCGCGATCGATACCGAGCGAGCGCAGCCGTGGGCGAGCCTTGGCATCGGGGCGGCGATCTGTGTCATCACGCCGATCGTCGCGTTGATCGTGTTTATCGTGGGGATCTTCATCGGCACCTGGTGGTTGGGGCTGCTGCTGATCCCGCTCTGGATCCTGGTTCTGGCCGTCGGTTACGTGGTGTCCGGTTTCCTGGTGGGGCGCCTGATCTTCGCTCGGGTGGGTTGGGGTCACTACCACGACGCCCTCGCGCTGTTGGGCGGGCTGGTCGTGCTGACCCTGCTCGGTCTGCTTCCACTCTTCGGACCGCTCGTCTGGCTAGCCGCGCTCGTCTTCGGCACCGGTGCCCTGGCGCTGGCGGTAACCCGGCGCGCGACGATGCGGCCCGCAGCGCCCTAGGTTAATTACTGGAGGGCGGCCCGACGCCAGGCGACGATTCTGACCAGCCCGATCAGCAGCGCGGTCCCAGCCGGCAAGGGGAGCAGCAGGCCGAGCCAGGCATGCGTCATGAACGCTCGCCCGACGGCGTCGCCCACGGTGACACCAAGCATCAGCATCACCGCCGACCAGATCGCAGCCGACATGGCCGTGCTGAACCAGAACGTGCGGTAGCCCACACCCAGGATGCCACAAGCTACCGCCATGGCCCAGCGTAAGCCGGGGATGTAGCGCGCGACGCCGATCGCGAGCGGGCCCCAACGCGTAAACCATGATTGCGCGCGGGCAACGCGCGAGGGCGTCAGGTGCAGCGCCGTGCCGATGCGGCCGGTGATCAGTCTTTGTCCGAAGCGGCGTGATGCCAGGAACAAATTCGTCGATCCCAGGACGATCAATGCCGTCAGGCCGAGCCAGGTCGCGAACAACGCCAACGGACTGTTGCCAAGGCGCTGGCCCAGGTAGCCGACGGAGACTTCCGAGGGCACCGGCATGGGCAGGCCCGATTCTTCCAGATAGATACCGGCAATGGCGATCTCGACACCGACCTGATGCTGGATGCGATTCTCAATCGCGACAACGCCATTCGCGAGGTCCGGGTGGGTCACAGCGACGGTCGCGGCGGCCGCGAGCACGGCAAGTGCGAGGCCAAGGCCGGTTCGACGAAGTACCAGGACGATGGACTTACGGTACGGCCCGAGGGCGGTCGCCGTGCCCGTGGCGGATGGGCTGAAATGTGAGTGGGCAGCCGTGTGATCTGCTGGCGCGCCCTAGAATGTGGCTCGCGCCGGGATGACGAAATAGGTAGACGTTGGCGACTTAAAATCGCCTGCCCGTAAGGGCGTCAGGGTTCGAGTCC
>Ga0209220_1000325_pt1 | contig 18159 bp, 15 predicted proteins | sample BlaSpr_A8_OM3_M3_FD_187984 | JGI IMG/M metagenome (GOLD analysis project Ga0209220, IMG submission 187984) | Forest soil microbial communities from Thunder Bay, Ontario, Canada - Black Spruce, Ontario site 2_A8_OM3_M3 (SPAdes) (version 2) | ecosystem: Environmental > Terrestrial > Soil > Boreal... | reverse complement strand
GTCCGGTCGACTTGTATCTGATGGTCGGCGTCGGCGCGGCGAACGCCGGTGAATTGGTGGTCGGCGGGCGGGGCATCGCGTTCGTGTGCTTGGAGCACTTCACCGGGCGCGCCAATGCGCAGACGTACGGCATGGGTCTCGCGCCGCACCTCCTGCCCCTGTGGATCGCGCACGAAGTCGCGCACGCACTCCGCTACACGTCGCCCTCGAGCCGCGCGGCGTTGCGTCGCCTCGTGACGGAGCTGGGCGGGTACTACGACTGCTGGGAAGCGGGCTCCCGGGCCACGCTCCGGGAACTGGTGGTCAACGAAGGCACCGCGATCGCCGCGTCACAGGCGGTCGCGCCTGGCTTCGAGCCGTGGGAATACTTCGGCTACAATCGTCGCCAGTACCGGCGCCTGCGGGAGCTGGATGCGTTCCTGCGGCGAGCGTCGGCGGAAGACCTCGACGCCTCGGGTCTGGGCCTTCGGCTCCGCTACCTGTCGGGCGGAATGAGCCCGGCCGCGCGGCTCTTGGCGGGGAGAGTGCTGCCGGAGCGCTCGGGCTATTACCTCGGTCTGCGCATGGTCGAAAATTATTTCGGCGAGCACGGCGCCGCCTCCACGGTGCGGGCCGCCGTGGAGGAACTCCGGCAAGCGGACGATCGGGCGTCCGGCATTCAGACCGCGTGAGCCCGCGCGGGAAAAAGGCCCCCCCCTCCCCCGCCCCCTCTTCGGAGCGCCGCCGCAACCGGCCCCTGCGGGAGGTTCTGGACGAGCTGCTCACACACGCCCGCGAGATTGCCCGCCGCGCCAAGACGATGACGGCGGCCGAGCTCGACTACGCCCAGCAGCGTCTCGAATGGCTGGCGGATGAGGTATGGCGGGTCGCCACGGGCGAGGCCGGACCGCCGGAGTGATCGAGGCGCCTACTTCCCCACGCAGAACGCCGCGAACACGCGGTCCAGGACATCATCAGGCGTGACGGCACCGATTAGGTCGTCGAGGGCCGCCACCGCTGCCCGCAAGTGCGTGGCCGCTGCTGCCGCATCCACCCCCGCCTGCCGCGCCGCCCGGAAGCCATCCAGCTCTCCGAGCGCTCGTTCCAGCGCCGCGCGGTGACGCGCGCGCGTCACCACGGGCTCCACGTCTCCGAGCGCGAGCAGCTGACCAAACGCCACTTCCGCGAGGCGACGCCGCAACTCGGGCAGCCCCGCACCGGTGACGACCGACACGCCAGACCCGCCCGAGATGTCGGCCTTGGTGCGGACCACGACAACGGGGGCTTGGACCTGGGCGAGAAACGATGCGCGCGCCGGGTCGTCGCTTTCTTCGCAGAACAGCACCAAGTCGGCGGCCGCGAGGTATTTCCTGCTGACCTCGATTCCCAGTCGCTCGATCCGCTCGTCGCTCTCCCGCAGGCCCGCCGTGTCGACGAGCCGGAACGGGAAGCCTTCGATGACTGCGTGGGCCTCGATCGCGTCCCGCGTCGTGCCGGCGATTTCCGTGACGATGGCCCGTTCGGCGCCGAGCAGCGCGTTGAACAGCGACGACTTCCCCGCGTTGGGGCGGCCGGCGATGACGAGCAATGCGCCTTCCTGCAGGCGCTCGCCCTCGGGCGCGGTGCGCAGCAGGCCAGCGACGCGCCCCCGCGCCACGTCCCACGCCGCCTGCACGCGTGCCGGCGCCACCGGTCCTTCGTCTTCCTCCGGAAAATCGATGTCGTACGCGATGAGCGCCTCGAGCTCGAGAATCTCGCCGCGCAGCGCGGCAAGCCGGTCGGAGAGGCCGCGCTCGAGCTGCTGGAGCGCGCGGCGCCGTTGCACGGGGGAGCCGGCATCGACCAGGTCCGCCGTCGCTTCGGCCTGGAGCAGGTCCATCTTGCCGTTCAGTACCGCCCGGCGGGTGAATTCTCCCGGCTGCGCCGGGCGCGCACCGGCCGCCACCAGCGCGGCGATCGCCGCCGCCGGCGCCACGAGCCCGCCGTGCGTGGAGATCTCGACCAGGTCCTCACCGGTGTAGGAGCGCGGGCCCGGGAAACAGGCGGCCAGCACCTCGTCCACCGGTTCGCCCGTATCGGGATGCGCGACGCGCGCACGAAAGACGGTCCGCGGGCGCGTGGAGTGGAACGGCGTGAGGCAGCGGGCGGCGAGAGCGAAGCACCCGGATCCCGACAGTCTGATCAGCGCGAGCGCGGCGCGGCCGGGCGGCGTCGCCAGCGCGACGATCACGTCGGAGAGCAGGCTAGGTCTTCGCGGGCACCCGAGGAGCGGACACGGGCGCGTTCCGCAAGCGGCGCTTCGCGATCAGATACTGCTGCGGGATGCTGAAGATGTTTTGCGCCGCGTAGTACAGGTTCAGCCCCGAAGCGAAGTTCAGGAACAGCACCGTCATCATGATCGGCATGAAGTAGAGCATCATCTTGGTCTGCGGGTTCGGCGGCACGCCGATCTGGCCGACCCGCGAGAGCCCAAACATCGACAGCCCCATGGCGATCGGAATGATGAAGTAGGGGTCGGGGCGCGACAGGTCGGGAAGCCACAGGAACGGCACGCCGCGGAACTCGATCGTGTTCGCGAACACGAAGAATAGCGCCAGCAGCACCGGCATCGGCAGCAGCATCGGCAAGCAGCCGCCGAACGGGTTCACCTTGTGCTCCTTGTAAATGCGGAGCATCTCCCGCTGCAAGCGCTCGGGCTCGTTCTTGTAGCGGTCCTGAATCTCCTTGATGAGCGGCGCGACCGCCTGCATCCGGATCCCCGACTCCATCGCCTTCTGGTTCAGGGGCCAGAGCAGCACCCGCACGATCACCCCGAACAGAATCAGCACCCAGCCGTAATTGAGGTTCAGCTGCCCGTGCATCCACAGCAGGATGTTGACGACGAAGACCGAGACTGGCTGGATGATCGGCCGGAAGATCCACCCGTATGGATTCGCGTCGTCGAGACCGTGGCCGATCTTCGCGAGCTGTCGGTACTCGAGCGGTCCCGCATACACCTGATACTGGAATCCGCCCGTGGGCGGCACGGACATCGTGAGCGTCACCGCGGCGCTCGAGGCGGCCTTGCCCGTCCGCGGCCCGCCCACCGCGATGGCGCCGCCGAACTTTGGCTGCCCCTCCTCCAAGGCAAGCGCGGCCGCGAAGAAGTACTTCGACTTGACGCCGACCCACTCAAACGGCCCCTCCAACACCGCGCGCTCGCCCGGATGCAGCTTCGAAAAATCGGTGCGCTCGGCCTTCGACGCCTTGGCGACGACGGCGTAATGGCGGTAATCGTCCGCCGAATCCTTTTCCGCCGAGCGCAACCCGTCGGACAAGCCGATGAGCAGCACCGCGCCGCCGCCACCCAAGCCGGCCACCTTGCCGCGCACATCGAAGCGGTACTCATCCGGGACGAACCGGTACTCGAGTGTCACCTGCGATCCACCGCGGACGGCCTCGAGCCGCAGCAGCTTGGGCCCTTGGCCTTCGTAAACCACGAGCGCGGGCGCGGTGGGGTGGAAATCCCAATCGTCGAGGGACACGGTGTCACCAGCGGGGGTGACGAATTTGTGGCTGAGGAACGCGCGGCCGGGCGGCACGAGCTGGACGGGGTGGCCTGAGTCCCCGGGGGCAAACGATTGGTATTGCAGGAGTTCTGCCGACACGAGCCGGCCCCCCCGGGTGCTAAAGCCGAGCCGGTAGAGGGGCGACGTGACCCAAATCGTCTGAGCCGCAACTGTGTCGGCCGGTCGGCCGGCCGTCCGGGTGGACGGACTTGCCGGAGTGGGAGCGGTGTCCGTTACCGGCGGTGTCGTCACCCGCGTGCTGTCAGGGCGAACCGGCGGCTTTTTTGGCGGCCAGATCAACGTGGGGGCGATCGCCACCATGATCATCAGGGCGATGGCGAGGATGACGCGTCGTTCCACCTTAGTGTGCCTTACGGAACTGGATCATAGCCGCCCGCGTGAAACGGATGACACTTGAGAACGCGTCGCATCCCTAACCAGCTCCCCTTGAGCGCGCCGTAGCGTGCCACTGCTTCATACGTATAGCGCGAGCAGGTCGGTTCGAAGCGACACTGCGTCAACACCAGATGCGACAGCGTCAGCTGATAGCCGCGGATGAGCGCCATCACCGCGAAGCGGGGCAGTTGTTGCAGCGTCACGTCAGCGTCCCCGCGGCGCCCGTCAATTCGGCGCGCAGGACTGCAAACGAGGCGGCATAGGCCGAGCGCTTGACGCGAATGACGAGATCGATCGGCGGGAGGCGCCGGAGCACCTCGCGCCGCAGAATCTCTTTGAGGCGACGCCGCAAGCGATTGCGCGCCACGGCCGACGACTGATAGCGGGGGACGATGATGCCCGTGCGCGCGTGACCCGAAGCATTGTGACGCCAGGCCAGATCGAGATGTGGTGTGCGCCGGCGGCGGCCCGCTTCCCAGCAGGTGGTGAGCTCCGAGCCGCGCGTGAGGCGGGCGCGGCGCGGGTACCGCTCGTTCGTTACCGGCTCCGGTGTTTGGACGGGATGCGAACGGTGAGGCGCTTACGACCCTTCTTGCGCCGGCGGGACAGCGTGGCGCGGCCCCAGACGGTTTTCATCCGCGCGCGAAATCCATGCTTATTGATGCGCCGCCGATTTCGCGGCCGATACGTCGGGCCCATAAATTCCTCGTGTAAGGCCGGGAAAGTTACCCCGGCGTGGACGGGTCGGTCAAGGTTGACTTTTCCACATGCGGCCCGTACTTTCGGGCCGCCCTTGCTTCCACGTCCTTCCTAAATTCCGAAATCGTAATGGAGCAATCAGCAAACGAAGCGTGGAAGCGCCTTCTCGAAGAGGCGCGGCGTGAACTTCCGGAAGCGACGGTGCGGACCTGGCTCGAGCCAGCCGAACCGATCGCGTTCGACGACGGGCGCCTGATCCTCGGCGCGCCCGACCAGTTCGCCGCAGAGTGGAACGAATCGAAACACTCCGGGTGGCTGGCGCGCGCCGCCGAGCGTGTGTTCGGACGGCCGACGACGGTCGTGTTCCGCGTCCAGGAAGAGCGGCAGCGGCGGCCGCAAATGGATTTCTTCGTCGCCCCGCGGGAGAGTGCGGCCACCGCGACCGCGTCCGCGGTCGCGACGACCCCGCTCAACGAGCGCTACACCTTCCAGACCTTCGTCATCGGCAAATCGAACGAGCTCGCGGCCGCGGCGGCACACGCCGTCGCCGAAGCGCCGGGAAAAACGTATAACCCGCTCTTCATCTACGGCGCGACCGGCCTCGGCAAGACGCACCTCATGCAGGCGATCGCGCACGCGGTGCTCACCAAGAATCCCGAGACCCGGCTGCAGTACTTCGGCGCCGAGCAGTTCATCAACGACGTGATCGAATCCATTCACGCGCGCACGATGTCGGAATTCCGGCGCCGCTACCGCAACGACGTCGATCTCCTGCTCGTGGACGACGTGCATTTCCTCGAAGGCAAGGAAATGACGCAGGAGGAGTTCTTCCACACGTTCAACGCGCTATTCGAGGCGCACAAGCAGATCGTGCTCACGTCGGACCGACCGCCCAAGGAAATTCCCGGCCTCGAGGACCGGCTGATCTCGCGTTTCGAGTGGGGGATGGTCGCGGACATCGGCCATCCGGACCTCGAGCACCGCATTGCGATTCTTCGGAAGAAAGCCGAGCAGGACCACCTCGAGCTCACGATCCCGGACGACGTGCTGCGGTTCATCGCCGAGCACATCCGCTCCAGCGTCCGCGAGCTGGAAGGGTGCATCATCAAGCTGCTGTTGTTCGCTTCGCTCAAGAACCGCGAGGTGACGATCGAGCTGGCTCGCGAGGCCCTCTCGGACAAGATCCGCCAGGGGGAAGAAGGATCGGGCTACGGCAACCAGTCCACCCCCAGCATCGACCGCGTGCAGGAAGTAGTGGCGCGCCGCTGGGGGGTGACGCCCGAAGGGCTGCGCTCCAAGGCCCGCACCAAGACGCTGACCGTTCCGCGCCAGGTGGCCATGTACCTCGCGCGCGACATGCTTCGCATGCAGCTCGTAGAGATCGGACAGGCGTTCGGCGGGCGGGATCACTCGACCGTGATCCACAGCGTGGACAAGGTGGAGCGCCAAATGATGCGCGACCGCACGTTCAAAGAACGCGTGGAAATGGCGCGCCAGGAATTGTCCGCATTGTAGTTGGGGATAACGACGCGCCGTGTGGGGTCGTGGGGAAACCGGCGCGGTAATCCGCAATGCGCCAACATCACCCACAGTGCGCTAACATCGGAAAAATGATGCAGACGGCGTGGGAGTTGCAACTTAACAGTTCTCCCCACATATCCCCGCTGTCTACTACTACTACTAGTAGTTCTATATAGTATAGAAGCAGTAAGACTTTCCCCCATTTGGAGACGACGCAGGCGCGCATGAAGTTCACCATCACACGGGAACAGCTGCAGGAAGGGCTGGCGGCAGTGGCAGCCGCTATTCCCGCAAAGACGACGTTGCCGGTGCTCGCCAACGTGCTCGTCGAGGCGTCGAAGCAGGGGCTGCGGCTCTCCGGTACCGATCTGGACATCGCGGTCAGCACCACCGTGCCGGCGGACGTCGACGCGGACGGAGCGGTGACCCTTCCCGCCAAGAAGCTCGTGGACATCGCCCGCGAGCTCCCTGCGGGGCCGGTGCGCGTGACCGCTGCGGGAGAGGCGCGCGTCTCGATCGAATCGGGGCGGTCCAAGTTCAAGCTGCTGGGCCTGCCGCGCGAGGAGTTCCCCTCATTCCCGGCGGTGAAGTTCGACAAGGCCTGGAAGGCGGCGGCCGGCGTCGTCCACAAGCTCGTGGGACACGTGGCGTTCGCGGCCTCCACGGAAGAGAGCCGGCCGATCCTGAACGGCGTCCTCTGGGAGCTACGTCCCGACCGCATGCGGATGGTGGCGACGAACGGCCACCGGCTCGCGAAGATGGACGTGCCCGCGACCGGCGGGTCCACGGCCGACTTGATCGTGCCACCGAAAGCACTCGAGCAGGTGCGCCGCCTGTACGCCGCCGACGCCGAGATCGAGCTAGCCAAGAGCGACAATCACATCGGCTTTCGCGCCGGCGGCACGCTCGTGTTCTCCCGGCTCATCGAGGGGCCGTATCCGAACTACGAGCAGGTGATCCCGCGGGAGAACGACAAGGCGGCCACGGTGGACAAGGCGGCGATGGCCGCCGCGCTGCGCCGCATGAGCGTCGTGGCCAGCGACCAGACGCACCGCATCCGCCTCGCGTTCTCGGGTGGGACGGTAAAGTTCTCCGTGCAGACGCCCGATCTCGGTGAGGCGCAGGACGAGCTCGCGGTGACCTACGAGGGCGAGCCGCTCGAGATCGGCTTCAACGCGATGTACCTACTCGAGATCCTGAAGTACATGCCGACCGACGAAGTGCGCTTCACCTTCAAGGCTCCGGAGCGCGCGTCCACCATCGAGCCGGTGGGATGGAACGATCCAGCCTCCTACATGGCGCTCGTCATGCCCCTACGGCTGGTGGACTAGCGAGTCTTTCCCGCTGTCCGGCCGCACTCGCAGCGAATCCATGAGCGTCTCGATCACCGGGGGCAGGAGCGGTGCGGTGATCGGCGGAATGAACGGGATCGAGTCCTCACCGGCGTGCGGCACCGGTATGCTGCCACCGTAGTAGCGGGCGAGAATCAGATCCCGGCGCGCCAGCATCCGTCCCGGGCGGTAGGCGGGATTCGACGTGCGCGGCTGGGGCAGTGTGGCCGCGAGCGCGGCAGCCTGCGCATCCGTGAGCTGGGATGGCGGCACGCCGAAGTACGCTGCGCTCGCAGCACTAACGCCCCAGACGCCCGGTCCCCACTCGGCCACGTTCAAGTAGAGCTCGATGATGCGGTCCTTGGGGAGGGCGAGCTCGAGTCGCAGCGCCGTTACCGCCTCCTTGAGTTTCCGCAGCGGGCTCCGCGACGGCGACAGGTAGAGATTTTTCGCCAGCTGCTGTGTGATCGTGCTGGCCCCCCGCAGCTCGCCGCGTCGGGCGCGTTCGCGCCAAGCCTCGCGCAGCTCCACGAGATCGATCCCGTGATGGGTACGGAAGCGGGAGTCCTCGGCGATAATCAGCATCCGTACGAGACGCGGGGCGATCGCCGAGAGCGGAACGGCAGGACGCCGGCAGCCGGACGGCGCGCCGCGCAATCGCATCATCGCCGTGCAGCGCGGCTCGTGATCGCGCCACCACACCGGCGGCGGCCAGACGCCGAACAGCCACACCACGAAGAGCGCCGCTGTCCCTAGCACAACCTGCCGCACAATCCTAGCTTTTTGCACCGCCATGGACCTCGAAGCCCTCCAGCAGCGCCTGCAACAGACGCTGGGCCCGGAATTTACCGTGGGGCCCCTGCTGGGACAGGGGGGCTTCGCCGCGGTCTTCCGCGTCCGCGATGCGTCGCTCAACCGCGACGTCGCCGTGAAAGTGCTCGACGTGGAGCTCGCGCCGTCGCCGACGTTGGCCGAGCGCTTCCTCCGCGAAGCGCAGACGATCGCGCGCCTCGAGCACCCCCACATCGTGCCGATCTACAAGGTGGGCCGGCACGAGGAAGTCTTCTACATCACCATGCGGTGCATCGACGGCCCGTCGCTGCGCCAACTCCTCGGCACGCACAAGCGGCTGTCCGTCGGCGACGCGGCGCGCATCGCGCGCCAGGTGGCAGATGCCCTCGCGTACGCGCACAGCCACGACATCGTCCACCGTGACGTGAAGCCGGACAACATCCTGCTCGACAAGAGCGGCTACGTGATGGTGACCGATTTCGGGATCGCCAAGGCCGCGCAAGCGGCGACGGTGGGGAGCGACGGGTCGCCGCTCACGACGGAGGGGATGATCATCGGCACGCCGCAGTACATGAGTCCCGAGCAGGCGGCCGGGGATGCGGTGGATGGGCGATCGGACATTTATTCGCTGGGGATCGTGCTCTATCAGATGCTCGTCGGCAACCCGCCGTTCGACGGCCCGTCGTCGGCATCGATCCTCGCAAAGCAGCTGACGCAAACGCCGGCCCCGATCCGGCGCGAGCGGCCGGACGTCTCGGAAGAGCTCGCGGTCGTCCTGGAGCGGATGCTGGAAAAGAGCCCGGCCAAGCGCTTCCAGACCGCCGCCGAAGTCAGCCGAGGCTTGATCGACGCGATGCCCACCGCGGCGCGAAACCGGGTGCGGGTGCCGCTGCGCCGCCGCCTGGCCTCGATGCTGTTCAAGTCCCTCCTCGGCCTCGCCGTCGCTGGCTGTCTCGCGTTCGTCGCCTTCGTCGCGGGCGCGGCCGTCGTGGCGTACACCTTGTTCAGCAAGCCGCCCAGGGTCGCGGCACGGGCGCCCCTCCCCGACAGTCTGACCCGGGCGCTGCGCACCCGCCGGGCCCTCGCGCCCGGCGACGTGGCCGTCTACGCGTTCCAGCCCGGCGGTCAGGAAGACACGACGCTGCTCCTCTTCACCCGGCGGCGCGCCGCGGTCGTGACGCCGCACCAAATGCGCTCGTACGCCCGCGACAGCGTGCGCACCGACATGGATCTCGATTTCCACGGGGGCCTGGTTTTCCGGTTGGTGCTCTACAGCGTCGGTCAGCCGGCGCGGGATACGGTGTTTCGCAGCCTGTCGTTCCGGGACATGGTGGAGGTGGGTACGCAGCTACGGCGGCTGGAGTCCGAGGCCGGCCCTAGCGGCGTTTCACGGGCTCGCGCGTCGAGACGCCGTATAGACTGACGCCGTCGATGGTGGAGACGTCCCCGGGAGTAGATGCGACCGCGCCGATGCGGTCTCGATTCCCGATCGAGAGTCCCAGCGCAAACGCCCCGCGGCGCAAGCCGCCATCGGTGTCCAACCGCGCGATGATCGCAACCGGCCAACGGCTGCCCCCGCCCCTCTGTCCACCCTGCCAGCTCACCCCGAAGGCGTAGGCGGCCACCGAGTCCGGCGTGATGCGTGCGTGCGCTGAAACGCCGACGGTGGGTATCGCACTCGGGTGCCACGTCGCGCCTGGGATGAACGTGAGCCGCTGCCGCAGGCCGCGCACCACGGGCTGGCCGATGTTCGTGATGACGGTTCCCAGCGCGAGCCCCTGTCGCCATTCGTACGACACACCGACGTCCCAGCCCGTCGCCTTGGTGCCCTCCCCGCGGTAGTACGCGGTGGCGAAGCCTGCGGCGAGCCCTGCCGACGCGCCGGCAAGGCCCAGCCGGTAGGTATGGCCGCGTATGCCGGCGTCGAAAATGTCGCGCTGATATCCGAAAGCGAGGCCGCGAGCGTTGAATCCCGCGTTGATCTGGCGCAGGCGGCCGCGCGCGCCCGGATCGCCGACCGCCACTTCCGCGTACACCGATGCTTCGCGCAGCACGCCGAGTCCCGCCGGATTCACCCAGAGGGCCCGCGCATCGCGCACGTCGGTGGGATGGAGATACGCGGTGGCGCGGTTCGGGGCGACCTGGGCCGTCGCGATGACCGGCGCGGCCATCAGCACCACAAGCGCCGGGGCGCGGCGCACTACGGCAAGACCGTGGCCGTAGAGCGTGAGACCTGCGTGCGCGGGATGATCATGTTCTGCACGGGCAGCGTGATCGTCATGGATGTGGAGTCGCGGGCCTCGCCGCCCATGAAGCGGCCGTCCACGGCGATGTAATCGATGCCGTTGCGAACGCCATTGCCGGCGACCTCGAACGGCTGGCCGCCCTGCTCTCCTGCGCCTTGGATCGTGAAGGTCGAAACCACTTCAAGACGAAGGCAGCGCACGCCGTTGCGTTGCTCCCATGCTGCCGCGTTCGAGCGGCTGATGGTCTTTACGACCACGGCACCCGCCGCGCGATCGCTGGTGGTGATGGTGTCGGTCCAACGGGCGCCGAGCGTGAGCCCCGACGGCGGAAGGCGGGGGAAGAAGTTCTTGAACGAGCCGAAGACGGGGCCGAGAGTCTGCGCGATCGTGGTATCGGACGCCACCGGGTTACGAAACTCGCCGGTGGGCGTCAGCCGGCCCCTGAATGAGAGCCCCTTTGCCGCCGCGAGATTGATGCCCATCGGCGCCGAGGTGCCCGAATCGGGGACGACCGAATCGATTGTGACGGTCGTGACGTATCCCACGCTGTCCGCCGGTCCGGTGATCGTGGTTCCGAAGAAGATGCGCAGGCCAAAGTCGAGCGGCTGGCGCATGCCCTGGAATTCCTGCTCGATATGGATCACCTGGTGGAGCACGTAGCGCAGCGCGCTCGGCCCCAAACGGACGACCTCGGGATTCGCGCGTGCAGGGGGTGGCGGAGGCGGAGGCGCGGGCGGCGGAGGGGGTGGGGGCACCGCCGGCGCGGGCGTGGCAGCCGGGCGATTGCGCGACGCGCAGGCGATTGCGGCAACCAGCATCGCCGCGGCAAGAGAGAGGCGAAGCAGCATCGGTCAGCGAATCCTTGTCACGGGGTAGGGCGATCGTTCTTCGTGCGTCCAAAGATGGCGACCATCTCGGTGCCCTCGCTCGACACCTTCAGGAGCTTCCAGCCTCGCTTGCGCATATCCGTCCGCCAACCGATCAGCTTCTCCCATTCCTCGGCGGTGGTACGGAAGACGCGCAAGTCGGCGACGTTCTCCCAATGGGGGGGATAGGGAGGGGTATTCTCGGGGCCCGGGGGCTTGGCCGTCACAGAGAGGGAAGTGGTGAGACCGTAAGCCGAGTTCTGTTTACTCGTTGGTACGAGCAGATGGTCATCTCTCTGGGATGGCTGTCACCAGCCACCTCGTGCGGCCTACCCGCAGCTCAAACGACCCGGGCCGGGTCTCGCTGCCTATTTGGCCTTGCTCCGACCGGGGGTTGCCGTGCCACGCCTGTTGCCAGGCGCGCGGTGGGCTCTTACCCCACCGTTTCACCCTTACCCTTTGGATACAAGGGCGGTCTGTTCTCTGTGGCCCTGTTCCGTCGCCTCACGGCGCCCAGGCGTTACCTGGCGGTCTGCCCTGTGGAGCTCGGACTTTCCTCGATGGGCCCCTACAGCCGGTCCACCGCGACCATCGGCCCCACCACTTCCTACCGCGGGAAAGCTACTGGCGCGGCGGGCCTCCGGGCAAGGCTTCCTTGGAGAGGCGGCGGATGAGGCGCCCCACGCTGTCCGTCGTGGCGCGCGGCAGCCAGAAGCCGTCGTGCTCCCCGAATACCAGTGGTCGCAGCCGCCCCCATTCGTGCGCGGACACCAGCCGGGGATCGACCATTATGGCCGACAGCGCGACGATTCCCCGCTCGCGGTAGCGCGGCGGCTCACGCGTCCACAGCAGCACCGGCGCCTCGCGGGTCGAGAGGCCACGCAGCAATCCGAGCGAGAACCAGTCCGCCGGCGCCTCCGTCGCCCGGAAGGCGAACCGCAAGTCAGGATGCAGCCGGCGCAGCTCGGCGCGCAGGGCGACGGCGCGCTCGGCTACCGACGCTTCCAGCGTTTCGAAATAGCGGCCCACCAGTCCGCGCTCGAGCAGCGTGTCGTAGCGCGCGACCGGGGGCAGCGCCGCCAGTCGTTCAACCTCGGCGCGATCGAAGCCGAGCGCCGCCAGCCCATCGCGGTAATCGGCGTCGCAGAAGCCGGATCCACCGTAGCGGCTGGACGCGGTGTCGAGATCGAGCGCGATCCCGGCAATGAGATCGGGGCGCGCACCGCCGAGCCGGGCCAGGGCGCGAAAAGTCGGGCGCAGCGCGCCGTGCCAGAACGCCGTGTCCAAACCGCAGGGAGCCGCCACCAGTTCGCCGTGGCGATCCAGCTCATCCGCTCCGAGGGAGGGGATCTCAGCGAGGACGACCGCGGGAAACCAACGCAGGCTCGTCGTCTGTAGCCGTTCCGCGCTGACCTTCCAGAAGCTGCGCGTTCGCAGGGTATCGGCGAGCGCCGGAATCGGAACGATGGTGGCGAGCGCGTTGAGTGCCGCGGCGTCGACGAAGGCCAGCAACGAATCGACGTCCATCGGCGCAAACCGACTCCACAGCACGCGCATCCCCTGCCGAGCGATCCACCCCGGCACGACCGCGCGCGCCTCCTCCGGAATCGGCGTGAGCGGCCTCGGTATCGTCAGCACGATCGCCCCGGCAGGAGGGACGAGGGGGGGCGGGTGCACCGCGATCGGGCGCGGCGCGGCACCGAGGATGAGCGGCGCCGGGGCCACGGCCGGCGCGACGCCCGCCCATTCGGCTGGACGACGTGTCCAGCGCGCGAGCGCGACGAGGAACTCTCGCGTCCGCGCCAGCTCCTGCGGCGTCACAAGAGCAGGACGCGTGCTGGATCGCACATCGATACCGGTCGCTGCCAACGCGTGGCGGCTGGCCACGAGGATGAGGCCGTCCGTGACGCGGGTCGCGGCGACCACGGCGGCACGGTGGCGGGCGGCGGGCTCAGCGCCCGGCTGCCGGGTGAATGCTGACGCAGTCGTGCGCGCCAGCGCCTGGCTCCCGTCGCGCACCAGCAGGACGTGGTTGCGGCCCGCGGCGAACGGCTCGGAGCCCGCGTTGTCGAGGGCCGAGCTGGGGATCGGCACCGCCGGCGGGTCGAGCGGCGCGGCCACCGCACGCACCGTGTCTTCGAGCGCCTGATTTCCGATGGCGATGCCCGCGCCCTGCGCGGCGAGCCAGCGATTCATGATCCAGCGGTCGAGGGAGCCCTCGCGGTCACTCGAATACCCGAGCACGACCACGCCGCCGCGCCGGACCCACTCCGTCAGAATCGCGAGATCGCCGATCGTGAGTGCGTCGGAGAGTCCCTCGGGCTCCCGGCCGCCGAGCAGCACCACGGTGCAGTAGCGCGCAAGATCCTGGCGCGTGAGGTGTGGGTAGAAGCGGCGGTAGTCCACCTGGTAACCGGCGGCATGCCACGGCGCGGCCGTGGATTCGAGGACCAGCGGGTCCGACAGCGTGAGGTCGACGAGCAGCAGGCGCCGGGATTGCGGCTGGCAAGCGGCGAACAACAGGGTGGCGCAGCAGAGGAGCGCGGCTCTCATCTCGGCGAACAATAACGGGCGTGTCATCTGGGCGCCCCCATCCCGCCCCGGCCCAACTCCCGCTCCAACCGGTAAGGGCCCGCCAGCGCGCGGGCCAGCCGGTCGAAGAGCGGGTCGGCGCTCATCCCCTACGAAACGAGAGTGTAGGGCAGCAGTGCCTGCCGCATATCGGCCGCTGTTTGCCAGCGTGCCGCACGCGGCTTGGCGAGCGCCTTCATCACCGCATCGCTGAGCGCGCGCGGCACATCGCGCCGCAGATTGTGGAGGTCGGGTGGCAGCGCGTGCTGCTGCATGTCGAGCACCGCGGCGGCGCTGGCCGCGGCGAAGGGCGGGCGGCCCGCGAGCGCCTCGAACAACACCACGCCGAGCGAATAGATGTCGGTGCGGCCGTCGATGTCGGGCGAGCCGCCCGCTTGCTCGGGACTCATGTACTCCTCCGTACCCACCACGAAGCCGCTACGGGTGACGCGGTCCTCGCCGGAGCTGGCGATGGCGCGGGCGATCCCGAAATCCACCAGGATCGCGCCCTCGCCGGACGCCGAGCAGACGATGTTGTCCGGCTTGATGTCGCGGTGCGCGAACCCGTGCTCGTGGGCGTGGGCGAGGGCCTCGAGGATCTCGGACGCGATGCGCACCGCGCGGTCGATCGGCAGCATCCGCTCGCGCCGCATCAGCTGGCGCAGCGTCTCGCCGGGGACGTACGGCATGACGAACCAGAGCAGGTAGTCCGATTCGCCGGAATCGAGCAGCGGCGCGATGTGGGGATGGTTGAGTTGGGAGGCATAGCGGATCTCGCGCAGGAAGCGATCCGCGCCGACCGAAACGGCGAGCTCGGGGTGGAGGACCTTGATGGCCACTTTGCGGCCCTCCTTGTCATGCGCACCGAACAGGGTCGCATTGCCCCCGCGCCCCACCGCCGTGATCACGGTGTAGCGATCGCCCAACGCCTGGCGCACCCGCCCGATCAGATCGCGAGCCAACCCACTCCTCGGTCAGCGACTTTGGAGAATAGGGAGCGCGGGGTGGGAAAAAGGAAGGGCGGCCCGTTATTTCGGAGGGGGAACGGCATAGTTGTGCCGCACATACTCGGCAATCCTGCGGGCGAGTTGGTCGGGATCGCGCGCGGGCCAACGCAGCACGACGCCGAAGAGCACCCGTCCGGAGGCCGCATCCGCCCCAATGACGCTCGCCCGTACCGAGTCCGGCTGCCGGTCGATCGGGTCAACCCGTCCATAGACGGCGATGCCGGCGCTGGTACGGCGGGCCAGCTCGACGGCGGCAATTTCAGGGTGTGAAGTGCCGCTCCACCGTTCCCGCACCACGGCCTGGGGCACGGCCGAGAGCGGCGGTGTGGTGCCGAGCTGTTCGGTGAGGGCTTCCGCCAGCCCCACGCGCCAGGCCTCGAGCCCGGGAACGAAGATGTCGAACGGCGCGACGGCGACGAGCTGCGGGTTCGGCGCGTTGCGCTGCGCGTAGCGAACGAAGCTCACCGCCCCGGCGATGGTCAGGAGCACGACCAGGACGGCGAACGCCAGCAGCATTCGTCGCGACTTCACCGCGCGGGGTGTCTCGGAACCGTTCATTGGCATCCTTGTAGAACCGCGGGTAGCTTCGCCTCCTGCTCACCCGTTCACAAGGAGTCCGCATGTCGCTGCGTACGGCGTTCGGTGCCGTTCTTACTTTGGCCCTCACCCTCCCCGTCCCTGTCACGGCGCAAGAGGCGAACCTTGCCGACAGCGTGCGTCTGCGGCGGCTGTTCGCCCAGAACTGGGAGTACACCATGCGGGAGTATCCCGAGTTCGCGACAGCGGTCGGCTACCCGGGGCAAAACGCGCGCTGGACGGACTACTCGGTCGAGGCGATCAGCCGGCGCAAGCGGGAATTGAACGAGCCGTTGGCGACCCTGCGCACCATCGACCGCGCCAAGCTCGGTCCCACCGACCAGCTCAACTACGACCTGTTCCGCCGCAACCTGACCGACGCGATCGAGGAAAGCCGCTTCCCCGGCGAGCTCATGCCGGTCAACCAGATGGGCGGGGTGCAGCAGGACGTGCCCAGCACCATTGCGCAGATGCCTGCCGCAACTGTCCGCGACTACGAGGACATCGTGGCCCGGCTCCGCGCCGTACCGGTGCTCGTGGACCAGACGATCGCGTTGCTCGAGCGTGGCCTCGCCGCGAAAGTCACGCCGCCCCGCATCACGCTCCGGGACGTGCCGGCGCAGGCGCTCAACCTGGTCGTGGACGATCCCCTGACGAGCCCGATGCTGGCGGCGTTCAAACATTTTCCCGCCGCAGTGCCCGAAGCGGAGCAGCAGCGGCTGCGCGCCGCCGCACTCGCCGCGTACCGCGACGCGGTGGTCCCCGCGTTCCGCAAGCTGAACGCGTTTCTGACAGCGACGTACGTGCCCGGCGCCCGCACATCGATTGGGTTGCGCGACCTGCCGGACGGCATGGCGTGGTACCAGGTGCGGGCGCGGGCCTCCACGACGACGGAGCTCAGCCCCGAGCGGATCCACGCGATCGGGCTCGCCGAAGTGAAGCGGATCCGCGGGCAGATGGACAGCGTGATCGCGGCGAGCGGTTTCCGCGGCAGCTTCGCGGACTTCGTGCAGTTCCTCCGCACCGATCCGCGGTTCTACTTCACAACGGCGGAGGACCTGCTGCGGGCCTCGCGCGACGTCGCCAAACGCATTGACCCCGAGCTGGTGCGTTTGTTCGGCACCCTGCCCCGCCTGCCGTACGGCGTCTTGCCCATTCCGTCGTACGCGGAGCGCTCGCAGACGACGGCGTACTACCAACCCGGCAGCCCGCTTGGCCACCGCCCCGGCACCTACTTCGTCAACACCTACAACCTGTCCGCGCGGCCCCGTTGGGAGATGGAAGCGCTGACGCTGCACGAAGCCGTGCCCGGCCATCACCTGCAAATCGCGCTCGGGCAGGAGCTCGAGGGCGTGCCGGAGTTCCGCCGCTTCGGCGGCTACACGGCGTTCGTGGAGGGCTGGGGACTCTACAGCGAGAGCTTGGGCGGCGAGCTGGGACTGTATGGCGACCCCTATAGCAAGTTCGGCCAGCTCACCTACGAAATGTGGCGCGCGATTCGTCTCGTGATCGACACCGGCATTCACACAATGGGATGGACCCGCGAGCAAGCGATCGACTACTTCAAGGCCAATGCCGCCAAGACCGAGCACGACATCACGGTCGAGGTCGATCGCTACATCGTCTGGCCCGGGCAAGCCCTCGCGTACAAGATCGGCGAGCTGAAGATCAAGGAGCTGCGTGCCTATGCGACAGCGGCGCTCGGCGACCGCTTCGACGTACGCGCGTTCCACGACCAGGTGCTGGGCGCGGGCGCGGTGCCGCTCGATGTCCTGGAAACACGCGTGCGCGCGTGGGTTGCAGCGGTGCAGGCGCGGTGAACGCACCGTAGGAGAGATTGCAGCCGCTTTGACACTCGGCCGTTAGCGTAGCGGTGCATGGTCACCGTGTGCACCGTTCTTCCCCCGCCCGAACGCCCGCGTATCGACGCCGCGGGTGACGGCTGCTTCGACACCTTGCACGCCGACTCCTTGCGCGATGCGCTGCAGGTCGCCCGCCGCCGCCGCGTGGACGCCGTCGTGATCTCCGTGCATCGCTGTCAGGGGGAGGCGTTGCCCGCCGTCGCGCGGTTCGTACGGGAGTTCCCCGCCATACCAGCGGTTGCGCTCGTCTCGCGGCACGACCGCGAAGCCACCGAGACCCTGCTGCGACTCGGCGCGACGGGCGTCCGCACCGCCGTGGACTGTACCCAACCCGACGGGTGGCGTCGGCTGCGGGATGTCGTAGGCCACCCCGCGTCGCCGGTGGCGGCGCGCATCCTGGCGCGCCTCGCCCCCGCCCTGGGCGAGCCCTCCGCGGAGACCCGGCTCTTCTTCGAATCCGTGGCCCGGCTCGCGCCGGCGCTCAGCACGGTGCGCGGCCTCGCCCGTCATCTGCGCGTCCGCCCCAGCACGTTGATGTCTCGCTTCCACCGCGCCGGCATTCCCTCCCCCAAGAGCTATCTCGCGGGCATGCGGCTGCTGCACGCCGCCTATCTGTTCCAGAATCCGGGATTGTCGGTGTCGGACGTGGCCTACCGGATGGATTACTCGTCGCCCCAGAGCTTTGGCCGGCATCTCCGTGCGGCGCTGGGCGTGACGGCGGGAGAGTTTCGTCGCCGCTTTCCATTCGACGTGGCGCTGGAAAGC
>Ga0209220_1000323_pt1 | contig 18216 bp, 17 predicted proteins | sample BlaSpr_A8_OM3_M3_FD_187984 | JGI IMG/M metagenome (GOLD analysis project Ga0209220, IMG submission 187984) | Forest soil microbial communities from Thunder Bay, Ontario, Canada - Black Spruce, Ontario site 2_A8_OM3_M3 (SPAdes) (version 2) | ecosystem: Environmental > Terrestrial > Soil > Boreal... | reverse complement strand
CCCGGTCGAGCATCTGGATCGCGTCCAGAAATACGTCGGCGGCGGGGATGCGGCGCCCAGGCTGCAGCGCCTCGGTTCGGGCGACTGGGATCGGGCCAAGCGCAAGGTGCGCGAATCGGTGGAGGCGGTCGCCCACGACCTGCTCGACCTCTACTCCAAGCGGCAGCTCGTCGAGGGCCATGCCTTTTCCGAGGACGGGCCCTGGCAGCAGGAGCTGGAGCAGTCGTTCCCTTACGACGAGACGCCGGACCAGATCCGGGTGCTGCAAGAGATCAAGGCCGACATGGAGGACTCGCGTCCGATGGACCGGCTGTTGTGCGGCGACGTCGGCTTTGGAAAGACGGAGCTGGCGGTGCGCGCCGCCTTCAAAGCCGTGATGGACGGCAAGCAGGTAGCGATCCTGGTGCCGACCACGGTGCTCGCGCAGCAGCATTACCTCACCTTCGGCGACCGGTTCCAGTCCTTTCCGGTCAAGGTCGACATGCTCTCGCGCTTCCGCTCCGACGCAGAGGCGACCGAGATCCTGCGCCGGCTGCAGATCGGCGAGGTCGACGTGGTGATCGGCACCCATCGCCTGCTGCAGAAAGACGTCCGCTTCAAAGATCTCGGGCTGGTCATCCTCGACGAGGAGCAGCGCTTCGGCGTCATGCAGAAGGAGAAGCTCAAGCAGCTGCGCGCCTCCGTCGATGTGCTCTCGCTCTCGGCGACGCCCATCCCACGGACGCTGCACATGGCGCTGGCCGGCATCCGCGACCTCTCCGTCATCCAGACACCGCCGGAGGAACGGCTGCCGATCAAGACCTTCGTGACCGCGGACGACGATGACCTGATCAAGGAAGTCATCCAGCGCGAGCTGCAGCGAGGCGGCCAGGTCTTCTACGTCTACAACCGGGTGCAGACGATCAAGAAGGCCGAAGAGCGGGTCAAGCGGCTGGTGCCGCAGGCGCGCGTGCTGGTGGGTCACGGGCAGATGCCGGAGACCACCCTGGCCGACGTGATGGTGAAGTTCGTCAAAGGTGAGGCGGACGTGCTGGTGTGCTCGACCATCATCGAATCGGGGCTGGATATCCCGAACGCGAACACGATCGTGGTGGTGGACTCGCACCGCATGGGCCTGGCGCAGCTCTATCAACTGCGCGGCCGGGTCGGACGTGCCGGCCAACGCGCCTACGCCTACTTTCTCTACAACCCCACGAGGTCGCACACGGAGAACGCCGACAGGCGGCTCGATGTGATTGCCGAGCTCCACGACCTGGGCTCCGGGTTCAAGCTGGCGCTCAAGGACCTGGAGATTCGAGGCGCCGGGAACTTGCTCGGCGTCGAGCAGCATGGCGCGATCGCGGCCGTCGGGCTGGAGCTGTACAACTCCATGCTGCGCGAGGCGGTCGAGTCGCAGAAGACCGGGATGCCGGTCGAGATGCCCGCGGGACTCACGCTGGATCTGCCGATCGAACACTTCCTGCCGAAGGAGTACGTACCCGATGAAAAGCTGCGCCTGCAGGTCTACCACGATCTCGCGGAGATTGAGGACGAGGAGGGACTGGCGGCCGCCGAGCGCAACCTGGTTGATCGCTTCGGCAAGCTGCCGACGCCGGTGCGCAACCTTCTTTATGCATTGCGCGTCAAGCGGCTGGCGCGTGCCGCCGGCGTCGCGGCGGTCGAGACCGACGGTGACTGGCTCGTGATGCGGCTGCCGGCCGGCTGGAACGGCGACGAGCGACGGCTGGAGGCGCAGTTCCGATCAATCCTCTATGTGCGATTCGGCAAGGTGCGAATTTCGCTGTCCCAGGCCGGCCCCCAGTGGAAAGAGCGCCTGGTCGACGTCCTGGGCGAGGTCGAACGCCTGGGACGGGTCGCGCTCGCAGTCTGACAACGTAGACTACGGCCACCGCCCGACGCTCACCGTTACTTATCAAGGCAATTGGAGGCGTTTTCATGGCGAAAGAGTTCAAGGCCTTCTTGCTTCGTGGAAACATGCTTGACCTCGCCGTCGCCGTGGTCCTGGGCGCCGCGTTTGGCGCTGTGATCTCCGCCCTGGTCAAGGATTTGATCACGCCACTGATCGCCGCGTTCGCGGGCAAGCCAGACTTTTCGAACCTCACTTTCACCGTCAACGGCAGCGTCTTTCGCTACGGCGACTTCTTCAATGCCGTCCTGGCCTTCGTGCTGGTTGCCATCGCTGTCTTCTTCTTCGTGGTTCTTCCGCTCAACCGGTTGATCGCCCGGTTGCGCCAGGATCCACCAGGGGACCCGTCCACCCGCAAGTGCCCAGAATGCCTCAGCGTGATCCCGATCGCGGCACACCGCTGCGCGTTCTGCACCTCGCCCGTTCCGGCGTGAATCGCCAGGTCTTCACCACCGGGCGCAAATGGGAGCGCATCGTCGGCTACGCGCGCGCCGTGCGCGTGGGCCCGGTGATCGAGATCTCGGGCTGCGCGCCGACTGCCGATGACGGGTCGACGGTGGGCGAGGGCAACGTCTACGAGCAGACCCGGCAGTGCCTGCGCGTCATCGGTGAGGCGCTCGCCGGCGTGGGCGCCGGCTTCGATGATGTGACGCGCACCCGTATCTTCACGACCGTGCCGCGTCGCTGGCGCGACATCGGGCGCGCGCACGGCGAGGTCTTCGGCGCGATCAAGCCGGTCACGTCGCTGATCGGGGTCAGGGGGTTCCTCGATCCCAAGTGGCTGGTGGAGGTCGAGGCCAGCGCCTATCGTGTCGACCGGTAGGCGAGCGCGGCGAACCGCGCTCTGGGGCATCATTGCCGCCGTCTTCTTGGTGGGAACCGGCGTCGGGTCGGTTCTGCCGATCCTGCCGCTCTTCCTGCGTGAGCGCGGTGGCTCCTACGCGATGGTCGGCGTGGTGGTGGGCGCGAACCTGGTCGCTCAGTTCATCGGCCAGTACCCAGCAGGCCGGCTTTCCGACCGATTCGGCCGCGCACCGCTGATGATCGGCGGCCTGCTGGTCGCAGGGTTGGCGATCGCCGCCTTCGCGCTGCCGCTGTCGATCGGCTGGCTGATCGCGCTGCGCTTCATCCAAGGGCTGGGGGCGGCGGCCTTTCGCCCGGGGTCGCGCGCCGTGGTCGCCGACCTGGTGCCAGAAGGCGAGCGTGGCATCGCCTATGGCTGGTTGTCAGGAGCGGACATGGGCGGGCTGATCTTCGGCCCGGCCCTCGGTGGCATCCTCGCGGTGTTCGGGCGGGCTACGGTGTTCGAGGCGACCGGTCTCGCCATGTTGCTTGCGGCGGTCGTGGTCGCGTTTGCGCTCGATCCTCGCCGCCTACCGCCGATGACCTCCGCGCGGACGATAGGCCCCGCACCCTCGAGCGAGATGCTGCGCGCCGGTGTCGCCGCGGTGCGCGGCCTGGTGATGGTGTCGATCGGCATCGGCTTCCTGTATGGCGTCTACAACGTGGTCTGGAGCCTCTTCATGAAGTCGATCGGCGCCACCGACTGGGAGGTCGGTCTGTCGTTTTCCCTCTTCGCGCTGCCCCTGGTGCTAACGGCGCCGCTGGCGGGGTGGGCGGCCGATCGCGTTGACCGTCGCTGGCTGGGCACCGGGTCGACCGCGACCAGCTGCCTGATCGCTCCGATCTATCCGCTGCTGCACAGCGTGCCGGCGGTGATCGGGGTCGGTGTCCTCGAGGCGAGCGCGGCGGCGTTTGCCGAGCCGGCGATCAATGCCTACCTGATGAGTGCAGTGGCCCCCGACCAGCGCGGACGGGCGGCCGGTACCGTCGGGACAGCGGAAACCGCGGCAAAGGCGGTCGGGGCGCTGCTCGGCGGCGGTCTGTTCGGGCTTGGCGTCGCCGTGCCGTTCGTGTTGTCGGCGGTGGTGGGCGTGGGCTTCATCCTGGCGGGCCTTCCGTGGCTGCGCGCGGCCGGCCGCGATGCCGGCATGCGACCGGCCCTGGCAGTGACGGGAAATGGCTGACGATATCGAGCGCGTCGCGGCACTGGTCGAGGTCGTCCGGCGGCTGCGCGCGCCCGACGGCTGTCCCTGGGACCGCGAGCAGACCCCGGCTTCATTGCGCGCCACCATGCTCGAGGAGGCGTACGAGGTGCTCGAGGCGATTGATGAAAAGTCGATGACGAAGCTTCGCGAAGAGCTGGGTGACGTCCTGCTCCAGGTGCTGATGCAGTCGGTGATTGCGGAAGAGACGGGAGAATTCACGCTGGGCGAGGTGGCGGACACTGTCCGCGAGAAGCTGGTTCGGCGTCATCCGCACGTGTTCGGGTCGACGGTGGTCAGCGGTTCCGAGGAAGTGGTTCGAAACTGGGAAACGCTGAAGGCCAAAGAGTACGGGCGCGAATCCGCGCTCGACGGCGTGCAGCGGTCGCTCCCAGCCCTGCAGTGGGCCTGGTCATTACAACGCCGCGCGGCGAATGTCGGATTCGACTGGCCGGACGTCGAGGGTGCCCTCGACAAGATCCGGGAGGAGCTGGAGGAGCTGCGCCAGGCATCGACCGTCGAGGAACGGGAGGCCGAGTTCGGCGACCTCCTGTTCACCATGGTCAACGTCGCCCGCAAGCTGGGCATCAACCCCGAGGACGCGCTCCGCGGTACGACCGGGCGGTTCGAGGCGCGCTTTCGCATGATGGAGCAGGCCGCCCGCGCCGACGGGCAGGCGCTCAAGGACCTGCCGATCGAGGAATTGGATCGGTACTGGGAGGCCGCCAAGCGCAACGGATGACGCCAAACCGAGTTGACGGCCTTGCCAAGCCCGGGGGGCGTCCCTATAATCTGTCCGTTTTCGGGCTGGCTTGACCATCCAAGAGTTCCAGATCACGTCTTGAGCACCTCCGAACCCAAAGCCTCCCGCGCAAAGGTTCACATCGCTGCGCCCGATCGCTTGATCTGGATCGTTGTCGCTGCGATCGTTCTATGGGGAGTGTGGGCGTTCGGATCCGAGCTGATGTTGAACCTGCGGCTGAACCACGAGGTCCAGTCGTTGCGTAACGGCAACGCGCAAGTGGCCGCCTCGAACGAGCAGACGAGGACGCAGCTCGCCGCTGGTGGATCGCCCGCCGCGATGGAGGAGGCCGCTCGCAAAGCGGGGTTCTCCCGACCCGGCGAGCAGGTTTATGTCATCGTTAAGCCCAGTGACTCGGCATTGCCGGCGACGGTGGGAGCATCGGCCGGACCGGGCGTCGCGGCGAGTCCAGCGATTCGGGGACCAGTGGCGAAGCATGACGGCGGTGTGATCGGCAAAATCCAGGAATGGTGGAGGAGTTTATGGCATTAGGAGGGTCTGCGGGTTAGGTGGCAGTGACGCCTGGGACGGTGGTGGACGGGACGGTCGTGGGGATTACGAACTTCGGGGCCTTCGTACAGATCGAGGGGGCGGGGACGGGGTTGGTTCACATTTCGGAGATCGCGAACGAGTACGTCCGCGATGTCAACAACCACGTCAAGATGAACGACAAGGTCAAGGTCAAGGTCCTCAATGTGGACGTGACCAACGGGAAGATGGACCTTTCGTTGAAGCAAGCGGCCGTGCCGGACGGTCCGGCCGGGATGTCGGCGCCCGTGCTGCCGCGGTCGTACCGGCGCGGCGGCCGGGGAAAGCGGGAGCTGCCGGAAGGCGCCGACCCAATCTTCGAAGAGAAACTCTCGAAGTTCTTGAAGACCAGCGAAGAGCGCCTGCTCGACATCAAGCGCAACATCGAAGCGAAGCGGGGTGGCCGCTTCAAGTAGTAGAATCGACTCCTCGCCTCGAAGGAGAGGCTGCACGCGGCGTGGAGCAGTGGAAGCTCGTCGGGCTCATAACCCGAAGGTCGCGAGTTCGAATCTCGCCGCCGCAACCAAGCAATCATTGAGGAGCCCAACGGGGCTCCTCTTCTTTACACGCCGCCCTTTCCACACCGGGGGCGGCTATTCACGACAAGCCGCCCTTTCCACACCGGGGGCGGCTATTTACCGGCCCGCGGTGAAGATCGCCCACTCGGAGCGCTGGGTCAGCATGACGGAGCGGTCCTGCGCCAGCATCTCCTCCAATTGCTGCAACCCGAGCCGGTACTCCAGCGGCGGCAGCAAGCTCAACGTCGAGATGTAACGGCCGCGCACGCGGTCGACCACCTCGGCGATATCGATCCGGCGCGGTTCCTCGCGCACCTCGACCCGCACATCCTCAAAGCCGGCGCGGCGTAGCTCCGAGGTCAGCGTCTGCACCGGCGGAAAGCGCGGACGGTCGATAACCGCGATGCTGGGGAAATACGCGTTGAGGTAGAACTCCTCGACGTGTCGCGGCGTGAAGGTCCACACGCTCAACCGGCCACCCGGCGCTAACACCCGTCGCGTCTCGGCAAAGGCGCGCACCCGCTGGCGCAACAGATGGACCACCATCACCATCATCACCAGCGCCGCCTTGCCATCGCCGACCGGCAAGCGATAGGCGCTGCCCCGGACCCACTCCACCCGGCCGGCTGCGTCCTTGGCGCGCGCGACATCCAGCATCTTTGCCTCGGAGTCGACGCCCATCACCCGCGCCGGCGTCACCGCCGCCAGCGGCAGGGTCAGCCGGCCGGTGCCGCACCCGACCTCTATCAGCAGGTCCGCGGGCTTTGGGGCGGCCTCGCGCAGCATCGCCTCGAGGCGCGCGCGATCCCCAGTAGATAGCGGCCGGAGCGCGTCGTAGCGTGGTGCGATTTCGGCGAATGACGGCGACATCCTTGCTAAACTAACCGATGCTCGGGGCGGAGTAGCTCAGTGGTAGAGCAACCGGCCCATACCCGGTATGTCGCAAGTTCGATCCTTGCCTCCGCCATTCCCGTGATGCTCCCCAGGCGCGTCGCCATCGCGATCACGCTGCACCACGTCTTCCAACCGGGAGAGCGTGTGGTCGTCGCCGTGTCCGGCGGCCCCGATTCCCTGGCCCTCCTCTCCGTCCTGCGTGAGATCGTCCCGGTCTTTCCGCTCCACCTGACGGTCGCGCATTTCGATCATGGTTGGCGCGCCGACAGCCGCGCCGACCGCGACGTCGTGGCGTCGATGGCCGCCAGCTGGGGATATGACTTCCGAACCGCCCGCGCCCCGGAGGACATCCCGCACACGGAAAACGCCGCCCGTTCCGCGCGCTACGCGTTCCTCCGCGAAACCGCCGCCGACACCCAAAGCAGCGCCATCGCCCTCGGCCACACGCGGGATGACCAGGTCGAAACGCTCCTGCTCCACCTCCTACGGGGCAGCGGCTCGAAAGGGCTGGGCGCGATGCGCCGGCGCGAGGGTGACCTGGCTCGCCCGCTGCTCGACGTGTCGCGAACGGAGATTGAGGCCTACCTGGCGAAGCTCCACCTGACGCCGATCCGCGATGCGACCAACGATGACCCACGGTTCACTCGCAACCGCCTGCGGCAGCAGGTCATGCCGGCGATCGATGCCTTCGATCCGGCGGCGCGGGACCTGCTGGCACGTACCGCCGACATCCTGAGCGAGGAGGACCGCTTCATCGAGGGGCAGTTGACGGATCTGCCAGACGACATCGCGACCAATCGCGATGCCTTCGCGAGGCTGCCCCCTGCGCTGCAGCGGCGCGTCATTCGCCGGCTCGTCCCCGAGGCGGGCTTTCTCGAGGTCGAGCGCCTGCGCCGCGGCGAAGCACCCGCGTCGCCCGAAACCGCAGCCCCGCTCGCAACCGCGCGCCTGGCCGTCAAAACCTGCAACTGTGACCGGGCGACCTTCAAAGCCCGCGACCCTGTCGGTCACCTCGACGCCGACCTCGTCCGGCTTCCGCTCGTGGTCGGCAACCGCAAGCCGGGCGACCGGATGCGCGCGCTGGGGCTGGCGCAGCCAAAACGCCTCCAGGACATCCTGGTCGACGCCCACGTTCCGCGACATCTTCGCGACACGCTGCCCCTGGTTTCCGACGCCGAAGAGATCGTCTGGATCCCTGGTGTAACGATCGCCGAGAGCAAGCGCGTCAGCCCGGCGACGCGTCGCCAGCTTCATCTCGAAATAGAGCGCGGCTGAACTCGTTCTACTTCGTGTTGGCTAACAGGTTTCTTAAAAACCCGGTGTTAAGATAGCGTGGCCATGAGAGGCCGAAACCGCAATATCTTCTATTTCATCCTGCTCGCTGGTTTGCTGGCCATCATCTGGGCGAGCTACAAAAGCTTCAACACGATTGCGGCGCCAACGGATAAGACAACCTCCGAGCTGATTCAGGCGGCAGACGCCCACAACGTCAAGCAGGCCACCATCAAGGGCAATGGCACCGAGGTCGATTGGACCGATACCAGCGGAAACCGTTACAAGACGACCTTCCGCGACACCTACCAGATCGAAACCAAGCTGCTCGAAGACAACGTCAACTTCAGCACCGAGCAGCCGAGCTCGTCCAACCTGCTGCTGTCCGTCATCCTGCCGAACCTCATCCTCTTTCTGGTCATCGGCGGCTTCATGTGGTACATGCTTCGACAGACCCAGAGCGGCAATAATCAGGCCATCTCGTTCGGCCGCAGTCGAGCTCGCTTGCTGACCGGTGACAAGCCGGCCGTAACCTTTAACGACGTCGCCGGGGTGGAGGAGGCCAAGCAGGAGCTGACCGAGATCGTCGAGTTCCTCAAGTTCCCGGAGAAATTTACTGCGCTCGGCGCCCGCATCCCAAAGGGCGTCCTCATGGTTGGGCCGCCAGGAACCGGAAAGACCCTCCTGTCGAAAGCCGTCGCCGGGGAGGCCGGCGTGCCCTTCTTCAGCATCTCCGGCTCCGAGTTCGTCGAGATGTTCGTCGGCGTCGGGGCCTCGCGCGTCCGCGACCTGTTCGACCAGGCCAAGAAGAACTCGCCCTGCATCGTATTCGTGGATGAGATCGACGCCGTCGGCCGCCAGCGCGGCGCCGGCCTCGGCGGCGGCCACGACGAGCGCGAGCAGACCCTCAACCAGCTGCTGGTGGAGATGGATGGCTTCGAGACCAACACGCACGTGATCGTGATCGCGGCCACCAACCGGCCCGATGTCCTCGACCCGGCGCTGCTCCGCCCCGGTCGCTTCGACCGGCACGTGACGCTGGATCGTCCTGACATCCGCGGTCGGCGCGCCATCCTCGAAGTGCATGCGCGCAACAAGCCGTTCGACGGCCAGGTCGATCTCGAAGTCCTGGCGCGGCAGACCCCCGGCTTTTCGGGAGCCGACCTCAGCAACCTTATTAATGAGGCCGCAATTCTCGCCGCCCGCAACAACAAGAAGGCGATCGGCCAGCTCGAGCTCGAGGAAGCCATCGCGCGCGTCATCGCCGGGCCGGAGCGCAAGTCGCGGATGATTACCGAGAAGGAGAAGAACGTGATCGCCTACCACGAGATTGGCCACGCGCTGGTCGCCAAGTCGCTGCCCAACGCCGACCCGGTGCACAAAGTCTCGATCATCTCTCGCGGCATGGCGCTCGGCTGGACGATGCAGCTGCCGACCGAGGATCGCTACCTGGTCTCGCGCAGCGAGCTCAACGATGACATGGCCGTCATCCTCGGCGGACGAGTCGCAGAGGAGCTGATCTTCGGCGACATCACCTCGGGCGCCTCGGACGACATCGGCAAGGCGACTAAGCTGGCACGCCGCATGGTCACCGAGTGGGGCATGTCGGAGAAGCTCGGCCCGCTCACCTTCGGCCACAAGGAGGAGCTCGTCTTCCTCGGCCGCGATTTGGGCGAGCAGCGCAACTACAGCGAAGAGGTGGCCGGCGAGATCGACCAGGAAGTACACCGCCTCGTCGATGCCGGCTACCAGCGTGCCAAAAAGATCCTGACCGAGCGCCGCGAAAAGCTCATCCAGCTCGCCGAGTACCTCAAGACCGAAGAAACGATCGAGGGCTGGCAGATGGACGCGGTCATCAATTCGCCCGACGGCAAGCTGCCGCCGGTGCCCGAGCGGCCCAAGGCCGAAGCCCCGCGCCCGCCGCAGCCGCAACCCAAAGCCGACGACCGTGGGCCCGAAATCCCGCCCGGCCGCCTGGAGCCGACGCCTGCGTAGAGGAGAGCGGGGGGGTGCCGTTCCTCGGACACTGGTACGTCATCTTCGGTCTTGTTTTGTATGCCGTCCTGATCGTGGTGGTGGTATGGCTCGTACTGTGGGCGATCCGAATCGCGCCGCAACGAATCCGGCCCGACAATGCACTGAGCATCCTCAACGAGCGCTTTGCTCGCGGCGAGATCGACCAGGCCGAATACGACAGCCGAAAGGCCGCCCTGAAGCGTCGCTAAGGCCGGGGTAGAGTAGGCGCAACATGGCCTTTGTCGGGCACCTTCTGGCGCTGCTCATCCAGCTGGTGTTCTGGGGCGGCTTGATCGTCCTCGTGATCTGGGCGGTACGGCGCTTCAGCGCGTCGCGCAACTCTGACAACGCGCTGAGCATCCTGAACGAGCGATTTGCCCGCGGTGAGATCGACCAGCAGGAATACGACACCCGAAAAGCCACCCTGACCCGTCGCTAAGCCCCGCCAAACCACGCAGTAGGACAACCGCCTCCTTCCGCGTTATATTGGAAGCGCCCGCTTGGATCCTCAGGACCGAGACGGAATCATGCAGAAACCGACGATCGCCATCATCGGACCCGGCCGGGCCGGATCGGCGCTGGGGCGCGCCCTCCACACGGCCGGTTACACCATCGCCGCCATCGGCGGCCGTAACCCGGAGAACGTCCGCAACCTCGCCGAGGAGCTCGGCGCCCGTGCCTGCCAGAGCCCGGCGACCACCCTCGACCTGGCCGATCTAACGATCGTCGCCGTGCCCGACGACGTCATCCTGCCGCTGGCCACCGACATGGTCGAGTCGCTCTGCTCGGCGGCCGGCCACGCCGCCGTCCACCTGAGCGGTGCCCAGGACCGCAGCGCCCTGCGTCCCCTGGCGCAGCAGGGAAGCGTCCGGACGGGAGTCTTCCACCCGCTGCAGACGTTCCGGCGCGGACCGGAGGCGGTCGTAAACGTGGCTGGCACCTACTTCGGGATCGATGCCGACGCGCCGCTGCGCGAGCAGCTGACGCAGATGGCCCGCGACCTTCAGGGGCATCCATTCGACCTGACCGGTGTGGACCTCGCCCTCTACCACGCGGCGGCCGTCTTCGCCGCGAACTACCCGGTGACATTGCTGGCCGAAGCGATCGCGCTCGCCGCGGATGCTGGTCTTGACGCCGAGACCGCGCGTCGGGGACTGACGGCCCTGCTCGCCGGCGCCGTCAACAACCTTCATGACCTGGCGCCTGCCGACGCCATCACCGGACCGGCGTCGCGTGGCGACGAGGGGACCATCGCCCGACACCTCGAGGCGCTGAAGCGCGATCCGGCACTCCAGCGCCTGTATCAGCTGCTCGCCGAGCGCACCAAGCTCCTCAATCCCACTAAGGAGGCCGCCGCATGACGACCAACGTCCGCGACCTGCGCAAGTGGAAGACCGACGGCAAGAAGTTCACGATGCTTACGGCCTACGACTACACTACCGCCCGCTGGCTCGACCGCGCCGGCATCCCTGTCCTGCTGGTCGGCGACAGCCTGGGCAACACGATGCTTGGCTATCCCGACACGCTGAGCGTGACGATGGACGACATGGTGCGGCACGCAGGTGCGGTCGTCCGTGGCGCGCCGAACGCCTTGATCATTGGCGACATGCCCTTCATGGCCTACCACGCGTCCGAGCAGGACGCGATTCGCAATGCCGGTCGTTTCTTGCAAGAGGCGCGCGTGCACGCCGTGAAGATGGAGGGCGGAGCGCGCGTCATCGGCTACACCAAAACCCTGACGTCGATGGGGATCCCAGTGATGGGCCACCTGGGGCTGACGCCGCAGTTCGTCAACCAGTTCGGTGGCATGCGGGTCCAGGGTCGCAGCGACGAGGCGGCGGAGCAGATCCTCGCCGATGCTCGTGCGTTGGAAGAAGCGGGCGCCTTCGCTGTGGTCCTCGAGGGCATCCCCAGCGTCCTCGGACAGCGGGTGACCGAAGCGCTGACGGTGCCGACCATCGGCATCGGCGCGGGCCCGCATTGCGACGGCCAGGTGCTCGTTATCCAGGACGTCCTCGGATTGAATCCCGACCACGTCGCGAAATTCGTTCGGCAGTACGCCAAGCTTGGTGAGGCCATCGAAGCCGCCGCGCGCGCGTTCGACCAGGACGTGCGCAACGGCGCCTTCCCCACCCCTGAGCACGAGTACTCCGCCCGCTAAGCCCGTCGTCATCGAGTCGGCGATCGCCATGCAGGAGCAGGCGATCGCCTGGCGGCACGCTGGCGACGACATCGGACTGGTGCCCACCATGGGGGCGCTCCACAAAGGCCACGACAGCCTGGTCAGCCGCGCCCGCCGGGAAAATCAGCGCGTCATCGTCAGCGTCTTCGTCAATCCGAGGCAGTTCGGGCCTCACGAAGACTTCGAAAAATACCCGCGGCCTTTCGGGGAGGACTACGCCCGGCTGGAAGCGCTGGGTGTGGACGCTATCTTCCACCCGACCGTCGACCAGATCTATCCACCGGCATTCAAGACGCGGGTCGATCCCGGGCCGCTGGGCGAGGTCCTCGAGGGCAAGAGCCGGCCGGGCCACTTCGGCGGCGTGCTTACCGTCGTACTCAAGCTCCTCAACCTGACCCAGCCGAAGCGGGCCTACTTCGGCCAGAAGGACTTCCAGCAGGTGGTCCTCGTCCGCCAGCTGGTTCGCGACCTCGCCCTCCCGGTTCGGATCGTCGTGGTGCCCACGGTCCGCGAGCCGGACGGCCTGGCGATGAGCTCCCGAAACACCTTCCTCGACCCGACTCAGCGCCAGCTGGCCCCCATCGTGCGTCAGGCGGTGACGGAGGCGGCACAGGCCTTCACTGCGGGTGAAACTAAGCCAGCCGAACTGGAACGGCTCGCAACGGACCGGCTGGCCGTTGCTCCCGGACTTGCGATCGACTACGTTGCCGTGGTGGACGAAACGACGCTCGCCCGGCCCCCGCACGCCGTCCCGGGCAGCGTTCTGGCAGTCGCTGTTAAACTTGGATCAATCAGATTGATCGATAACGTCGTATTGGGAGCTGAGCGCCTCTGAGTTCAGAGCGGCGCTCCAAAGCGAAGGGCGGAGTAACAACTTCAAAGGTCAAGGCGAAGCCGACCGTGAAAGCGGCACGCCCAAAGCTCGTGTCTTCCGCACGGAAGGAGTCGTCGGCGGCCCATAAACCAGTGGTCGCGACGCGGCCGACCCCCAAGGCGTCGGTCGCCCCTCGCAGCCTTCCGAATAACGGCCAGCCCGCGGTCGTCGCCCCACCGCCAGCGATCCCGGCGGTCCCGGTGCAGCCTCCGCTGGCGCCCGGCGTGCCCATAATGCCCTTCCCCAGGCCCACCATCCTCGGCCTCGGCTCGCCCTGGCGGACCGCCGGCCGGCCGGCCGGCATGCCGCCGCGTCCGGCGCCGGTCCCGCACCCGACCCCGACTCCCCAGCCGCGCCCCGCCGCCCCTCCCGTCATCACCATGCGCTTCCCGATGAGTGCCGTCGACAAGCTGATCAAGGAGGCGCTCGCGGAGGACGTCGGTGACGGCGATCTCACCACCGAGTCGCTGTTCCCCGGAAAGGTCAAGGCCCGCGGCAAGCTGATCGCCAACGAGGAAGGTGTCCTGGCCGGCTTGCCGATCTTCAAGCGAGTGTTCGAGCTGGTCGACAAGAGCATCTCCTTCGAGCCACGCGCGACCGACGGCATGGCGCTCGCCGGCGGCCAGCTGGTGGCGCGCGTCTCCGGCCCGGCGGTCAGCGTGCTCCGGGCGGAGCGGACGGCCCTGAACTTCCTGCAGCATCTCTCGGGGATCGCCAGCCAGACCGCCAAGTTCGCCAACGCGGTCAAGGGCACCAAGACCCGCATCCTCGACACGCGTCGCACCACGCCGGGCCTCCGATTCCTCGAGAAGTACGCTGTCGAGGTCGGTGGCGGCGTGAGCCTGCATAAGGGGCTCGCGGACCGCCTCATCGTGACGGAATCCCACCTGGCCCTGAGCGAGGGCGTGCCCAGCGTCGTCCGCCAACTGCGTAAGGCCCACCAGGGCAAGCGCATCGAGCTGACGGTGACCAACATGCAGGAGCTGGACCAGGCGCTGACGGCGAAGGTCAACGTCCTGCTACTCGAGAATTTCCCACCGGGACAGGTCCGCCAGGCGATCGCACTGGTCCAGGGCCGCGCCAAGGTGGAGGTTACCGGCAAGGTCGGCCTCGACAACGCGCGGGCCTACGCCCTCGCGGGCGTCGACTACATCTCGGTCAGCCAGCTGACCCAGTCGGTCAAGGCCTTCGACTTCAGCTTCCGCGTCTCGCGCTAGCGCCTATTGCAAGACGGGCGCCGCGATCGGCGCCAGCTCCGGGATCCGGCTCCGCTTGCGCCGCGCATCGAGGATATCGGCCGCGAATCCGTAGCCGGCCTCGATGTAGTCCTTAGTGGCGCCGAAGTCCATCGAGTGGCGCAGAAACCCGGCGCTCGGGCGCAGGTGGATGATCTCGACGCTTCGGCCCATCTGCTTGATCGTCCAACGTGTACGGTGCTGGGCGGCGATCTGGAAGGTATGGTCGACGATGGCGTTCATCGAGCCCAGCGGGGTCGGTAGCCGGCCGGCGTAGCCCGAGTCCAGGACGTAGACCCGGCGGGCGCCCAGCTCGATGGCGGTGTCCAGCCCGGTAGGGTCAACCAGGCCCCCGTCCACATGCTGCCGCCCGTCGATCATCACCGGTGGAAAGACCCCCGGGATCGCGGACGAGGCCAGTACCGCGGGTCCTAGCGGGCCGCGCGAGAAGACCGCTTTCGTGCCCATCGTCAGGTCGATCGCGACCGTGTGGAGCGGCACCGCGAGGTCCTCGAAATTCGACACCTGGAGGTGCTGGCCGATGAAGCGGGAGAGCCCGCCGCCCTCGTAGAGCGACGGCTTGCGCCGCATCATGTTCCGGGCGGCCCGCCACCAGACCATGTCCAGCGAGCGGCGGCTGACCTGGTGCCAAACCTCCTCCAGGCTCTTGACCCACTCCAGGTCGGGGCGGTGGGCCAGCCAGGCGCCATTCCAGGCGCCGATCGAGACGCCAACGATGAAGTCCGGGGTGATATCACGCTCGATCAGGGCGCGCAACATACCAACCTGAGCAGCCCCCCGAGCGCCGCCCCCGGATATCGCGAATGCCGTCTTATCGCGCCGCCAGTGCAGCATGACACTTTAAGTCTATGCAAGTATTTGGACGACGTCTATGGGCGATCTCGTTTTCGCCGATGACGATCGCGCGTGGTTGCTATACTTCGTGGTGACTCGCGCTCTTGCCAACGACTTGACGACCAACGAGTTCCAATAACACAAGGTGGTGGCCTACTGGTTTGTCAGATTTCGAGCTTTCTCAGGACTCGTCCGACTCGCAGAACGGAAGCGCCGCGACGATGGAGGAGTTCCTCAACCAGGAGGAAGCTTCAAGTAAGCGCATAGCCCACGGCGACATCATCGATGGGGTCGTCGTCCGGGTTGATCCCGATGAAGTCCTGGTCGATGTCGGCTCGAAATCTGAGGGGGTAATCTCCAGCCGGGAACTGGGGACGCGTGAGGCGGGAACGCCCGACCTCCACGCTGGTGACCACATCAAGGTCTTCGTGCTGCAGCCCGAAAACGAGGACGGCAACGTCGTGCTGTCCTTGCGCCGCGCCCGCGCCGAGTCCGTCTGGGTCAAGGCCCAGGAGCAGCAGGCGACCGGCGAGATGATGGACGCCGAAGTCCGCGAGCAGAACAAGGGCGGCCTGATCGTCAACATCCTCGGGCTGCGCGGCTTCCTTCCGACCTCCCAGGTGTCTCGCACCTACAGCTCGAGCCTCCAGGAGCTGGTTGGTCAGCGGATCGGCGTCAAGATTCTCGAGGTCAACCGCAAGCGCAACCGGCTGATCGTCAGCCAGAAGGCAGCCTTCGACGAGGACCGGGCGCGCCAGCGGGGCGAACTGTTCGAGAAGCTGCGGATCGGCGACGAGATCGAGGGCAAGGTTTCAGGTCTGACCACCTACGGCGCTTTCGTCAACCTGGGCGCCGCCGACGGCCTGATCCACATCTCCGAACTCTCCTGGGACCGGGTGGCGAACGTCGCCGACGTTCTCCAAGTGGGCCAGGATGTGCGCGTCAAGGTCATCAAGCTCGACCCCGACACCTCGCGGATCTCCCTCAGCCTGCGCCAGCTCGGCCAGGACCCCTGGGACCACATCGAGAAGCGGTTCCCGCCCGGCGCGATCGTCGAGGGCGAGGTCACCAAGATCAAGAAATACGGTGCCTTCCTCCAGATCGGCGACGGCATCGAGGGCCTGCTCCACATCTCGGAGCTCGCGTGGGAGCACGTCGAGCACACGGAGGACGTCGTCCAGGTCGGCCAGCACCTGCGGGTGCGGGTCCTGCAAGCCGATCGGAGCCGGCGCCGGATCAGCCTCTCGCTCAAGCAGGCGGAGGATCCCTCCACCCGGCCGGCAGAGTCCGAGGTCTCGGATTACCCCGGCGAGATCGAGCGGGTGCCCGAAGCCGAGCGCGAGCGCGTCTACGCCGAGGTGAGCGCCGCCCCGCAAGAATAGGGGCGTTTTGGCGTTCGACGCAGCTAAGGGATTATTAGATTTAGCGCGTATTCAAACTGAATTTGCGCTATGCTTCCGAGAACGATTGTTTAGACCTACCCGAGCAGTGGTAACTCCCTAACGTCCTAGCAAGCGGCAAACCGCAGATCCGAACGGGAAGTCATTTGAAAATTCCGGGTATCGTAATAGGTAGGAAACAAGTCAGTCGGAGGATATTGGTTGTACCCCTTTGAACGGTTTACGGAGCGAGCGAAGAAGGTCCTGACGCTGGCCCAGGAAGAGGCCGAGCGCTCGCACCACTCATACATTGGCACCGAACATCTGCTCCTTGGGTTGCTGCGCGAGGGCGAAGGCCTCGCCGCCAAGGTACTGAACAACCTCGGCGTCGAAATCAACAAGGTCCGCGCCACCATCGAGTCGGTGCTGGGCCGGAACGAACGCATCATCATCCAGCAGATCATCCCAACCTCGCGGGTCAAGAAGGTTATCGAGATCTCCTTCGAGGAAGCGCGCCGGATGGGCAACAACTACGTCGGCACCGAGCATCTGCTCCTCGGCCTTCTGATCGAAGGTGAGGGGATAGCGGCCCACGTCCTCGAAGACCTGGGCGCCAACCTCGAGAAGGTCCGCGGCGAGATCGATCGCCTGCTGCACGAGAGCGGGCTCGACGAAGAGGCCGCGACCACGAAGAAGCCGTCCAAGACGCCGCTTCTCGACCAGTTCTGCCGCGACCTTACGGACCTGGCCGCCAAGAACACCCTCGACCCGGTCATCGGTCGTGAGACCGAGATCGAGCGTGTGGTGCAGATCCTCTCGCGCCGGACGAAGAACAACCCGGCCCTGATCGGCGAGCCGGGCGTGGGCAAGACCGCGATCGCCGAGGGCCTGGCCCAGCAGATCGTGCTGGGCAACATCCCCGAGTCGCTGCGCGGCAAACGTGTGCTCACCCTCGACATGGGCGCGCTGGTCGCCGGCACCAAGTACCGCGGCGAGTTCGAGGAACGGTTGAAGAAGATCCTCGACGAGATCCGTTCCAGCCGTGAGGTCGTCCTCTTCATCGACGAGCTGCACACGCTCGTCGGCGCCGGCGCCGCCGAGGGCGCCATCGACGCGGCCAACATCCTGAAGCCGGCCCTGGCGCGCGGTGAGATCCAGTGCATCGGCGCCACCACGCTCAACGAGTACCGCAAGTACATCGAGAAGGACGCTGCGCTCGAGCGCCGCTTCCAGCCGGTCTTCGTCGACGAGCCGACGCTGATCGAGACCATCTCGATCCTACACGGGGTGAAGAGCCTCTACGAGAAGCACCATCGCGTGACGGTCACGGACAAGGCCATCAAGGCGGCAGCCGAGCTGTCGGTGCGATACGTGTCCGACCGCTCACTCCCCGACAAGGCCATCGACCTGATGGACGAGGCGTCTGCGAGGGTGCGCATGAAGCTGACCACGACACCTCCTGATCTGAAGACGATGCAGAAAGAGATCCGCGATCTCCAGATCAAGAAGGAAGAGGCGATCGCCAATCAGGATTACGAAACCGCTGCTTCCTTCCGCGACAAGGAGAAGAAGCTCAAGGACAAGTACGTCAAGGAAGAGATGGAGTGGCGCGACAAGCTTGGCGCGACGGTGCCCGAGGTCAACGAGGAGCACATCGCCGAGATCGTCAGCGCCTGGACGGGTGTGCCGGTATCCCGCCTCGTCGAGGAG
>Ga0209220_1000322_pt1 | contig 18272 bp, 20 predicted proteins | sample BlaSpr_A8_OM3_M3_FD_187984 | JGI IMG/M metagenome (GOLD analysis project Ga0209220, IMG submission 187984) | Forest soil microbial communities from Thunder Bay, Ontario, Canada - Black Spruce, Ontario site 2_A8_OM3_M3 (SPAdes) (version 2) | ecosystem: Environmental > Terrestrial > Soil > Boreal... | reverse complement strand
CCAGCGCGCGTTTTGAAGGCGAGGTTTGCGACGGTCGGTTGAAGCCAATTAACCGATGCGCATGCGTTCGTGTTAGTGCCTGCGTATCTATCTGCTACTTGATCCCAATTATTCGAATGCCCAGAAGCAGTCGAAAGAGGCGTCCAAGCACTCTCAACTTTCCGAGCGGATAAGGCACCGCATCCAGAAGTTTTTCACAAAGTATCGTCAAGAGGACCGAAGAACGCACGTAAATCCCCCTTGCTCCCACTATCACTCTAGACTTCGAGAAGCCCGCCTGGCGAAACAGGTTTGTTAGTTCTGATACCGTGTATTCCTTAAGATGGAATCCCGTGGCCGTTGCATCAAAGTAGCTGGAGATATCGTGTGGCCCCGTGAGCCTGTTCGGCGTGATGCAGATATAGATGCCAGTATTCGCCAGTGCGTTATAGATGCCTCTGAGTTGCACCATCGCATCATCGGGGTGCAGGTGCTCCATGAGCTGGTTGCTGTAAGCAACATTCACGCTATTGGGCGGAACCGGAATGCTGCTGCCGTCGGATAGCACCAATCGAAAGTTGTCGGGCGCCGCCAGGCCCTTGGTGATCTCGTCAGAAACATCGACCGCATAGACCTGCTTCACGTGTCTTGCCACCTCTAGTGACAATGCACAATCACCCGGTCCGATTTCCAGGAAAGTCGTGTCCGTGCTTAAGTAGCGTCTAAGCAGCTTCATTTGCGCGGCGACGTATCGCGTCTTTTCTTCGTTCGAGGTTTTTATGGTCAGTTGCGGATGATCCGGAACGCGACGATAGAGTTCATCATATAGAGCAGAATAAAGAAAGCGTCGTTCTTCTGCCGAGGCGTTGCGTAATCTCGCCGCGAGCTCCTTCTCTATTTCATAGTGTTTCTTTAGTTGTTCTGGCGTTCTAGACAAAAACTTATCTGGGTTCCACGTCATAGTGAAATTCCTTACTTGCTGGCAAATTCGAGGTTCAGAGCCCCTCAAGAACAACTCGTCACAGGCTGCCAGCAGCTTGGGCGCCTCGTAGGCCCATTCTAGCTCGTCCTCGACGCAGCGCCTGCCGAATTCTCCCATGCGTGCCCGCCGATCCGGATCGTCGAGCAGTTCGACGATCTTTTCGGCGAGATCCACGATATCGTTTGGCTTCGCGTGCCGAGCGCCATGTACTCCATGATCTTGTTCATCGTGGACTTGTCGTTCAACTCGTTCGCCACGTCAGAAATTACGCAGACGGCGGTGGTGTTCAACATCTCAAGCATTTCCTGGTCCGGGACCCGACCGGTGAACGTGACGTAATCCGCGATTCCCAATTCTTGCGCGTAGGCCTTCATCTCGTCCAGAGAAGTGCCTCCACCCACCAGCCCGAACTGGACGTCTCGCCTGCCCATACCATCGACAATATGGCGAGCTGCCTGAAGCAATAGATCGATCCCTTCCTGCTTCCCCATAACGCCGACGGTCGATGCGATCGGTGTTGAAGCTCGAGGAGCGGCGTTTGATGCCCTGCACCACGTAGCCTTTGTCTAGGAGGAATTCGGCGAGATAGGAGCCATCCTGGCCGGCAACGCCGGTGATAAGTGCGATTTTTTTAAAGTTATAAGGATGCGATTATGGAGCAACGGCTTCCTGCTTTGCAGGAGATCTGGTCAAATCATCGATTAACTGCTTTGTCTGTCGGATATTACCAGCGCTCGATGCGCCAAACACAATCGACTCTATGCGCTCCTGTCGACAGACGTAATCGATTGCCTCTCGCGCCGGGACCGCCCCTGAAGCGAACACGGACATCGCTATCGGCCGAAATCGTCGCTTCGAGATGGCCTGCTCATAGGCCGCTATCCCGCCGCACATGCGGAACCCGATCTTATTGATATTCGCGCACACGATCGGATTGGCGATGCCTAGTTCGTCAAGCACATCCAACAGCCTTGGCATGTTCATCGTGATGAAGCCGGGCTCAGCGTCGTACTTCGTCGTGACGTGATCGGCGAAGATGCGAAATGCCTCCTTGAACCCCATCCCCAGCAGCAGGTCCGTCACGACGTTTTGTAGAAAGATGACGGGTGTCCGAAGCCCCCAAAACATCTTCATTTCCGCGTCGATCAGCAACTGGGCTATACCCTCCATGTCCTTATGGACCACCGACATTCCTCCCTTGAACATTGCACCGATCGCGCCCTTGTCCGGAAGAAAGCGCTTGAGCGCATCCAGCATCCCGAACTCGGTCACCGCATTAACGTACTTATGGGCGTATGGCATACAAGGATAGAAAGCGTAATCGCAGTACTTTTCCTTATGGGCTCGAAAGTGGTCGCATATTGCTGCGACGCGCTCATGGGTAGTGCACATGAAGACCCTGATCCCCGCTTCGTAGGCCGCGTCCAGCACATCGATGATCGCTTGCATATCCTGAAACTTAATCGACTGGGCGCGCGCCTTTTCCTCCGACATATGATTGATGCCGAAGAACTGGTTATCTCCGAACAACACTCTACTCATGTCTGATCAAACCGATAGTCAAAATGTGGGTCAGCTTACCGCGCGAAGCGCGCAAATAACCCTTTTGGCTGCTGCCGTGCCGAACGCTGTGCACCCTCTGCGTCCAGTATGCGGCGAGGCGCCTCGGCGTCGAGCTGCATCATCTTCACGACCCAATCCGTTTGTCGCGCCGACGAGAAAGAGTTGATGTTCTCCTTGATTCCGTCCCTGATGCACCGAATGAAATAATCAATCTGCGCGGAATACTCTTCGCCACGCAGGTAGAACCAGACGGGTTCTGTCAGATCAGTAGTAAAGCGGGCCGACCATCCCCGGTTCAATTCCGGATGGGCCTCAACAGGTTCGCGCAAGTATAGCTGACACTCCTGTCGATCCGCCGAGATCCGCCCGTTCGTGCCCCATATCGTGACCTTTGTGTGCATCTTGCGATGGCTTTCGTCACACCAGTTCGCCGCAATCTGGGCAGTCTTCCCATCAGGGAAAAAAAGCGTCGTGTAAACCTCATCCTCCACCTCGCGCGAGAAGATCTTGTTGAGTACTGTGCCGCCGACCGCATTCGGCGCACCCATCAGGTAAATTGCCAAATCGATCGCGTGACAGGCATAGTCATACAGGCAGCCACCACCCTCGTTCCTTGCCGTCCGCCAGGTAGCGCCCTTGGTCCGGAGAATCACGGGCCCGTAAGCTTCAACCCGCACATGGTGAACGCGCCCGATGACCCCCGCGTCGATGAGGCGCTTTGCTTCATTGAACGCGGATACGAAGCGGTAGTGGTAACCCACCTGGTTAACGAGTCCCTTCTCCTCGGCTAGATCAACCAGGGCCGCTCCCTCGACTACATCGAGGCAGAATGGTTTTTCGCAAAACACGTGCACGTTTTGTTCTAGAGCGTAACGCACCAATTCACCGTGAATCCGCGACGGCGTAGAGATGATCGCTGCGTCAAGTGGAACCTCCTGTATCATCTTTCTGTGATCGGTGTAGCCCCGGACCCCGGTGTACTTGTTGAGAACGTCGAGGACATATCGGTTTGAATCGCACACAGCCGCAAGTTCTACATCAGGGTGGGTATTAACGGTGGCAAGATGAGAAATTCCCATTTTTCCCAACCCAATGAGACCAAACCTAATAGTCATGCGTTTCCTTCGTTCCGTGTATAAGTTTGGTACAAGGGCGAACGATAACAATCCCTCGGACTCTCCGAATTGCGGTTAATGTCGCGGCATCAGCCAAGACACTTTACGATTCGTGCAAACCTGATCTTTGCACCCTTGACCGCCGCCTCGATGACGAAGACAAGGGACCACCAATATCGTTTGGCTCGCAAGCGAGGCTGAACAAGTAATCGGAAGAGCCATTCCATGCCGAGCGCACGTATCCACTTGGGCGCCCACGGTACTGCCCCGGAGTGGTAATCGAAGGACCCTCCAACTCCGATCATCCACGTCGCCTCGAGTCGATTAAGATGCCGAGCAATCCATTGCTCCTGTTTTAATAGCCCAAGTCCTACCCAGACGATATCCGGCTGGGTGGCATTAATCATCGCGACAACGAATGCGTCTTCCTCGGGACTGAGATCACGAAAAGGCGGACAATAAGTGCCTGCTACGATCATGTGGGGGAAATGTTCGCTTAGGCGATCAGCCATCTTTTCAGCAACGCCCTCCTTACCACCATAGAAAAAATGTCGCCATTCGCACACCTGCCCGTAATCACAGCAATCCAGTTGCAGAATAGGCCCATTGTACCGAGTTAGAATATGCCCCCAAAAGAGTCCCGCAAGAATGACCCCAACGCCATCACAAAGCGAGAAATTCGCTCCGCGGATATAATCGAAATGCGCTTTTATCCTCAGTGCGTGATACATTGACTCGGTGTTCGTAATCGAAATGTAGTTACCCAGTTTTTTCTGGGCGATCTTCTCCCTAATCTGTTCGAGCACTCGCACGCGACTAACAGTACTGACAGGGATCCCACAGATCTCAATATGCCCTAACGAAAGCATGTTCCCGGTCCCTTGTGGCTGTAGGTTTGTATGCATCAAGAGCCCCCTAGGATTAGCTCTTTTGCGCGCTGTGAAGATGGCCCAGCCGACGATATTGCTCATACACCGGCTGCAATACCTTATTTGGGACGAAATCCGAGACCGAGGCGAGGCACGCGTCGCCTCGGTAAGATGCGGCGTGAGCCAAGCACCTTTCCAATGAGTCCTTAAGGCTCTCCGGCGTGGCTTCCGACAGTATTTCGCCATTAATTCCCGGCTTGACTATGCGCTCAACTTCTCCCACGCGGGTGGTTACCACCGGAATGCCGCACCCCAAAGCTTCTAGCACGCACATCGGCATTCCCTCGTAGGCCGAGGTAAGCACGAAACAGTCCGAAAAGCGCAATAGGTCAGCCACTTCGTGAGGGGGCCGTAAGCCGGTCAAAATCACGCGGTCACCGAGGCAGAGTTTCGCGATTCTCGCCTGGATTTGGTTGCGCAGTACGCCATCACCAACGATGATCAACCTGAGATCAGGCAGGTTTCGCGCCACAAGTGCAAATCCCTCGACAAGAAGAAGAGGATTTTTCTGAGAATCTAATCTTCCGACTGAAATTACGACGCGTTCCCCCGCCCTGATACCTAGCTGGCTACCGAGCGACTCGCGTAACCGTTCTCGTGCGATGTCCGTTGCCGGAAAGAACACGTCGGGATCCATCCATGTTGGAATGAAGCGGAACCGATCAGCCAGTGCAGGATACTTCCTTTGATACGCCTCGATCGCATTGGCACGCACACCGAACACGCTGTTGATCGACGGAAGCGTCATTCGCTCCATCCAGAAGTAAAGCCAAGGCATCGTTTTCCAGCGAATGTCCGAAAGGCTATTCTTTATTACGTCCATGTTTTGATGGATGAACGCGTTCTTCGGCCGGTGGTCTCGCAGGAACAATATCGCCGGTTCCACTCTATGGAACTCCAGGACGTCACAACCGCTTGCGCACGTTCGGAAGTATTTCGCTATACCCACGGTTAGCTGCAAAACCAGAGGTATTCGGCTGCGGCCACGCGGGTTTCTGTAATGCCCAACCGGAAAGAACGACACGTTACGATTTGCAATCTTGCACCTCGACCATCGACCGACAGGCCTAACCTCGGGATCCATGGTCAATCCCACAACACTGATTTCGATATCGTCAGGCGCCGCCTTGATGATTCCTCGAATGAACGTATCAATTCCACCAGGGATCGTGCCTACAGGATCAGTCTGATAAAAAATCCTTACTCTGACTATATCCAACATCACCTCCAATCTTGCTTTGCATACCCAGAACGTCGAGCCGTGATCAAGGTACGGCTCTGGGGACTGCCTGACCAAAGGTCTCAGATTTATCCGATAGATGTGAAGGCCAGTGTACCGCCGGAGGATTGATATGAGCCGGATGAGCAAATAACGGGATCCGCGCGAACCTGCTCACGTAAAGGGACACGACCCACGTATTGATCGAGTGGAGTCCGAGATTCCTAAATCCCAAAGGTTTTCGTAACGCCCGATAGGCAAATCGATCTTGCTCATGCGATGCGCTGGGCCGTGTTTCGTGGTGCCTGGGTGCGTTTGCCCGCCTGCGCTCGGCGCCATATTGTCCCTCGATGTCCCAAGCCGCAGCGCATGTTACGTCAAAGTGCCCCATTCCCGCCCGGCGCGACGCAACTCTAGGGCGCTACGCGATATCGGAGAGTGGGTGATACGTGAGGGGGGTGACGGCGTTCGCCGGCCAGTCGGGGTCCGGCACGGGCGGGCCGCGCTCGCTCGCCTCGGGCTCCCAGCGTCCCAGGTGCTCGAGGATGCGCCGTACGACGCCCGGATCGTCGATCAGGGCGATCACGCGCATCGGCCTTTTACATTTCGGACATTCGAGCGGATCTGCCTCGTGCACCTTTCGAATGAGCCGCGCCCAGGCGTGCCTTGGCGCGCACGGCGAACTCGCTCACAGGCTCGGGTTCTGTCGGGGGCTTCGTCGCCGGCTCCTTCGCCCTCAAAGCTCTTGCGCGCTCGCCGCGCGCTCGAGCCGTGAGGAGGCTCGTGTCGTGATCGAAACCTGGCGTCGTCACTACGACCAGGTCCGTCCGCATTCGAGTCTGAAGGACCTTACACCGATCGAGTCCAAGACGCGCTACGATTCCACCAACCCGGGGGCCATCCTCAAAGTAGCCATTGGTCCAAGGATCCCTGGGCATGGAGACTGCACGGAATTCGATTGCGTGGTATGAGTTGAACAAGAAGCCATTCCTGCTGCGGGGACAATCGTGACTGATGCCACTGAAAAGGTGTTGACTATTTCGGTTGTGATCGCGGTATATAACCAACGTTCGTATATTGAGGATGCCATACGAAGTGTGCTGGCTCAGGACTGGCCGGTGCAGGAGATTATCGTTGTCGATGACGGATCAACGGATGCGGACTACAGTGAATTGGAAACGTTGTTCGAGCGGGTTCACGTAATTCGGACCGAGAATCGGGGCGTTTCACGGGCAAGGAATCTAGGCGCCGCGAAAGCCAATTCCAGTGTCGTCACGTTCCTTGACGCAGACGACGTGTGGCGACCCGGCAAGCTTTGCCGGCAAATGAATTACCTGGAGCAAAATAGTTCCGTGGCTGCTGTTTTTTGTGAAGGAGAACTCTGGTTCCCGACCATAACAGAAGACGGTCATGAGACATGGCGCATTCCGGATGCGCTGCAGTCACAACAGAATGATACGTATCGGATTCGACGGCTGGGGTATATCGACCTCTTGTGCGGCGAACACCGCGGGCATCTGGGCGCCCTCTTGATTCGGAAAGCCGCGTTCACGTCACTGGGTGGTTTCGATGAGCGGCGCCGCTACGGCGAGGATCACGAGCTGTACATTCGAGCCTCCCGATCTTATAGGATTGACATACTGGAGTTTCCGGGCATGCTGTATCGGCAGCACGCCGAAAGTGCGACCCACCAATTCCCCGAAACCAATCACCTGGCAGAGGTAGTGGTCGAGGCGATTGAGCGATATGGCCTCGAGAGCGGCGACAGCGCAGTTGCTAATAAACTTGCTGTCGAGCGCCGGCTGGCATCGACCCACTTTGGGCATGGCCGCCTGCACTTCGTGTCTGGGTCCCATGCAGCAGCAATAAGCGAGTTCTGGCGATCTTGCAAGTACAGGCTGGAAATCAGGACTCTGGCCTACCTCGTCGCAGCGGTGACGCCCGGCGGTAGGAGCCTCGCGCGATTCCTCAAGAAGATAATCAGACGCTGAGGAGACAACAGAGGGGCACCCAGTAATAGGGGCCTATGTTTTTGGGAGTTCTGCGGCAAGATCGTGGCCATGACGCGCCCTCAGATCGTAGCCGTCCGCGGGCCTGGTGAGGACTCCTGTTGGCGATTACCGGCGTAGTAGTGTTCCGACGTCTTGCCTTCAGCGCTTATTGAAATGACGCCGGAACTGGGGCAGCGATGCCAGGATATTCGCGACCAATCTCCATTGTCCGAAACCGATGAGGGCACCTTCATCGCTTCTTGTGGGCTCCAATCACGGAGTTTCCCCAGATCAGGCGAAGCCTGCTTTGATGTCTGGCAGCAGAGTGCGCGCCTTTCCGCCCATCCGGAACTCATGATATTGCCGGCAGGGTGCCCAAATAGCGGGCGAAGTCCACCTTGATTCTGCCCACTCCCGCGTCGCTTCCATCGTCCCACAAACAGCCGGTGCCCGATCTCCAGCGCGAGCAGCACCCAGATCCCTTGCTCCCGATCAACGCGCCGCTGCAGATGGTCGTCAACGATGCCGCGTACCACATCGGCGTCGTAGTAACCCCGGTCCAGACCATGCCGGGGCAGGCACGCCTGCGGACGTTCACACGCTGGCTCCAACACGTCACCGCAGCTCAAAAAGATAATGATATGTGGGATTTATCGCGTATTTCTGGACAATGGGATCTCTATACTTGGGTTCCTTAGCTATTAACTTGTATCCATGCTTCTCAATAACCCTCCCGAAATCCTTGCGATCATTCGTGAGGAGGAGGTTGCCACTGGGATCGGGGGTATTGGGCACAACCATGAGATGCTTGACTCCATACTTCTCCACGAGAGACAGCCACCACTCGATAGCAGAGATGCTGCATTCAGAAAAGCTATGAATATTCAAGGCGATATCTACAGCCTGCTTCCGCAGTGTCTCTTCAACTTCATCCAACGGAATGGCCCTTGCTCTATCGGCTAGATCGCGATGACGAATGTAATACTCAGAAATGAAAGTCGAGACAGCGATCGCATCTGCACAGAGATACGATCGGACACTTGGCAATGCGCTTAGCATGCGATGCGCCAATCTTCCATAGCCGGCTCCGATGTCCAAAAGAGTCAGATTTCGGGAAGAAGATGTATTCAGGTGCTTTTCGAGAAAATAGATTTCGATGATGGAATCCAAGAGATCTCGGGATATTACTTTCTTATCAATGTTGAAAGTGAAGTTGCCGAAGAAATCATCTTCTCTCAATGTTTCTAGAAGTCCCAGGCCATCGATTGCCTTAACGTAGAACGCTGTGAGCGCGTAGCTCATGACGTTCATGTTTTGCCCTTTCAATTGCCATACATAGGCATTGTCTCCCCGGAAGTACAGGATATCCTCATCCCTTACATAGCCTTCCCTCCATACTAGGGGAGCTGTTACTTCATCAGTGAAATGTCTATATCTCGACTGCAATTCCTTGAGGCGAGGATGATCCCTGTGCAAATAACTTGCAGCTCCTTCAGGCAAGACCGATCGGTTGTACGTTGGTTGCGTGTAATGAGTTCGCTGCCAGTCGTAAACCATGTGGCTGGCTAGTATTTCGTGACCATGACGCTTTAGGATTTCATTCAGTAGATTCTTTCCCGCCTGTTTTATTGTCAAGGTATCTCTCCTCCCTGCTGATCTTTCCGTAATTCTTGCGTTTTCTAGACGGTCTGGAGTGCGCCCCGTTTTTCGGACCATCGGGAGGCTTATGACGTCACCCCGGAATATCGGCACAGATTAAAACTAGAGTAAGGTCGCTTCGAGGCTCCTTATGAGGATAAGGAGAAGCGATGAAGAAGTCGAGATTCACCGAGGAGCAAATCACGTTTGCGTTGCGGCAGGCGGACTCCGGGACGCCGGTAGCCGATGTGTGCCGGCAGCTACGGGTCAGCGAAGCCACGTTCTACATCTGGAAGAAGAAGTACGGCAACCTGGGTGTGAGCGAGCTGCGCCAGCTCAGGCAGTTGCGAGACGAGAATGCACGGTTGAAGCGCCTGGTGGCCGATCTGACCCTGGATCGGCACATTCTGCAGGAGGTGCTCAAAAAAAAGACCTGAGGCCGGCACGACGGCGTCAGCTCGCCCTGTGGATCCATGAGCAATTCCAGATGAGCAAGAAGCGTTCGTGCCGGCTGGCGAGCTCGCGAACAGATCGTAGCCGTCCGCGGGCCTGGTGAGGACTCCTGTTGGCGATTACCAGTGTAGTAGTGTGCCGACGTCTTGCCTTCAGCGCCTATTGAGATGACGTCGCAACTGGGGCAGCGATGCCAGGATATTCGCGACCAATCTCCATTGTCCGAAACCGATGAGGGCGAGCGCGTATACGCAGCAGAAAACCACCCCGGAAACAAGAATCTCGAGCAGGTAGCCCAGTCCAGGTGGAATGAGAACAAGCGATGCATAGGCGATCAAGCCGGCGACAATCGCGGCTCCGCCGATGCAGGCGATCGTGCGCCAATCCTGCAGGGTCCTGATGGGCACTCCCAGAAGCTGGGACGCGCGCGCATATACGGCTGACACAGCGAGAAAGTTCCCGACTATAGCGCCGGATACCGCACCTGGCAGTCCCCACCACTGGCTTCCAGCGTAGCTCGCCGACAGTCCCGCAACGAGCGAGAAAATACTCGTTCCAAGGAGAAACGGACCCTGACGAAGCACCAGCATGACCGTCGACATCTCCACAACTGCGACAAGAAATGCGATGACGTTCAGTCGGATGACGGGTATCGCATCCGCGTACGCGTCGGTGTATACCAACCTGATGAATGGACTGGCTGCAGCAAAAAGGTAGGCAAGCATCGGAAAAACGAAAAGCGAGACCGTCACGTTGCTGCGATTGTTGAGCCTCAGGAGTTTCGCGATATCGCCCTCCGCCTGGGCCTTGCTCATTTCCGGAAAGATCACGTTGTTGAACGTTGCACGAACGATCGATCCGAGCGCCAGGGCAACCGCGCCGAGCGAGTACACGCCATATTGGGTGGAGCCGAACAATACGACCACCAGCCATTGGTCGGCCTGCAGGCGGAGCAGGTATACCGCGTTGTCCGCTCCCACGGGAATCGCGTACTTCGCGTGCTCCAGCACGCGAAAGGTCCGGCCGAGCCAGAGCTGGCGACCATACCTCGCCGACGAAATCGCCAGTAGCAGAACGACCTTGGTGGCGGCTACCAGCGTGAGGCCCCAGACGACTGCGTCGATCCCGCCGACGACGGCACCTGCGATTACCGCTCCCACCCGCAGCACAGCCATACTGAGTATCACGCCGGCTTGGAACTCCACGCGCTGCTCCGCGTTGGGCAGTATGTCCAGAACCGACGCAAATACCCATAACGCCAGGAACATTGGCACCGCAAAGTGCTCTCGCGTCATTGTCTCGAGGGCATCGGGCAGTAGTGGATTGAGTGGACTTAGAGCAAGACCGGTGACCAGCCCAACCATGAACAAGTAGATCAAGGCCTGCCGCACGTAAACCGCCTGCCCGTTCAGGTCATGGCGCGGCAGAAAGTAGGGGAGACTGCTCGTTGCCCCCATAGGAAGCGTTGCAAGCAACGTGCTGGCTACTAGCCACAACAGCCGGTATTCGCCGAAGCCATTCGGATCGAGAATCCTGGTCAGCACTATGGGGATAAGAAACTGGATAGCAAACTCCGATAAGTTTGCCGCGCCCAACGTTGCAATCTGACGCTTCATAAGGCTAACAACCATGCGCGCCAGTTACGTGATAGCGCTTTACCGGTACCGTCAATGTTCGGTATTCATCGACACCAGGCGGGCATAAAAATCTATTCTCGTATGTGCTGACTCTCATCGCCCCACTATGCAGTCAATGACGCGCAGCCGCTTGCTTGCGCAAATCGTGTGAACACGGAGGATATCCTTCCGCCAACCCGGCGCGATTCGGTCCACTGGCGTCTCCCGGTAACCGTCCTCACCCAGGTTCTCAACGCGATTGATCAGAACGGAATGGCCATAGGCCACCGAGCAATCCTGGCTGGGCCGGTATAGCCTCCCGCCGCGCGAATACAGCGGCCCGGCGGGACGAGCACAACGCACGTCGGAGATTACCGGGTTATTGCGATGGGCGGTCCAGGGCCCGAATGGGGTCGTGCTCCAATAGAGATGAAGCTCGTCGCAACTGTCTGCCTCGGCCTCTGCGACATTGACGAACATCCACCATCGATCGTCTTGCCGCCACAAGCTCGCGTCGAACGCCCTGATGTTTTCGAGGAGAACCTGGTGAAGACTCCAACCAAGTGGAAACGACTCGCAGCGGTACAGCTCGACGGTGCGATTCTCGGCTGTCTCCGGCAGCATGTACAGCGAGCCGTTCCAGCCGAATACGAACGGATACGACAAGTGGTAGGGCCGTTCGAGAGCGGCTTGCGCCACGCCAGGTTCGGCATCCTCGAAAACCTCGATCGCCATTACACGCCCCTTCTGCGTGTCATAAGGTAGCTCCTCGAAGAAGATGAAGTATCGGCCCTGGTGCTCGACGGTGATCGGATCTGCCCAAAAGCGGTCTTTGGGAGGCACCAGATAGCGTAGTCGCTCAAATCGGCAGCCCGCCTCGTCTTCGTCCGAAAAGTAATAGGCGATCTGCCACTGCTCCAACTGCTGACTTGAGGGCAATCGATGGGTTACCCAATTCGCCGCCAGACGCCGCGAGAGCCGGGCCAGAGCGGAAACGGTTGGCGCCGGCAGCCTAGGGTAGTGTGCTGGCGCCGGCAGCGTCGCGGGCGGCAGGGGAGGCCAGTTATCCCGGTCGAGCTTCAGGCGCTCGAGCAGTCGCTTGAAGAAGCTTACGCCTTTGTGCAGGGCGCGCAGGCGATTGCGGCGAGGTGAATTTCCGGCCGTTGCGCCGAATGACCGGTACAACAGGCCGTCGGCAGCTTCAGCGTAATCAACGACGCTGACCATGGTTACCGGGCTACCCGCCCGCAGCTCTGCGGCACCGGCCCAGACGTTTGTCGCCGATACGCCCTCGCCGATCTCGATACCCCAGGCCCCCAGGCGGGAAATGGAACGCGGCAGTCGGGATGGGGGGATGGCGGAAAAACACAACCAAAGATCGACTTCACATCGTTGCAGCGTGGCGATTCCCGCCTCGTCCGGGCGCCAGCGATCGCCTTGGCGGATGACTTCAACTTGCAGCGGTAGCAACGCGAGTTCGGCGGCCACATCGGTAGCGGCAAACAGTCGCTCGCCCCGGCATCGTGCCCGCTCGTCGAGTCGATCAAACAGACGATGCAGGCGTACAGCAAGAGATCGCCCGCGCTTCACCGGGGCGAGCGCCACGGCCGTTAACCTTACTCCCGGTACAGCCAGGCACTGTCTCAAGGACTCGAGCACCCAGGCTTCCTGGATCCTGTCGTCCAGCAGGACGCCAACTGCGACCGTGTGAACCGCTTCGCCTGCCATCGAGGGCGGATTGATTTGGGTGTCTCGCTCTAGCGAGGACGAAACAATATCAGAGCGATGAGCGGTGAATTGGTCGCGACAGATCGCTCCAGCAACTCTGCATCGCTAGAACGTATCTCAAAAATGCTCCCTCGCCCCGCGGCAGTGGGGAGAGGGATTCTTGAGATGACTTCTAATCTCTCATTGACGGTAGGCCACGCGCGCACGCCCGCCTCAACATCGCGCACGAGTAACCCCATGTACGAGATCGAACAAGGCCGTTTCATACTTGGGCACCATCACTTCGAGAGAAAACTGGGAGACAACTTTCTTTCGTGCTCGCTGCCCCATCGCAAGGCGCGTTTCGGCCGGCTCGAGCTTCTTCAATGCAGACACCAATGCCGGAACGTCTCCGGGTGAAAAAAGAACGCCGGTCTTGCCTTCGTCTACTTGCTCCCTGGCCCCCCCGATTTCCGTCATTACCATGGGCTTGCCCAGCGCCATTGCCTCCAGGGCAGCAATCGAGAAGGTCTCGACATGATGTGAAACCAGCACCATCACGTCGCAGGCGGCAACGGTGGGCAGAACATCTTCCATGAACCCGGTAATCTTGACATGCTCGCTCAGACCGAGATCAGCGATGTTCCGTTCGATGCGCTTTCGCTCCGGCCCATCACCAATCAATAGACCTTTCGCCCGGACACCGCTGGCCCTCAGCCGGGCTAAAGCAGTGAGGAGGTCTTCGTGCGCTTTCTCGGGGCGCATCGCCGCACAGAGTCCGATGAGATAGTCGTTGGCAGAGAAGCCAAAACTTTGTCGCGACGATGCCGTGTCGTCGTCTGAAACATCAACGGCGAAGCGTTTGACATCTATGCCGTTTTGTATAACGACGTCGCGGGCGGCTCGAAGCCCCTTCCGGCGCCAATAGGCACGTTGATTCTCGGATACGTAAACAAGTAGATCGGCTGCGCGGAATATGGGCCAGTAAAACAGCATTTGCAGCCAGTCTTTGAATGTCCCGGGCTTCGTCGTGTGGAACACCACGACCAATTTCGGTCGGCGGCTGCCCCGTCGGCGACCAAGCCAGCCGTAGAGCAGCGAATAGGCGTTGGTGCACACCAGCACGTCGATCTCGCGCTCTCGGATGTGTTCAGATAACAATCGCACCGCGCGGAGATCAACTTTGGTGGAGACGTGGCAACAGAACGCGCCCCCGTCGAGCCGCCCCGTGTCCAATTGGGAGAGCAGCGTTTTCTCGTCTTTCAGATAGGCGAGCGACAAGCTGAAACGTTCGATGTCCAGATGATTGAGGAGCGCGATGACGTGCTTCTCAGCGCCGCCGAAGCACAATGAACTTACTACGAACAGAACGTGGACTCTATGCTTCACTGTCGATGTCCGCACCCTTGGCTGCTCAATGCAACGGCGGCCTCCATCGCGCGAAGATATGGATACAGTATTTCATCCTCCTTGTAATGAGCCGCCATGTACTGAAGGCAACGCCGGCGCATACCTTCGAAATCAGCACGATTGCCGAGTATCCGGGAGACCGCCTCGGCCAGCTCGCCAGTGTCGAACACGCGTGCACCCAAGCCTTCACGGGAGACGATGCCGTCCGGATCGAAGGTAGCCACCACGGGCAAGCCGCGGATCCAGGCCCGGAGGTAGGTGTTCGGAAAGCCCTCGACATCCGAGGTATTCCGTTTGCCCAGTGCGCCCGGTTCCTCGACAAGCATCCGTGCAACGCGGCTCGTCCGGCCGTAAGCGGTACGGATGGTCTCCTGCTGCCAGGAGCTTTGCACCAGAAAAGCGTCGGCGCGCGCCAGGCCAAAATGCCGGTCCAGCGCGGCGCTAGACCTCGGCCGCCATGTCCCCAAGTGATTTCTCCAGCGTCACGCGCACTGACCAACCGGTGGCGCGGGCAAGCGCCGAGGCGTCCCCCACTTGCTCGGGCACCTCGACCGCCCGCAGTCTCGCCGCGTCCCGAACGAGGCGAACCTCCACGCCAGTCGCCCGGAGGATCGCCGTCAGCAAGTCCCCGATCGCGACCGGACGACCCGAGGCAATGTTCCACGGCTGTCCCCAGCAGGACCGGGTAGCCGCGATTGTTATGTAGGCCCGGACCGCATCCCTTACGTCCACGAAGTCGCGCCTTGGCTCAAGAGTTCCGACCCTGATCTCGGGTGCGGAACGTCCAGCGCGGATCGCCCTCGCTTGGGCCATGAAATCGGAGGGCGCGAGCCCGGGTCTAAGGCCCGGACCGATCAGGTTGAAGGGGCGCGCTACCGCCACGCGGAGCACACCGCGACGGTGCAGGGTTAACGCTAAGATCTCGGCGGCCGCCTTGCTGGCGCCGTAGACCGTCAGCGGGCGTAACGGGGTGCTCTCGCTGACAGGACTCTCCTCGGGCGCGGTGAGTCCGTAGACGGCAGCACTCGAAACCACAAGCACGACCGGCGGGGGGTCGAGTCGCGCGCAGGCCTCGAGCAGGTGGCGCGTTCCCTCGAGGTTGACGGCGAAGCATTGGTCAGACGCGGACGCGCTTACCCCCGCAAGGTGGAAGACCGTGTCGGGCCTCGCCCATTTGACTACTGCTCCCGCCTCGTCGCAGTTGGCGAGGTTGGCAGCGCGGAACTCCGCGCCCGACATGCACCCGCCGAGATTGCCCCAACGCCCCATCTCCCCCACCGCCGCGGGGACGACCAACGCCTGCGCGCGGACCGGGGTCATGCCGGTAGCGAGCAACTCCGGCGCATCTGCGTGGGTCGCCAGCAGCGGAAGCAGGTGGCGTGCCGTGAAGGAGCCGGCTCCAGTGACTAGAACGCGCTTCATCGCAGTGGCGTAGCGATCACGTTCGCGGACCGCCCGCGTCCGGCAGGTAGTCGGCCCGGTGGCTCTCAAAAATGTCGAGAGCCGTTTGATAGTCGTCCACGCGTCCGATGTCGAGCCACTCGCACGGGCCCTCGTAGGTGGCGACGCGGTGCCCGGCCTCCTTGAGACGCAACATCAGGTCGGGCATTCCGAGCGATTCGCCCGTCGCGATCATGCTAAGCGCGACCGGCTCCAGGATGTTGATCCCCATGCTCACTCGATAGTGGTACTCGGGCTTTTCGATGTAGCGCTGGAGTTCGCCACTGGCGCCCGTTTCCACGACGCCGAAGTCGATCTTCACGCTTCGCCGATGTATAGCGATTGTGGCAGCCGCACCGCTCTCACGGTGATGGCGGAAAAACTCTCCGTAGTCGAGCGTGGTAAGTACGTCGCCATTGATCACTAGGAATGTTTCGTCGAGCCCTGAGATCAGCCGCAAGGGCCCCGCGGTCGAGAGCGATTGTGACTCGCGCGAGTAATCGATACGGAGGCCGAAGCGCGAACCGTCGCCACAATAGGCCTCGATAAGCTGCGCGAGGTGGGAGACCGCAAGCGTTATCCGACTGAAACCAGCGTGCTTTAGCTGCCGGAGTACGATCTCTAGGATTGGCATATCCCCGATCGGCATCAGCGGCTTGGGAAGCACAGTGGTGTAGGGGCGCAGCCGCGTCCCCTGTCCGCCCGCCAGGATTATTGCCCGCATCTGAAGTTCCGGCGCCTGCGCGCCTCCTATACGTTATAGAGGTGTGGCTTGTAGTCCGCCAGGTGCTCGGCGATCCAGGCTACGGTGCGCGCCACCCCCTCTTCGAGTGTGACACGGGGCTGCCAACCGAGCGCCGCGCGCGCTTTCGAAGCGTCGCAAATCAACTCCATCACCTCGCTCTTCTCGGGGCGCACCCGGCCGGCGTCGCTCTCCACCCGCACCTTGCGACCGGTGGCCTTGATCGCCAGATCTAGCAGCTCGCGCATGCTGACCCCGCGGCCACTCCCCAAATTGAGGACCTGGCCCTCGACCCCGTGCGCGGAGGCCGCGCGCAAGAAGCCGTCCACGGTGTCATCGACGTAGTTCATGTCGCGCACCGGATCCAGCAATCCCACCCGGACCACGTCCCGTGTGAGTGCCTGCGATAGCACTGCCGGCAGGAAGGCGCGAGCCGACTGGCGCGGACCATAGGTATTGAATGGACGCACCGTCACCACCGGCGTCCCGAACGAGCACCAGTAGCTCTCGGCCAGCTTGTCGGCGCCGATCTTGCTAGCTGAATAGGGCGACTGGCCCTGAAGCGGGTGCTTTTCGTCGATCGGAGTGTAGACCGCGGTGCCGTAGGTCTCGCTAGTCGACGTGTGAAGCACACGGGCGGTACCGTGCCGACGTGCGGCCTCGAGCACGTTGAGGGTGCCCCGGACGTTGGTCTCGACGTACTCCTGTGGGGCTCGGTACGAGTACGGGATCGGAATCAAAGACGCCAGGTGGAAGATCACTTCGGCGTCCTTCGCCACCTCGGCGACGCAGAAAGGATCGCGGAGGTCCCCGGTCACCACCTCGACCGCGTCGCGCGTCGGGGAGTCGAGGCGCTCGAGGTGCCCCCAGTCGTTGCGCGAGTTGTAATGAACCAGCGCACGCACCCGGGCTCCGGAGCGAACTAGCGCCTCGGTAAGATGGCTGCCGATGAATCCACCGGCGCCCGTCACCAGCACGGACCTCCCGTTCAACTCCGCAGATATCTGTCGTCCGCTCCCACGCTAAGATCGCGCGCGGCGCACGTCCGCGACCTGTCGATCCAGCACTTCGCAAAGCACGTCGAGCACCACTGGTGGCGCGTGCCGCTCGATGGCATAGGCTCGGGCGCGGGCGCCCGCCGCGCGGCGTGCGTCTGGATCTGCCATTAACCGGCCCACCGCCTCTACCAGCGCGGGGAACTCGGTCACGTGCTCTCCAAGGCGACGGCGCTTCACCACGTCGTCTGGATCCACTCCCGACACGGTGGGGAGTCCTGCCGCCCAGGTTTCGAGCATCACGTTCGAGAATCCCTCGACCGGCGAGGTATGCACCACCAGAGACGCGTTTCGGGTGAGTTTCTGCAGTTCCTCCTTCGATTGGAAACCGCGTACCTCCAGGTTCGGGCAGTTCGCGGCTGCGGCCCGGGCCTGCTCAAACGCGTGGCGAGTGAGCGGCGGCGGCGGGATCACACCGGCCATCACGAACCGG